>Ga0123333_10000304_pt1 | contig 55547 bp, 49 predicted proteins | sample BioC12SIPDNA_3_FD_89957 | JGI IMG/M metagenome (GOLD analysis project Ga0123333, IMG submission 89957) | Anaerobic biogas reactor microbial communites from Washington, USA - Biogas_R2_B C12 SIP DNA | ecosystem: Engineered > Bioreactor > Anaerobic > Unclassified | place: Washington, USA...
GCAACAGGGATGGGATGTGACCATCAAACGCACCCAAGACGAGAGCGACGCTACAGCCTTTGCCCGCGAAGCCGTTGACAACCACTGCGATATGGCGATTGCCGTGGGCGGCGACGGCACATTGGGCCAGGTCGCCAGCGGCCTAGCCAAGTCGGACGTAACCCTCGGCCTAATTCCGGTGGGCACAGGCAATGTGTGGGCACGCTTGTTTAACATACCGATCTGGACGCCCACCAACCGCTCCGGACTGATGGATGCCGCCAAACTGCTGATCGATGGCAAGGTCAAGCGCATTGACCTGGGCAGGGTCAGAGACCGCTACTTTGTGCTGTACGCCGGGCTAGGAATCGACGCAGCCCTGGCCAACCAGGTCGAGCCGCATCGCGAGCTGCGTCGCAACCTGGGCAACGTGACCTATGTGGTAGCCGCTGCCAGCATGAGCCTGCAGATGCGCGGCACACGCGCCACCATCGTGATCGATGGCCAGGTCACCCGCCAGCGCGTGCTGCTGGTGCTGGTGACCAACGTGCCGGTATACGGCACCGTCTGGGTGGCTCCGCAGGCCAAGCTTGATGACGGCTACCTGGATGTTTTCCTCTTCAAGGGTGAGAACGCCCTGGACGTGCTCTCACACACCGTTAAGATGATGGTGGGTTCCTCCGCCGGCGACCCCAGAATCGAGTATTACCGCGCCAAACGCGTCGAGGTGTACGGCACCAACCGCCTGCCGATCCAGGTCGATGGTGACCCCCTTGGTGATACACCGGCAATTATCAGCGTGGAACCCCAAACGTTGAATGTGCTCATCCCCACCAACACCCCGGACGGCTTTTTCGATGGCAATGAGAGCGCCAACCCGGGCTACTATACCCTGTTGCAGCGCATTCTGGATTCCGCGCGTAACGCCATCCCACATGAAGAAGACGCCGAATAAGCGTTTCTTGAGCGCCGGGCTGGTAAATTGTCGGATAGATTCCTCTGTGCTATACTGCTATGGTTTATCTTGACGGTTACGGAGGCACCTCTTGGCCACCTATCTAAATATCGCTCAGATTATCATCGCCATCGCATTGATTGCCCTGGCTGTGTTACAGAGCCGCAACTCGTCGCTCGGCAGGATGTTTGGCGGAGACAGCTCGATCCACCGCACTCGCCGCGGCCCAGAAAAAATGCTCTTTAACGCTACAGTCATCCTGGCAGTTCTCTTTTTCGTCACCGCTTTTGCCAGTGTGATGCTGAGCCGGGGGGCCTGAGGACAGCCCCAATGGGACGCATCCGCATCCAGGTTGTGATTGCAGCTGTCGCAGTCATCCTCTTTCTCGCCGCCATGGCGTACCTGGCCCTCAACGTCACCACACAGCAAGTTGCTGATTACGGCGGCGTCTATGTCGAAGGCGTGGTGGGCAACCCGCAGGCGATCAACCCTATCCTGAGCCAGTCGAACGCGCTTGATCAGGACCTAGTGGCGCTCATCTTTAATGGCCTGACCAAAGTCGACGAGCATGGCCAGATCATGCCCGACCTGGCTGAGCGCTGGGATATCTCGCCAGACGGCTCCACCTATACCTTTTACCTGCGCGAAAACGTGCGCTGGCATGACGGCGCGCCTTTTAGCGCCAGCGACGTCGTCTTTACGCTCAACGCCATTCAAAACCCAGGCTATCAGGGGATGACCTACCTCTCGGACCTGTGGCGTAATGTGACGATCGAACAGGTCGACCAGCTGACGGTGCGCTTCAAGCTGCGTGAACCCTATGTGCCCTTTCTCGAATACACCACGATCGGCATCCTGCCGGTGCATCTTTTGGGCAATGTGCCCATCGCTACATTGGCCGAAGCCCGCTTTAACACCGAGCCGATCGGCACGGGCCCCTACAAAGTAGCCGAGGTGAACGCCCGCAAGATCGCCCTGGTGGCCAACCAGGATTATTTCCGCACGCGGCCCTATCTCGACCGCATCGAGTTTGTGTTTTACCCCAACGATGAGGCTGTCTTTGAGGCGCGCAAACGCGGCGAGATCTCGGGCATCAGCCGCGTACTGCCCAGCAACCTGGATGAAGTGCGCAAAGACAAGTCGCTCGACCTCTACTCGTCGCCCCTTTCTGGCTATACCATCATTTACCTGAACCTCGACAAGGCCGTCTTTCAGGATGTGGCCGTGCGCCAGGCGATGATGTGGGCTATTGACCGCCAGCAGCTGGTCGATAGCATCCTAGGCGGCCAGGGCATTGTGATCGACAGCCCGATCATGCCCAACACCTGGGCCTTTGCCGGCGATGTGGGCGGTTATACCTATGACCCGGCCAAGGCCAAAGCCCTGCTGGCGGCAGCCGGCTGGGAAGACGAGGATAACGACCGTATCCTGGAAAAGGGCACCACCAAGCTCGAGTTCACACTGGCGACCAACGAAGACGACCCAGTGCGCATTGCCTTCATCCACGCCATCGCTGACCAGCTGGCCAAGGTAGGCATCAAGGTCACACCGGTGGCCTCGCCCTGGGAGACCCTGGTAGGCGATATGCTGCGGCGGCGCCAATACGACGCGCTGCTGGGCGGTTGGCAGAACCTGCCGGCCGACCCCGACCAGTATGCCTATTGGCATTCGTCGCAGGCCACCGAAGACGGGCTGAACTTTCCAAACTTTATCAATGCCGAAATTGACACTCTGCTGGAACAGGCACGTGCCGAGCAAGACCAGGCCAAGCGTATTGAGCTATATCGCCGCTTTCAACAGCTGTTTATCGACCAGGTACCGTCGTTAATCTTGTATCAGCCGATCCATAACTATGCGGTCGATGCCAAGGTGAACGATATACAGATCGGCACGATGTTCAGCTCGGCCGATCGCTTTCGCACCGTGAGCGACTGGTACATGGTCACCCAGCGCGTCTTTCAAGATCAGGCAGCGACTCCGACAGCTCCGCAGCAGCCCTGACCCTGGTTTTCCGCTCCCGCCGCATCCGGATCAGAGCGTGCAGGTATTGATGCATGCATGAGTTAGCCGTTACCGAGAGTATCATCAGCGTGGTCGAGCGCCATGCCCGCGAAGCTCAAGCGCAGCGCGTGTTAAGGATCCACCTGCGCATCGGTGAGCTGGCCAGCATCGTGGATGACAGCGTCCAGTTTTACTTTGACCAGCTCAGCCCCGGGACGCTCGCGGAAGGCGCACAGCTCGTTTTCGAGCGGTTACCGATCAGTCTGCGCTGCAGAGCCTGCGGACATTGCTGGCAGCCCAGCGCGGGCGACTGGACCTGCCCCGCGTGCGGAGCCTCTAAGGCGGCCCTTGCGGGCGGCAATGAGTTTCAGATCGACCACATCGAGGTGGAATAGCAAGATGATCAAACAGATCAGTGTGGACGAACGCATTCTAAGCGCTAACGACCTCGCCGCCGCCGAAAACCGTGCATTGCTGCACCAGCACAGTGTGCACATGGTCAACGTCATGGCAGCTCCTGGCTCCGGCAAGACCTGCCTGCTGCTGGCTGCCATTCGCGGGCTCAAGGATCAGGTGCGGGTAGGCGTGATCGAGGGCGACATCGCCTCGGATATCGACACCGTCAAAATGCGCCAGGAAGGTGTGCCGGCGGTGCAGATCAACACCGGCGGCGGCTGCCACCTGGATGCCCTCCAGGTGCGTAAGGCTCTCGAGCAGCTCCCGCTGGATGAGATCGACCTGCTGTTTGTCGAGAACGTGGGCAACCTGATCTGCCCAGTCGGCTTTGACCTGGGTGAAACGACCCGCATGGCGATCGCCAGCATCCCTGAAGGGGACGACAAGCCGCTCAAATACCCCTCGATCTTTCACAAGGTAGATGCTCTGGTGATCAGCAAGATCGACTTGTTACCCTATATCGCTTTCGACCTGCCCGAATATCGCCGCCTGGTGGCCAGCATCCAGCCAGAACTGCGAGTGTTCGAGACCTCGGTAGTGACGGGCGAAGGAATCTCAGCATGGGTGGATTGGCTGCGCACGCTCAAGGCTTAACGCAAGCCCAGCGTCTGCTGGTGCGCGGGATTGTCCAGGGCGTCGGCTTTCGGCCCTTTGTTTATAGCCTGGCACAGCGCTATCGGCTGACGGGCTGGGTGCGCAACACCACCGCGGGGGTCGAGATCCACTGGCAGGGTTCCGGCGAGCAGCTGGAGCAAGCCCTCGAGGCAATCGTGCGCGAAAAACCCCCGTTGGCGGTCATCAGCAAGCTCATCCGCGAGCCGGCTGAGCCGGGCGATTATGCCAGCTTTAGCATCCTGGCGAGCGTTTCCCAGCCTGGCACCTACCAGGCGATCCCGACCGACACGGCCACCTGCCCCGACTGCCTGCGCGAGCTGTTCGACGCAGCCGACCGGCGCTACCGCTACCCATTCACCAACTGCACCAACTGCGGTCCGCGCTTTACCATCATCACCGACTTGCCCTATGACCGGCCGCACACCACCATGCAAGAGTTTGTGATGTGCCCGGATTGCCGGCGCGAGTATGACGATCCGATCAACCGGCGCTTTCACGCCCAGCCCAACGCCTGCCCGGTGTGCGGCCCACAGCTGCACCTTTATAACACCCAGCGCCAGCTCCTGACAGAGGTTGATGAAGCCCTGCAGCAGGCCGCTCAGGCGCTCGCCAACGGCCAGATCGTGGCGCTCAAAGGCTTGGGCGGTTACCAGCTGGCTTGCGATGCCACCAACCAGGCGGCGGTACAGACGCTGCGGCAGCGCAAACGCCGCCCCGACAAGCCCTTTGCCCTGATGGTGGGATCGCTCCCAGCCACAGAGGCGCTCGTGGAGCTCAACGCGCAAGAACGCGAACTGCTGGTAGCTCCCAGTGCACCGATCGTGCTGTCGCGCAGGCGTGCCAGCACGGTCGCCGAGGCCGTTGCGCCAGGCATCGACACGTTAGGGGTAATGCTGCCCAGCACACCGCTGCATCATCTGCTGCTGGACGCATGCGCGCGCCCCCTGGTGATGACCAGTGGTAACCTCAGCGAAGAGCCGTTAGCAGCTGAAAACGATGAGGCCTTTGAGCGCCTGGCGGGCATCGCCGATCTGTTCCTGACGCATAACCGTCGCATCAACACCCGCTTGGATGACAGCATCGTGCAGGCGGGTGCCGGGCAGCCCCAGGTGATCCGCCGGGCGCGCGGTTTGGCGCCCGACCCGATTACTTTGCCTCGAGAAGGTCCCGCTGTACTGGCCTATGGCCCCGAGTTCAAGAACACCCTGTGCCTGGCGCGCGGCAGAATGGCTTTTATCAGCCAGCACCTCGGCGATATGCAAAGCCTGGAGACCTGGCAGTTCTTTGAGGAAGCCGCTGCGCTCTACCAGCACCTCTTTCGCACCACGCCCGAGGCACTCGCCTGCGACTTGCATCCCGATTATATGATCACCCGGCATGCCCTGGCGCAGTCGCAGCTGCCGGTGATCCAGGTGCAGCACCATCACGCCCATCTGGCGAGCTGTCTGGCGGATAACGGGCTGGATGAGCCGGCTATCGGCGTGATCATGGATGGCACTGGCTACGGCCTGGATAGCCGCATCTGGGGCGGTGAGTTCCTGGTGGGCAATGCCGAGGGCTTTGTGCGCGCCGGACACCTGCAGTATCTACCACTGCCCGGCGGCGAGGGCTCAATCCGCAACCCGGTTCGCACTGCCCTAGCCTACTGGCAAACCCTGCTGCCCGGACACGACCTGCCACCCTCCCTGGCAACCGTACCCGTGGTAGAGCGCCAGATGGTGAGGTCGATGGTTGAACATTCCATCCAAACTCTCATGACCAGCTCAGCCGGGCGTCTGTTCGACGCTGCCTCAGCCATATTGGGGATCTGCCCGCGCGCCTCGTACGAGGCCCAAGCCGCTGCTGAGCTCGAGGCGCTGGCCAACAGCGCCCCACAGGACGATTCTCCCAGCGAGCTGGCACTGGATTTTACTTTGGACGAGCCATCGAGCTGGGGCGCACCACCGTTGGAGCTGGATGAGGGCTCTAGCATCTCACTTATACCGGTGATAACGGCGCTGGCGGATGACGTTGCCATTCTGCCTGCCCACCGCGCAGCCTGGCGCTTTCATTGCCACATAGCCGAGTTGATCGCGGCTGGCTGTCGGCGTATCAGCGAGTGCACCGGCCTGCGCACAGTAGTGCTTTCAGGCGGATGCTTTCAGAACCGCTTATTAACCCGCCTGTGCCTCGATCTGCTGGATGGTTTCAATGTGCTAATGCATCATCAGGTGCCCTGCAACGACGGCGGGCTATCGCTCGGGCAGGCCGTTGTCGCACAGGCGATGATCAACAGGAGTTGAAGATGTGTTTGGCAGTGCCTTTACAGATTATCGCGATTGACCAGGACCTGGCTACAGTAACTATGTCGGGCGTGCAGCGCCAGATCAGCCTGGCATTGACCCCCGAAGCGCAGGTGGGCGACTATGTGCTGGTGCATACCGGCTATGCCATCAGCCTGATCAGCCCCGAAGAGGCACAGGAAACCCTGCAGCTCTTTGCCGATATCGACGCGGCTGTCGAGCAGGCCGACGCCGATAAAGAGGCGTCATGAGCGATTCGTCGCCCTACCGCGATCCAGCCGCCGCCCAGTACCTGATCGGCGAGATCAACGCCATGGCCAGCCGGCCGGTGCGCATCATCGAGTTTTGCGGCGGACATACCCACGCCATCATGCGTTACGGTCTGCGGCGTGCATTGGCGCCGGCCGTCAAGCTGCTTTCGGGGCCAGGCTGCCCGGTGTGTGTCACTGCCGACCATGATATCGATGCCGCCATCTGGCTATCGCAGCAACCCGGGGTTATCCTGGCAACCTTTGGTGATATGCTGCATGTGCCAGGCATGCATTCCTCGCTGCAGCGCGAACGTGCGCGAGGAGCACGGGTCGAGGTGGTGTATTCGGCACTGGATGCCCTGGCACTGGCGCGTAAAACGCCCGACCAGCACGTGGTGATGCTGGGGATCGGTTTTGAGACCACAGCACCGACCATTGCTGCCGCCATAAAGCAGGCCGCGCGCGAGGCGCTGGATAACTTTAGTGTCTATTCGGTGCATAAGCTCACCCCGCCAGCCATGCGCGCGATCCTCTCCGGCGAGCTGCTCATCGACGCAGTGCTGGCCCCCGGCCATCTCTCGGCCATCATCGGCGCCGATGCCTGGCAGTTTATCCCCGACGAATACGGCATCCCCTGCGCCACGGCCGGCTTTGAACCGCTGGATATCCTGCTGGCACTTCACAGCCTGGTACGTGCGGTGATAGAGGGTCGGCCGCAGGTACTCAACACCTACCGACGTGGCGTGGCCCAACACGGCAACCAGATGGCACAGGAACTGCTCTCTCAGGTGCTCCTGCCCGCCGATGCCGACTGGCGCGGTCTGGAAATGATGCCCTCCAGCGGGCTGGAACTGGCGCCGGAATACGCGCACTATAATACCCGCTGCCGTTTCGAACTCCCTGAGCTGGCCAGCACGGACGCCAGTAAGCGCGGCTGTCGCTGCGGCGAGGTGCTGGCGGCCATAATCGAGCCGACTGAGTGCCCGCTCTTTGGCTGCGCCTGCACACCGGCACATCCTGTCGGCCCCTGTATGATCTCGGCAGAGGGCACCTGTTCGGCATTTTTCCGTTATGGGCGTGAGGAAATATGAAGCAAGACGACCTGATCACCATGTCTCATGGCAGCGGCGGCAGCCAGTCGCACGAGCTGGTCGAAAAACTGTTTCTGCGGTACCTGGGACAGCCCTCTGCCGTGCTGGAAGATGCCACAGAGCTCAGCCTGGCGCGCGGCAAGGTGGTCTTTACCACGGATGCCTTTGTGGTCAAGCCCCTATGCTTCCCGGGCGGTGATATCGGTCGGCTGGCGGTATGCGGTACTGTTAACGACCTGGCGATGCGCGGCGCTCAGCCCGCGGCGCTGAGCGCGGCTTTTATCCTGGAAGAGGGCTTGCCGTTGGATCTTCTCGAGCGCGTCGTGATCTCGATGGCTGCCGCCGCGCGCGAAGCGGGGGTGCGCATTGTCACGGGCGATACCAAGGTTGTCGAGCACGGCAGCGGCGACGGCGTTTTTATCACTACCTCGGGCGTGGGGGTGGTTGCAGAAGGCATCAGCATCTCAGCCGCCAACGCACGCGCCGGCGATGCCATCTTGTTGAGCGGCACGATCGGCGACCACGGTCTGACGATCATGACCCAGCGAGAGGGCTTGCAATTCGAAAGTCCTCTGCAGAGCGACTGCGCCCCCCTGAATAGCCTGGTAGCGGACCTTTTGTCTGCCGCGCCTGGCACACGCGTCCTGCGCGACCCGACCCGCGGCGGCCTGGCCACCGCCCTCAATGAGATCGCCCAGTCTTCGAAATTGGGCATCGAGATCGATGAAATCCTGGTGCCGGTCACCCCGGCAGTAAAAGCCACCAGCGAGATCCTCGGGCTCGACCCGTGCTATGTAGCTAACGAGGGCAAACTGATCGCCTTTGTGCCTCCTCACCAGGCCGAGGCGGCTCTGGCTGCTTTGCGCGTGCATCCGCTGGGAACTCTGGCGGCACAGATCGGCTATGCCACTCAGGAACACCCCGGCAGAGTAGCGCTGCGCACCGTGTTGGGCACCCGACGCGTGCTCGGCATGCTGGTAGGCGAGCATCTTCCGCGCATCTGCTAGAGATTGCCAAGCGGTAAGCCCGCGGCTAATATATAGCCATTCACGCAGAGGAGAGCAGCATGCAAGTCAGCATTGTCACCACCGCCATAAAAAGCCTGAAAAGCCCTGTGTTGATCGCCGGGCTCTTTTCTGATGCCGTCACCCAGCCCGTTAACCTCGAAACGCTGGTCGACGCGGCTATCCTGGCAGATTTCAAAGCCAAGCCCTGCCAGACCCTCACGGTCTACCCCAAGACGGGCAGTATCGAGCGCATCGTGCTGGTGGGTTTGGGTGAACAAGCCTCCTGCACGCTGGATACCGTTCGGTGCGCGGCCGGCACCGGCGTACGCGTGGTCACCGAGCTGGGCCTGAGCGCCTTGGCGATACCGCTCTGGAAGGTAGCCGGCATCGATCCGCAGCAAATGGCACAGACTCTGGTGGAGGGCCTGATCCTCGGCAGTTATACATTTAATGAGTTAAAGTCAGAGCCGAAAACGCAGGCACTGGCCGAGATCAGCCTGGTAGCTACCACCGCCTCCAAAGCCGCTGCCACGCACGGTGCTGCCGAGGGGCAGATCATTGCCGAATCGGTGTGTCTGGCGCGCAACTTGAGCAACCTGCCGGCCAACTATCTCACACCGACCATGCTGGCAGATATCGCCGAACGGGTTGCCGCGGAGGTGGGCCTGCGCGCCGAGGTGCTGGGAGAGGCGCAGATGGCCGAGCTGGGCATGGGCGCCATCCTGGGGGTAGCGCAGGGCTCTGACGAAGAAGCCAAGTTCGTGATCCTGGAACACAATGCCGGGCGCAGCGACCTGCCGGCCTATGTGGTAGTGGGCAAAGGGATCAACTTTGATTCCGGCGGCATCCAGATCAAGGGCGCTGAGGGCATGGGCGCCATGAAGGGCGATATGTCGGGCGCCGCCGATACGCTGGCGATCTTGCGCAACGCCGCCTTGCTCAGTTTACCGCTACATGTGGTGGGGTTGATCCCCTGCACCGAAAACCTGCCCGACGGGCGCGCCTACAAACCGGGCGATGTGCTCAAATCGATGTCAGGCATCACCATCGAGGTCATCTCGACCGACGCCGAGGGGCGCCTGATTCTGGCGGATGCCCTGACCTATGCCAAGCGCTATGAGCCGCGCGCCGTGGTGGATCTGGCCACCCTGACGGGCGCCTGCGTGATCGCGCTAGGCACGTCGATGGCTGCCCTGTTGAGCAACAATCCCGAGCTGACGGGCGCACTCAAGGCAGCTGCCGCCGAGACGGGCGAAAAGGTCTGGGAACTGCCGCTCGAGCCGGAATATGAGGAACTGATCGACAGCGATATTGCCGACATCATGAACGTGGGCGGGCGTCCAGCCGGTACCATCACCGGCGGGCTCTTCTTAGGGCGCTTTGCCAAGGAATTCCCCTGGGCCCACCTCGACATCGCCGGCAAGGAATTATCACCCAAGACGAGCGGCTATACCGTCAAGGGCGGTACCGGCTATGGTGTGCGTTTGGTAACAGCCTGGCTGCGCGCCATGGCGGCTAACAAGTAACTTCCTAAAGGAGCTATTGTGGAAGAGCGAGAGCGCCCGTCCCTCAAAAATGCGCTACTCGTCGGCCTGGGAGGCTTGGCGATTGTTGGTCTCGCCCTGTATATCGACAGGTCCCAGCGCCCGGAGACGCTCGAGATCGTCGCCCCTGAGCCGACTCTGGCACCTACTGCCGCACCGCTGATTGTGCATGTCAGCGGTGCGGTTTTACGTCCTGGGGTGTATAGCCTGCCGGCGGGGGCGCGTTGGGAGGCCGCCATCGCTGCGGCCGGCGGTCTGACCGACGACGCTCAGGTAGATGTGCTCAACCTGGCGGCTCCTGTTGCAGACGGCCAGCGCGTGCACATCCCCGCCATCGGCGAGACACCCCCAACTGACTTGGCGCCCGCCGCCGCAGCGGAATCGGGGGCAGTCGTGCGCATCAACCATGCTACTGCCGCCCAGCTGGAGGCGCTGCCCTGCGTGGGTCCCGCCATCGCACAGCGCATTATCGATTACCGGGAGGTAAACGGTCCGCTGCAGTCGCTGGCTGCCCTTGACCAGGTCAAGGGCATCGGCCCGGCCTGCCTGGCAGAGCTGGAACCGCTGGTGCGTTTTGACTAGCTAAGTACGTGTGGATGCCCTCAGCCAGGGCATGCAGCTGCTGGCTGGTGCCAAACATGGGCAGCACCGCCAGCGCCTGCTTGAGCGTGGCGAGTTGGCGGTCGGCCAGGTAATCGATCAGCAGCCTGCGCTGGATCGCCAGCAATCGGGTATAGCCGCCGACGCGTTCGGGCAGCTCGCCCACCTTTTGAGGCGTTAACTGGTTGCCTCGACCCGCACAGGAACCTCGACCACAGCATCCTCCGGAAAGTTGCTCACGCTGCCGACGTTACAGCATTGCAGCGCCAGCGTAGCCGGCTCGCAGCCGGCGACGGCCATCAGCAGTCTCCCGACCGCCTGGTCCGTCAGCGGATAGTTGAGGAGCGACCTTTCCGGGTGGATCATGGGCGGGTCAGTGATCGGCTGACCGCTTTGCAGGGCATCCGCGACCGCCCGGCGGTAGACGGCACGTTTATCCGGCCAACGCGCCCACAGAGCCTGCTGCGCAGGGGTCTGATCGACCTGATAGGGCCACATGTGGTAGCCCGAACTCAAGTAACCGGTGAGTCCCAGTATCTGGTTAATGATGCGGTTGCCGGGATGAAAGTCGGCATCCTGCTCGATCTCAGGCCAGCGCCTGCGCCAGAGTTCGTAACCATCCGCGCCGGATACGGTAAAGCTCGTTACTCAGCCATCGTGGTTGACACCGGCATGATGCAGCACGATCTCATCCGGTGACATACGGCAATAATATGCCAATGCGCCACGCAGGCCGTCGACCTCGACACACATCCCCGCACAACGCACGCCGCCGACCTGGCTGAGGTAGCCGGCCAGCACATCGGTGGGGTTCATCACCGTGAGGAGGAGGGCCTGCGGGCACAGCCGGCGCATATCCTCGGCTACGCCCAGGCTCCACGGCGCACAGGCCGCCGCCCATGCTGCCACTTGCGGACCCTCTTCTGCCAGCTCAAAGCCCAGGCGCTCCTGCAACTGGCGGACATGCTCGTGCTCGTGCAGCCACACCGAGACCAGCACCACATCCGCTCCAGCCAGTGCTTGATCGCGCTCGCTGCATACGCTGACATGCAGCGGCACCTCCCAAGCACGTGCCAGTACGCCGCCATACTGCGCCATGGGGGACGCCGCGTCTGATGAGATATCATACAGAGCCTCCTCGACCGGCTCGGCCAGACGTCGCTGCAGACCGGCGATGCCGTTAAGGATCGAGGGCACAAACAGGCTGCTCCCGCCGATATAAGCCAGCTTGACCATGATGTATCCTCCGCGCTTTGGCGCAACTCTAGCTGACGCACACCCTTCTGTAAAGCAACGAGCCTGTCACTATCATGACAGGCTCGTCAGCAGCCAAGCGCTAGAGGCTAGTCCTCTTCCTCCGGCTCGTCGTCGTCGGTAATGTCTTCATCGGTCACGACCTCGTCCTCGCTCACGGCTTCGGTTTCGGCTTCGGCCTCAGCCTCATCGGGCGCCACCCAAGGCTCGCCCTGGACATAGTTCATGGCGTCCTTTTTTACCAGACGCCGCCCTACCAACAGGATCAGGCTGACGGCAAAGATGACGATCGAGACCACCTGCGCCATCGTCAGGGTGCCGGCCATCCAGGCATCCGGGCGCTGAAACTCGATCACAAAGCGGATCAGCGGGTACACCAGGCCATAGATCAGGAAAATATCGCCCCATTTGCGGCCTTTGACCCATTTTCGCGCTAAAAAGTAGAGCAGCAAAAATCCCAGCAGGTTGAGTAGCGACTCGTACAGAAAGGTGGGGTGAAAGCGCTCATCAGCGACAAACTGCGGCAGGCGGTGTTCGGGCGAGATATAGATAGCCCACGGCAGGTCGCTGGGATAGCCGTAGAGCTCCTGGTTGAAAAAGTTGCCCCAGCGGCCGATCGCCTGGGCCAGCAAGACGCCCGGGATGAGATAGTCAGCCCACTCCCAAAAGCGCAGCTTGTGGATAGCACTGTAAACTGCCAGCGCCAGGGCGCCGCCGATCACCGCGCCAAAGATGCCAAAGCCGCTCATCTGCAAGCCGACGATCTGGTTGGGATTGGCGCGGTAATATTCCCAGGCAGAGATCACGTGGTAGATGCGTCCGCCCACCACACCGCAGATCAGCAACACCACCAGCATATTCCAGGCGATCTCTGGATCGTGCCCGTTGCGGCGCGAAAGGTTGCTGGCCAGTTGTGTGGCCAAAAGCGACCCCAGGACAATCAGGACGCCGTACCAGTAGATCGATATGGAACCGATTCGAAAGAGTACCGGGTTGGGCTGCATGCTTCCTCCTTGATATACTGGCGTATTATAGCGCCAAGGCAGACGCCAACAAAACGGTTGACAAGCCCTCTATACAGCCTAGGATAAGACCAAGACCATGATCGAGGCAAGCCCATGAGCAACTATCCGCTGCAGGTCGTGATTTTGGCAGCCGCCCAACGCCCCGGCATCCAGGTAGCAGGACCGCGCGCCCTGCAGCGCCTGGGCGATAAGGCAATCATCGAGTATGTGGTCGAGCTGGCCGAACAGATCGTCCCGCGCGACCGGATCTATATCGTGGTGGGCTACCAGCACGAGGCCATCGAAGAGTATCTGGGGCCCGAATACCATTATGTCCTGCAGCAGGAACAGCTCGGCACGGGGCATGCCGTGAGCCAGATGCTGCCGTACCTGCCGGATACGCGCGGTGACCTGATGATCCTTTACGGTGATACGCCGCTCTTTCGCGTCTCTTCGATCAAGGGCATGCTCCTGCGCCACCGCCTAAAGGACGCGGCCTTTACGGTCATCACCCGCGAGACCGACCAACTACTGCCCTATGGGCGCATCGTGCGCGACGACGACGGCCTGGTGGTGGATATTGTCGAAGAAGCCGATGCCGATGTCGAAACGCGCCACATCCGCGAGTTGAACCTGGGCGCTTATGTGGTGCGCAGCGACCTGATCAGCCAGGCGTTGCGCGACCCGGACGGGACCTGTTACCCGCACCTTACCTCGGCGGTAAAATGGATGGCAGCCAACCGCCATATCATCGAGACCTACCCCTGTGCTGACCCCGACGAGATGCTGGGCATCAACACCCCCTCTGACCTCGAGCAGGCCACTCTGATCCTGCTCAAGCGTGTGATGCGTCCGCGCCTGATCGAAGAGCAGAATATTGTGCGCTTTGGCACGGGCGGCTGGCGGGCGATCATCTCGGAAGGTTTCACCATGCACAACGTGCGGCGTCTGAGCCAGACGCTGGCCAACCGCATCATCCGAAACGACTGGGAGCCCCAGGGGGTCATGATCGGGTATGACCACCGCTTCCTTTCGGATAGCGCCGCGATCGCCGCCGCCGAGGTCTTTGCCGGTAACGGCATCCATGCCATCTTGCTGCGCGAGCCCGCGCCCACCCCCATGATCACCTACGCCACTGCTCTGGAGCGCTCGGCTTATGGCTTGGCGTTTACCGCCAGCCACAACCCGCCGCAGTGGAACGGATTAAAGGTCTTTCGCGAGGATGGGTCGCTTTTGTTGGACGACGAATCAAAGGCTATCGAGGCCGAGGTCAACAGCATGGACCAGGCCGACGTGGTCAAGATCGAGCTACCGCTGGGGATCGAATCCGGCCGGATCGAGTATCGCGATTATACCAATGTGTATGTGGATGCCGTCGAATCGTTCATCGATTTGGACGCTATCCGTCAGGCGGGGCTGCATGTGGTTGTCGATCCAATGTTTGGGGTGGGCGAGCAGACGATGAACTATGTGCTGATGGAAGCGCGCTGCCGCGTGACGACCATCCACGGCCAGCGCGATCCGCTCTTTGGCGGGCGTTCGCCGGCGCCAGATCTGGGGTCGTTGGGGCTGTTGGTACACACCATTGTAGATGGCAACGGTATCTATGACCTGGGCCTGGCGATGGATGGCGACGCCGACCGCTTTGCGATCATCGACGAGCAGGGTTCTTTTGTGACGATGAACGACATCCTGGTGCTGATATACTGGTATCTGCACGAGTTCCGCGGTGAAAAGGGCGGTATTGTGCGCAACCTGGCTACCACCCACATGCTCGACCGGCTGTGCGAGCGTTTTGGTGAGCGCTGCCTTGAAGTTCCCGTCGGGTTCAAGCACATCACGCGCGGTATGACCGAAATCGACGCCATCCTGGGGGGCGAATCCAGCGGCGGGCTGACCATCCGCGGGCACATCCTGGGCAAGGATGGCGTGCTGGCATCGGCATTGGTGGTCGAAATGCTGGCCAAGACCGGCAAAAAGATCACCCAGCTGCTCTCAGAGCTGTTTGCCACCATTGGCCGGCTCTATAGCGCCGAATTGAACGTGCCGGCTACGCCCGAGATGGCCGTCCTGTTCCCACACTACCTCAAGGAGCACTGCATAGAGACGGTGGCTGGCCACCCCGTCAAAGACATCAGCACGATCGACGGCACCAAATTCCTGCTGGAAGATGACCAGTGGGTACTGCTGCGCTTTTCGGGCACCGAACCGCTCTTGCGCATCTTTGTGGAGGGGGATAGCCCGCAAAAGGCCCAGGAGTTACTGGAGGGCGCCCAGAAGCTGCTGCCGCTGGGCTAGATCGAAAAGCGTACGTGCACGATGTCGCCATCCTGCACGATATAGTCGCGCCCTTCCAGGCGCAGTTTGCCCAGCCGGCGTGCTTCGGCCATCGTCTTACAGGCGATCATATCGGCATAGCTGGTCACCTCAGCGCGGATAAATCCTCGAGCCAGGTCGCTGTGGATGGTGCGAGCCGCCTCAAGGGCCGGCGCTCCGCGTTCGACCGTCCAGGCCCTTACCTCATCCTCACCCACGGTAAAGAACGACAGCTGCCCCAGCAGGTCATAGCACATGCGCACCAGGCGGTTCAGTCCGGGCTCGGGGATCTCATAGCTGGCCAAAAAGTCAGCCACTTCGTCGGGGGGAAGCTGGGCGATCTCGGCCTCCAGCTCACCCTGCAGCACGAGCGCGGCTGCCGCGCGATGTCCGCTTGCCCAGCCAAGCTCGATATCCGTGGGCGCGCCTTCGTTGGCATTGACGACCGTCATCAGCGGTTTGGCGGTAAGGAACTGAAAACTGCGCAAAAAGACGGCTTCTTCATCCGTCAGCTCAATATCTGCCACGGTGCTGCCCTCAGTAAGGGCATCCGAGATGCGCTGCATGAGGGCCAGCTCGTGCTCGAGGTTGGGCTTGTCGGCCGTCTTGGCGCGCTGAATGCCCTCTTCGATGCGCTCAATACGATGCTCAACGATCACCAGATCGGAAAAGATGAGCTCCTGCAGCAGGATATCATAGTCGCGCTGCGGATTCACCCCGCCATCGCCAGCGGGCACCTGGTCGCTTTCAAAGCCGCGCACCACCAACAACAGTGCGTCGCACTTGCTGGCGGCGTTGAGGAGCTGGGTATCCAGGCCAGTGCCGCGCGAGGCTTGGCCGCCTGCCACCCCGCTGATGTCGCTGAACTGGATCTTGGCATAAATGGTCTTGCGTGGGTTAAAGAGCGCCGAGAGAGTATCGACGCGCGGATCGAGCACATCGATGATGGCCGTTGAGAAGCTGAAACGCGCTGCCGAATAGCTAGAGGTCTCCAGCTTGCTGCGCGTGAGCGCGTTAAAGATGGTGGTCTTGCCAGAAAGCGGCAGTCCCAAGATGCCTACTTGCATGCTCTTGCGATCTTACCAAGTGGGCACGCAGTCGTCGGGGTTGGGCCAAAAGTCAAAGAGCGCCCCGACCGAAAGCCCCACCAGGTTACGGCGAATGGCCTCGCCAAAGATCGGTGCCACTGAGAGCACTGTCATATTGGGCAGGCGTTTTTCCGGCGTGATCGGCACGGTGTTGGTGGTAACGATCTCGTCGATCTCGCAGATGTTGCGCAGGCGCTCGATCGAGTTGCCCGAAAATACGCCGTGCGTGCAGGCCAGGGTGATGCGCTTGCAGCCTTCGGCGCGCAGGGCATCCACCATTGCCACGATCGAGCCGCCGGTGGCGATCTCATCGTCAAAGAGGATCACATTCTTGTTGGCAACTTCGCCAATGATGCCGGCTACCACCACGCGATCGTCGGCGACGCGTTCCTTATCGCCAGCGGCCACGCCCACACCCAGGGCACGCGCCAGCTTGGTGGCACGTTTGGCATGCCCGATATCCGGCGAGACGACCACTGTGTTGGAGAGGTCTTTGGTCCTAAAATGGCGCACAAACACGGCGTGCGAGGTGAGGTGATCGGCCGGGATGCTGAAAAAGCCGTGCACCTGCGGCGAGTGCAGCGTCATGGTCATGACATGGCTGGCACCGGCGGTGGTGATCAGGTCGGCCACCAGCCGGGCGGTGATCGAGATGCGCGGCTGGTCCTTTTTGTCAGACCGGCCATAAGAAAAGTAAGGGATCACCACATGCACGGTGGTCGCCGAGGCGCTGCGGGCAGCGTCCACCATCATGAGCATCTCGATGATATTGTCGCTAACGGGCGAGCAAAGCGACTGGATAATCACCACCGCCTTGGCACGTACGCTTACCCCGAGTTGCACATACAAGTCGTCGTTCGAAAAGCGCTTTGTCAGGCTGGGGCTGAGCTCACAGCCGAGGTAATCAGTGATCTCGCGCGCCAGCTCGGGGTGTGAGCTGCCGCTAAAGACGCGCAGTTGAGAAGAGAGTTCGCTCTCGTCACATCGTGACATGTCGTGTTGCTCCCCGCCTTGGTATCCGCTCGCTGAGCATTCAGTTTACTATGGCAACCCGGTTTCGGCAAGTCATAACGTGCCCGAGATGGCCACCACGTGGTTAGCCGGATCGAGGCACTGCATCGCCGCCAGGATATCCTCCCGCGTGACGGCGTGAATCAATTCCGGGAAGCGCTGCAAATAGTGAAAACCGAGCTGATGCGTCTCGATGGCTACCAGTTGGGCCACCAGGTCTGTATTGGTCTCGAGCCCCAACGGCATCGATCCAACCAGATAAGACTGGCAATCCGCCAGCTCGGCTTCGCTAACGAGCTCCGCGCGCATGCCCTGCACCACCGCATCGATCTCGCTGAGAGTGCGCTCCAGATCGGCCGGGTTGATGCCGGCACTGATCTCCCACGAGACTGGCCCTGCTCCGCGTTCCAGACGGCTGCCGGCATAGTAAGCCAGACCAAGTTCGTCGCGCACGCGGTTGCCCAAGCGCCCCATCATCCCCAACTGGCCCAGGATCATGTCGCCCATGCGCGCGGCATAGTAGCGCTGATCGTCGCGTGCGATCCCCAACGTGCCCCACACCAGGTCAGCCTGCAATTTATCGGCCAGCGGAACGTCGACCCTTACCACCCCCTTTGGCGGAGCGACCGGCGGGATCTCTTCCTGCGGGGGCTGGTGGGGAGGCTGCCAATCGCCAAACAAACGCTCGAAATGCGCGGCCACCTCGTCGGCACGAACCGCCCCACTGACGGCCAGGATACCCTGGGCGGGATGGTAAATGCGCTCGTAAAAGCTTGTCAGGTCGGCCTGCTGCATGGATATCAGGCTTTCGGGCGTGCCGATCGTTTCCCGACCAAAGGGATGTTCGGGACCATACAGCGCTTTATCAAAGGCAGACGATGCGCGGTAGCCGGTGTCGTTGAGGTAGATTCCCAGGTTGGTGAGGATCTGTCCGCGCGCCTTGGCAAACTCGGTCGCGTCCATGGCAGGCTCGCGCAGCATCTCGGCTGCCAGGTTGAGCAACAGGCCCAGGTCGCTGGCGAGCGCGCGCCCGCCCAGGACAGCATAACGCTCGTTGGCATAGCTGCCCAACGAGGCGCCGGCACCGTCGAGTATCTGGTTGAGGCCCTGGAAGGTGTGCTGACGCGTGCCGCGCCGCAGCATGGCAGCCGTCAGAGAGGCCAGTCCGCAGTGTTCTGGCGCCTCGAATTGGCTGCCGGCCAGGAACTGGCCCTGCAGCGCCACCGAGGCGCTGGCCTGGTTCTCGATCACCAAGATGACCAGCCCATTTGGGAGCCTTTGACGGACGACACGTTCGGGGGTAATAGCCAAACTGCCTTGCATAGGTCGCTTATACCTCGGGCTCAAAGATGCCGGTGATGCAACGGTCATCCACCAGATAGCGCTGGGCTGCGCGCTGCACCGACTCGGGGGTCACAGCCGCCAGCTCTTCCATGATGTTCATCAGGCGCTCGGGCTGGTCGACAATTGAGAGCAGCCCCAGCGAAAGAGCCTGGTTGCGCACGCGCTCATTGGCGTATGCCAGCTGTGCCGAGGTCTGGCGGATGGCACTATGTAGTTCAGCCTCGCTGATGAGTTCCTCGCGCAGGCGCTGAACGACCTGCTTGAGGGCCTGCTCTACCTCAGCAGGGGTGTGCTCCTTGCGCGGAATGGCGCCCAGTATCAAAAGATACGGGTCGAGGCTATCCTGGTAGCTGCTGCTAACTGCAGAAGCCAGCTCGGTATCGACCAGCGCACGATACAAGCGCGCGCTGCGTGCCAGGGTGCCAGCGCCATGGAACGGTGCGCTGCCGCCTGTCAGCACACTGTTGAGGATTACGAGGGGCATATAGTCCGGATCGCTGACAGCCGGCGTACGGTAGGCGACCTGCACACTGGGCATTCCACCTGCCATGTGCAGCAGCACCCGCCGCTCGCCGCGTTGGTCGGGCTCCGTCCGGATGCGCTCGGCGGGCAGCTCGCCGGCGGAAAGCGCACCAAACTTGTCGCCGATCATGGAGAGCATTTGATCGGCATCAAAATCGCCCGCCATCACCAGGATGGCATTATTCGGGCTATAGTAGCGCCGGTAATGTGCATACAACTCGTCGCGGGTGATGGCCTGCAGGTCAGCTTTCCAGCCGATCACCTGGTGATGGTAGGGATGCTGCTGAAAGGCGGTCGCTACGAGCGCCTCGTGCAGCATGTAACGCGGCTCGTTCTCACTGCCCTCGCGTTCGGCAATCACCACGGTGCGCTCGGACTCGATCTCAGCCGGATCAAAGAGCGCGCCGGTCATGCGGTCCGACTCGATATCCAACGCCAGCTCGACCTGGCTGGAGGGCAGCGTCTCGTAATAGGCGGTAAAATCTCGGCTGGTCATGGCGTTTGCCTCGCCGCCGTGGCGGTCGACCAGCTGCATGATACTGCCCTTGGGGTAACGTTTGCTGCCCTTGAAGAGCATGTGCTCGACCCAGTGCGAGACGCCGGTGAGGCCCTCGCCCTCGTTGCGGCTGCCAACCCGATACCACATAAAAGTGCTGACGATGGGGGCAGTATGCAGCTCGCGCAGCACGATGCGCAGGCCGTTCGGCAGTGATGAAACGATCAGGTCTTGGGTCATAGTCTCCTCAGGCAGCGGGATATGACAGCCAGCAGCAGCGCCAGCTACGGTTCGTTCTCGGCTGGATGAGTGGGCTAATCGCGCGTGTGTGAATCGATAGAGGAAACGCGAATGCCCAGCCAGGCCTGGCAACAGTTAACCCCTGCCTGACCTGTCCTTACCTCGATACCCAGATAACGGCCATTACGATCGATCGTCAGGACGACCACATCGCCGGGTTGGTAGCTGGAAAGCATCGACGATAGTTTCTGACCGCCGACTGGCATGCTGTCCAGCGCCACGATCACATCGCCCACCCGCACGCCGGCCTGGTCAGCGGGACCATCTGGCAGTACCTCTACCACGATAAAGCCCGCCTCATCCCCGTAAAGCAGTTCCTCCCATGTGGGGGCGTTCTGCTGCCAGGGGAGCACGCGCTGCATGCTCAGGGACCATCTGTTCATACTCGCCCGGCGTTGGCCGAGGCGGTACCCGATAAAGCCACCGCTGCACGAGCCTAACATGCAGCCCATCAAAAGGGCTACAATGATGCCCAGCACGATCCAGATAGTGCGTGAGCTGTTTTCCCTGGGTTCGGTTCCCATCGGTACTCTCCGATCAAAACTCGGTGTGCTGCTCTTATAGGTTGAGGCGGACTGGATGTCAAGTCCTGCTTGCCTGGCGCAGTGGCGGATGCTACACTGGGGCTCACCACCAGGAGAGACGCCATGACAACTATGATGCAGGCAGGTTACTGGGTTAAACCCGAGACGATCGAGGTGCGCAACAACCCGCTACCGCGCCAGCCAGGAGAGGTACTGCTAAAGGTAGCCTATGGCGGTATCTGCGGCACCGATATGATGATCTACCTGGGCAAGCATCCGCGCGCCAAGGCGCCGCTGGTGATGTGCCATGAATTCGTAGGCACAGTGGTGGAGGACCCCAGCGGTACATTTGCCGTCGGGCAGCCAGCAGCGATCAACCCGCTCCTGATGTGCGGCAAGTGCTATGCCTGCCGTAACGGCATCCCTCATATTTGCGCCAGTCTGGGCCTCTTGGGGATCGACCGTGACGGCGGATTCGCCGAATACGCCTCGGTGCCGCTCAACACTGTGCGGCCGCTCTCGCCCGACCTGCCGCTGGTGCAGGCCGCCCTGATCGAGCCCCTGGCGGTGGCGGTGCACGCTGTCAGAGTTTCCGACCTGGCCGTGGCTGACGAAACTGTGGTGCTGGGAGCCGGACCAGTGGGCCTTATGGTGGCACAGGTAGCGCGCCTTGCGGGCGCCTGCAAGGTCTGGGTGACGGAACGCAGCCCGGCGCGCATCGCCATCGCGCGTGCGCTCGGCTTTAAAGTACTGGATAGCTCTGCCGGCGAGGTGCTGCCTACGCTTCTGGGGGGCTCGAAAGGCACGGGCTACCCGGTGGTGTTCGAGACCGCCGGAGTGCAGACCACCGTCACCGAGTCGGCCAAGTTAGTGCGCCCGGGCGGACAGGTGCTGCAGGTGGGCATGCCCAAAACGCCGCCGACGGTCGATTACACGCTGCTGTCGTTCCGCGAGATCCGCATCACGCCGATCCGCGTCTACCGCCAGGAGGATTTCGACCTGGCGATCACCCTGGCAGAGGGCGACAAGATCGACCTGGTCAAGCCCGTTTCACACGTGCTGCCCCTCAGCCGGCTGGGCGAGGCCATGGAGCTGGCGCGCCAGGCCGATAGCGCCTGCAAGATCCTGCTGCAGCCGGGCAGCTAGTCGGGCTGGATGATACCTGCCAGGGCATCCGCCAGGTAACGCGCCTGACGGGCTGCCAAACGAAGCTTGACGGCGGATTGCGGATCCTGCAGGCTGAGGCGCTGCAGGTCGCCGTTCTGGAGGCACTCTGTCAGGCGCTGCAGCTCGTCCATGAACGAATCGAGGCTGTGGATGCGCATCACGCTGTTTCCGTCGCGCGTGACGGGCTCATACCCTATCCACGGCAGGGGTTCGTCGGGCTCGCGTTCGTCCTCGTCATCCACATATTCCCAGGGTGCCTCGGCCTGTAACTCGGTGGCAGCGCGCATCTGCGGCACCTGTTCGGGCACGCGCATAACGATGTTTGGCACCTGTTCTCCGCGGCGCAGCATGTCGAGGGCCTGGAATGGATCGATATTGGCGTTATGGCGCAGGGCGTCGCACAAACGCGCCGTCTCGGCTACCGACAAGGCCTCTTCGCTGATCGCCGCGGCGATCTCGAGCTGGCGCGCCAGGGGTTCGATGCCTGCCAGATGCTGGGCCTGGGTCACGCCGATCTGCTCATCGGCGATGAGCGCCTGAACCTCGGCCGGCAGGGTCCCCAGACGCAGATAGCGCTGTATCTGGCGGAGAAAGCCCCAGCATCTTGGCCAACTCGGCCAGCGCCTCGCCCTGCGCAAGGCCGCTGGCATGCAACCGCTCGACTAAAATCGCCAGCGCACGGCTCTTTTCCATATCGTTGAGCTCGAGGCGCTGCATATTCTCGATCACCTGCGGCAGCACGGCCTCTTCATCATCAGAGCTGGGCAGCAACAGACAGGGTACCTGCTCCAGCCCGGCGATGATGGCGGCATCGCGGCGGCGGTGCCCAAACAGCAGGCGGTAGCCGTAGGGTTCGCGCGTCACCCCGAGCGGCTGCAGCAGGCCATGCTATCGGATGGTATCCGCCAGGCCCTGCAGGTCGCCATCAGCCGATCGGATGCGCCACCCGGCAACGAGTTCGCGCGGGTCAAGCAGGATGAGCTGAGGGACCGCCGAATCGGTCATGCGCTTGGCCAGCGATCATACGTGCTGAAAGCGCGGCAGGCGATATCCTGCCACTGGGGCTCGAGGCCAATCGAGACGTTATCGCTATAGTACCCGGCAATAAAGCCGCCCTGTGAGCCGCCCAGCTTGGCAACCAGCTCGTGCGCCTCAGCTGCAATGGCTGCGGCATCCTTGGTTTGCAGCGTCTTTTGGATATCCACCGGACACCAAAAGGTCATCTTTCCGTGAAACTGCGCCAGCGTGTCCAGACCAAGCAGACGCGGTTGGTCAAACTGCAGCACATCCACACCGACCTCAATCAGATCGGGGATGATATCGGTGATCTTGCCGCACGAATGCATCAGCACGTGCAAGCCCTCGCGATGGGCAGCGGTACACAGCCGCATATAGTGCGGTTTAAACATTTGCCGCCAGGTGCGCGGATGGATCATCAGGCCGGTTTGGGTGCCCCAATCTTCGCAGAACATGACCGCATCGGTGCCGGCGGCGGCATACTGGTGCATCATGGCCGCCAGCAGGTCGGCCAGGCGCGTGAGCAGGCTGTTGACGCGCTCTGGCTCAAGCAGGATATCGCCCAAAAAGTTCTCGAGGCGGCGCATATAGCGGGCAATGTCGAACGGAAAGCCCGGCAAAGCTCCCACGCGGTAGCGTGTTTCGGCCTTATCCTGGCAGATGCGTCGCACCTCGTCATAGTTGGCAGGGTTGGCCAGGTCGGGCAAGACAAGGGTATCCAGCTTTGCCCAGTCGTCCTCGATGACGCCGCGCACTACCTCGCCCTTGCTGGTGAGGTCGACGCGCGCCCAGGTATTGCCCCACATGTCGACACGTTCCTGCCAGCCCGGGCGCACCTCGCGCCAGATGCTTTCGTCAGCCGGGTAACGATAACTCATCATCACGAAATCATGCCAATAGGGTGCGGGCATGGTGCCCGCCAGACGTGCAGGCCCCTGATAGTCGATGGTCCGGGCGACAATCTCGCGTGCGTTCATGTGCTGCTCCGCTTGAGTGGTGGCCCTATGATAGGCCGGCAGACCACATCTGCCAACCAACAATAGCATCGTAAATCGGGCTGTGGTACACTGCCATAAGCGCCCTGGAGAGCCTACATGCTTGCAAAAATCGCATCGTGTGCGCTGGTCGGTCTTGAAGGCACCATTGTCGAGGTCGAGGTGGACGTCCACAGCGGCCAGGTAGGCATGGTGGATATCGTTGGTTTGCCGGATGCCGCCGTACAGGAAGCACGCCATCGCGTGCGCAGCGCCATCGTCAACTCACAGCTGACCTTTCCGCAAAAGCGCATCACCATCAACCTGGCGCCTGCCGACCTGCGCAAGGAGGGCCCCGCCTACGACCTGCCGATCGCGGTAGGCATCCTGGCGGGCGGCGCACAGGTTCCGCTTGAGTTGGATGGCGCCATGTTTGTGGGCGAGCTCTCGCTGGATGGCGGGCTGCGGCACGTCAACGGCATCCTCTCGATGGCATCGTTTGCCAAAGCGCAGGGCTTTCACACCTTGTATGTGCCCGAGGTAGATGCCGCCGAAGCCGCCCTGATCGACGGGCTGACGGTCATCCCGGTGCCATCGCTGGGGCAGCTGGTGATGCACCTCAACCGCCTGGCACTATTGCCTCCTAGCCAGCCCACTCCGCACGAGAGCGCCGAGGAAGAAGAGCTCTCCGGCACCGACTTTTCCGAGATTCGCGGGCAGGAACAGGTCAAACGTGCCCTCGAGGTAGCTGCCGCCGGCGGACATTGCCTGCTGATGTCGGGGCCGCCTGGCGCCGGCAAGACGCTGCTGGCCAGGGCGCTGCCGGGTATCCTGCCGCGCATGAGTGTGGACGAAGCCCTGGAGGTGACCAAGGTCTATTCGGTGGCCGGCCTGCTGCCGGCGCAGCAGCCCCTCATGCGCCAGCGGCCCTTCCGTGCCCCGCACCATACCATCTCACAGGCTGGGCTGGTTGGCGGTGGACATTGGCCGCGCCCCGGCGAGATCTCGCTGGCACATCGCGGGGTACTCTTTTTGGACGAGCTGCCCGAATTCGGCATGCGCACCCTCGAAGTGATGCGCCAGCCGCTGGAAGACAAGACCGTAACCATCTCGCGGGCGTCGGGCTCGCTGGCCTTTCCGGCCAACTTTATGCTGATCGCGGCGATGAACCCCTGCCCGTGCGGCTACCATGGCGACCCGACCCACGCCTGCACCTGTTCTCCCGGGCTGGTGTTGAGCTATCAAAAGCGGATCTCGGGGCCGATGCTCGACCGCATCGACATTGTGGTGGATGTGCCGCGCGTCGAATACGACAAGCTTGCCAGCAACGTCCTCGGCGAAAGCTCTGCGCAGGTACGCCAGCGCGTCGAGGCCGCCCGGCTGCGCCAGCAGGTCCGTTTTGCCGGCACGGGCCTGATGGGCAACGCCGATATGGGTCCGGGCGAGGTGCGCCGCTACTGCGAGCTGGACGAAGCCGGGCGCGGATTGGTCAAAATGGCCATGCGCCAGCTGGGGCTTTCGGCGCGCGCCTACCATCGCGTGTTGAAACTGGCGCGTACCATCGCCGACCTGGCGGCCAGCGATGCAATCCAGGTGACCCATTTGGCCGAGGCGCTGCAATATCGCCAGCGCCAGGAAGAATAGAGGTTCGGCATGGCCACCCATGTCATCAACCCGACCAGGTTTCATTACACCTATGGCGTACAGTCCGAAGGGATCCCCATCCGCAGCGGCGACACCATCGTTGCCAAAACACGCGATGCCTTTGGCATGGACGAGACCGGTGCGCCGATGCCCGAGGCCTATATGCAGCAGGTGGCGGGCGTACAGCTGCGCCACTCGAACCCGACGGTCGGCCCTTTTATCATAGAGGGCGCCGAACCGGGCGATCTGCTGCGCATCGAGATCCGGTCCATAACACTGAACCGCAGCTGGGGGCGCAGCCGGCAGGGGCCGAACTTTGGCTCGCTGACGGGCGAAGGCCCCGGCAAGCGGATGCTCTATAACCCGCCGGTTCCGGAGATCTGGTACGATTGGCAGCTGGACCTCGAGCGCCAGGTTGGCACCCTGCAGCTGCCTGGTAGCCATCTGCAGATGGCCGAGGTACCGCTGGCGCCCTTTATCGGCTCGATCGGGGTAGCGCCCGCCTATGGACATGTCGAAATGACCCTCACGGCGGGCGAATATGGCGGCAACATGGATTGCCCCGATGTGGCAGCCGGCACCGTGCTGGAACTGCCGGTATGGACCAGGGGCGCCTACCTCCAGTTTGGCGACATCCACGCCCTGCAGGGCGACGGCGAGCTCAACGGCACGGCCGTCGAGGTCACCGCTGAGGTGACCCTGAACATCGAGCTGGTAAAGGGGCGCGGGGCTGCCTGGCCACGCCTGATCAGCCCCGGCGACATCATGGTGCTGGCCAGCACCCGCCCGCTGGATGACTGCGTGCGCATCGGGCAGATTGAGCTGCTCGAGTGGCTGGTGACGGAATATGGCTTTGCGCGCGAAGAAGCCTGGCAGCTCAACGCCCAGGTTGGCAGTATGCGCATCGGCAACATGGTGGATCCGACCTATACGGTGGTCTCGCGCTTTCCGCGCCGCTATCTGCCGCGCTAGAGATCGTGTCTGCCTGACACCTGGGGTGTTATCAATAATGACACACTTTTACAACTCGGTTGCGATGCGCGCGTAGTGCACATAAAAGGGTTGCTGCGGCACCAACCGGGCTGATTCGAAAGGTTTGCATGAGTCAAAACCAGGCTTTTTTTAGCTTGCGCGATGCACTGCGCGTTTTACGCAGCGACTTGCCCGGGCTGCGTGCGGCGATCAACGGCTCCCCTGGCTCGGCAGAAAAACCCGCCATGCAGCCCTGGTTCGACAAGCTTAAGCATGTGGTGCTGCCCTCGCTCGACTTTAACCTGCCAGTCCTGCTGGTAGCCATCTCTGGCGGCGGCAGTGCCGGCAAATCGACCCTCTTTAACATGCTGGCTGGCAACGTCTTTTCGCGAGTGGGCTTTAAGGCTGGCCTGACCAAGCGCGTGCTGCTGGCCGGTCATCCGGAGGTACTATCGAGCGCAGGCGTGGCGCAGGCGCTCCTGTATCGCCTGCACGAAACCCCGCAGCCCTGGCATACCGCCGATGACCTGCTGACCCCCGGAGCGCCCCTATATGCGACCTCAGAGAGCGTGCCCAAGAACCTGCTCCTGCTGGATACGCCCGATTTTGATACCGGCGAAGAAGGCCGTCTGCTCAACCGCGAAAAGGCCGAGCCTGTGTTGCGCGCGGCGGACGTGATCCTATACGTCTTTACCAACACGATCTATAACAACATGTCCAACACCCAGTTCATGGCGGATGTGGTGGGCGGCATCGGCGGCCGGCCGGTGATCCTGGTGTACCGCATCTCGCGTGCCGCCAGCAATGCCGAGGTGCTGGAGCATTGCCGCGTGGTGGCCAACAAGCTTTTTCATCGGCCGCCGACCACAGAAGGCTTCCCCGAACAGATTGTGGGCACCTATCGCATGCCCGAATCGGACGCGGTCGCCCTGGGGCGCGAGGCCCCGCAGGTGATCCCGCTGGCGCCCATGACCGCCGGGCGTGATCTGAACCGCCTGCTGGCCGATCTGGATATCTCCAAACTCAAGCGTCAGATCTTTGATGCCGACCTGCGCGCCATCCGTCAGGATGGTTTGGCCGAGTTAGCGCAGCTGCGTGCCGAGGCGCAACAGGCGGCGCTCTATCGCTCGGCGCTGCAAAAGGCGATCAGTGAACAAGCCCTGGCATCGCTCAAGACTTTTCCGCTCAACGAAGCCGTCAGCCTAGCGACGCGTCTTTTTATCGAAACCGGGCCCAATTACATCAAGCTGCTGCGCGGCACCGGGCGCTTTTTTGGCGCTCCCTTCCGGCTGCTCGTCAAGCTGGGGCAGCGCCTCAACGAGCTGAGCAATCCACCGCCCAAGCCGGCCGTCAAGATGGATCCGGAGGCGGTCCTCAGCCAGGACCTGCAGCTATCTGCCAACACCCTGCGCAACCGCCTGATGGATGACCGCCTGATCTTGCGGTTGACGCGCCGCGATGAGCTCTACCACGCCGCCGAGCATGCCCGGCGTTCGTTGCCCGATGCTACTGCCCCGCTGATTGAACCTTCCGGCGAAGGCACCGTCAATGTGCATGTCAGCGTGCCGGATGCCGTCCAGCGCCAGGAAGGCGCCATGGTCGACCAGGATTGGGAGGCGATCACTGCCATGCTGCGCGGCACAGCCCACGACCTGGTGGGCCTGCCGACCGATATCGAAGACGAACTCAGGGCGCTGGTAATCGATTTCCGCAGCCGTATGCCTTGGCAGGAGCAGCTGCGCGAGACGTTTTTTGCCTCGCTTTCGGCTCTGCCGCCGATCCTCGGGATCAGCTATGCCTTGCTGACCGTCAACCCGGTGGCAGGCACGGGGCTGTGGATCCAGCTGCAGGGTATCTTTGGCCTCAACGATCTGTGGGCACTGGTATCGATCCCGGTATCGGCCGGGCTGAGCAGCCAGGAGCGCAAACAGCTGGAGATGACCATCACGCCTGTGTTTCAGCTGTGGCTGCAAAGGCGCATGGAGATGATCATTAACATATTCAGTCGGACAGTCTGCAAGCCTGTGCTGGACGTTCTCGACCGCATCCCGCAGCCCGACGACCCGCGTTTTGAGCGGCTTGAACAGGCATTCCACACCCTCGAGGCCAGGCATGAGAGCTAACAGTTTATATAACCAAACGGCAGATTCGCTGATGCTGCGCGGGATTAACCACCTGGCAGAGACCAGCGCTGACCTGAATGAGTTGCAGTGTGCTCTCAAAGAGGCGCGCGCCTGGAAGCCGGCCGCTGGGCTGTTGGCTGAGGTCGCCTGGGCGCAGGATAAAGTCGCCCAACTGGGCGCCTCGTGGGGCCACAAACTGATCGTGGCGCTGGTGGGACCATCGGGGGCTGGCAAATCGACGTTGCTGAACGCCCTGGCGGGCAAGGAACTCTCCGCCAGCGGTATTGAGCGCCCGACCACCCGCCAAATTGTGGTGTATGTGCGTGCCATCGAGGATGCCGACGATCTGGTGCAGCACTGCGGCAGTGCTCAGGTGCAGGTGGTAACGGATTACGAAGCCGCCGGCCTGGAGCACCTCGTGCTGGTCGACAGCCCGGATACCAATACCATCCCCGAAAACCAGGCGCTTCTGCGCTGTGTGCTTGAGCGCGCCGACCTGCTGATCACCATGTTCCCGGCGCTTAACCCCAAGCTGGGGGATAATGTTTCCTTTCTGCGTCCGTATGTAGCCATGCTGCCATCGGACGCGATCATCCCGGTGCTGAACTGGGTCGACCGTGTGCCGCGCGGCGAGCTGGAAGAGGTGATCGTGCCCGATTTCAAACGCTGGATCGCCCAGGAGTGGGGCTTACAGACGCCTCCTTTCCTCGTCTCGGCCAAGAGCAGCGTGCCCGGTGTGCGCTTTATGCACGATGAACAGCCGCTGCACAACATCAACCAGATCGACGAGCTGCGCAGTTTTATCTTTGGCTCGCTTGACCGTGCCGAACAGCTCAGCGATCGGCGCCTCGAACGCGCCAACCATATCCTGCAGCTGGTGAGGAGCGATATCCACCGCGCGCTGGCTGAGCAGGCTCCGCAACGCGCCGCTGCACGCCAGCTGCTCAACGAAATCGGCAGCGAGGCTACCCGTTCGCTCACCCAGGCACCGCTCAGTGCCAGTCTGACGGCTCAGATGAACTCGAACCTCTACACCGACCTTGGTCAGTGCTGGTGGGGTCCGGTCGGCTGGCTGATCGTGGTCTGGTCGCTGATCCTCAAGCTCGCCGGCGCCGTGAGCCAGCTGTTTCGGCGCAACCGCCTGACCTTGCCGCTGCGTGCTACCCAGACCGAGCAGGACTCGCTGATCGCAGCCTCGCGCGAGCTGGCCGGCTGGGCATCGCGCATCGAACAGCTGCATGCCGACCGCTGGCCGCCAGCGATCAGTGCCCTGCGCGCGGCCGGCTTTAACAACGAGCTCTTGAAACCCGATGTGTGGGATACCTGGGTCAGCCGACGCAGCCAACAGCTCACCGAGCAGTGGGGGATGGCCTACCGCGAGTGCATTGAGCGTGCCGCCGAACAGCTTTCGTTCTGGCTGGTGCAGCTGGTGTTTAACCTGCCGGTGGTGGCGGTATTGGGGTGGCTGGCTTACCAGACGGTGAACGGCTTTATCCAGCAGCAGTATTTCACGCTGGATTATTTCCGTCACTCGGGCATTACGGCCCTGCTGGTGTGGCTGGGCAGCTTTATCCTGCTGCAGATCGTCGTCACGATCGTAGTCCGCGGGGCTATGAAAAAGGCGTTGATGTGGGTCATCCGCAAGGAATCTCGCTCAGAGGCACCTCTGCTGGAGCAGTTCCGTGCGCTGGATACACTCGAGGCGCTCTGCTGAGATAACAAGAACCCCTGTCTTGCGCAGACAGAGGCTTGTAATATCCAGAGCCACCCAAGAGAATTGAACTCTTAACCTGGCGCTTACGAAGCGTCTGCTCTGCCGATTGAGCTAGGGTGGCGTGAGGGTCTAGTATAAACTGGCGCTGGCAGAGCGTCAAATCAGGCTGATTTTATGCGGATCGGACTAGAGAATATCCAACCGCGCTCATGCAGCAAATAAGGCTTGTATACTTCAACGCGGTAGACGCCCGGCTCGCTGGTGGTATACACCAGGCGCATACTGCGCTCCTGCGCCACCACCAGGCCATCACGCAGCAGGCGGATGTTGGCGCGCTGCGGGATCGTCACCTCAAAGCGCACCGGCCAGCCGTTGCCCTCCGCCTCCAAAGATACGCTTTCGCCAATGGTATAGGTAGCCTCGTTATACACGGCATTAAAGTCAAACCCCCGCGCCGACGCCAGTCCATCGTAGGCGACAAAGGAGCGTCCTTTAGCCAAGGCATCATAAACCAGGCCGGCATCATGGGCCAAGTCGCCGTTCCACTGTTGTTCCACCAGGATGTGGGTGTTCACCATCCGGAAGAGGTGTTCATAGCTGAACACCTGGCGCTTGAACAGCCCGCGTTTGTAAGTGATAGCGTGCGCATCCGACCCGCCGATGGCCCACACATCGCGATGCATAAGAGCCTGATCCCAGGCGGATAGTGTCGAGGCGAATGGACCGCGGATAGCCAGACTGGGGAAGAACACGTACAGGAGCATCCGTCCGACCGTATCCAAGTGCGACTTGAACTCGGACATATAGTTCCAGATCTCGATACCGCTGTAGCCCTGCACCGACCACTGATCCCAATTGAAGGATCTTTCACGCGCAGCTTTGCTGGCCAGGTCGATGGGGTGCGCAATATAGCTCTGACCGCCGTATTCGGCGACAGTATCGATCAAGTGTTGCGGATCGCCGGCATGGCCAAGCAGGTCCTCTTGGGCGCCTATCACCAGTAGGTGGTTGCCGTGGCTGGATTCCAGCGCGCGCAACTCTTGCCCCACCAATAACAGCACACCACCCTTCCACCCCTGATGGGCGGGCAGATAGACGTCGTGATCCGTCACGATGATGAAATCGAGCCCGGCTTTGGTAGCCGCTTGAGCCACCGCGTCGTGACTGGCGGAACCATCCGAGGCCAGAGTGTGAATATGCAGGTTGCCCACCCGCTCGCAGTATGGCACGCAGCTGTAGGGCGCTTTATCCATCACCGTCGCGCTCCTCATCCGGCAGCCCGGGCGGTAGGTCGTCATAGACCTCGTCATGTCCGGAATTATCGCGCGGCGGCAGTTCACCGGCGATCTTGCGCGCAAAGATCAGATAACCCGTATGCCCGATCATGCGGTCCTCCGGTCGCAGACGCGCCGGCACCGGCTTGTAGCGACGCTCCATGATCTCGATCACTTCCAGGTTGGTAAAGGGATAACGGTTCAGCTCGTTGAGCAGCCAGGAGACCTGATTGGCAGTGGGAACGATCGACCCGAAAAAGCCGCCATCCGCGAGTGCTTCGCACACCTGCGTCATATACAGCCACGGCTCACGTACATCCAAAAAGAGCGCGTCGGCGTCGGATTCGGTAAAGCCGGCCGTGATATCATGGTGCAGGAGGGTAGCGCGCTCGGCCACGCCAGCCGCCTCGAGGTTGTAGCGTGCGATCTGCAGCATGTCTTCGCGCGCCTCGTAGGAATAGATCATGCCATCGGCGCGGATAGTAGCCGCCATAGCGGTCGTCAGGGCGCCGCTGCCGGTGCCAGCTTCGATCACCTTAAGAGCGCGCGCCACATTCAGGCGCAGGAGGATCTGGCCGATCTCTTTGGGAAAGATGATCTGCGAATTGCGTTTGATGTGCAGCAAGAGGTCGTGCATCGAAGGCGGCAGCACCATAAAAGGCTGTCCCATGCGCGAGGTAACCTCGCGCCCGAGGGGAGCATCGAGGATATCGTCATGCGCAACCACCCCACGATGGGTGTGAAACATATCTCCGCGCTTCAGGCGGACCAGGTATTCCTTGTGATCGCGTGAGATCAGCAGCACGCGATCATTTTCTTGTGCAAGCTTCAACAGTTACTCCGAGTTTCAGCACGTGTCATCATTATACGGAGCCGCCCTTGCTCGGCAAGAATGAACCGGTTTCGTTGCGTAAATCGCTAGCATTAGTACAATTGCTTTCATATAGTTAGCAGGTATGCATGCAAGAATTCGAAGTCCAGGACCGCGTTCGCTACAATCGCTCTTCCCCCACCCGGTGGTTGATTTCGCATTTCGCGCGCTATCCACTGCTGCCCATTGCCATGGTGTTATGTGCCATTGGCGAAAACGTGGCAATGGGTTATTCGCGCATCATCATAGGCCGGGCCTTTAGCTGGATTGGAGAATCCGCGCCGCAGCTTTCCAGCCTGATTACCCTGGTATTGCTGAAAGCCGTTGCGCGCTTTGGCCAGGCCGCCTTTCAGCTGGGGCGTAACATGTCCACCCAGTTCCTGGGTGAACAGGTCGAGCGCGACTGCCGTGACGAGTTGTACGTCTCGCTCCTGGGTAAGAGCCTGACCTATCACCGTCAGCAACGCGTAGGCGACATGATGGCGCGCGCCACCAACGACGTCCGCCAGATCAACATCATGGCCAATCCAGGCCTTAACATGATTTTCGCCTCGATCATGAACGTGGTTGTATCGCTTGTGATGATTGCCTCGCTGCGCCTCGAGCTGCTGTTGGTGCCGGGCATCTTTGCCATCGTCCTGGCGGCGCTCTTGCGCGGATATCTGCGCCAACTGCATCCAGTCACCGATGCCATGCGCCAGCAGTTCGGCGCCATGAACGCCGGCCTCGAAGAGACGCTTTCGGGCATTGAGGTGGTCAAGGCCAACTCCCAGGAAGAACAGGAACAGGCCAAGTTTACCAGCAACGCCCTCAACTTTCGCAACCTGTTCGTCAAACAGGGCGATATCCAGGCGCGCTACCTGCCCTTTTTGGCCTACAGCATTACCTATGGGTTAGCCTTTCTGCACGCCGTGCTGATCTATATACGCGGTGATAGCTTTGGCATCGGCGATATCATCTCCTATATGGGGCTGATCTTTATGCTGCGCTCTCCCACCTTCTTTTCACTCTTTTCGTTCCTGCTGGTGCAGATGGGCTACTCGAGCGCCCAGCGCATTCTGAGCGTCTTGAATGCCAAGACCGAGCTGGCCGAAGTGCCGGATGCCTACAACGCCACCATCAGCGGCGAGGTCGCCTTTGAAAATGTGCGCTTCAGATACCCCACCACCGGCGATGTGCTGACCAACATCAGCTTTCACGTTAACGCCGGCGAGACGATAGCCATCGTTGGCCAGACGGGCTCGGGCAAGAGCACCCTCACTCAGCTGATCAACCGCGTCTACGATACCACCGAAGGCAGAGTGCTGGTGGATGGTGTGGACGTGCGCGATTGGAGCCTGGAAGGCTTGCGCTCGCAGATCGCCACCATCGAGCAAGACCTTTTTCTGTTTTCTCGCACCATCGCCGACAATATCACCTTTGGGGTAGGCCGGCATGCCACCCAGGAAGAGATCGAGTGCGTCTCGCGCGAAGCTCAGGCGCACGACTTTATCATGAGCTTTCCAGATGGCTACCAGACAGTGGTGGGCGAGCGCGGGGTAACGCTTTCGGGCGGACAGCGCCAGCGCATCGCCATCGCGCGTGCCTTTCTCACCAACCCGCGCATCCTGGTGCTGGATGACTCTACCAGTGCTATCGACAGTCAGACCGAAGACGAGATCCAAAAGGCCATGTATCGTGTTCAACAAGGGCGCACGGTCTTTTTGATCACCCACCGCCTGTCGCAGATCCGTTGGGCCGACCGCATCATCGTGCTGCAGGATGGCCACATTGCCGACCAAGGCACCCACGACGAGCTGCTGGCGCGCAGCCTGCTGTATCGCCGGATATTTGATCCCTTTGCCGACCTGGCACAAGACGCTTCCGAAGGAGCCTCCTGATGGGTTTTATCATGGGCGGGCTCGACCGCGACAGCTATGACCGCACCTACTCCGACCGCGAGCTGCTGCGCCGCATCCTGGGCTATTTCAAGCCGCAGGCACGCCGCATGGGCGTGGTTACTGCTGTTATCCTGCTCTCGTCGGTATTTGAGGGGCTAATCCCGATTATCCTTTCCAAAGTCATCGACCGCCTCGAACTGCATGCTCAGCTGCGCGAGGTGATCCTCTTTTGCGTGGCAATCATCCTGCTGCAGTCCTCCAACTGGCTGCTCAACTTTATCCGGCAGCGCTATTCAGCGCGCGCCATTGGTGATGTGGTGTTGCGGTTGCGCAAAGACGTGTTTGCAGCCGTCAGCACGCACGACCTTTCGTTTTACGACGACCAGCCCACCGGCAAGCTGGTGAGCCGCATCACCAGCGACACTCAAGATTTTGCCATGACGATGGACCTGACGATGAACCTCGTCAGCCAGTTGGGCGGCATGATCATCGTGCTCGGGTTTGCCTTTTCGGTGAGTGTGCGCATGTCGCTCCTGATGCTGGGGATGAGCCCGATCATCATCCTGATCTCGCTCGGTTTCCGGCGTATCGCCCGCCAGGTTACCCTCAACGCGCGGCGCATCATGGCCAAGGTGAATGCCAATATCCAAGAATCAGTGAGCGGAATCGCTGTCGCCAAGGGATTTCGCCAGGAAGCCACCATGTATGCGGATTTCGACGAGCTCAACCGCCAGGCATATCGCGTAAACCTAAAACGCGGACTGGTGATGGCTACCATCTTCCCGCTGATCGTCGGCACCTTTGGCATCGTGGCTGCCATCATGCTGTATTCCGGCGGCAGTGCGGCCCTGCGCGGATTGACAGAGCCAGCCGCTATCGCCACCGGCGCGGCCCTTTCGGTGGGCGGATGGTACCTCTTTATGCAGGCGATGGGCATGTTCTGGTTCCCGATGACCAACATCGCCTCGTTCTGGAGCCAGTTCCAGGACGGCCTCTCGGCGGCTGAGCGCGTCTTTGCACTCATCGATGCCAACCCGCACGTGATACAGACCGATTCACAGCCCGTGCCCAGGCTGCAGGGCAAGCTCGAATTCCGCCATGTGCACCTGTCGTATACCGGCAACGAAGTTGTGCTGCCCGACTTTAACTTGCTTGTGGAAGCACGCGAATCGGTGGCACTGGTGGGGCACACCGGCGCCGGCAAGACGAGCATCGCTCGCCTGATAGCGCGCTTTTACGAGTTCCAGGACGGCCAGATCCTGGCCGACGACCGCGACATCCGCACGTTTGACCTGCACCAATACCGCCGTCAGCTGGGGATTGTCCCGCAGAACCCGTTCCTGTTTTTGGGCACCGTGCTGGAAAATATCCGCTACGGCAAGCCCGAAGCCAGCGTCGAGGATGTTGAGCGCGCCGCAGCCCAGGTAGCTGGCGGCGACTGGGTGCATGCCTTACCCAACGGCATCAACACCGATGTGGGCGAACGCGGGGCCCGCCTGTCGATGGGGCAGCGCCAGCTGGTGGCGCTGGCACGCGTGATCCTGCACGATCCTTCGATCTTTATCCTCGACGAGGCTACCGCCAGCGTCGACCCGCTCACCGAGGTGCAGATCCAGCGCGGGCTGCTCGAGGTCATGCGCAACCGCACCTCGATCGTGATCGCCCACCGCCTCTTTACCGTGCGGCACGCTCAGCGCATCATTGTGCTTTCTCAGGGCCAGATAATCGAAGAGGGCAACCACGAGTCACTGCTCGAGCGCCGCGGCCATTATGCCGAACTGTACGACACTTATTTCCGCCATCAATCGCTCGAATACATCGATTCCTCCCATAACCTGGATCGCCCCGACCAACCAGCATCAGCAAAGGAGCAGGATGAGTTCAAGTAAATTCGTGATCCGCACCCTGGGGGATGCCCCCGCCATCCAATTCGCCGCCAGTGAGCTGCAGCGCTACATCAGCCAGATGACGGGTAACCAGGTGCAGCCGGTTATCCAGCCGGCCAAGGAATACGCGCCGGACTCGGATAGCCTGTGGCTGGTCTCGGCCGGATGCGCCTCGCAGGCGCTAGCAGAGCGCCTGCCCAAAGTGCCCGATAGCCGATGGGATGACGCCTATGTGGCCGAGGTCACCAACGGCAAGGGCACTATCCTTGGCAACAACCCGCGCAGCGTGCTGATCGGCGCCTATGCCCTGCTGACGGCGGCCGGCTGCCGCTGGGTGCGCCCCGGCAAAGACGGTGAAGTAATCCCTTCAGCCGGCATCGAGCAGCTGACGCTGAACAAGACATCGGCGGCTTCTTACCGTCACCGCGGTATCTGCATCGAGGGCGCCATAAGCTACGAAAACGTGGCCGATATCATCGACTTTGCGCCCAAGGTTGGCTACAATGCCTACTTTACCCAGTTCCGCGAATCCTATACCTTTTTCGAGCGCTGGTATCACCACACAGACAACCCCAACCGCAAGCCCGAGGAGTTCTCTGTCGAGATGGCGCGCGACTTTTTACGGCGCGCTCAGGCTGAGATGCAAAAGCGTGGCATGATATACCACGCCGTCGGCCACGGCTGGACCTGTGAACCTTTTGGCATCGCCGGGCTGGGCTGGGAATCCAAGGATTACGACATCAGCGACGAGGTGCGTTCTCACCTGGCTGAGGTCAATGGCGTGCGCGATATCTGGCACGGGGTGCCGCTCAACACCAACCTGTGCTATTCGAACCCTGTGGTGCGCCAAAAGGTCGTCGAGAACATTGCCGAGTACTGCGCTGCCAACCCGCAGGTGGATGTGGTGCATTTCTGGTTGGCGGATGATTCAAACAACCAGTGCGAATGCGCCAATTGCCGTCATACACGGCCGTCCGATTTTTATGTGATGATGCTCAACGAACTCGACGCGCTGATAACCGAGCGCGGCATTCCGACACGAGTGGTGTTTTTGATTTATGTCGACCTGTTGTGGCCGCCCAAGCAGCAAGAGCTCGTTAACCAGGAGCGCTTTATCCTGATGTTTGCGCCGATCACGCGCTCCTATACCACGCCATTCAGCGTCGAGGGCGAACTGCCTGAATTGCCTCCCTTTGAGCTCAACCGCCTTAAATTCCCCAAAAACGTGACGGAGAACGTGGCCTTTTTAAAGGCCTGGCAGGAGCATTTTTCGGGTGACAGCTTTGACTTTGATTACCACCTCATGTGGGATCACTTCAACGACCCGTCCTATGTCTCGACGGCCGCCATCCTGGGCGAAGACGCGCGCCGGCTGGAGGCTATCGGCCTGAACGGCTACATGAGCTGCCAGCTGCAGCGCATCTTTTTCCCGACAGGCCTGCCAATGGCGGTCCTGGGGAGCATCCTGTGGGATAAGACCGCCGACTATGACACGATCGCCAACGACTACTATGCAGCGTCCTTTGGCCAGGGCTGGCAGGATACCAAACAATATCTCGAAACGCTCTCGCAGCTCTTTTGCCCGCCCTATATCCGCGGCGAGCGTCCGGTGATCGATGCCGAGGTGGCCGAGGGCCTGGCCAGGATCCGCAGCGTAGTGGAAGGCTTCAAGCCGACCATCGCCACGCAGCAACAGATCGCGGTTGGCAGCCAGAAAAAGTCGTGGGATTACCTGGCGACGCATGCCGATTGTTGCATCATGCTTGCGCAGGCGCTCCTGCAGCGCGCTCAGGGCAATCAGGAGGGCGCTAAAGCCACCTGGCAGGAACTGGTCAAGTTCGTGTGGGATCAGGAGCCCAACTTGCAGCCGGTGTTGGATACCTACCTGTTTGTAAGGACGATGGGCCGGCTCTTTGCCTGAGGCTAGCTGGCTAACTCTGTATAGCCATCCCGGGCGATCTCCTTGGTATAGATCACCTTGGCATCGCCCGGGGCATAAAAGTTGTTGATGCGCGCCGTCTTGCGATAGCCGCGGCGCAGGTAAAACTGGCAGGTAGGCCGGTATTGGTTGCTGCCCGACGTTTCGATGCAGATCAGGTGCCCACCCGCCTCGCGGATGTTTTCTTCGGCAAAATGCAACAAAAGCGACCCGTATCCCATCTTGTGGTGGTGATTCTCGACCGCCAGCCAATAGATATCATAGGTGCCGCGCGTCCCGGGGGTTGCACCCCAGCAGATCCACCCCAGCACAGCATCGCCTTCTGCCAGCACAAACGATTGATAGGCGCTCGTGCCATGCGGATGCAGGGCATCATCGAACACCTCAAGGGCAACCAGGATTTCCTCCTCGCGAAAAAAGCCGGTACCCCTCAGCAAGGTCTCTACCAGAGGACGATCATATTGGGTGGAACATCGAATCGTAGCCCCCAGAGGGGTCTCTGTTTCACGCATTAATCGCCTCAGGCAGATCCAGCCTGGCACGGGCATTGCTCACGATCGTCTCGATAAACGCATCGTAACTGAGCCCATCCGCCGACAATGCGGCGGTAAAGCCGGCATCCGGTGAGATATCGGGGTTGGGGTTGATCTCTAACACGTAGGGTATCGTGCCCTCCAGCCTGAAATCGACGCGTGCGTAATCGCGGCAGCCGATAGCGTGCCAGGCTGCCAACGCTGTACGCCGGACCGCTGCGGCGGCAAAGAGAGCCTTGGCGCGCTGTTTATCCAACCCCAGCATCAGCGCCAGGGTGCCGTTGCCGGTGCAGCTGCGGCCAAAGGCGCGACATACAGCCGGCACCAGCGAGGCATCCTGAATGCCCGATGACAGGTACTCCACCAGGTTGATCACCACCCGCTCGTCGTAGCGCGGCAGCGCCGCTGCCAGCTCATCCAGGCAGGTGATGCTGAGGATGCGTGCGCGTATCCCCAGGCGATTCAGGCTGGAGCACACCGCTGCGACCTCCTCAAGGATGCCTACATCGCTCTCGCCGTCGCCAGCCAGCGGGGCATTATAGAGCACCAGAACGTCCGACACGGTCTGCATCAGGCACCGTCCTGACGCGCCAGAGCCGCCTGAATGACCCTGCCGATCAACTCGCGATAGGTGACGCCGGCACGATAGGCGATCATTGGCAGATCCGAATGAATCGGGTTCAGCCCGGGCAGCGGGTTAACCTCGAGAAAGTTGGGCGTGCCGCCAGTGTCCAGGCGGATATCGACCCGCGCGGCGTCGCGGCAGTCAAGTGCGTGGTAACTCGCCAGCGCCAGCTGCGAAACGGCTTGTGCCACCTCGGGCTCGCCCGGTACGCCATAGTGCACCAGCTTTTGCCAGTTTTCCTTGTTCTCATAGCTGTAGACCGCATCGTGCGAGGCCTGTACCAGCACTTCGAGCATCCCCAGCACGTTCGCCTGCGCGCCGTTACCTGTGATGCCAACGGTGAACTCGCGCCCGGGCAGGTAGGTCTCTATCAACACGGGTTGGTTGAATTCCTGCAGCAGTGCCGCGACAGTGCGTCGCAGCTCGGTTGTATCTCCCACGCGTGATGCCGTGCTGATGCCCTTGCCGGTGCCCTCGGCCAGTGGTTTGGCAAACAGCGGATAGGGCAAGGCGACGCTAGCGAGATCTTCGACACTGCGCGCCACGGCGAAATCGGCGGTCGGAAGGCCGTGGGAGCGTACCAACTGCTTGGTAACGGCTTTATCCAGAGTAACCGCGCACACCAGCGGGTCCGAAAAGGTATAGGGGATGCCATACAGCTCGAGGATGGCCGGCACCTGCGCCTCGCGGCTACGTCCCTGCAAGCCTTCGGCGATGTTGAACACCAAGTCCCAGCGTTCGCCGTGCTCCAGACTATTGATAAGGGCGCGAGCGTGACCGATGCGCACAGGCAGAGCGCCAAATGCCGCGATAGCGTCTTCGATAGCGCGAATGGTCAGATCCGAATCAAACTCGGCGGTATCGGCCTCTGAGTATCCCAGGGCGAGATAGTCGCTGCGCAGATCATAGGTCATGCCAATGCGCATGCTGGATGTACTCCGTGGGTGTGATGAGGCTAACTGCCGTGGCGCAGCTTGCGGCGCTGAATGCGGCTGCTATCGGCGGGATAGATGGCGCTGGCCTTGCCAGAGACGAGTTCCCACACGCCGGGCTGGGGCACCTCGCCGCCGCCCTCGCGACGATGCGTGGCCTGCCCCAGGTCGGGTTCAGGGTAGCTCACCAGCATGCCTTCACAGTTACGCAGCACCGTATGCGTCGGGCTCATCGAGACGATATAGTTGGGCATCAACGGGATTTTGCCACCGCCGTGCGGAGCATCGACCACAAAAGTTGGGATCGCCAGGCCGCTCAGACGCCCGCGCAGGTACTCCATAATCTCGAGCCCGCGCGTGAGCGGGGTGCGGAAGTGCTCGACCCCGCGCACCAGATCGCACTGATAGAGGTAATAGGGGCGCACGCGTATAGCCACCAACTCGCGGCAAAGCGTTTCGATGATCTCGGGCTGGTCATTGACGCCGCGCAGTAGTACCGACTGGTTGCCCAGCGGAAAGCCGGCATCTGCCAGCGCAGCGCAGGCAGCCCGCGATGCAGGGGTGATCTCGACGGGATGGTTAAAATGGGTGTTGATCCAGATCGGCTGGTAACGGCGCAGCATGGCAACCAGCTCGGGGGTGATGCGCATCGGCATAGTGACGGGCACGCGTGTGCCGATGCGGATAATCTGTACACTCGGTATGCTGCGCACAGCAGATAGCACGCACTCGAGCTGGTGGTCGGAGAGGACCAGCGGGTCGCCACCCGAGAGGATCACGTCGCTGACATCGGGATGCTCCCTCAGGTAGGCCACTGCCTGCTCGAGATGGGCCTGGCTGATGGTCTCTTCTACCACGCCCACCTCGCGCTTGCGCGTGCAATGCCGGCAGTACATGGCGCAGGCACTGCTGATGATAAACAGGGCGCGGTCAGGATAGCGGCGGATCAGCCCCGGCACGGGCATGTCGTCGTGCTCTTCGAGTGGATCATCCGAGACATAAGGCGAATTGACCAGCTCAAACAGCTGCGGCACGCTCATCTGGTAAATCGGGTCGGAGACACCCGGGCTGCGCATTAGCCCGGCATAATAGGGCGTGATCGCCATCGGAAAGCGCTCAGCGGCACGCATGACATCGTCGGGATCCAGGGCGGGCATATAGCGGCGCAGGTCGTCGGCCGAGCGGATACGGTGCTGCATCTGCCAGATCCAGCTGTTCCATTCGGCATGCTGGCCGGGAGGCTCATCCTCCGCCGCAGAGGAAGGTTCCTTGCTATCCTGCTCAACGCTCAGAACAGTCTGTTCGTCAACCATCAGTATGTGAGCCTCTCCCTGCCGGATGTGCTGGAGCGCGCTGCGACAGCACTCAAGTCCTGGTTACGTTTGGTGAAGGTCTATCGAGCTTGAGCGCTGCTCTTCGCCCAATCAGTCTGATGTGGCGCGCCCCGCGTAATGAGGTTACTACCGGATCGGTTGCTCTGGCCACAACGAAGGGAAACCGCATGCGAATCGCACTTATGGCTCATATGATATACATGTACCCGGTGCTGTCAAGATTTTTAGGCTGTATGGAGCCAGCCGCCGGCTTGTGCTATACTAGCTCAGTAGGCGGCAAACAGCCCCACCTGCCCGAAACGATCGAGGTCAAGCGTGCGCAGAACGATTTATTATCTGGCGGCCAGCATCAGCGGGTTGCTGGTGGCAGCGAGTTATCTGGTGCGGGCCTTTTGGCTCGACCAGGCCTCTGCTATCCTGCAGGAAGGCGCATTGATCCTGTTGGGATTCGCCGGCATCGCGCTGGCCGCTCGGGCGGCAACTATGGTGCAGCGCCGCATCCAGCACAACCCTGCTGCCCGCTGGTATGGCGGTCTGGCGATCGCTGCGTTCGCCGTCACCCTTGTGGTGGTGCTGGCAGATGGCAGCGGGACATATAGTGGCCTGATCGGCAACGCCATCCTGCTGCCCGGTCTAGGCGCCCTGGCTGCTGTGGCGTTCTTTTACCTGGTGCAGTGGGGCTTGCAGTTGATCGGCTTACGGCTGGCTTCGGCCGCGCTCCTGGCACTCGGTACCATCGCGGCTTTGCTGCTGGCCAACCCCCTATTGGCAGCCTACTGGCCAGCGGCAGAAACTGTGCGTATCTGGCTGATTGAGGTCCCGCTAGCCGCGGTGCTGCGCGCCGTGCTGCTGGGCATGGTGATCTGGGGTATCCCCCAAGGGGTGCGCAGCGCCATTGTGGCGCTCGCACCGCGTCCATCTGACCAGGAGCAGCCCTGATGGTGATCTGCCCCACCTGCAAAGCGCATAACGACAGCAAAGATCATCGCTGCAGCGTGTGCGGCGGCAACCTCGCGGGCGCCCGTTTGCGGGTCTGTCCCAACTGCGGCACCCCCAACCTGCTGTGCGACCTCTATTGCATCCAATGCCTGCAACTGCTGCCAGCTGCCGAACTCGAGACAGCTGCCTTTCTAAAGGATAGCAGTTCTGCTGACCTGACACCTGATCCGCTCGCCATGGTAACCCAGGGCTTGCCCGAAGCGCGCCTCGACTTTAGCCCCGCCCAAACCCACGACCCCGAGGATAGCGCCCAACCCCTCCCGCCGATTCCAGCCGAATCGCGGTTGCCTGCCTTGCTGCAGCTGCCGTGCGGCTTGCGCTTGATACTGGTTCTGTTACTGCTGGGAGCCTGTCTGATGCCGATGGTCTGGCGCGACGATCCGCAGGCTTTGGCCGACCAAGCAGTGGCCGAGGTGCTAGAACCGATCGCACCGAACAGCACGGTACTGGTGGCGATCGAATACGGGCCGGCTTATGCTGGCGAGTTACAACCGATGGCCGAGGCATTGCTGGACGGTCTGACGGAGCGTGGTACAGTCAGTGTGCTGGTCACCAGCCATCCGCTGGGCATGGCTAACCTGGAGCGTCTGGCCGCCGGCCACGAGGGTGCGGTCAACCTGGGCTATGTGCTTGGCGGCGCGCTGGGATTGCGGCTGATGTACGGTCAACCTAGCGGGTGTATGCCGCCAGCCGCCTCGCGCGCCCCGCTCGGGCAGATGGTGGTAATCGCCCAGTCGCCGGTGGGCGTGCAGCGCTGGCTCGAACAGGTCCAGAGTACCCAGCGCATGCAGGTATTGGCGCTAGTGAGCGCGCAAGCCGAGTTGGCACTTGAACCGTACCGCGCCAGCAGCCAGCTCAGCCGGCTGTATAGCCCTGCCTCACTCGCGCTTCAAGAGCCTGTGCAAACCGCCCAGACAGGCTGGGGCGTTGGCCTGGGGATGCTCCTGGTTGTGATCGTAGCCGGAGCGGTGTCTATCTGCTTGCTGGCTCGCAGGCGCGGAGCGCTGTGATGCCAGCCAACACCTATCCGATCATCGGCCTTGTCCTGACGGTGGCGATCGGCTCGCGCCTGTTGGGGCGCAATGTGGTCTTTCGTGTCGCACTCAGCTTGCTGTTGGGCACCGCCGCCGGTTATGGCTTGGCAATGCTGCTGCGCGGGGCGCTCGTTCCGCGCATTCAATTGATCATCCAACAGCCAAGGCAGTATTGGCATCTGGGCGTCTTTATGCTGTTGGGGCTTGGTCTGGTGGTGCAGAGCCTGTGGCCCAAGGCCGCTGTGGACGAGCTGCCGCTGGGAATCCTGGCGGGGGTTGTATCCGCCGTGCTGCTGGCCGGCGCACTGGCGGGCAGCGGCATCCCGCAGCTGCGTGTTCTGGTGGGTCAGACGCTTCCCGGGATAACGACCTCTGCCTGGCCCGATATCCTGCGCGCTGGGTTGATGGTCATCGGCACGCTGGCGGTGCTGGCAGCCTTTCACCGCAGCGGCTCGTCTCCATCCGCCAGCCTGGGATGGCTCGCCAAAAGCTGGTCTTGGCTGGGCCGTACCCTCGGCCGGGGGTTGCTTCTGTTTTCCGGCGGCGCGCTCTACGCCGGTTTGCTGATGGCGCTCTACCGCATTCTGGTGAGCCGGGTGGATTACCTGCAACAAACCGTCACCAGCATACTGGAGGTGCTGCGATGAGCGACACCCCCGCGCTGCGTACACCGATCCTGGCGGCCGAGATTCATCGCGACATCACGCGCGTGCATTGGCTGGCCGATATCGAGGGCCGCTACCGCCTGGTAGCAAGCGGCAGCGCGCCAACCACGCTGGATGCCGACCGTGGCGTGGCAGACGGTTTGCAGCAGGCGCTGCGTAGAATCGAGGAAACCACCCTCTATACTATATTCAGCCCGTCTGGTCGCCCCACTATACCGATGGTGGGCAGTCCGCCAGCTCAGCTATACTGCTGCAGCGATGCGGCAGCACCCTTGCGCATCACCCTGCTGGCAGCCCAATCCAACGGCAGCCTGGCAAGCGATCAGCGCGCCTGTCAGCTGCCCTTTTGCGAGGCTCCCAGCATTTATCGCGTCCCCGCTGCCAGCCAGGATGACGACGGACTGGAAGAAACCCTCCTGGCGGGGCCGATGGCCGACGTGGTCATCTTTGGCGAGGGGCTGGGCGGCGCCCTGGAACGCCTGGCACGCCGCCTGCTGGCGTTGTATACCAACTTTGCGCGCGATCAGCGCCCGATTGTGCTATGTGCCGCCGCCCAGCCCGCGCGGCGCAGCCTGCACACGATCCTGGGGGCCGATTTTGACCTGCGACCCATCAACCCGACCGTCCCGAGCCGCGATGCGATTGATGTAGGCGACTTGCAGCGCGCCCTTGTACGCATTTATGAACAGACCTGCCTGCTCAACCTGCCCGGCTATGAGTATCTTGCCGATTGGTGTGCTCAGGCGCCTATCAGCAGCCATCGGGCACTCACTCAAGCCGCCCCCTTTTTACCGGATGCAGCGGGCAAAGCCAATGCATTAATTGTCGACCTGCAGGCGGCCACTAGCGCTGTGCTGGAAGTCCCCTCAGGAGCAGCCATCGGCCTGCGCGGCGGTTACCACACCACCCAGGCGTCTGGCCCTGAACTGACCCGCTGGCTGCCGTTGGGTTACCCGGCAGACGAGAGCGTATGCGAACGCCTGTACCCCGGCGAAAGCCCTGTGCTGGACGCCGAGACCGAAGCCTGGGCAACCACAGCCGGCGCACAGCAAGCCCTCTACCAGCTGGGGCAGGCGCTGCGCGAGGATCCTGCCGGGCTTGCATCGCCAGCCAGGAGCGACTATATCGCCCTGCATGGCGAGCTGCTCGCACAGCCTCAGGGTTGCGCTGCCGCATGGGCTGCCATCCTGAACGGCCTGCAAAGCACTGGCGCAACCCGCGTGGTATTTGATGTGCACCACCTGTGGGCAGCCCTGAGCGCCGCTGCCGGCCCAGCAGAGACCGCCGTGAGTGAGGTGCTTGCCCAGCCGGCCATGTCGCAGATGGGATTGTGTCTGGCGCCCGGAACAAAGGCGCGCGGCAACCGCACCGCTCTGGCGGTGCGCATTACCGACGCTGCCAGCATCGTCACCCAGCACAGCGTGCCGCCCGCAACCCTAGTGCGCCTGGCTGCGCCGGATGGTCTGATCCGCGCCGAAACCCGCGCGGGCTGGCGCTCTTATCCGAACCAGTCTATACTCGAGTTCCAGGCTGCTATCGGCCAGCTCGGCCTGGTGCTCGATACACGTCCCCGTCCACTCGAGATTGAACAGGCTGGCCGCTTTTGGCGCATGCGCACGCGGGAGGATTGGCAAGCCCTCGTTGACTGAGCAACCGCCAACCATCACAAGGAGCAGACAACATGACCAAGTTCAAGATCGGACACACCGGCATTACCTGGGGATTCAGCAACGACATCACCGAACAGGCCATCAAGGATACTGCCGAGCTGGGCTATAACGCTTACGAGACCTTTGGCTCGGTGGTGCAGGATTTCGAGCGTGAACCGGGCGGATTCACCGCTCTATTAAAGAAATATGACATTCCTCTTTCGGCTGCCTACTGCTACAGCACCTTTTTCGACCCAGCCGACGCCAAAGAAGATATCGAACGCGTACTGGGTTGGATCCGTGCCTCGGCCAAGGTCGGGGCAGAGGCGATCGTGCTGCAGGGCGGCAAGCGCGGTCAGCTGCCCTACCCTTATTTCAAGGAAATGGGCGAGATATTCAACCTCTTTGGCCGCACCGCCAAGGAACTGGGCATGACGACCTCGATCCATCCGCATACCGGCACGATAATCGAGACCGACGAAGAGATCGACGCGATCCTGGCAGCGGTCGACCCTGACCTGGTTGGTTTTGCTCCCGATACCGGGCAGATCACAGCCGCCGGGTCGGATTGTGTGCGGGTGCTGCGTGCCTACAAGGACCGCATCAAGCATGTGCACCTAAAGGATTGGGGCGGAGGCAAAGAGACCGGGTATGCCGGCTACGAACGCATCGGTTATGGCGTGATCGACATGGCGGGTGTGTTCGAGGTGCTGGAAGAGATCAACTATTCCGGGTGGGTGATGGTCGAGCTGGACGGCACCCCGAAAGCCACGCGCCCGCCGCGCCAGGCCGCTGCAGATAGCCAAGCCTATCTGGAAAAGTTGCTGGGCGATCGTGCGGCGTGGGTCAAGCGCAACCTGAGGTAACGAATATGTCAACCAGTGCATTGCGGGATGTGCCCGTGCTGCTGATGTTGGGTGGGCCGGAATATCACAACACGCCCGAGCATCGCCAGACGCTGATCGAACTGCTGGACTCGGTGTGTACGCTGGTGGCCCGCGAGGACCTCGACGTGCTTACCCCCAGTGACCTCGCGCCCTTTCGCGTAATCGTCAACTATACAACATTTATGGAGCCAACCGCTGCCCAGGCTGGCGCCCTCAATAGCGCCGTTTTTCGCGGTACCGGGTTTGTGGGCATCCATGGCGCTACCGCCACCTTTTGGAACTCGCCCGAATACCTGCGCATGCTGGGCGGCACCTTTATCGTGCACGATGAATTCAAGCGGTTTGGGGTGAACTTTACTTCGGTGCGCTGTGTCGAGGAACACCCCATTACGGCGGGCATCGAGGATTTCGAGATCGAAGACGAGCTCTATATTGTCGAAGGCGACCAGACCCAGTGGTACATCATCGCGCGCGGTGAGGGGCACCCGCTGCTGTATACCAAAACCTATGGCAGCGGCCGCGTTCATTACAACGCCCTCGGGCACGACCTGCGCGCTCTGCAGCATCCCAGCTTTCAGCAACTGGTGCTGAACGCGGTGGCCTGGGCGGCACATCTCGTCTGAGGCACTTTCAGCCGTGCCTGCGCGCAGGTATAATGACGGCACTTGATACTTTACGTTTCGCACAGTTCACGACCAGGAGCCTCTGCCGGCTGGAGAGGCTCCGCAACCACTCAAACCAGGAGGCGACATGAGCAAGCTTGGAATCGGTATCCTCTCTTTTGCACATGGGCACGTGCGCTCGTATGCCAGTTTGATCAAAACCTATGATGATGCAGAGCTGATCTCGTGCTGGGATGACGACGAGGCGCGCGGCCAAGCCGCTGCCGCCGAGTATGAGATTCCCTATTCACCGCATCTCGAGGATGTGATCAACGACCCGGCGATCAACTGTGTGATGATCGCCAGCGAGACCAACAAGCACGCCGATCTGACAGTCGCTGCTCTCGAAGCCGGTAAAAACGTCCTCCTGCAAAAGCCGATGGCGATCACCCTGGCGGATTGCGACCGCATCATCGACGCTGTTGAGCGCACCGGTCGGTGGTTTTCGATGGCCTTTCAGATGCGCACCGACCCGCAAAACATAAAGATGAAAGAGATGATCCTGGATGGCTCAATCGGGCGCGTTGGGCTGATCCGCCGGCGCCATTGCATCCCGGTGCTCTTTAACAAGGGCTTTGTCGAGGGCCCCAGCAAGTGGCACATCTCGCGCGAGGCCAACCGCGGCATGTTTTTTGACGATGCCTCCCATCCCTTTGACTGGCTGACGTGGATTTTTGGTACTCGCCCCGCCTCGGTGATTGCCGAGGTCGACAACGTGCTCACCAATGTAGCCCCCGACGACACCGGCGTGGCAGTATTCCGTTACCCCAGCGGAATGTTTGCCTATGTGGTCAACTCCAGCGTCACCTGGGCGGGCGAAAACACCACCGAAATCTATGGCGACAAGGGCGTGATCGTGCAGAATTATGGCGACGCCGTCTCGTGCGGACTGCAGCCGCCCAACCCCGTCGGCATCAAGCTTTATCAGGCGGATAAAGCAGCCCTGGGGTGGCAGGATGTCGGCATCCCCACTCCGGCCGGACACGGTGAGCGCATCGCGGGCGTCACGCGCCCCTTTATCAACGCCCTCAAAGCCGGCGTGCCGATGTGCACCGCCCAAGAAGGCCGTATCTCGATCGAGATGGTGCTGGCGGCCTATCGTTCGGCTGAGACCGGCCAGAGGATCAAGTTCCCGTTCAGCGAATAACCGCATTACTTGATAGGGGCGTCTGTTGATACCGTTTACGCATCTGCACGTTCACAGCGAGTTCTCGCTGCTTGACGGCCTGGCGCATCTGCCAGAGCTGTGCAGGCAAGCCAAGCAGTTGGGCATGAACTCGCTAGCCCTCACCGACCATGGCCAGATGTATGGCATGGTCAAGTTCAAGCGCGCCGCCGCCGATGCTGACATCAAGCCGATCTTTGGCTGCGAGGTCTATCAGGCGCCGAGGCGCATGGTGGATAAAGAGCCGGGTATGGATAGCCGTGCCTATCACCTGGTGCTGCTGGCACAAAACACGGCTGGTTACCGCAATCTGCTCAAGCTGGTGACGCTGGCCAACAAGGATGGCTTTTACTATCGGCCGCGCATCGACCGCGAGCTGCTGGCTGAGCACGCCGATGGCCTGATCTGCCTGAGCGCCTGCCTGTCGGGGCAGGTAGCAGCGCTGATCAACGAAAAGCGCGACGACGAGGCGCGCGAGGCGGTAGGCTGGTTCCGCGAGCTGTTTGGGCGCGACCGCTACTACCTCGAGCTGCAGCGCCATACCGGACTGCCCGAGCTGGATGCCGTCAACGAGCAGCTCGTGCGCCTGGCGCGCGAGTTCGACTTGCGCCTGGTCGCCACCAACGACGTACATTATATCTCCCGCGAGGATGCCAAGTCGCACGACTTGCTGCTGGCCATGCAGACCGATACGGTGATGAGCGACCCTAAACGCATGCGCATGGGCAGCGACGACTTTTACCTGATGTCGCCTGACGAGATAGCAGCGCTCTTCCCCGAGCAGCTCGAGGCGCTTGAAAATACAGCCATGATCGCCGAGATGTGCGATGCCGAGATCATCTCAGAGGGTTACCATCTGCCGCGCTTTGAAGTGCCGGCTCCTTACACCGCCGAAACTTACCTGCGCGATCTGTGCGAACAGGGCATCAAACGCCGCTACCCGGCGCTGACTCCCGAGATCAGCCAGCGCCTCGATTACGAGCTCGGCATCATCCACAAGATGGGGTTTGACGACTATTTCCTGATTACCTGGGATGTCGTTAACTGGGCCAAGAATATCGCCAAAATGCTGGTAGGGCCGGGCCGCGGATCAGTGGGCGCCAGCATCGTGGCGTACCTGCTGGGGATCACCGAGCTCGAACCGCTCGGGCTGGATCTGCCTTTTGAGCGCTTCCTCAACCCGAGCCGCAAGAACATGCCGGATATCGATCTCGACTACCCGGAAGACCGGCGCGGAGAAGTGATCGCCTACCTCACTCAGCGTTACGGCGAAGAGCGCACCGCCCAGATCGCCGCCTTTGATACCATGGCCGCCAAAGGCGCTGTGCGCGATGTGGGGCGCGCCCTGGAGATCGCCCCTGGGGTGGTCGACATGGTTACCAAGCTGCTCTCCGGCGACCCCAAAAAGCGCATCGAGGACGAGCTGGAAGAGAATGCCGACCTGCGCTCGGCCTATGAAACCCAGGACGATGTCAGGCGCCTGATCGACGAAGCCAGACCCTTGCAGGGCCTGGCACGCCATCTCACCACGCACGCCGCCGGCATCCTGATTGCCGATGAACCGCTGGTGACCTATGCCCCCATGCAGCGCGCCCCGCATTCAAACGGGGTGCTCTCGCAGTTTTGCATGGAAGATGTCGAGGCCAGCGGCCTGCTCAAACTTGACATCTTGGGTCTTTCGACCCTCACCATGATCGACCGCACCTTTCGCTGGATCGAAAAGACGCGTGGCAAAACCTATACTCTCGCAGATGTTCCGCTTGATGACCCGGAATCGTACGCCCTGTTATGTTCGGGAGAGGTGACCGGCCTGTTCCAGGTGGAAAGCGAGGGCATGCGCCGCACCCTGCGCGACATGCAGCCCAGCGAGCACAAGGATATCACCGCGGCGCTGGCGCTCTATCGCCCTGGGCCTATGCAATACATCCCCAACTATATCAACCGCAAGTTTGGGCGTGAGCCGGTGGAATACCGCCATCCCAAGCTCGAACCGAGCCTTTCCGAGACGTACGGCATCATCGTCTACCAGGAACAGGTCATCCGCCTGGTATCAGACCTGGCCAAGTTCACCGCCGCCGAGGCAGATATCCTGCGGCGCGCCATCGGCAAGAAAAAGCAAAAGGATATCGACGAACAAAAGGCCAAATTCGTCGCCGGTGCGGTTGCCAACGGCATCGCCGAACAGACCGCTAATGACATCTTTAGCGACATCGAAAAGTTTGCCAACTATGGCTTTAACAAACCGCATGGTGCCGCCTATGCCATGATCACGCTGCAGACGGCTTATTTAAAGGCGCACTATCCGGCCGAGTTCCTGGCGGCGATCATGTCGGTCGAGCGCGACAACCTGACCAAGGTCGCCGGAGTGATCAACGAATGCCGCCGGCTGAACATCGACGTGCGTCCACCGGATGTGAACCGCTCGGAAGCCGACTTTATCCTCGAGCCGGCCGACCAGGAACCCTCCTATGCCGGCGAGTTGCCCCTCCTGGGCATCGACGGTTATGCGGTGCGCTATGGCCTGGCAGCCATCAAGAACTGCGGAATGGGGCCGGCCAATGCCATTGTGCAGGCGCGCGGCGACCAGCCCTTTTCCGATGTGGCCGATTTCGCGCGGCGTGTCGACCTGCGCCTGGTCAACAAACGCTCGCTCGAGAGCCTGATCAAAGCCGGCGCGCTGGATAGCCTGGGCAGCCGCGGATCGCTTTTGGCCGGCATCGATAGCATCATGGCTGAAAGTCAGCGCTGCCAGCGTGAAAAAGAGTGCGGCCAGCGCAGCCTGTTCGACCTGGATGACTCCGTGGCCTGTGAGGGTATCACCTTTACCCTGCCGACCGAATACCCCGAGTACAGACACAAGCAGCAGCTCAGCGAAGAGCGCGTGCTGCTGGGCACCTATCTTTCGGGGCATCCGTTGAATGCACTGCGCCGTCAGCCCGACCAGTCCTATACCCTGGCAAACACCCTCGATGACTCTACAGTGGGGCAAAAGGTGTCCCTGGCCGGTGTGATCACCGACAGCCATGTGCACATCACCAAAAAGGGCGACAAGATGGCCTTTGGCACCTTTGAGGACCTCTCGGGGGCGCTGGACCTGGTCATATTCCCCAGGGCTTATGATGCTGCCAAAGAACTGCTGGAGGATACCGATAAGCTGCTGGTGATCGAGGGCAAAGCCGATTTTCGCGCCGAAAAACCCCAGGTGATGGTCGATTCGATCAGCGAGTACCTCACCGAAGCGCCCGAGAATGGCCGGCGCGCCAAACTGATCGACCTTCGCATCGAATTAGGCACCAACAACGGCTCGGGCGAAAGACAGCTGGAGAATGTGCTCAACCTGCTGGCGATCAACAAGGGCGAGGTGCCCTACCAGTTCTCACTTCTAATGCCGGAAGGGTCGGTTAAGGTGGCGTTTCCGCAAGCCGGCACACAGGTCGATTCGCAGCTCGAACGTCAGTGTATCAACCTGCTGGGGGCCGATGCCGTGACTATCGAGTGGGACTAACTAGAGCTGGCGGATCACCCCGATCACGCGCCCCTGGATCTCTAGCTTGGAGGGGTGCACAAAGATCGGCTCGAGGGTCGGGTTAGCGGGCTGCAGGCACACCAGGGTGCGGTTGCGTTCCCAGTAAAGGTGCTTGAGCGTCATGGCCTTTTCTTCCACCAGCCAAGCCGCCACCATGTCGCCATTTTGCGCCTGCTGCTGGTGGCGCAGGATCACCAGGTCGCCATCGGCAATCAGGGCATCGATCATCGAGGTACCGCGCACTTGCAGGGCATAAACGCCCTCGGCATCTCCCACCAGCTCTTTGGGGACTGCCACCTGCTCGCCTTCGCCCTGCGCAAAGTCACCATCGGCGATCGGCAGCGGATCGCCCGCCGCGATATAACCCATCATCGGGATCAGGCTCTGCTCGGAGGTTGACTCCTCCTCGACCAGGCGCACTCCGCGCGACACCTCGCGCGTGCGTGTGAGGTAACCTTTGCGCTGCAGGATGTTCAGGTTATAGCTCACTACCGAAGTCGACGAGATGCCGACATCGCTGCCGATCTGCCGGATCGAGGGCGGATAACCATATTCGCCGGTGAACTCGCGGATAAAGGCGAGGATGCGTTCCTGGCGGTCGGAAAGGTCGGGATAAGCTGCCATATCTATCCTGCTGCGATGATAGCTCAGTATAGCTGAACAAATGTTCTATGTCAAGTGGCATCTGTTTTTGACTTGCGCCCTGCGAAAGCCTTAACCGGAGGGATTCATTCGTTGCCGGGGATCATACCATGCAAAGCTGCACCCCGAGGGTTCCAGATGTCAGCTGCAACCGCTGCATTATGCGCATCATGAATGCCCTGACCGATGCCGAGGCCAGGACGTCAACGTCGATAATGACGCCAAGACGGCGACATCCAGACTGGAGAACCGGATCCTGCTCGAGCGCATCAAGGCGTTATTGGCAGATATCGTGTAACCTGCCGCCTGAACATGTGTGATTTGCGGCGAATTGGCCTCGGGCGCATACTGTTATGCTAGTTCGCACCTTGTTGATGGAGCAATCTATGCGCGTGTTTGCCCTGCGCGGCATCCTGCTGATCGTTCTGACTGCGCTGGTGCTTGGCGGTTGCCAGGCGCAGACTATTGTGACGGATACCCCTATTCCTGCTGCCAGCTCGCCAGCACCCACCGCGGTGGCGGCAGCCAGGCCAACCCCCGAGCTCGGCGCCCAGTTCGCCAGAATGGGCGAGCCGGCCATCGACTTTGCGCTGGATTCGCTGGATGAGACCCCCGTTTTCCTTTCTGATTTCAAGGGCAAAACCGTGATCGTGACCTTTTGGGCCACCTGGTGTCCGCCGTGCCAGGAAGAGATCCCCGGGCTGGTGACGCTCTATCCCGATCTGCAGGCCCGCAATGCCGAGCTGCTCTCGGTAAACGTGCTGGAAGCCCCCGACAAGGTGCGTGCCTATGTCCAGGATATGGGGATCAACTACCCCGTCTTGCTGGATACGCGCGGATTGGTGGCCATGACATATGGGGTGCGCGGCATCCCTGCCAGCCTGTTTATCGACAAGCAGGGTGTGCTGCGTCACATCCAGGTCGGTGCCCTTTCGCGCGAGGTCATCGATTATTACCTGGCCGAGATGGAGCGTTAATGTGTGCCTCTGAACCCCCGCGTCCCGCAAAGGCGGGGCGGATCGATCGGTGGATCCAGGCCCTCGACGATGGCATATCGCGCGGCCTGTACTGGTTTAGCCATCACTGGCTGGCCGTTATCACCGTGCTGATCGGTCTGATGGTTGGTCTGCCGCTCCTGGCGCCTGCCCTGATGGCCGCCGGACTTGAGCCGCTTGGTCGCGCCCTGCATGCCCTCTACTATCCCAGTTGCCATCAGATGCCGCAGCGCTCGTTTTTCCTGTTCGGCCCGCAACTTACCTATTCGCTGGATCAGCTCGCAGAGCTCATCGGCGGGACAGTGCCGGCGCGCTTTGTTGGCATCGAGGAGACTGGCTACAAGATGGCCATTTGCGAACGCTGCACTGGGGTTTACAGCGGTATGCTGTTGAGCGCGATCGGCTTTGGCCTGTATCGACACACCAGGCCAATCTCCTTCTGGGTGCTGGTCCCCATGCTGGCCTGGATGGTGGTGGACGGTACTGCCCAGTTGCTGGGGCTGTATACCACTGGATGGGAAGTGCGCTTCCTGAACGGAGCCCTTTTTGGCGCAGCCGCGATCCTGGCCACCTTTCCCTACCTGGAGGCGGGCATGCGCGACATTGTCTACCACTCTACTGTATCGCTCGAACCGCCGGCAAGCTCATGAACACGCCCAATGTAAGCATCTTTACTGCGCTGATCGCCGGGTTATTAGCTTTCTTTTCGCCATGCGTCTTGCCTCTGGTACCCGCTTATCTGGGCTACATGGCTGGCACCACCGTCTCGGGGTTGGCCAGCACCAGCCGCTGGCGCATTGCCTTGCACGCGCTGGTCTTTACGCTCGGTTTTGGTCTGGTGTTTACCCTGCTGGGGGCTGCGGCGGGCCTGCTGGGCAGTGCCCTGGGGCGCTACTTGCCCGCTGTAGTGCGCATTGGCGGCGTGTTCCTGATCATCTTGGGGCTAGACCTGCTGGGGCTGGTGCGCATCCCCTTTTTACAGATGGAAAGACGCCTGGAAGTACGCCCCAAGCGCAGCGGCTACTGGGCCTCGTTTCTGGTGGGCATGGTCTTTGCTGCTGGTTGGACGCCCTGCATCGGGCCGGTGCTGGCTAGCATCCTGGTTCTAGCAGCCAACAGCCAGACAGTATGGCAGGGCAGCCTGCTGCTGGCGGTGTTTTCGCTGGGGCTGGGAGTGCCCTTTATCGCCGTAGGGGCGCTCTTTCATGTGTTGCTGCCCCTGATGCGCCGCATGGGCAAATGGGTGCGCATCTTTAACTATGTGGGCGGCGGGTTGCTGATCGTGATGGGATTTCTGCTGCTGACGGGGCTTTTCTCCCAGATCAGCTTTTATATGGACCAATTCGCAGCAGGTCCGGTTTTGGCGTTCGGCTTCTCCAGCACTATAATGGCCTCGTACGGGGCGTAGCGCAGTCCGGTAGCGCGCACGGTTCGGGACCGTGAGGTCGGAGGTTCAAGTCCTCTCGCCCCGACTCTAGCCATGCTGCTGAGAACGGCGTAGACCGCTCCAAAGCAGGAGAATAGCATGCCCATCAGGATCCACGTTGAGCGCGTAAGCAAGTTTTTTGCGCTTCACAAGGATAGACCCCGCTCGTTTCAAGACGCTGTTCTGGCCCTTTTCCGGAGCAAGAAGCACCGCGAAGATGAGTCGTTCTGGGCGTTGCGCTACATCAACTTTACGGTTGAATCGGGCGAAATGCTGGGCATCATCGGGTCAAACGGTTCCGGCAAGAGCACCCTCTTTAAACTGCTTTCGCGCATTATCAATCCCTCCAGCGGCAAAGTCACCGTCAGCGGA
>Ga0123333_10000314_pt1 | contig 54422 bp, 47 predicted proteins | sample BioC12SIPDNA_3_FD_89957 | JGI IMG/M metagenome (GOLD analysis project Ga0123333, IMG submission 89957) | Anaerobic biogas reactor microbial communites from Washington, USA - Biogas_R2_B C12 SIP DNA | ecosystem: Engineered > Bioreactor > Anaerobic > Unclassified | place: Washington, USA...
GGCCTGGCGGAACGAAAACCCCGAAACCCGTCGTGCCGCCAGCCCTGCCCGATGCTGTTATGGTAACAAGGAGGCCCGCCGGGGTCTCCCGGGGGCGCACCGGGCCACGGCAGGAGGGAGCGGAAACGATGGTTACTTACCTGGTTCTCTACAAGTTCACCGATAGCGCGATGGGCAGGCTGCAGGAACTCCCGCAAGGCATCGCCGCCGTGCACCAGGCGGTCGCCGATGCGGGCGGCCAGGTGCTGGCCTGTTACCTGCTAATGGGGGAGTATGACTCTGTGGGCATCTATACTTTCCCCACCGATGAGGTCGCCCTGGGACTCCTGCTCGGCATAGGCAGCCAAGGGTTCCTCCGGACGACGTCGCTGAAGGCATTCAGCCCCGAGCAAGTCGCCGAGATCATGGCGCGCAAGCCGTAATCCCGCGACCTGTGCGGATGCGTGTGGGCTACGATTGCCAACTAGGGGCCGGAGATCGAGCGGTTCTGGATCAAGAGCGATCGCTTGCTGGAGAGCCGCCTCTGCATCTACGGGGCCGAGTCCATCACCTACCAGGGACCGACCTGCTCATGCGGATGATCACCGTGTTGGTGGCGGTGTTCGGGGGCACCAGCATGCTGGGCGTACGGCTGGACCTGCCAGAGCGGATCACCCACCTGACCTAGGTGCGGTGCGTGTAGAGCCGATCCTGCGGCTGGTGCACATCACCGGCAGGCGCCAGGAGGGGCCGGGGGGGGTTCGACCGCTTCCTGGGATCCCGGCGCTGGCCACCGTCTGCCCATAGTTCTGTGCCGGTGTATCCCTCGGACGGCGGGTCCATGAGGGGTCTCCATACCAAGCCTTGTGTACCTACTCCACCAGCACTCGCAGAATCTCCTGGCCCAGGGCAGAGAGGATCAACCAGCACGAGGTCGCGCCGGCGTCCAGATGGCCGCGCGAGCGCTCGCCCAGCCGGCTGGCCCGTCCGATCCTGGCGACCAGATCGCGCGTCGATTCCTTGCCCGCCTCCGCGGCCCGCTCCATTTGAACCAGTGCGCTGCGAAAGGTCCCGCCGGCGGCCAACTCGGCCGCATAGGCCTCCGCGGCGGGCACCAGGGTATCCATGAGGGTCTTGTCGCCCACGCGAGCGCTCGCCAGATCGCTGACCGCTCTCCGCGCCGCCTCGAGCATGCTGCCAAACAGGGCAGCGTCCACCTGCTCTCGCCCCTGGCACTCGGCCGCCATGGCCATGAACAGCGAGCCGTACAACGGTCCCATGGCGCCGCCGATCTCCATCATCAGGGTGGTGCCGAGGGTGTCCAACGCGGTGCTCAGATCGTAGCCAGCATCGCCCAGTTGCTCACCGGCGAGCCCAAAGCCCTTGCTCATGTTGATGCCGTGGTCGCCATCCCCGATAGCACCGTCGAGCTCGCTCAGATAGGCGCGATTGTCCTGAATGGTCTCTATCAGCGCCTTGAGGATCCTGGGACCATCGCTGGTTCGCAGATACTGCATGGTACGCTACCTCTGGAACTGGGTCAGGCCCACGGACTCGGCGTCCAGGTCAACCAGCTCCTTGAGTTCTTCGTCCACCTTCATCAGAGTCACGGTGGCGCCCATCATCTCCAGAGAAGTAAAGTAGTTGCCCACGTAGGGCCGGTAGGTCCGGATGCCGCGCCCCTGAAGGATCTCTGCCACGCGGCTGTACAGGATATACAACTCCATGACGGGCGTGGCGCCCAGCCCGGACACGAGCACCACGGCCTCATCACCCGGTTCAAAGGGCAGGTCCGCCAGAACCGGCTCGACCATCAGTTCGGCGATGTCGTCGGCCGAGGCGAGGGGTTGCACCGACATGCCTGGCTCACCGTGGTGGCCGATACCGACCTCCATCTCGCCCTCGGCGATGGCAAAGTTCGGCTTGCCCACCGCGGGGATCGTGCAGGGCGTGAGGCCCACGCCCAGGCTGCGGCAGTTGTCGATGGCCTTTTGCGCCGCCGCGATCACCTCATCCAGGCTACCACCCAGAGCGGCCCGAGCGCCCCCCACCTTCCACATGAGCACCTCGCCGGCGACGCCCCGTCGCTTGTCGCGCTGATCCGGGGGAGCGGAGGCTACGTCATCGTTGGCCACGACCGTCTTGACCTCTAGCCCCTGTCGCGCCACCATCTGCATCGCCATCTTGACGTTCAGGTTGTCGCCGGCATAGTTGCCGTACAGGCAGGCGACGCCCTTGCCGCCATCGGCGGCCCGGAAGGCGTTCGCGAAAGTGCGCACCCCAGGCGAAGTAAAGACCTCACCCACTGCCACGGCATCGACCATGTTCCGTCCGAGATATCCGACAAAGGCCGGCTTGTGGCCTGATCCCCCGCCGGTGACGACTCCCACCTTGCCCAGGATCGGCGCCTGCTTGTACTTTAGCACGCGCGGGTCCTCGGTGGCGACGACCAGGTCACGGTGCGCCCCAGCAAATCCCTTGAGCATGTCATCGACGACCAGGTCCGGGTTGTTGATGATCCGTTGCACAGCAATGCTCCTTGCATAGTCTATGGCGACAGCCGGGTTACGCGACCGGTACACCAGCGCGACTATTGGATGGTATACCCACCGTCGATTACCAGGTTGGTGCCCGTGATCATCTCGGCCGCGTCGCTTGCCAGGAACAGCACGCCCTGCGCAACCTGTTCCGGTGTGGCAAAGCGACCAAGCGGTATCTTGCTCTTCATTGCCTCGCCGACCTCGCCGGACCAGGCCTTGCGACCCAACTCGGTCATGACCACTGTGGGCGATACGGCGTTGACATTGATCCCGAACTCGGCCCACTCCAGCGCCAGCACCTGCGTCATGCCAACGATCCCCGCCTTGCTGGCCCCATAGGCCACGTGCTTGTCGAGCGCGATGATGCTGGCCTGTGAGGCGATGTTGACGATCCTGCCGCCGCCCTGCGCAATCATCCGGCGCCCGACCTGCTGAGACATGATAAAGGGCGCCTTGAGGTTTATGGCCATGGTGCTGTCCCAGTACTGCTCCGGGAGCACCTCGGCGTCTTCCAGCATCACCACACCGGCGTTATTGACCAGGATGTCGATCCGCCCGAACCGGGTGATGCCCTCCGCCACCAGCCGTTCGACGTTCTCCGTCACCGTGATGTCATACACCAGCGGCAGGGTCTCCGTTCGTCTGCCGGCCAGGGTCGCGGCCACCTGCCGCACCTCCTCCGCCAGGTCGACGAGGATCAACCGCGCGCCTTCAACCGCAAAGCACTCGGCGATGGCGAGCCCAATCCCGCGCGCCGCGCCGGTGATGAGCGCCACCTTGCCCTCCAGCCGGTCACCCTGCCGTCCGTTCGTCATTGTGGCCTCGTCCTCCTGTAACTAGGGTCGCATAAGTACCTTGATCGCGCCGTCCGTGGCCTTCTTGGAGACGTCGATCGCGTGCTTGAAATCGGTCAGAGCGTAGGGCTCGGTGACGATCCCGCGCGAGGTGATCAGCCCCCGGGCAAGGAAATCGATCGCCGGCGCATAGGTGTGATAGCCCAGGTGCCCGCCGATGATCTCCAGTTCCTTGATGTCCGAGATGATCGACCAGTCAAAGGAGACCTCCTCAGCAAAGACGGCAAACTCCATCAGCCGTCCGCCGCGACGCAGCATGTCGATGCCGGACTTGACGCTCTTGTTGCTGCCCGCGACCTCGAGCACCACGTCGCAGCCGATGCCATCCTCGGTGACGGAGCGCACGCGCGCCAGGGCATCCTCGTGCAGCGGGTTGATGGTGAGGTCGGCGCCCAGATCGCGAGCCACGTCCAGCCGGTGATCGTTGAGGTCCACAGCAATGACCTGTCTCGGGTGCTTGAGCCTGGCGCCCTGGAGCATCAGGAGGCCGATGGCGCCGCACCCCATCACGACCACCGTCTCGCCGAACTGGATGCCGGCCCGGTTAACGCCATGCAAGGCGCAGGCCAGCGGCTCGACAATGGCCGCGTCGGACCAAGCGATGCTGTCGGGCACCTTGTGGATAATCGAGCCTCGGGGGTAAACCATGTGCCGGGCCCAGCCGCCATTGTGCTTGACGATGCCAAACACGGCGTGCGGATCGCACAGGTTGTACTGCCCGTGGCGACACCAGTAGCACGTCCCACAGGGTACGATGTTCTCGGCAACGGCCCGATCGCCGACCTTGAGACCGTACCTGGCGTCGGCACCGGGGCCGAGACCGATCACACGTCCCATGAACTCGTGGCCGGCGACGATGGGTGCGTTGTTGTAGGCTACCTGACTAAAGTAGGCGTTGCCATAGTAGATCTTGGGGTCCGCGGCGCAAATGCCGCAGCTTTCGATCTCGACGAGCACCTCTTCCGGCCCCAACTCGGGTATCTCAAAGGCCTCGTAGCGAAAGTCCTCCTGGCCATAGATCACCACGCCCTCGGTTAGCATGTTGGGTCCTTTCGTCAAGCAGCGCGCGCAACCTCGCGCGGCACCCGTATGGGTCTGTCTGGCCCGATTGTAGCACCGGTCGGAAGGGTGGACAATCGCGCTCTCGCTCAGCACTTGTCGTGCCCGGATGCAGAGTAGCTCGATGCGAGGTGTGCATTGAGCTGCTGCCAGACGGGAACGCGGGACCTCCAGCATCGGCGCGCCCAACCAACCTGTCGCCGGCTAGGCCTGGATCTGGCCCTTGCCGCCCTTCGTCTCGTGCTCTCGCGCGTACTGGTAGATGCGCTGGATCTTGGCCTCGGAGCGTCCGCCGGGCACGTACTCGGACTGCATCCAGATTGTTACGAGGACCTTGGCGACTTCTGGACCGATGGTCTGCGACCCGAGGGTCATGATGTTGGCGTTGTTGCTCTTGCGCGACCTTTCGGCAGAGTAGGCATCGGCACATAGAGCCGCATAGGCCCCCGGCACCTTGTTGGCAGCCAGGGACATGCCGATGCCGGTGCCGCAGATCAGGATGCCCCGGTCATGTACTCCCGCGGCCACCGCTTCGGCCACCTCGAACGCCACGTTGGCATAGATCGGGTCCTCGGACCCATAGTCCTGGACCTCGTAGCCGAGATCCTGCAGATGGTCGATGACGATGCGCTTGAGCTCTGCTGCGTTTGGATCGCACCCTATTGCTACCTTTTTCACGCTGTCAGCCTACCTCCTGGACTCTGGTCCCAGACGCTCGCGTACGTCGACTTACAGACTCTGCGCCTGCTGCTGCCAGCAGACGACCTACATTACCCCGGCCCGAATTGCGGCGTCAAGCATCCACGGCGAGCGAGTCGAACGGCGATTCGGCAGCCCCGGGGCGTGGCGGGAGCCACCAAGCCCTGTTCTCTGCCCAAAGCGCCCGGGGCGGCAGCCGTATAGAGGTCTCTGGTGCAGAGTCCCGCCCACGTTCGATGACAATGGGCTCGCTCGCAGGCGCGGTGCCGGCGAACACCCGCCTCCACACCAGCATGGGCGTGTCGACACGCCGATCCCCTCGCCGGTACCGAGCGTGCCGATGTCCCCGCCCATCCCGATGCTTGACCCCTCCACTGATGGCGGGCATACTCGCGGCAGCCGCCGCCCGGGCGAACGCTGACCCCTGTGAGGACAAGCCACGCATGAATCCCAGGACAAGCAAGTTTCTCTCGTACTACAAGCCCTATCTCCGCGAGTTCATCATGGTGATGCTCTGCGCCGGCGCGGCAGCGGGCATCTCGCTGCTGTTCCCTTTGGCGATCCGCTACATCACCAAGGACGTGCTCGAGCAGGGCCTGGGCGACGCGCTGCCGCGCATCTACCGGGTGGCTGCGCTCATGCTGGGGCTGGCGCTCATCGAGCTCGCGACCAAGTCCTTCTATGACTATCGCGGGCACGCCATCGGCGCTATGATGGAGCGCGACATGCGCAACGACCTCTTTGCGCATCTGCAGCGCCTGGCGCACCGCTTTTACGACCGGCAGCGCACCGGCGCGCTCATGTCACGCATCACCTACGACCTGCTGATGCTGGCCGAGCTGTTCCACCATGGGCCGGAGGATCTGGCCACCTATATCGTGCGCCTGATCGGTGCATTCGTGATCCTCATCCACATCGACGTGCGGCTGACGCTGGCGGTGTTCGCCTTTCTGCCGGTGATGACGATCTTTGCGCTGGTCTTTACCCGCCGGCAGCGCGAGGCCACGCGCCTCAACTTTCAGCGTATCGGCGATATCAACGCGCAGGTGGAGGACACCCTCTCGGGCATCCGCACGGTGAAATCCTTTGCCAACGAGCCGCTGGAGATCGCGCGCTTTGGCGTGCGCAACGACGCTTTTCTCGCCAGCCGCAAGGGGATCTATCTGGCCGAGTCGATCACCTACCAGGGGATCGAGCTGTTCATCCGCCTGATCATGATCACGGTGGCCGTGTATGGCGGCGCGCGCATCGTCGGGGCGAGCCTCGATCTGGCCGACCTGATCACCTACCTGCTCTATGTCGCGTATGTGGTCGAGCCGATCCAGCGGCTGGCGTTCATCATCGGGCAGTACCAGGAGGGGCTGGCGGGGTTCGACCGCTTCCTGGATCTGCTGGCGCTGACGCCCGATATCGCCGACGCGCCGGGGGCCCGCGAGCCGAGCGACGTGCGCGGCGCGCTGCGCTTTGAGCGGGTGACCTTTCGCTACGCCGAGGGCGAGGAGCCGGTGCTGCGCGACGTGAGCCTGGAGGTGCGCGCCGGCGAGTACGTCGCGCTGGTGGGCGCCTCGGGCGTCGGCAAGACCACGCTCTGCTCGCTGATCCCCCGGTTTTACGACGTGAGCGCGGGGCGCATCCTGCTGGATGGCGTCGACATCCGCCAGCTCACAGTGGAGGGATTGCGCCGGCAGGTCGGCGTGGTGCAGCAGGAGGTGTACATGTTCGCGGGCACCGTGCTGGAGAACATCCTCTACGGCCGGCCGGGCGCCACGCGCGAGGAGGCCATCGCCGCGGCGCGGCGCGCCAACGCCGACGGCTTTATCCAGCGGCTGCCGCAGGGGTATGACACCGATATCGGCCAGCGCGGCTCGCGCCTCTCCACGGGGCAAAAGCAGCGCCTGAGCATCGCGCGGGTGTTCCTCAAGGACCCGCCGGTGCTGATCTTTGACGAGGCCACCAGCGCGCTGGATTACGAGTCCGAGCGCATCATCCAGGAGGCGCTGGAGGAGGTGGCGCGCGGGCGCACCACCCTGGTGATCGCCCACCGCCTCTCGACCATCCGCAACGCGGACCGGATCATCGTGCTCTCGGCGGGGGGCATCGCCGAGGAAGGCACCCACGCGGAGCTGCTGGCGCGGGGCGGCGCCTACGCCGGGCTGTACGACCTGCAGTAGAGGCGCGCGGAAGCGTTGACATGGGCGTAGCGAGCGTGTAAGCTGGAGGGGTGCCGGGGCGCGGAGCGTCCGGAGGCACCGTCATTGACAGGACACTCACGTACATCATCATCGCCCTCGTCATGGGCATCTGGCTCGTGCGCGTGCACCTGCGCATCCGCCCGGCGCGCGGCGGGCAGGCTCGAAGATGCGAGCGGATGACGACGACTGGGATGTGACGACGCGGCAACAGTAGCGTAGCGCTGCCCCACGGGCGTGGCACCGGGAGTGCAGGAGCCTGACATGGACGTCACAGAACTTGTGGGAGTGATCGGCGGTGGGATAGCGATTGCTCGCGCAGGCTACGATCTGGTTGTGTTCGTGCGCAACAAGAGTAGAGTCGATATCGACATTACGCGCGTAGAAAGGCAGTTGCGCCGTTATATGGCAGGCGACCTCAGCGGCAAGCTATATGGGCCTAGTCCATCCTACGACCCTAGCTACTTACTCGGTCGCATCAGGTGAGTTCTTGATAGTAGAGTTCGAGATCAGGAATCCACAAACACGCCCGGTAACGGTTGGAAGGATCGAGATAGACGGCTGGATGTTCGAGGATGAGTACAGGGCCTCGATGTACGCACCGAAGCACGATTACCGCGCATATGACCTGCACTCGCGCGAGCGAGTGAGCCTGGCTGAGTACATCGCGCTTGAGCCGGGAGGTTCGCTGGGCAGGCGAGTTGAGGTTGTCGAGTCGGCAGACGGACCGGACTGGCATAGCAGCAAGTCACGCTATTACGTCGAGGAGAGAGACCGGATGAGCCTCCGTCTGTGGCCAGGCTCACGCGCACAGGAGCACAGCATCCATCTCCCACAGGGTCAGGACCTGGGGTACCAGTTTGGGCAGTCCCTTGCCCGCTGGAGTGGCGATGAGCTCATTGATGCACCAACATATGGCAGCGGGGGGTCGGCAAGGCCGTGAGCGCGGAGGCGGCTGGCCCGCAGCGATGGTGAAGGTTGGCGGAACAGCTGGTGCGCAGACGGTACAGTGCGAGTCAACCCTAGGGGCAAAGCCGGGCGCGTTCGCGATGCCTCTGTGCCTCATTCCGGCATGTCGAGCTAAGCCGGTTACTGATGGAGGAGCGATGGAGAAGCAAGCCCTTTCGGCTGCGATTGACGCCAAGGTCGGTGAGGTACGGTCCGAAGCGCTGGACATCAGCTACGGCGAGCTCCTGTCGCTGCATGCCAACCGCGAGGTCGTCATTCACCCTGACTATCAGAGGCTGTTCCGGTGGTCTGACGAGCAGCGCTCGCGTCTTGTCGAGTCGATTCTGCTGGAGCTTCCCATCCCTCAGATATTCCTGATTGAGAATGACGATGGAGTGCTGGAGCTAATAGACGGGCTGCAAAGGACGAGTTCCGTGATCCAGTTCATCGACGCGAGCAAGCTGGAAGATCTCGAACCGCTAATACTGACAGGCTGCGACCTTGTCCCCGAGCTGAACGAATGCAGCTTCGCGGATCTGCCGTTAGTACTTCAGCTGAAACTGAAAAGATCATCGGTCCGGGCGGTAATCATCAAGCGTCAGAGCAGGAGCTTCCTCAGATACGAGATGTTCAAGCGCCTGAACACCGGCGGCGATAGCCTATCGCCGCAGGAGATCAGAAACTGCTCTTCCCGCATGGTGGGCGAGAAGGGTATACGCTTCTATGCGTTCTTGCAGGAATGTGCGCAGAGCGCGTGTTTTCTGTCTACTACGGAGACATTGTCGCAGGGCGACCTGGAGAAGAAGGGCGACGAAGAACTTGTCCTGAGGTACCTAGCGCTTAAGAATGGCAGACACCTGTTTCGTGGTAGTGTGCGCGACTGGCTGGATGCGTACATGGAGCAGGTGCTGCTGGGCGAATCGCAGTTCGCTTATGAGGAAGAGAAGGCCCGCTTTGTGGAGCTCTTCTCGTACCTTGAGAGGACCATGGGCCGGGGGGCCTTCGTGAAGTATCGTGACGGGCAGCCGATTGGTGCATTGGCGCCAGCCTACTTTGAGGCCGTCACAATGGGTGTACTCTCCCTACTCCCACGTCTTGACACTGTCGCGGCCGAGACGGTGCGCCAGTCGATTATCTGCGCTGTGCAGAGCCAGGCGTTCCGAGAAGACACGGGGCCGGGCGCGAACTCGAGGACCAAACTGGACGGGCGCATCGAGACGATCTGCCGAGCCATCGAGGTGACTATTCGGGCATGAGCCAATATGACTCTGATCTGAGCGACGAATTGCGCTGGCGAGAAGCAGAACTTGCATCCATGAAGCTGGCCGTTCGGTCTGCCGATGAGGGCAGCGTCCGACGAGCAGCGCTTCTTCGCGCGAGTCTCGCCCTCTTGTACGCACACTACGAGGGCTACTGCCGCTATGCACTCGACCTATATACGTCGACCATCCAGAAGCAAGGACCGATTCGAGGAGAGTGCCTCCGTGAGCTTGCGATCCTGTCGTTAAGAGAGGAGTTTGGGCACCTCAAGCACGCCGCTGACCACCAAGAGATATGGATGTTCTGCACTGATAGGCTCGAAGCACTTCTTAATGAGCCGATTGTCTTCCCTTCTGAGAAGGTCAGGCATCAGAATCTGTGGCCGGGCTATCTGGCGGAGCGCGCGTCCACCATGGGCCTGCCCACTGCCGAAATAGACCAACACCGTACCGTTCTCAGAAGCCTTGTTACCAGGCGGAACGACATTGCGCATGGCAGACAAGCAGACGTGAAATCGATCGAGGACTATCAGACGTACGAGAGTGCCGCTTTCGACGTGATGTACGCCTTGACGATCAGCATCGTGACCGCTCTGGACGCGCAGAGTTACCGCCTGAGCGCAGCATCATCTCGTGACCGGCAGGACACACCATGAACACCCTCTTCTACGGCGACAACCTGCCCGTGCTCCGCGAGCACATCGCGGACGAGTCGGTGGATCTGATCTACCTGGACCCGCCGTTCAACTCGAACGCAAGCTATAACGTGTTGTTCAGCGACCGCGGTGGCAGCCGGTCCGCCGCACAGCTCCAGGCATTCAAGGACACTTGGTCGTGGCCTGAGGCGGCGCAGACCTACCAGGAGTTGATCCTGCAGGACAGCCCGATTGCCGATGCCCTAGTCGCTTTCGGCAAGCTACTTCCCGAGGGTGGGCTCCTGGCGTACCTGGTGATGATGGCCCCGCGCCTGGCAGAGCTGCACCGCGTGCTGAAGCCTACCGGCTCTCTCTACCTCCACTGCGACCCCACCGCCAGCCACTATCTCAAGGTCGTGATGGACGCGATCTTTGGCGTGCAGATGTATCGCAGTGAGATTATCTGGAAGCGCAGCGCGTCTCACGGTGGACCGGTTAGCTACAACGACATTCACGACGTGATCCTGTACTACAGCAAGGGCGATGCTCCAGTGTGGACCGCGCCGCGCGGTCCGTATGACCCTTCGTACATAGACTCCCACTATTCCTCGATGGATCCAGATGGGCGCCGTTACCAGTTGGTATCCGCTCACGGGGCCGGCCCGGGCCCCGCCAGGACGTTTGGTGGAAGGCTACTGAACCCACCTGCGGGTCGGCACTGGATGTCGCAGGAACACATCGACTCCATGACGGCTGCGGGTAAGGTAGTGTTCACACGATCTGGGATGCCTCGCTACAAGAGATATCTTGACGAAGCGGAAGGTCCCCCGCTCGGCACAGTGTGGACTGATATAAACCCGATCAACTCTCAGGCCGCGGAGCGCCTGGGTTACCCCACGCAGAAGCCCCTGGCCCTGCTGGAGCGCATCATCCAGGCCAGCAGCAACGAAGGCGATGTCGTTCTGGATCCCTTCTGCGGCTGTGGCACGGCCGTGCATGCCGCACAAGCTCTCGGGCGTCGGTGGATCGGGATCGATATCACTTGGGCGGCTATTCACACCATCCGCGAGAGATTGGCCGGCGCATTCGAGGATCTCGAGTACGAGGTGATCGGCGCGCCAACGACTGTCGCGGATGCTGCTCGCCTGGCGGAGGAGGACCCGTACCAGTTCCAGTGGTGGATCACGAGCCTGGTCGGGGCAAGGCCGGCGGAACATAAGAAGGGGGCCGATCACGGCATCGATGGGCGACTAATCTTCTCAGATGGCGTCACGCGCCAGGAGGTGATCCTGAGCGTGAAAGCCGGCCATGTGACATCGGCGCACGTGGATCAGCTACACGGCGTCGTCGAAAAGGAGAAGGCCGCGATGGGCGCCCTGCTGACCATGCAGCCTCCCACGGGGCCGATGCGCGCAACCGCAGCGAAGGCCGGCGTATACGAGTCGCCTTGGGGCAAGCATCCCCGCATTCAGATTCTCACGGCTGAGGAGCTGCTCTCCGGCGCCACACTAGACATGCCCCCGATCGGCCAGGTGAACCTGACGTACCAGCGCGCCAACCGAGCGACAAAGAAAGAGGGAACGCAGGGGGAGCTGCTGTAGGGGCCCGCAACGGGTGTTGTGCCCGTGTCGCCCTGGCCTCCCGCACATCCCTGGGCGCGGTTCCCTGAAACCCCTTGACAAGGCCCGCCCCCATGCGATAATGTGCTATTGGGCCCACGCCGCACCCGCCATCTACTCTCGGGCCTCGGGGTGCCTGCGGCCAGGAGGCGCCTCTTGCCACAGGACCGGCCGTTGCACGCTACGGTGACGTTCTCTGGCGCTACGCCGGCGGCCCTGGCGCTGGAGGCCACCCGCCACCACCAGGCCATGGGCACCCTTATGGATCACCGGGCGGCCGGGATGGACGCTGAGGCCGCCCTTGATGAGGTGGAGCGCGAGATCGCCCGCCTGGAGCGCCTCCTCAGCCGTTTCGACCCCGCCAGCGAGATCAGCCGGGTCAACGCGGCCGCCGGCCGGGGCCCGCAGCCCGTCTCCCCCGACACCTTTGAGATCCTGACCATCGCGCGGCGGTGCGCCGCCCGCACCCGCGGCCGCTACGATCCCACCGCCGGGCCGCTGGCGGCGCTCTGGCGCGCTGCGTCCCTCCCCGCGCCCCCCGATCGCGCCACATTGCTACGCGCCCGCGCCCTGGTGAACTGGCGCGACCTCCTGCTGGATGCGCACCGCGGCACTGCGGCGCTCCGGCGGCCCGGCCAGAGCCTGGACCTGGGAGGCATCGGCAAGGGGTACGCGGCGGACCGCCTGCGCGCCCTGTACGCCCGCCGGGGGATCGTCTCGGCCTGCTCCAGCCTGGGTGGCAACGTGCTGGCGGTGGGGGAGCGGCCCGGAGGCGGGCCCTGGCGCGTGGGCATCCAGCACCCGCGGGCCGAGGGCGAGCTGATCGGGGCCATCGAGATCGTGGATGGCACGGTCGTCACCTCGGGGGACTATCGCCGCTACGCCACCACGCCCGATGGCCGCCGGCACCACCACATCGTGGATCCGCGCACGGGGCAGCCGGCGGAGAGCGGGCTGGCCGGCGTCACGGTGGTGGGTGAATGCTCCACGGAGGCGGATGCGCTGGCCACGGCGCTCTTTGTGGCGGGCCGGCGCCGCGCCGCGCGAATGCTGGCCGGGTACCCGGGCGCCGAGGCAGTGCTGGTGGAGCGGACGCTGGATATCTGGATCACGCCGGGGCTGCTGGGCCGCTTTCTGCCCGCGGCCGGCGGCACCGTAAGGCTGCTGGAATAGAGGAGGCGGATCATGCGAACAAGAGGGAGGCTCGGGATGATTATCGCACTGGTGATCGTGCTGTTGCTGGCAGCGGCGGGGGTGATCGGCTGGACGTACCTCGCGCGGGAGCACCGGGAGGCGGCTGCGCTCCCGATCGCGATGATCGATTTCTCGCGACTGAACGACGGCGTCTACACGGGCGCCTACGAGGGCGGCATGTACAAATGGCGGGCCAACGAGGCCCGCGTCACGGTGGAGGGCGGCCGCGTGACCGATATCGAGCTCGTCCGGAGCGGGAACGTGGAGACGGAGCGCGCCCAGGCGGAAAAGCTTTACGGGCGGATCGTGGCGGCGCAATCGCTGCAGGTGGACGCGGTCTCCGGGGCCACGCTGACCTGCAAGGGGTACCTGAAGGCGGTTGAGAACGCGCTCGTCCAGGCCGGGGGCGCCTGAGGCGGCCCCACATAGCGTTTCGTTGCGGTCAGTGAGCGCACTGACCGTCCGCAGGGCGAACACGGACGGGCGCTGTCCCCACCGCCCCACGGGGGGGGCCGCCCGTAGCGGTCCGTGAGGACACTGACCGTCCAGAGGACGGATCGTGCGATGTGGGGCCCAAGAAGGGCGGCGTCCCCACCTCCCCCCGTTTCCCGCATGCGGCGATTGCGCGTACACTATCGCCATTGTCCCACGCACACGGGAGGGGGTACACGCACCGCATGTCACGAAAACACCGCTCCGCCCTGCTGGTCGCACTGGCACTCGTTCTGACGCTCGCGGCCGGCTGCCAAGGCGCCGGGCCCGCCGCCGATCAATCCACCTACGACGGGATCCCCGTGGGGTTGACGGAGGAGGGCTACGCCTACATGGGCAGCCTCGACGCGCCCGTGACGATCCAGGAGTTCACCGACTATTTGTGCCCGTACTGCGCGCGGCACGTGCTCGAGGTGGAGCCGGACCTCATCGAGCAGTACGTCCGTACGGGCCAGGCGCTGTTGGTCTTTCGCGATAACCCGATCGCCGGATTGCACCCCACCTCCAGCCAGGGCCACCAGGCGGCGGTGTGCGTTGCGGAGCAGGGCGCAGCGCTCTTTTGGGAGATGCACCATCGCCTGTTCTCCGAGCAGAGCACCTGGGGCGCCCTCGCCGATCCCACCGAGTACCTGGAGGGCGTGGTCAAGGAGGTCGGCGCCAACGTGAGGGAGTTCGAGTCGTGCGTCCAGTCGGGGCGGGCCGCGGAGGCCGTGAACGCGACGATCGCCGAGGCCGGCTCCTACGGTTACTCGGCCACGCCGATGTTCCGCCTGACGAGCGAGAGCGTCCCGGAGGCCTACACCATCCGGGGGGCCGAATCCATCGAGACCTTCCAGAGCTACCTGGACGCGCTCGTGGCCGGCGAGCCGCCGGACGTTCCGGTGGCGGAGGAGCCAGCGGCTCCGCAGCTGCCGCTCTGGGCGCGCCCCGAGGGCCTCGCCGCGGACCCGGGGAACCCCGGCTATACGATGGTTGGCGATGCCTTCAAGGGAGAGACGGACGCCCCGCTCACCGTGGTCGAGTTCTCCGATTTCCAGTGCCCGGTGTGCGGCAGCCACATGGCGGACGTACAGCCCACCCTGGACGACGAGTATGTAGCCACCGGCAAGGTGCGCTGGGTCTACAAGCATCTGCCGCTGCGGATCCACCCCCAGGCGGCCCAGGCGGCGGCGGCGGCCGAGTGCGCCGGGGAGCAGGGGCAGTTCTGGCCGATGCACGATCTGCTGTTCGAGCAGGTGGAGCGCTGGTCCATCGAGGAGCCCGACGGGGTGCTGGCCGAGCTCGCCGGCGAGATGGGGCTGGACGCCGAGGCCTTTGGGGCATGCCTGAGCGGGCGCGGCGCGCTGGAACGGGTGCTGGCGGACCTGTACGATGCCCAGGACGTGGGCAACTCGACGCCGATCTTTGTGGTGCTCTATGGCGGGAGCGGCCAGATCATCAACGGCTCCCTGCCCCTGGAGCAGTTCCAGACCGCGCTGGATGAGATGCTGGAGCAGGCCACGGCGACGCCGTAGGGGCTGCGGGCCGGCACGGGATGACGGAAGGGGATGCCTGTGGGCATCCCCTTTTCTGCGTTACGGGGCGGCGGGCCAGGCCGGGCGGCGGCCACGCCTCACGAGGCGCCCTGCGAGGCCCGCGGGCAGCGGGAAGGCTAGAGCGTCAGGGGCCGAGCGAGCACGGGCACGCCCGCGATAATGCCGCGGCGCCAGCCATCGAGCAGGCCGCGCTGCCATGAGTTGGCAGGGCCCCACTCTTGCGAGAGCACCACGTGCAACAACATGCGGTGCGCGTCGAGGAAAGCGGGCACAAGCGCAACGGTCTCGGCGTCCAGCGGGCAGGCGCGGCGGTACCCCGTAGTAAAGTGCCCCCAGAATTGCTGCACGAACTGCTGGCGTGTCATGCCCGGCGGCGTGGGTACCCAGTCCCAGCAGACGGTGGACAGCGCCACCGCCAGGTCGGCGGCGTACCAGTGCCAGACGCAGCAATCGAAATCGATGACGGTGATGCGCAGAGCGCCGCACTGGTCGGCGACGAGCATGTTCTCCGGGTGCAGATCGTTGTGCACCACGCCAAAGGTCGCCGTGTCGCGCGGGACGGTCTCCATCCAGCGGCGCAACTCGGTCCAGCGGGTGTCCAGCTGGGGATCGTGAAAGGCGTCGTGGCACCAGCGGACGAAAGAGTCGCACTCGTCCAGTGCATCCGGGAGCTCCGCGCCGCCCGTATAGCGACGGCTGAGGGCGTGCATGGTGCCCATCACCTCCCCCCAAGCCTCGGTAAAGGCGTCGTTGCGCTCGGGGTCGCCGCGCCAGTCATAGTGGCCGCCCGGCGCCCGCTCGGAGAGGGTTGTTGCCCATTGTAGGGGGCCGTCGCGCGATTCATCCTGCACGAGCTCGATGAGGTTGCCGCGCTCGGACAGGACGGGGCGCGCCACCGGCACGCCGTTCTGCGCCAGATAGTGAGAAAAGCTCCAGCGCTCGCGCACAGAGGGGAACCCCTCTGCGTCAACGGGGACGAACTTGATCACGTAATCCTGCCCGGCGCGGCGCCCGGCATAGACCACCCCATCCGTCCCCCCCAGGCACTGCAGCGCCGCCGGGCTCAGCCCGAAGAGCGCCACGCCGCGAGAGACGACCTCCGCCGAGATCTCCACGGCGCGGGATCAGCCGGCCGCCGGCCAGAGCAGCGCCGGCAGCCCAGCCGCCCAGGCATCGATCGCGGCCCAGTCACGCGCGTCGCTGCTCGGCTGAGCCTGCAGAGCTTTCTTGAGAAGGCTGAAGGGGAACCTCAGCAGCTCGGGGTCCCAGCGCCCCCCAAAGGCTCGCGTGGAAGCGGGCTTGAGCCATGCACAGCGCGCCATCTGGGCATCGAAGGAGGCCTCAGCCGCCTGCCGCTCCTCCGGCTTGTCGCTCGCGGCGCCCAGGGTGAACACGGCCACCGGCAGCGCCTGCAGCGTGGACCGTTGCCGCGCCAGAAAGCGTGGGGCGTCACCGAGCAGCTTGCCAAAGTAGAGCGGCGCGCCCAGGACGACCGCATCGTAACCATCGAGCGATCGCACCTCGCGCGCAGGGCGTACGTCCACGTTCAGGTCAGAGGCACGCAGCACGGCCGCGATGGCGTCAGCCACCTCAGCGGTCGAGCCACACCGCGTCACGTATCCTACCAGCACTCGCTTCGCCACAGAATCTCTCTCCCTTCCTCGAGCGACGCTAAGGCCGCAGCCACTCCTGCGGGACCCACCCGCCGGCCTCGTGGCGGAACAGCTCGCGCAACTCGACGAACGCCTCATCGCCGGCGGTCGTCAGCGCCGCCCAGCGATCCGCCTCGGAGAGCGATTCGGGGGGCTCATCACCGAGCGGGCCAAAGCCCCAGTCCCAGGGCAAGATCTCGACCTTGTTGAGCGCCAGCAGATCGCGCACCAGGTTGCCGCGCACGAACTCTAGCCCGTGCATCTCAAAGATGCCAAAGGCGTCCGGATCGGCCTCGCCGCGACGACACATGCCCCAGGCCTGCCCGGCGACGATGAACTGGTCGCGCGGGACGTCCAGGGGATCGAAGGCGATCTGCAGGCGCTCCCGCTGGAGGGCATCCAGCTGGGGATCCACCAGGAACCAGCGGCGGCGGCCGGCATCCCAGATCTCGGTGCACCAGTGATCCTCATAGTGGCCGGGGCCAAAGTAGGCCCCAAAGCCGCAGCGTGCGCGGGCCGGCACGCCCTGGTGCCGCAGCATCGCGGCGAGCAGGGTCGCGTGGTCGCGGCAGTTGCCGACCAGGCGATGCTCCAGATCCCGCGGCTCGGTGAGGGGGCGCTCGTCCAGCTCGCGCAGGCGTGCCAGCTGCCGGTAGACCAGCCGCAGGCCGGGCTCCTGTGAGCGCGCCTCCGTCAGCGTCACGCCATAGGCCCCCGCCCAGTAGGGGTGCAGGAGCAGGCCCTGGAGGGTGGCCACCAGCGCCGGGATGTCCGAGGGCAGATCGTCCAGCATCCAGAAGAGGCCGCGCGGATAGGTGACGGGCCCCTGCGTAGCATAGTATGGGAGCGGGTCGGGGCTCGCCTCGGCCAGCCACGCCAGGATCGGGCGGCGGTGAGAGCCATAGTGGTCGAAGGTGTTGTCCGAGATCAGGCGGGCCAGCCCCCGCTCACCCGGGCCGGAGTACCGGCCCATGGCGTAGAGCGCCTCCTCCGACAAGGGCTCGATCGCCTGGCGCAGCTCTTCGCCCACGCGGGCGAATTCAGCCAGCACCTGCTCGGCCGGCTCGTCCCGGTGGGCCTGGTAGATCAGCTCGTTGCGCGCGTCCAGGTCCATCCATTCGCCGGCGGAGAGCTCCTGGCCGGCCGCCGCCTGGCGCAGGAGACCTACCAGCCAGGCGTCCCACCAGGTGACGTGCGCCGCGATATCCTTGGCGGACCACTGGCCCTGGATCCCCGGCGCCACGAACTGCGCGGGATCGAGGGAGGTGAACAGATTCCCGATCTCAGCGCGCGCAGCGAACACACGCGCCAGGAGCTCCGTCCGATTCACTGGGTTGGCCATCCGTACTCCTTACCTGTTTTTATAGATAATGCAGAGGTCCGCCTGTGGTATTGGCGGGAGCGCACTCGGCAGGCGTGGCCCACGTGTAGCGCTCATCATCTCTCAGGCACTCTGGCATCACCACGCCATGATCTCGATGATATCCCAGTATACCTGTTCCTTTTCCGCCCTCCAGCTGTCCAGGCTCTCGCCCACTCGCTCTCCGGTATGGTCCTCGACAATGCTCCGGATGCAATCCTCCAGCGCGCATGGCGACATGGCCGGATCCGGATCATCGAGTTCGTTCAGCAGGGGAGCAACCGCAAAGATTCCAAGCTGGCGGATATCGTTCACCTTGTCCGGCTCAGCCAGATCCGCATTCGCCACGATCTCGCTGAAAGACGCCAGAGTGTGCGTCACCTTGTCGTTGTACATCTGGAGGAATTGCCTGGAGGTCGCCCACGTCCGATCCTGTGTCACAGCATATTCATACCCGGAAAGCTCGTCGATGGCGCTCGCCAGAATGTACTCATAGAGCCCGGCGTACTCGCTCTTGTAGATGATATAGTAGGCCGGCTTGATCGCAGCAAGCCCAAGCCCCAGAACGGCGTGGTAGTGTTCGCTCGCTCTGAAATCCTGGTTCCACCGACCCTCGAAGACATACTGCGGGTCCGCGCGCTCCTTCTCTTCGATCTCCGCCAGCAGAGACTGTATCTCCTCAGCGATCATCTGCAGGGCCGAGGTATCCAGGTTCCGAACAAACTGCGCTTCATCGATCGCGCCACGAACCAGCACGCGCCTCGTGACTCTAGCGTGCCCCTGCACCAGAGAGCTCTGGGTCTGTTCGAATTCGGCGGTAACCGGCCGGGACGGCGTCTCCTTGGCCTGGTCAGGATCTGGCAGCGATAGAGTTCCCGCCACGTCGGGCGCTCCAGATAGGGCGGCCCTCTCGGGGAGATCATCACCCTCTCCGGTGCGGCATGCCACCAGGCATGCGACCAGGAGCATACCCATCGGGATCAGCAACGATTTCATGAGCCCCCTGGTGCGAGGATGTTTCTGCCAGCGCCGGGCGTTGCCCGGGACAGGCCGGCGCATCTTGCTCAGTTGCGCCGACCTTTTTCGGCAGGAAGGGACTAGTAGCGCAGCACCGCTGCGAGGAGTCCGCCGCCCGGCATGTCCGCCGGCGCCAGGCCGTAGACGGCGCCGCTGTTCTGCAGCGTGCGCATGGCGGCCAGATCCAGCAGATCGCCATCGGCAGGCTCGTGCTCGCTATGTATCTCGATGGATCCAGCGTCGGGGGCATAGCGGCCCCAGACCTGGGCGCCCACGGCGACAAAGAGGGCCTCCACGCGCCCGTGGTCCGCGGCCTGGACGGCCTGCGCCACATCCGTGGTGGTCCGGCCGGTGCCGGCCAGGGCCGCATAACGGGCCGCGGCGGCCTCCCGGGCGGCGGAAAAGAGAGGCTCCACCAGAGGCCAGGCCCCGGCGTGCAGTTCGTCCGGGCGCAACTCCTCTGGGTTGCCGGGCACGCCCGCTTCCAGCAGGTAGCGGTAGCTGTTGGCCGCGTGATAGAGGGGGAAGAGGAACTCGACGCCCGCCAGCACCAGAGGGGCGCTCTCTCCCTCCAGCAGCACGGCCATCCCCCGATCGATCTCACGGAACCAGCGCCCGATCCGCTCCTTGGCCTCGTCACTCAGATCATGGCCATGGTAAGAGGCGGGGCGCTGGCCGGGGCTGGAGGAGGTGCCGGTGTGGAACTGAAGCTGGCGCTCATAGTGGTCGTACTGGAGGGCCTCCGCGAGGGCCGGCAGCGAGCGCTCGGGCCGAAGCTCCTCCACCGTGTGCCGCGTGGCCTCCAGCAGGCGAACCTGCTTCTGGCTGAGCGCGAGGATATAGAATCGCCCGTCGCTGGCCAGGAAGGGCATCAGCGGCTTGACGTGGAAGCGGCTGGCCACGACGAGCAACTCGGGGAAGGTGAGCGCGAGCCGGTAGCGCCGGACGAAACCGGGCGCCAGGAAAACCGCCAGGCCATCGCCGCCCTCGGACCAGAAGAGGGCATCCTGCAGCAGGCCCTCGGCCGCGACTAGGATGTTGCGAACCTCGGGCATCCGCAACCCCTGGGCCAGCAGCCGTTCCTCGGCCTCGCGCAGCAGGTTACGAAAGCGGATCCGGTCCTGCTCCGTCTCACCGGTGCGGGGGTGCACCGGCATAAAGAGGGACACACACGGGCCCGAGCGCCCCTGAATCAGGTGGTCAAGATCGCGTACGGTAAGGATATCCATCTGCACGTCCTCCTTCGCGCTGTGGCGGCTCGAGGCAGATCGCCCCGCAGGGCGATCGTGCGGATCCTGCAGCCGTCATCCGGCGGAGAAGAACGCGCTACGGCCGGCTTATATCCGCTTCAGCGGATCGACGGCTGTGCGCAGAGTATAACACAGAGGGATATGGGGCGCCACCAACCTTAAGGCTCAGTGCCCAAAGGGGGCCGTGCTGCCCGGGCGAGCCAGCACGGCGTCCGCAAGGTTATCGGCATGGTCGCTGATGCGCTCCAGGTTGCGGAGCGACTCCACAAAGAGCAGGCTCGCCTCCGGGTCGCAGTGCCCCTTCTGGATGCGCGCCATGTGGCGCTCGCGGGTGGCCAGGTTGATCCTGTCCATCTCGTCTTCCATCAGGCGCACCTGCTCGGCGAGATCGCGGTCCCCCGAGTGCAGGGCCGTGAGGGCGTGCCCCAGGGTGGTGCGCACGTGCTGGTAGGCGGCGTCCAGATCCGCCACGGCATCGTCGCTAAAGAGCACACCGTGGTTGATGCGATCCTGCGCGGCCTCTGCCAAGTTCTCAGCGTGGTCGCCCACCCGCTCCAGATCCACGTTGACGTTCTTGATGCGAAAGCACTGCTGCCGCTCGGCCTCGTCGATGTCCTCCGCGATGACGCCGTTCACAAAGGTCTCGATGGCATCGCAGAGGGGATCCAAAAGATCCCGCTCCAGATGGATGACCTCGGCCGCCTTGGCAGCATCGAGGCCGAGGAGGGCATCCCGGCTCTTTTCCAGCATCCCGAGGGCGGTATCGCCCATGTACTCCAACTCGCGAAAGCCCGCGCCGATCGCGATGGAGGGCACACCCCGAAGCTCATCGCTCACAAAACGCGTCACGTGCTCCTTACCCGGGCGGGCGTGATCCGGGACGATCAGAGCGGTGAGCCGCTCGATCTGCTTCACAAAGGGAAAGAGGAGCGCCGAGACGCTGACGTTAAAGATCGTGTGGGCGTTGGCGATCTGCCGGGCCAGCGAGGCCGACGTATCCTGCAGGAGGCCCGAGTACGGAACGATAAAGGGAAGGAACAGGGCCACGCCGATGACGTTGATCAGGATCTGGGCGATCGAGACCCGCCGGGCGGCGTTGCTGGCTCCCAGGGAGACGATAAAGCCGGTGATGCAGGTGCCGATGTTGGCCCCAAGGATGATGCCGATGGCGCCCGGAAGCGTCACCAGCCCGCTGGCGCCCAGCGCGATGGTGAGGGCGGTGGTGGCAGAGCTGGATTGCACCAAAGCGGTGAGGATGGCGCCGGCCAGCACGCCGAGGAGGGGCGCCCTCCCCATGGAGGCCAACACGCCAGAGATCTGGGGGACATCCGCCAGCGGCCGCAGGGCCCCGGACATGGTCTCCATGCCGGTAAAGATCAGGCCAAAGCCCATCAACACCTGGCCGTAGCGCTGCAGGCTGCGCTTTTTGCCGAACTGCATCATCCCAAAGCCGGCCACAAAGGCGATATAGCGGATGTAGCCGACATCAAAGGCAATGATCTGTCCGGTGAGGGTGGTGCCGATCTCCTGCCCGAGCATCATCCCGATCGTCTGGGTGATGGTCATCAGGCCACCGTTCACCAGGCCGATCATGGTGACCATGAGCAGGGAGCTCGACTGCAGGACGGCGGTGGCGAGGGCCCCAAAGCCGGCCGCCTTGAGACGCCGGTCCGTGGCTCGCTCCAGCCAGTGCTGCAGCTTGCCTCCGGCCACTTGCTCCATGCCCTGGCTGAGGATGTGCATCCCGTACAAAAAGAGAGCGATCCCACTCAGGACCGTAAGCACCGTCAGCATATTGAACTCCCCCAGCGGCCGCACGCGCGGCCCATCTCTTCGTTCCTCGCCAAGGGTATTCTAGAGAGGGATGGCACGGTGTCAAAGCGGGGCCAGCGCCGGCGGGAACCGCCGGTGGCGGGGCGCGCGTAGGGCTGCCTGCAGGCACTTGCCGTGAGAAAGCGCTGCGACCCATTGCGCCGCGCAGCACACTGCGCTATGCTGCCTGATAGCGCCTGCACGAGACCCAGAGCAAAGGACATATGGCCATGGCTCAGCCCGCGATCTCCGCTCAGAACCTGCTGTACCGGTATGGCGATCTCGTCGCCGTCAACGGCGTCAGTTTCGAGGTGGCCGAGGGCGAGATCCTCGGCTTCCTGGGGCCCAACGGCGCCGGCAAGACAACCACGGGGCGCATGCTGACGGGGCAATCGCGCCCCCACGGGGGGCAGGCGGTGCTCCTGGGCCTGGACGTGGTGCGGCACCGCGAGGAGGTGCAGGCGCAGATCGGCGTGTGTTTCGAGGTCACCAACCTGTATGAGCAGATGTCCGCGCTGGAGAACCTGCGTCTCTTTGGGCGGCTGTACGGCGTGCGCGATCTGGACGCCGAGGGGTTGCTGGAGCGCGTGGGCCTGGGCGGCCGCGGCCGAGAGCGCGCCGCCGGGTACAGCAAGGGGATGAAGCAGCGCCTGATGGTGGCGCGCGCCCTGGTGCACCGCCCCCGGATCCTGTTCCTCGACGAGCCCACCGAGGGGCTGGACCCGGTGTCCGCGGAGGCGATCCGCAACCTGATCCTGGAGGAGCGCGCGCGGGGCGCCACGATCTTTCTCACCACGCATGACATGCTGGAGGCGGATCGCCTGTGCGATCGCGTGGCCTTTATCAGCCACGGCGAGATCGCGGCGCTCGATACGCCGCACGCGCTCAAGCAGCGCTACGGCCAGCGCCTGGTGGAGGCAGAGGTGCAGGGGGCGGGCGGCCTGCTCGAGCGCCGGGAGATCCCCATGGACGGCCCGGAGGCGGCCGAGGCCCTTCGGGCGCTCTTTGCCGGCGAGCAGGTGGTCACGATCCACAGCCGGGAGGCCAGCCTGGAGGACATCTTTATCCAAGTGACGGGGAGAGGCCTCGCATGATCCGCTGGCACACCATCCTCCCGCTCGTCCAGAAGGACCTGCGGCTCTACTTTGGCAACCGGTTCTATGCCTTTATCACGGCGCTCTCGCTGGCGGCGGTGATCATCGCCTACGCCCTGATGCCCGATACGGTGGATGAGACCTTCCGCCTCGCCATGTATGCGCCGGGGGTGCCCTCGAGTGTGCTGGCCGCCATGGAGGCGGAGGAGGAGGGCCTGGAGATCGTGCGGGCGGGCACCGAGCAGGATCTCTCGGCGCTGGTTCTGGCGGAGGAGGCCGTGGCGGGCCTGGCGGTGCCGCCCAGCCTGGGCGATCCAGCGGCCGAGCCCACCATCACGCTCTATCTCCTCTCCAGCACCGAGACGGAGATGCGCGATATGCTCAGGGTACTCACCCGGGGGATCGCCATCACACTATCCGGCGCGGCGCCCGATCTCGCCGTGAGCAGCGAGATCCTTGGGGCGGATCGGGGCGGGAACCAGATCCCCACGCGCGACCGGATGCGCCCGCTCTTTGCCGTGCTGGTGGTGATGCTGGAGGTGCTGGGGACGGCCTCGCTGTTGACCGAGGAGATCGAGAGCGGCACCATCCGGGCGATCCTGACGACGCCGCTCAGCACCCGGGAGTTGTATGTGGCCAAGGGCGCCACGGGGCTGATCCTTTCCTTCACCCAGGGCGCCATCGTGATGGCCTGCGTCGGGGGGCTCTCGCACCAGCCGCTGTTGATGTTGCTCACGCTGGCGGAGGCGGCGCTGCTCGTCACGGCGGTGGGGTTCCTGATCTCGGCGAGCACCCGGGATATGCTCTCCACGATGGGTGTGGGGATGGTGGCGCTGATCCTCCTGAGCATCCCACCCTTTGGCGTGCTCTTTCCCGGCCTCATCAGCGGTTGGGGACGGGCACTCCCCTCGCATTATGTCGCCTCCGCGGTGCACGAACTGGCCAACCTGGGGGGCGGCTGGGCACAGGTGCGGGCGCCTCTGGCCATCCTGCTGGGGTATGACATCGTCCTCGGGGGCCTGGGCATCCTGGTGACCCAACGGAGGTTCCAATGAGCGCACGGCGCATCCTGGCCTTGATGGGCCGAGAGTACGCTCACGGCTCACGCGAGCTGATGTTCATCATGGCGGTGGTGATCCCGCTGCTGTTCAGCCTCGTCATCGCGCTGCTGGTGGGGACGCTGGCGGCGGGGCTGCCGCGCCTGGGCGTGCTGGATCTGGGCGCGGCCGCGGGGGAGCGGTCCGCTCTGCCGGCGCGCCTGGCCGCGCGCGAGTCCATCGAGTTCCGCTCCTATGCCGACGAGCAGGCCCTCCGCGGGGACGTGCAGCGGGGGGCGCTGGATATGGGCCTGGTGCTGGCCTCGGGGGCGGACGCCACGCTTCTGCAGGGGCAGGAGACGGCGATGCAGGTTCTCGTGTGGGGTGAGAGCCTTCTCAAGCACCGCACGGCGCTCTCCGCCCTGGTGGCCGGGGAGGTGATGGATCTGGTCGGCCTGGAGTCGCCGGTGCGGATCGAGACGGTCCTCCTGGGCGACGAGCCTCCCCTCCCCTGGGGAACGCGGCTCTTTCCCATGCTGGTGATGTCCGCCATCCTGCTGGGGGGGACCATGGTGCCGGCGGCCGCGCTGGTGCAAGAAAAGCAGGCGCGCACACTGAGGGCCCTCACCACCACCCCGATGACCTTCGCCGAGGTGCTGGTGGCCAAAGGCGCCGTGGGCGCCTCGCTGAGCCTGATCATGGGCGTGATCATCCTGATCGGCAACGGCGCGCTGGGCTCCCAGCCAGGGCTGACGCTGGGACTGATCGCCCTGGGATCGCTCCTTTCGGCCGAACTGGGGTTGATCCTGGGCGTGCTGGTGGGCGATATCAGCACGCTCTTTACCGTCATCAAGGGGCTGGGGATCCTGCTCTACGCCCCGGCGCTGGTGTATCTCTTCCCCTCGATCCCCGCCTGGATCGGCCGCCTGTTCCCGACCTACTATATGCTCGCGCCGATCTTGGATACGAGCCTGCACGGGGCCGGCTGGGGCGATATCGCGGGCGACGTGGCGATCCTCGCGGCCGTGACCGTTCTGGCAGGCGTCGTAGTCGCGCTCCTGGCGCGCAGGGACCCGGCCTAGCGCCGGGCGGTCCGCTCCACCATCTCCAGGTAGGCCTCCACCGGCACGGCGGCGATCATCTCCCCGATCAGGTCCAGCGGCAGGCCCTCCAGGGAGCGGAAGCGAACGCAGGAACGCCCCACGTCCATCCGCTTGCCGGTAGCACGGTAGGCGCTCTCGAACCGCTCGCGCAGGACCTCGTCGCCATAGATCGCCATGAGGTAGAGGGACATATAGCGCCTTTGCGAGGCGAGCGCGACATAGGAGAGCGGCTGCCCGTTGTAGGTGCCGGGATAGACCGAGAGCGGCACTTCGTAGGAGATCATCCCCCAGCGCATGGCCTCCACATACCCGGCCGGCAGATGCTGGAGGATGAGGTCCCGCACCGCCTCCATGGCCGCACGGCGCGGCGGCTCCAGTTCGGCCAGGTAAGCCTCGACGGTGGTCGCTTCCGAGCGCATGTGAGCACCTCCTGTGGGCAGGACGGACGGCCAGGCGGCCTCAGCGGCCGCACCGGTCCATCAGTTGAACCAGTTCATCCAGCGAGCGGATGGTGAGATCGGGCGGGCGCGTGCCGGCGCCTGGAGAGGCGCCCCCTGCCCGGCGGCCGCCACGCCGCAGCCAGACGGCCAGCACACCGGCGGCCTGCGCCCCGGCCACGTCGGTCTCCAGGGTGTCACCCACGTGCAGGAGCGCCTCGTCCGGGCAATCCAGCAGGCGGCAGGCCCGGAAAAAGATGCGCGGGTCGGGCTTGGCATAGCCCACGTCCGCGGCAAAGACCACCGCGGCAAAGGGGATCCGCAAGCCGGCGCGCACCACGTCCGTATTCCCGTTGGAGATCACCGCCAGGGGATAGCGGGGCGCCAGGGCCTCCAGCGCCGTGCGGGCGTCCGCACACAGGCGCAAGGCGGCATAGCGCTCGCTCATGTAGAGGGCATAGAGCGCCTGGGCCAATGCTCCCTCCTCAGGATCGCCCTCCGATGCCGCACGGACGGCGCGGTGCATCGACTCCAGGCGTATCTCCTCCAGAGAGGCGCCGGGCATCTCCGCCGCGGCGGTATCCCGCAGGGCCCGCAGGGCCCCCACCGTCAGTGCCTCGGCCGCCGGCCCGGGCCGCCGGCGCTGCAGTTCATCCAGGACGGTTGCCAGCCCCTGGAGCATGGCGCTCTCGAAATCCCACAGGGTGCCATCGCCATCAAAGGAAATCGCCTGCACCTGCGCCAGGCGCAGGCCAAGCTCGGACGGGATTCGATCGTCAGGCATCGCCACACCTCCGGCCGAAGGAGAAAAACCCCAGCAGGATTGTACCACGCTCTGGGTGACCCGCCGCGCACGCCGCGCGATATACCCGCACCAGGCGTGCCGGGGAGGCGCTTGCGCGGGGAGCACACCGCGGCTAGGATGGCGCGAACCCATACCGGAGGGAAGCATGAGCACGCGCAAGGGCACGGCCCCTGACGCCGGCGTGCAAGGCCCGGCCCCGCTGGGGGCCGTGGAGAGCCGAGCGATCTGGATCATGACGCTGTGCACCGCCCTGGCGCTGGTGGGCGATAACACGGTGTACGCCGCGCTTCCGGCCATGCACGGCACGCTGGGGATCGGCGCGACCCAAGTGGGCCTGCTGCTCTCCATCAACCGGCTGGTGCGCCCGCCGCTCAACATCCTCAGCGGGGCCCTCACCAGCCGGATCGATCCGCGCTGGCTCTACCGCGCGGGGCTGGCGATCGGGGCCTGCTCCACCGTAGGCTACGGCCTGGTGCGCAGCTTTTGGCCGTTGCTGGCGCTGCGGGGCCTCTGGGGCGTGGCCTGGGCGCTGATCGCCGTATCGGCCTATGCCATGGTGCTGGATTACACCGGCGCCGGGAACCGGGGGCGCTACGCGGGCGCCTATCATTCGCTCTCCTTCTTTGGCGGGGCCGTGGGCGCACTGGGCGGGGGCTTTCTGGCGGACGCCCTGGACTTTGGCCGGGCCTCGCTGCTCCTGGGGGCCCTTTCCGCGGCGGCGCTGCTCCCGGCGCTTGCGCTGCGCCGGCCCACGGGGGACGCCGCGCCGCCCCTTCCCTCGCACCCCGAGCAGCCCCGGCGCCCGGCCGTACGCGGCCGCCCGGCCGTACGCGGCCGGCTGGACCCCCGCCTGCTCCTCATCCTGTCGCTGAACCTGGTGGAGCGGCTCTTTTTCGCGGGGGTGTTCTATGGCACGCTGGGTCACTATCTGGCCGAGGCGCTCCCCGGCGGGCTCACGCTGGGGCACACGCTCATCGGCGTGGCCTCCCTCACCGGCGTGCTGCTCTTTGCGCGCAACCTGCTCTCGGTGCTCTCCGGGCCCGCCCTGGGCTACCTCTCCGACCGGCTGGGGGAGCGCACGCGGGTGTTGATGCTGGGGGAGGCCTTTGGCGTCGCAGGGCTGCTGGCCCTGGGAGCCAGCGGGCATCCAGCGATGGTGCTCCTGGCGGTGGCGTTGACGGCGCTGGCCAACGGCGTGGTCTCGCCGATGCTGGTGGCCTGGATGGGCGACCTGACGCGCCAGGGCGGCCGCGGGACGCTGGTGGGCGCCTACCAGACGATGGGGGACGTGGGCTCCGGGCTGGGCCCGCTGATCGCCTACCCGCTGATGGCCGCGCTGGGCACGCGGCCGGTGTACCTGATCTGCGCCGCGCTCCTCGCGCTCACCATCCCGGCGATCCTGCTGGCCCGGCGCGCGGGCGCCGCAACGCGCGATCGCGTAGACGCCCGGACGTGATCCCCTGGGCGCGTCCGGACGGGCCGGTACACTCGAGATCCGACGCACCTCCACCCTGTCGGGAGAGGATATACTCATTATACTCTATCGCCACCGCGGCTGCCGGGCCAGGCGCGGGTGGAGCGCGCTGGACAAAACGTGCCGTGCCGAACAACACGCACGCGCCGGGAGAGAGTGGGCTCTTCCCCATCGATCTTGGGCCTGGCCCCCGCCGTGCGGCCGGCCGGCACCGACAGACGCGGAACGCTCGGACGCGTCCGCTACCGCTCCGCCCACCCCGTGGGATTGCCCCAGCTATCGGCCTTCCAGGGCATATTCTCCGGGCGCACCATGGGCATCATCCGGCCAAAGAACGCCAGGCGTTCGGGGCCGGACATGGGCTGAAAGCTCTCCGCCACCTCCAGGTCCAGCAGCAGCTCGGACATCTTGCTGCAGCCCACGATGCAGGTGGCGAGGGGCAGCCCCAGGGCGTAGCGTAGGGCCTCCGCGGCCACGTGCCCCAGCCGGTTGTAGGCAAAGATCTTCATGCCGATCACGCCCACGTTCCGCTCCTTCGCCACCGGCAGGAGCTCTTCGGCGAAGGAGTAGATAAAGTGGTCGAGCACCGACACGGCGCAGAGCACGGTGCTGAAATCGTAACGGCGCAGCGCCTCGATCTGGATCTGCGGGTCGGTGTGGCCCGAGATCGAGATGTGCCTGACGATCCCCTGCTCTTTGGCCGCGATCATCGTCTCCAGCGCGCCGCCCTTGCCCGTCATCGCGTCCAGCCGCGCAAAGGTCATGACGTTGTGCATGCGCCACTCGTCCAGATGGTCGGTCTGCAGGCGGCGCAGGCTGTCCTCCAGTTGGCGCTTGGCGCCCTCGGCCGTCTCGTCGCGCACCTTGGTCGCGATCCACATCTCATCGCGGCGGTGCCTGGCCACCAGGCCCACGCGCTCCTCCGATTGCCCGGCCGAATAGATCCACGCCGTGTCAAAGTAGCGGATGCCCCGGTCCAGGGCGGTGTTGAGGATCTCCACCGCCTGCTCCTCCGTGCATCCCTCTTCATCCACGATCCTCTGGCATCCCAGGCTCAGGATCGGCATCATCTCACCGGTCTTGCCCAACAGTCGCTTTTCCATCTCTACGCCTCCCGCTTCTATATACACAAGCGAACAGACCATACGTCGAGTGACAGACAGGACGGCTAGATCCGGTAGCGCCGCGGTGAGCACACAGCGCTCCAGTGCCCTGGCGTTCTCGCCAATCTTTTGCACTCCAGACGAGGCCTGCCGAGGTGGGTCAGCATCCCCGCCTCAATGCCCGTCGCCTGCAGGTGGTTGATCTCCTGAGCCGAGGCGCTCTGCAGGCTTTCCCCAGGCGCATTCCTGATACCTATTTGGCGAATCCCATTGATCGCTGTGATGAGCCCGTGCGGGTCGCGTGCTACCTCGGGGACCATTCGGTGCCGCGCCAGGCGACGGATTTCCATGGCATCTGGTCCGGCCGGACCATGGGCAGCACGCGCCGGAAGAGTTCCAGCCGCTCCGGATCGCTGAGCGGCACAAAGTGCTCGGCAACGTCCAGATCAAAGAGCAACTGCTCCAGCGTGCTGCAGCCCACGATGCAGGTGGTGAGGGGCAGCCCCAGGGCGTAGCGCAGGGCCTCCGCCGCCACAAAGCCCAGGCGGTTGTAGGCAAAGACCTTCATGCCGATCACGCCGACGTTCTTCTCCCGCGCCACGGGCAGGAACTCTTCGGCGAAGGAGTAGATAAAGTGATCCAGCACAGAGACGGCGCAGAGCACCGTATCGAACGGGTAGCGCCGAAGCGCCTCGATCTGGACCTGCGGGTTCGTGTGCCCGGAGATCGAGATGTTCCTCACGATCCCCTGCTCCCTGGCCCAGAGCATGGTCTCCAGCGCGCCGCCGGCGCCCGTCAGCGCGTCCAGCCGCTCAAAGGACAGGACGTCATGCATGCGCCACTCGTCCAAGTGGTCGGTCTGCAGGCGCTTCAGGCTCGTCTCCAGCTGGCGCTTGGCGGCCTCGGCGCCGGGCTCATAGAGCTTGCTGGCGATCCACATCTCGTCGCGGCGCTCCCGGGCGACCAGGCCCACGCGCGACTCGGATTGGCCGGCAGAGTAGATGAAGGCGGTGTCAAAGTAGCGGATTCCCCGGTCCAGGGCGGTATTGAGGATCTCCACCGCCTGGGCCTCGGAGCAGCCCTCCTCGTCCACGAGGCGCTGGCAGCCCAGGCTCAGGATCGGCATGCGCTCGCCGGTTCGGCCAAAGGGTCGGGTTTCCATCGTCCAATGTCCTTTCCGATCGCGGCCATGGTTACGACGGGTGTATGTTACCCGCCCCGGGGGACGCCGGTCAAGGCGCCGGACGGCCGGACCCCTTGACCGTCCCGCCTGGCCATGCTACACTGGCATTAGAACATATGTTCTAACCCCCTGCAGAGGAGGCCCCATGGAACCGCCGAGGCACCGCGCCGCTCGCCTGCGGGAGCCGCTGCGCCGCACGCTGGAATGGGCCCTGGCGCGCAGCGGGGGCATAGCGGCCCCGCAGCCGGTCCCCCTGGCCCAGCTGGCGGCCGAGCGCGGGCTCTCCCCGAGGACGCTGCGGGAGCACCTGGCCCGGCTGGAGGCACTGGGTCTGATCGAGCGGGTCCACGCCGGGCAAAGCGGTCTCTCGCTGCGGCGCCCGGAGCCGGTCTGCCCCCGCGGGCCAGACGGCTCGCCGGACGGCCCGGCCGACGCCGCGCCGCGAGGGAACGACCCGGCCTCGGAGATCCTGGCACTGCTGACCAGAGCCGGCGTCTACCCGCAGGTGGCACGCGCTCTGGCGGCTGAACCCTGGGTGACGGTGGAACTGGTGAGCGCCTGGATCAGGACGCTGGAGCGTAATCAGCTGGTGCGAAACCTGGCGGCGATGCTGGTACACACGCTGCAGGATCCCGCCCGCTGCGTGCCGGCTCCGGCGCCACCCGCCGGGCGATTCTCTGGCCCTGGCACGCATGCCCGTATCGAGGAGGTGCCCATGCCCAAGCCTGGCGACGCCGTGCCGGCCTGGTCCGGCGAACAGGACGGGGAGCGCGAGGCGGAGCCATCCACGCGAGAGTGGCCCGCTGCGGCGCGCGGCGCGGCGGAGACGCGCGCGAGGGCGCTGCTGGCCCGCGACCGCCCTCCCGAGGAGGATGGGTCCGCCCGGCTGACCGAGCTTTGGGCGCGGGTGCGTGCGGTGCTCTCAGAGCGCCTGCCGGCGGGCGCGGACGAGCTCTGGCTGCAGCACGCACGCCCTCAGTGCCTCTCCGACGGCGTGCTCATCATCGCGATACCCTCGACGATGGGCGCGGACTGGCTGAACCTCTCGGGGGCGCCACGCTGCCATGATGCCATCCGTGAGGCCATCGGACGGCCCCTTTTGCTCCGGTTCATCCCTGCGGGCCTGCGCGACTACCGTTGACCCGAAAGCAGCAGCGGCCGTGGACGCTGTGCCGCTTCACGGCCGCTGCGTGCGCCGCGCCGCCGCAACTGGCCCGCCATCGATCTGGTCGCCCCCGGCATCGCGCGGCCCGCACCGGCCCGAGAGGCCGGTCGACCTGGCCGCGTGGGAACCGGAGACCGCTCAGCCGGCGGGCTGGATGTCGCGCGTGAGGTTCTTCATCCAGTTAAAGCTGTTGATCTTGAACACGGCCACAAAGCACTTTAGTATCTGGTCCGACTTGAGGCACGCCCAGACCACCCACGCCGGCGCGCCGAGATAGACCGCCAGCAGCGCGGAGGGCAGCACGACCAGGAACACAAAGATGGTATCGTTCTTGAACACAAAGCGCACGTCGCCCCCGGCCCTCACCAACCCCGCAAGGCAGGCCGCCTGATAGCAGGTTCCGACCATTGTGACGGAGAGCACAGTGATGAGCTCGATCGAGCGAGCGGCGGCGGCGGCGCTGATGCCCGAGTACAGGCTGACGAACGGATAGCGCAGCAGGAACACCACACCGCCGGTGAGAACACCGACAAAGAGGAAGAGGATCTGAACCGTTCTGGCGTATTCCCGCATGAGTTGGGTTCTGCCGGCGCCCACCGTCTTGCCGGTGATGATGCCGACGGCGGCGGACATGCCGTTCATCGTCACGAATGCCAGCGTGTTCATCGTGTTGGCCACGCTGACCGCGGTAGTGACGCTCGCGGAGAAACGCCCGAGGATGGCCGAGCTGGCCATCATGTTGACGCTCCAAACGACGTTCCCCCCCATGATGGGCAGCCCATTGGCGATGAGATCGCGCCGGAGGGTCGGGTCGCTGACAAAGAACTCGGGCAGCCGAAAGCGCAGTTGATTGTCCACCCTGGCCACGTAAAAGATCATCACGCACATCTCCACAAAGCGGGAAATGACCGTGGCGATGGCGGCTCCGCGGATGCCCAGCGCCGGCAGGCCGAGCTTGCCAAAGATCAGCACATAGTTCAGGCCGATGTTCACGAACAGGGAGACCAGCGAAACCAGCATGCCGATGCGGGCCACCTCGATGCTGCGCATGGCGGCAATGAGCGGCAGCGTGACGCTGACAAATACGTAGGACAGGCATACAACCCGCAGGTACTCGGTGCCGGCTGCGATGACGGTGCTATCCGTGGCAAAGATCCGAATGAGCTGTTCCGGGAACAGCAGGCCCAGGATCGTCATCAGTACGCTAAAGGTCAGAGAGATGTGGAGCCCGATCGCCACAATCCGCTTGATGCTGGCGGTGTCCTTCCGGCCCCAGTACTGGGCCGAGAGAACAAGCATCGCGCCCTCGATGCCGCCGATCACCATCAGCAAGAGGGTCTGCAGCTGGTTGCCCATGAACACGCCCGATAGCGCCGCATCGCCGAGGGAGCCGAGCATCAGGTTGCCGGCAAAGCTGACCGAGAAGGTGAGGAGATTCTGCAGGCCTACCGGAATGGCCAGGAGGACCAGAGAACGGTAAAAGCTGCTATCTCGGGTGATCCATCGCGTACGAACGTCCATTATGCCCACTCTTGCCTCTGTGATTTGGTGCCGCCTGCGGGAGCCGAGGCTCGGGCCTCGTTCTCCCGGCGGCCTTGTTTGGCCAGGCTCTGATCCACATCCACCTTGTGGTTGATAGCCCGAGCGGGTGGCCCATACGGACTGCCTGCGTCGCATGCGCGCCGTCTCCACCGGAGCGCGTGCGCTGCACCCAGAAACGCAGCAGCCCCTTGCGCACGAAGGGATCTCGGAGCGCCTGCTCACACACCCCGACCGCCACCGGGCCGGGCGCTCTGGCGAAGGAAGGCGGCACCGCGTTGCGCCCTCCTCCGCGGCCTGCGGGCCGCCGGTGCCCAAACCGAGGCAGCATGCCGGCAGCGCAAGCCATGGCCTTGTCGGGATCGCCGCCGGTTGCCAGCGCGCTCCCTCTGCCCTGCCGCGAACCCCGCCGCCCGTACCGGTGCGACCGCACCCGTGCGACCGCACCCGTGCGGCCGTGGCTGGGTATAGCAAATGTCAGCGATTCCCGCAACGGTCCCCGCGCCGCGCGCGACCTGGTCGCCCTGCGGCTCCCTCGTCGCACAGGCGGTGGGCGGGCCAGCGGCACATCATTACTCCGCAGCCCTGCTTTTGTGCGCGGGGGCGTGACAATCGGCCGCACATGTGCTACCATGCGTACACCGTAGCCTGAGCCGCGCGATTTGGGGCCATGAGGCCCCGCGCCGGCGAGGCCGGGGGCCGTTTTACCGGCCCAGGAGGGGTCCGACGTGAGCAAGAAGAAGGCGGCGGAAGTCACCGGGGCCGGAGACGCTACAGCCGAGGATGTTCGGGCCGAGGAGAGCGGGGCGGCCAAAGATCAGGAAGCCAAGAAGGCCAAGAAGGCGGCCAAGGCCGAAAAGGCTGACAAGGCCGCAAAGCCCAAGAAGGTCAAGAAAGATAAAAAAGACAAAAAGGCCAAGAAGGCTAAAAAGTGATCGGGAGGGGAAGAGCCTATGAGTAAGGGCATGGACAAGGGAAAAGACAAGGCCAAGCGCAAGCCCAAAAAGCCGCGGACAACACCGCAGCCGGCGAGCTAGGCGCGCAGGGCTGAACAACCATGCAAGCAGGTACAGGAGGCCTCGGATAACCCGGGGCCTCCTGTGTATTGGCATCGCCAGCCGTGGGATCGGGCGCGACGCTGCGCCCCGGGAGGAGTAGAGACATGGGCGTCATACGGAGGGTAGCCGAGGTACTTCAGAGCGCTCCCACGGTGGAGGGAGCCGGCGTTCACGTGCGGCGGGCTTTTGGCTTTGCCGAGGCGACGCGCACCGACCCCTTTCTGCAGCTGGATGATCTGCGCTCCAGCAGCCCCGCGGATTATCTGCCCGGATATCCCTGGCACGCGCACCGGGGCATCGAGACCATCACCTACATGCTGGCGGGCAGCCTGACCTACTCGGATAGCCTGGGCAACCGTGGTGTGACGCCGGCGGGCGAGGTGATGTGGATGACGGCGGGGAGCGGCGTGGTGCATCAGGAAATGCCCCGGGGGGATCGCAGCGGCCGGCTGAAGGGCATCCAGCTCTGGGCCAACCTTTCGGCCGAGTCCAAGATGCGCGCGCCGCGGTACATCGAGATCGTGGCGGAGGAGATCCCCATCGTGGATCTCCCCGGGGGCGGCCGAGCCCGGGTGATCGCCGGGCACCTGGAGGGGGTCGATGGCCCGGTGCCGGACCTGATGACCACGCCCTGCTTTTTCGACCTGGCGCTCCCCGCGGGCATGGCCGCCCGCCTGCCTGCCACCGAGGGGCACACGGCGATCCTGTACGTGCTCTCCGGGGATCTGATCCCGGGGGACGGCCACGCTCTGCTTACGGCTGGGCAGGCGGCCCTCTACGAGGCCGAGGGGGAGACCCTCTCCCTGACCGCCGGGGAGGAAGGTGCCCGCGCGATCCTTATCGGGGGCGCGCCGCTGCGGGAGCCGATGGTTCACCGGGGGGCGATCGTCATGACCACGGAGAGAGAGGTGGAGGCCGCCCTGGATGAGCTGGAGGAAGGCACCTTCATCCGGGATTGCGCCTCGGCCAGCGCGGCGGACGAACCGGATTGATCGGGCGCGAGAGAGGGGCCGCGGGGTCGCCCGCGGCCCCTGTGGCATGCGGCATGGCGGCCGCCCCGCGAGGGCCTAGCGGACCTGCATGGCCTGGCTCACGGCCTCTCCGAGCATCCTCAGCGTAAAGGGCTTGCCCACAAAGTTCACCCCTTCGTCCAGCACCCCCTGGCGGGCGATCACGTCCGCCGTGTAGCCGGACATGTAGAGCACCCGCAGATCCGGGTAACGAGTGCGGAGTTGATCAGCCAGGTCATGGCCGTTGAGGCCGGGCATCACGACATCGGTGATCAACAGGGCCGGGGTGCGCTCTTCCGCCGCCATCAGCGCGGCCACCTCGCGAGGGTTGCTGGTAGCCAGCACGTCGTACCCGAGCATGCGCAGCATCCGCGTGCCCATCTGCAGGATGGATCCCTCGTCCTCCACCAGGAGCACCAGTTCGCCGGCGCCGCGAGGGGTTTCGGCGGGCGCCGCGGGCGCCTCGGCCGCGGCCGCCTCGGCATGGCGGGGGATGTAGATGCGGAAGGTGGTCCCCTGGCCGAGGGCGCTGTCCACCTCGATGACCCCGTTGTTTTGCGTCACCACGCCATATATCGTCGCCAGGCCCAAACCGGTGCCCTCGCCCACGGGCTTGGTGGTGAAAAACGGCTCAAAGAGATGCGCGCGGACCTCGTCGCTCATCCCAACGCCGGTGTCGCTCACCGAGAGCCGGACGTAATCCCCCGGGCTCGCGCCGACCTTCTCCAGGGCCTCTTCCGGAGTGAGCGTGACGTTGTCGGTCTCTATCGTCACGATCCCCGCGCCGCCGATCGCATCCCGCGCGTTCACGGCCAGGTTGGCCAGCACCTGATCGAGCTGGGACGGGTCGATGTGCACGGGCCAGACGCGGGTGTGGGGGCGCCACACGACCTCGATGTCCTCGCCGATCAGCCGGCGGAGCATCTTGAGCATTCCCTCCAGCGCCTCGTTGAGATCGACCACCCGCGGGGAGATGGTCTGCTGGCGGGCAAAGGCCAAAAGCTGCCGGGTGAGATCGGCGGACCGGCGCCCGGCCCGTTCTGCCTCCCGCAGGTCCTCCAGGACGGGATGATCGGGCGGGAGCTGCGGGATGGCGAGCTCCAGGCTGCCCAGGATCACGCTCAGCATGTTGTTAAAGTCGTGAGCCACGCCGCCCGCGAGCCGGCCCACGGCCTCCACCCGCTGGGCGTGCTGCAGCTGCTGCTCCAGAGTGGCGCGCACCCTCTCGGCCTCGGCGTGAGCCCGCGTCAGAGCCAGGTTGCGGAGGGCATAGGCCACATCGCCCGCGATCTCGGTGACGAGGCCCTGCTCCTCATCGTCGATGCCCATGCCGTGGGAGGTCTGGACGCCCAGGTAGCCATACACCACGTCCTCATGGCGGAGCGCCGACCAGAGCGAGTTGCGCGCGGATTGCACATCGGCCAGGGGGCAGCCGTGGCAGTGCCCGCCATGCTCCTCGATCAGCAGGGCGCCGGCGCGCGCCCGGGCCTCCGCACAGCAACGGGGCAGAGCGCCCTGGCCGAGCATGGCGTCCACGGCCTGCTCAAAGGTGGGGTCGCCTCGTGAGGCCCAGGCCGTCGGGCGGTCCTCGGCATCCACCAGGATCAGCACGCAGGAAGCGTAACCGGCCATCGAGCCCAGCAGATTGGCGGCCCCGTCGACAAGCTCGCGCTCGGAGGCGACGCGCACGATCATCTGGTTCACGTCGCGGATGGCGCGCAGCACGCCGTTGAGGTGCTCCACGCGGGCCTCGGCGAGCTTGCGTTCGGTGATGTCGAACAGGTAGCCGATATAGCCGCTGAAGCGTCCCTGGCTGTCATACCGGGGGCTGCCGTCGTCCTCAAACCAGCGATAGACGCCGTCATGCCGGGCCAGACGGAAATCCACCGTGAAACGCTTGCGCTGCTCAAAGGCCGCGCGGTAGGCCGCCATCACGGCCGGGGCATCTTCCGGATGCACGCCGTCCAGCCAGCCATCGCCCAGATCCTGCTCCAGAGTCCGCCCGCGGTAGGCCAGCCAGGGCCTGTTAAAGTAATCGCAGGCGCCTTCGGGGCCGGAGGTCCAGATGAGCGTGGAGGTCGTATCCGCCAGGTTGCGGAAATGCTGCTCGCTCTCGCGCAAGGCCTCCTCTGCCAGCACGCGCTCGGTGATGTTCTCATGGGCGATCACCACGCGGCGGGGGCCCTCGCCGCGAAACGGCGTCACCCGCGCGACAAAGCGCCGCACCTGGTCCGGGGAATCGCAGGGGTACTCCATGACATAGTCGGGCGCCGCGCCGGAAAGCACCTGCCGGATCCCTTCCGCAAAGGCCCGGCCCTGGGAGCAACCCGCCTGGCCGGCCTGCTCGCAGACGCTGAGATAGTTGGCGCCCTCGGACATGGTCTCCGGATCGCCGTCGTTGGCCGCGGCGAACTCCCGCCAGGCGCGGTTTACGGCCAGGATGTGGCCCTCCTCATCGAGGATGGCGATGTGGGCCGCCAAGCCGTCCAGCGTCGCCCAGAGAAAGCGCTCGGATTCCCGGAGGGCCTCCTGGGCCTTCATCTGGTCCTCCAGAACGCTGAGCTGGGCCAGGCGCATCTCGCGGCCCATGGCCAGGAGGCGGTCCCGCTCCTGCAGGCTCTCGCGCAGGTCCGCCAGGGAGGCGCCGTCGGCCGAAGCGTCCCGCAATCGGATCAGGAGCAGGCCCTCGGGGACGGAGGTAGCGGGCTCGGCCCAGGCCTCGACGGTGCGCATCGCGCCGAGGACCGAGAGGTTCAGCGTCGCACGCCAGGCGCCCACCTGGGGATCCAGGCGGGTGCCGCGAAGCGCCCCAAACGGCACGCCAAAGAGGGCATGGGCGGTCTCGTCGGCCCCCACGATCTGGCCGCCCTCGCCCACGGCGAGGAGGCCCTCATCGTCTCGGCCCTCAATCTCTACCGACGTGCCCTCCGGATCGGGGCCGCCCCAAAACATCAAAGTGGGCATGCGCGTTATCCTTGGTTGGGATGTTCCTGGTCGCCGCCGGGAGCCGCTTCCTGAGAGGGATAGGGCGGCGGCAGCCCTCGCTCGGCATAGAGGGCATTGACCTGGTGTTTGAGCTCGCGCACGCGCCCCTCGCGGGCCAGCATCACCTGCTGCCAGCGCTGCAGCTCATCCATCTGGCGAGCGACCTCCTGCTGCGCGAGCACTTGCTCCGTGATGTCCAGGACGAGCCCCTCGATGCGAGGTTGGCCGTCCTCGCCCGGCACCACGCGCCCCTGCTCCCAGACGTGCGCCTCGCGGCCGTCCTGGCGGATGATGCGGTAACGATGGCTGTAGGGGCGGCCGGAGCTGAGGGCGGCGCGCATGGTGCCGCGGATGCGCTCATCATCATCGGGGTGCATCAAATCCTGATAGCGGCGCTCGCCCATCAGCTCCTCCGGCCGGTACCCCGTGAGCGCGAGGCAGCCCTCGCTGAGGAACTCGGGCGTGAAATCCCCGCCGGCCTCGCAACGGTAGGCCATCCCGGGGAGGTTGGCCATCAGCACGGAAAGGCGGCGCTCGCTCTCCCGGAGGGCGTCCTCCGCGCGCTTGCGCTCGGTGATATCGCTTAGGAACACGAGGCCGGCCGGCTCGCCGCCGTAATCGATGGGCACCGCGGAGGCCAGCACCTCGCGGAGGGCGCCATCAAGGCGGATGAGCGTCTCCTCCTGCGAGGGGGCATCCCCACCGGTCGCATCGAGCTCACGCATGCGTGCGAGCACCGCCTCGCGTTGCTCCGGCACGATAAAGTCCATCACGGACCGCCCGTGGAGATCCTCGGCCGCCGCGGCCCCCAGGAGCGCGACGGCGGCCGGATTGGCGTAGCGGATCTCGCCGCCGGCCACCTCCACCAGGATCGGCTCCGGGGCGCCCTCGATCATCGCCTGGAACTGCGCCTCGCTGCGCCGCAACTCCTCCGTGCGCCGGGCCACCTGCCCGGAGAGCTGGCGGCTCCAGACCATGGAGCCCACCAGGATCAGGACCAGGGGGACAAGTACCACCCCGGCATAGCGCAGGGCGCGCAGCAGATTGATGGCAGGCTCCTCGTAGGCCCCCAGCCATGTTGTGCGGATGCGGCGCAACTCGCCGGAGGCCTCCAGCGCCTGGAGCCCCTCCTCAAAGCTGGCGAGGAGTTCGCCGCGACCCTCGGCCACGGCGTAGCCGTACTCGGAGCGCTCAAGCGGCGTGCGCGCAACCTCGAGGTTCTCCCAGCCATTGGCGGCGATCCAGTAGCGCGCCGGCACGCGGGCCACCAGGGCCACATCGGCGTCCCCATCGGCGACGAGGCGCAGCGCCTGCTCCTCCGAGCTGACCGCGGCGGACCAGGTGATCGACGGCTCATCCGCCAGATGGTCCTGCATGATATCGCCCTGCATGACGACGACGCGCAATCCCGCCAGCTCCGCCAGGGAACCGGGCTCCGGGACACTATCGACACGGTAGGCGGCCACGTGATCCACCAGCGTGTGGGGCGTGCCGAAATCATAGAGGGCATCTCGCCCGTGGGAGTAGAACATGCCCTGGATCACGTCGATCTCGCCGTCGAGCAGCGCCTGGCGGGTATCACCCCAGGGGGCGAGGCGGATCTCGACATCCAGGCCCATCTCGTTGGCGACGGCCCGGGTTAGGGCCACGAGGTAGCCGGTGGGCTGGCCGTTTTCATCTAGGTACTCGTAGGGCGGATAGTTGTCGTCCCCCCCCACCACAATGCGCCCGGCTACGGGGAGCGTGGTGGAGCCCAGCCAGCGGGCGTGCAGGCGGCGGAAGGTGCCATCGGCCATGACGATGGAGAGGCCCTCATTGAGCAAGGCCAGCGTCTCGCTATCGCCCTGGCGCACGGCGAAACAGAATTCCTGCGAGAACCCCGTCACGGGGCGCTCCACGATGCGGAGCCCGCGGATCTGGCCGGCCTCGATGAGCCGGACCGCCACCAGCCGCTGGATGAGCACGGCATCGTAGGCGCCGGAGACGACGCCGCGCAACGCCTCCTCAAAGGTATCGGTGGTGTGGATGCGGAAATCGCGCGGCTCGCGCCGCAGGAACTCTTCGGCGTTATCGCCGGCCAACACGGCCACATCGCGCCCGGCGAGATCGGCGAGCGTGCGCACGGAGACATCACTCTCGCGCACGACGAGCGCGCCATGCATGGTGAGGTAGGGGAAGGTGAAATCGTAGAGCGCCTCCCGTTCGGGCGTGCGGCCCACCAGGGGAAGCGCCTGAACCCGGCCGCTCTCCAGCCAGCCGCGCACCTCCTCCCAGGGGCCCACTTCAAAGGCCACCTGGTAGCCCATGGCACGCATCGCCTCGCGCAGCAACTGGACGGAGAACCCGTCCGCCCGGCCCAGGGCGTCCACCACGGCAAAGGGCGGGTAATCGATCTCGCTGGCGGAGAGGAGGATGGGCGAGGGCTCCCTCTGGGCGGGAGGCGCGGCGTGTACGGCCAGCGGGGCCAGCAGCAGGCTGGCCACGAGCCACGCAAGGCACGCCCCAATAGGCCGCACCTGACGAACTCCCATCCGGAGCCTCATTCCCACCTCCATCCTGAGGTACAGACCGCGAGAGCAACGGAACGGTGCAAATCGCCCTACGTGCCCCGAAAGCTACGGGGGGAAAGCTACCACGGGCACGGCGAGCCGTCAACGGATGCTCAGCTCACACAAGCGCACACATACACTGCGACGCGTGAAGCTTTTGTGTGGGACGCGTGTATCCTGCGCAAATAGGAACCGGCGGCTGATCCACGGTCGCTCCGCCGCGCCAACCGGGACGCCGCCCCGCGGCAGGGTGCGTTCAGTGTAACGGCAGCCGCTGTCGCCGTCAAGGGTAGCCTGCACAAGCCGCCGCTATTGCCAGCCCGCGTCGGCCAGCCAGAGCCGGGCGGCCAGAGCCGGGCTGACGGGAGGCACATAGAGGCTTGAAAAGCGGGCGCGGACCCTCTAGTATAGAGAATGGCGTGGCCGTGCGTTCCAGGGAGGTGTGATGATGCCGGCGTTCCTCGAGGTCGAAGGGCTCACCAAACAGTATGGGTCGCTCACAGCGGTGGATGGCATCAGCTTTACCGTGGAGCGGGGCGAGGTGTTCGGGTTGCTGGGCCCCAACGGCGCCGGCAAAACGACCACGATCTCGATGCTCACCGGCGTGCTGGCGCCCACCGCGGGCACGGCGCGCATCGGCGGGCACGATATCCGCACGGACCTGGCGGCCGCCAAGCGTCTCAACGGCCTGGTGCCGCAGGACCTGGCCCTCTACCCCACCCTCTCGGCGCGGACGAACCTCAGCTTTTTCGGGCGGATCTATGGGCTGAGCGGCCGTGCATTGCGGGAGAGGGTGGCGGATGTGCTCCGGATCGTCTCGCTGGAGGAGCGCGCGGACGACGCCATCGAGACCTACTCGGGGGGGATGAAACGGCGGGTGAACATCGCCGCCGGGCTGGTGCACCAGCCTGAGCTCCTCTTTCTGGACGAGCCCACGGTGGGGGTGGACCCGCAATCGCGGGCGGCGATCTTTGACAGCGTGCGCGCACTGAACCGCTCCCGCGGGATGAGCATCATCTACACCACGCACTATATGGAAGAGGTAGAGTTGTTGTGCAACCGGGCCGCGATCATCGATCACGGCCGGATCATCGCCATGGACACGATCCAGAACCTTCTGGGGCTGCTGGGCGGCGGCGTGATCCACCTGGGCGTGGCGAACGCCGATGGGGACCTGCTGGCGGGGCTCCGCGCGCTCCCGGGGATTCGGTCCGCGGAGGTGATGGACGCCGGCTCGCCCGCCGCGCCCGGCGAGGAGGCGGCGGCCGCCAGCCCAGGGGAGGGCATGCAGATCACCCTGACGGCGGAGCGCGCGCGAGAGGCGGTGGTGCCGGTGATCGGGCTCTTGAACGCGCGGGATGTGGACCTCACCGGCCTGGAGATCCTGGAGCCCAACCTGGAGAGCGTGTTCCTGCACCTCACCGGCCGCAAGCTGCGGGAATAGGAGGCTCCATGGGCGCCCTACGCATCGCGATCAAGGACCTGGAGATCTTCCTACGGGACCGTGGCTGGCTCGTGCAGCTCTTTCTGCTGCCTTTGATGTTCATCCTGATCTTTAGCGGGGTGTTGAGCGGGATCAAGAGCGGCGAGCAGGACGAACGCGTCTCGCTGACGGTGGTGGATCTGGACGGGAGCGCGGCCTCGGCAAGCCTGATTGCAGCGATCGAGGCGGCAGGCGGCGTGAGAGTGGTGCCCCGGGAGGCCGCCGAGGCCGAGGCGCTGGTGGCGGAGCTCCAGATCGGCCAGCTGCTGACGATCCCGGCGGGGCTGGAGGCGGCGATCCAGAGCGGCACGCCGGCCACGGTGCGCCTGCAGAGCCATCCGGACGCCCGCGCGGTGGATACCGAGGCGGTGCGGGTGGTGGTGGAGGGCGCCGTGCAGGACCTGCTGCTGGAGGCCCAGATCATCGCCAGCCTGCAGCAGGTGGGGGACATGCAGGCGGCTCTGCCGGCCGAGCAGCAGGTGTTCGACGAGGAGCGGATCCTGCGGCAGGCGCGGGAGCAGTTCGCCAGCTCCAAGGAGCGCCCTCTGGTGACCGTGAGCCAGCAGATGGCCGGTACGGCCTCCGAGGGCGACTCCCCCGACATGGCACACCTGGCGGTGCCCGGGTTCGCCGTCCTGTTCGTCTTTCTGGCCGCCCAGGCCACAGCGCGCTCGATCTATGACGAAAAACGCGTGGGCTCCTTCCGGCGGTTGCTGGCCGCGCCGATCGGCCGGGCGGAGCTGCTGGCAGGCAAGGCTCTTCCCAATATCGCCATCGTCATCGTGCAGATGGTGGTGATCCTGGGATTTGGCGTGGTCGGCCTGCCCCTCCTGGGCCGCGCGCCCATCTCGCTTGGCCAGGACCCTCTGGCCCTGGTGCTGATGGCCCTGGCCATCGCGCTGTGCTCCACGGGGCTGGGGATCCTGATCGCCGGATTATCGCGCACGGAGAACCAGATCGGGGGGCTCTCCACCCTGCTGTTGTGGGCCACCGGGGTGCTGGGGGGCAGCATGATCCCGCTGTTCCTGCTGGAGCAGGTGCTGGGGCCGATCCCGCGAGCCGTCCCGCAATACTGGGCCAACCGCGGGCTGGAGAACGTCCTCCTGCGGGGGCTCGGGCTCGAGGCGGTGTGGCCCCAGATCGCGGTGTTGCTGGCCTTTGCGCTGGCGTTCTTTGCCATAGGCCTGTGGCGCTTTGACTATGAGTAGGAGCCATCCCATGAAGGCCTTGCGAGACACCCTGACCGTCACCTGGAACGAGATCCTGCTCATTCTCAAGGACAAGGGCTCCCTGGGGATCCTCTTTGTGCTGCCGCTGGTGCTGACCACGATCTATGGGGGCATGAACCAGCAGTTCGCCGGAGAGAACGAGGCCAGCATCCTCCTGAACATCTGCCTGGCCAACGAGGATGGCGACCTCTATGGGGACCAGGTTTCGGCGGCGTTGCGGGAGATCAGCGTGCTCCACGTGGAGGAGCACGGCCGCGCGGCGGAGGCCCAGGCCTGCGTGGCGGAAGGGAAGGCCATCGCCGCGGTGGTGCTGCCGGAGGCGCTCACCGAGCGGATCGGCGCCTATGAGCCGGTGAGCCTGGAGGTGCTGGTGGATCCGGGCGAGCCGGAGGCGGCCAGCATCGTCACGGGGATCATGAACCAGGTGGTGGATGAGCTGACCGTCTGGGGCGAGGTCCAGCACGGCGTCCACACCGTGCTGGAGGAGAGCGGCCTGCTGGCCGGCGCGTCGACGGAGGTCGGGCGGGCGGCCGAGGCCCAGAGCCTGGGCGCCGTGATGACCACGCTGAACCGGATGCGGCGCAGCCCGGCAGTGGCCGTGGCCAGCGAGACCATGGCCGGCGGGGAGGTGCGCTCCGGGATCGAGCAGTTCTTTGCGCTGATGTTCCCCGGGATCACCGTGATGTTTGTGTTCTTTATCGTGGGGATGTCCGGCTCGGCGCTCCTGCGGGAGCGGGAGACGGGCACGCTGCGCCGGCTCCTCTCGGCGCCGGTGAGCCCGGCGGCCGTCATCGGGGGCAAGGCCCTGGCCTATGCCCTGCTGGCCTGCGCTCAGGTGGTGGTGCTCTTTGGCGTGGGCCGGGTGGCCTTCGGCATGCCCCTGGGGGATTCACCGGCGGGGCTGGTGGTGCTGACGCTGCTGCTGGGCCTGGTGGCGGCCACCTTCGGGCTGATGGTGGCCTCGCTGGCGCGCAACGCGGGGCAGGCCGATAACATCGGGACGCTGCTGGCGTTCCTGATGGCCGGCCTGGGCGGATGCATCGCGATCAGCAGCACCCCGGCGACGCGCCAGCCCGGTATTATGAGTATACTCTCTCGCCTGACGCCCCAGGGGAACGCCCTGGAGGGGTACTATTCCCTGATGGCGGATAACGCCGGGCTCGGCGGGATCGGGCCCGAGTTGCTGGCCCTGGCGGGCTTTCTGGCGCTCTTTGTGGTTGTGGCGGCCTGGCGCTTCCGGTATGAGGGCTGAGGGCGCTTTGACGTAACCGGCAGCGATGCCCCGGGACGGCGCCGACCCGGGCCACCCGGACGAGCCCTGAAACCATCGCGGGCGCGGGGCCTCCGGCGTTCGTGCCCGGGGCCAAAGTCCGGGGCCGCAGAGCGCGAGCGCGCCGACGGGCGCAGGCCCGAGCCGGCCAGCCGGCCGACATACGAACCGGCCAACGCTGTCACCGAGGAGCCAACAATGACTGTGTCTTTCCGCCCCTACAGGCCCGGCGTGGATTTCGATGCGGTGAACGCGCTGCTGGCGCGCACCTACCCGCCCGATGACCGGCACGACAACTGGACCCCCGCCCGCTGGCAGTACATGGTGCACTCGGTGTGCGACGGCGACGAGACGCGCCTGGCGGACGTGGGGCTCTGGTGGGAGGGCGAGCCGGATCATTCCCGCGTGGTGGCGGTGACCACCCACGAGGGCGAGCCGGGAGAGGCCTATTTCCAGGTGGGCCTGGCGCACCTGGAACTCAAGCGCGAGATGCTGGCCTACGCCGAGGCCCACCTCAGCCGGGAAGCCGCGGGCCGCCGGACGCTCGTGGCGTACATCAATAGCTGGGATACGGCCCTGGGGGCCCTCGCCGCCGAGGCCGGCTTTGTGCAGCTGAGGGACCAGCCCGAGTGGACCTCCCGGCTAGTGTTGCCGGAGGTGTTCGCGCCGGTGGCGCTGCCGCCCGGATACCGGATCACCGACCGGGCGGAGCGGGACGATCTGGAGGCGATCAACCGGGTGCTCTGGCGGGGATTCAACCACGAGGGGCCGCCCCCGGAGGAACACGTCGCCTCGCGGGCCTGCGTAGAGCGGGCGCCGCTGTACCGTCCCGAACTGCATGTGATGATCGAGGCGCCGGAGGGCCACCTCGTCTCCTACTGCGGGACCTGGTACCACCCGGACCTGCGCATGACGTATGTGGAGCCGGTAGCCACGGACCCGGACTATCGCCGGCTGGGATTGGGGCGGGCCTGCGTCCTGGAGGCGGTGCGGCGCACCCATGCCCTGGGGGCCACCCGCGCCCTGGTGGGCTCGGACCAGCCCTTTTACCAGGCGCTGGGGTTCGAGCGCAGCCACGTATACTACCCCTGGCGCAAGGAGTGGTGAGCGGCGCATGCCAACGGTGCTCACCGCGGGTGCCAGCGGGCCCAATGGTGGATAGAGGATAGCGCGGCGCGACATCGGAAAGGAGGGCCAGGATGGATATCCCCGCCCGCATACTGGTTTATGGGGCCGGTCCGCTGGGCAGCCTGTTCGCGAGCCGGCTGCACCAGGCCGGCCATGACGTGACGGTCCTCGCCCGGGGGGAGCGGCTGGCGCAACTGCGAGAGCACGGCGTGCTGTTGCATGACGTCACCACCGACCTGGACGAGGTCACCCACCCCAGAGTGGTGGAGGCGCTGGACCCCGAGGACGCCTATGACTTGGTGCTGGTTGTGATGCGCAAGAACCAGGCCCTGCAGATCCTGCCGGTGCTGGCGGCCAACCGGCATACACCCAACATCCTGTTCCTGATGAACAACGCCGCCGGGCCGGACGCACTCGTGGAGGCGCTGGGGAACAACGAGGAGGGCCTGCCACGGGCGCTGATCGGCTTCCCCGGCTCGGCCGGGTATCGCGACGGCGCGGTGATGCACGTGCTGACGGGCAATGAGCGCGAGCGCGCGCCGGTGCCTTTTGGCGAGGTGGACGGCGCCCTGCATCCACGCACAGAGGCGGTGGCGCGGATCATCGACAGCGCCCCTGGGCTCACGGCCGAGGTCCGCCCCGATATGGACGCCTGGCTCAAGTACCACGTGGCGCTGCTTTTCCCGACGCTGGCGCCGGCGCTCCACGCCGCAGGCAGGGACAACGTCCGGCTGGCGCGCACGCCCGACCTGCTCGTCCTGGCGATCCGCGGGATCCGGGAGGCCTTTGCGGCCCTGCGGGCCATCGGCTTGCCCGTCACGCCGGCCAAGTTCCGCATCCTGCAGTGGGTGCCGGAGCCGCTGCTCGTGCTGGGCGCCTCGCGGCTGCTGGCCAACCCGCTGATGGAGATGGCGCTCGTCCGCCACGCAGAGGCCGCCCGGGACGAGGTCCATCATCTGATCGGTGAGTTCATGGCCCTGGCGCGCACCACGGCGGTGCCCACCCCCACCATCGATTATCTCATGACGCTATACGAGCCTGACGCGCCGGAGATCCCCGAGGGCAGCCACGAGATCCCGCAGCACTGGAGCGGGATGCTCCTGCTGCTGGCGGCGCTGGGCACGCTGCTGGCGGTGATCGTCCGGCCGCGCCGCCGCTGAGGGCGGCCAGGGCGCCGGAGGGGGTACGCCCGATTTGCGCTATACTGTGGCGATCAGCAGACACGCACCCAGAGGAGGCCCGATGGTTCAGGAGATCCCCGCCAGCGCACTGGATACCGCCCGCTTTATCGACGATCAAGTTGCCGCGATCCGCGCCGCCGTGGGCGCCGGCACGGCCATCAACGCCCTCTCCGGCGGCGTCGATTCCTCCGTCGTCACGCTCCTGGGGCACCGCGCCCTGGGCGAGCGCCTGCGCACCGTGATCATCGAGAACGGCCTGATGCGCGAGGGCGAGTTGGAGCACACCGCGTCGATCTTTACCGCGCTGGGCGTGCCGGTGGAGATCATTCCCGCCGAGAAGGCCTTTTTTGGCGCCTTGAAAGGCGTCACCGATCCGGAGGCCAAGCGCGAGGCGATCACGCAGACCTTTTACCGCGACGTCTTTGGCCCCATCGTCCGGGAGAGCGGCGCGCGCTACCTGCTGCAGGGCACCATCCTGACGGACGTGGACGAGACGGTAGCGGGGATCAAGCGGCAGCACAACGTGTTCGCCCAGCTGGGGATCGACCCCGAGGCCACGTTTGGCTATGGCATCCTAGAGCCGCTGCTGCAACTGCGCAAGGACGGCGTGCGGCGGGTGGGCGAGGCTCTGGGGCTGCCCGCCGAGGTGTTCTCCCGCATGCCCTTCCCCGGACCGGCGCTGGCCGCCCGGGTGATCGGCGAGGTCACCCCGGAACGGATCGCCACCGTGCGCCGGGCGACGGTGGCGGTGGAGCGCCACCTGGCCGGCTCCGGCGCCTTTCAGTATCTGGCGATCCTGCACGAGGATCGCGTCACGGGGATGCGCGGCGGGCGGCGCGCCTTTGGCCAGCAGATCGAGGTGCGCTGCTGGGATTCCGTGGATGCCCGCGAGGCCACGCCCACCGCGCTGCCCTGGGACACACTGCGGGCCATGGCCGATGAGATCCTGGATAGCGTGCCCGAGGTGGTGAGCGTGACGTACAACCTGGCGACCAAACCGCCCTCGACGATCGAGGCGATCTAGCCTGGGATAGCCCATGGGGGGAGGCCCTCCGCGCGTGCGGGCGGCCTCCTCTCCTTTTTTACGCCGGATGCGCGCACAAGCCCTTGCAGACGCGGGTCCTGCCGCCTATCATCGTGCCAGGCGTTCTCCCCGCCCCGCGCACGGCGGGCCCACGGGCCAGTTGCCAAACCATACACGGAGCGCTGCCATGAAACTGACCCAGATCGCCTGCCGGACCTGCGGCGGGCCCGTGGAGATCCCCGAGGGGGCCAGCCAGGTGACCTGCCCCTTTTGCGGAAGCCGGCTCGCCATCGAGCGCCAGGGCTCCGAGGCCGTGATGGATGCGGCCGAACGCATCAGCGGCGCGATCGACGGAAGCGCCGAGCACACCGGCGCGGCCATCGGCGAGAGCGCCGAGCGGGTCAGCGGCGCCATCGCCGCCGCCGCCGGGAGCATGGGCACGGCCGTCTTGGGCGCCGGCCAGGGCACGCGGGAGGCGATCCACGAGAACACCCTCGTGGCGGAGGCCGCGCTGGACCGCCTCACCTGGAGCCAGCAACTCCTTTCCGCCGAGACGCAGCTCACCGCCGTGCAGAGCGAACTGCGCGCCCTGGCGCGCCAGAAGGCGACGCACACCACGCGGCAGCAGATGCGCGATCTCCACGTGCGGGAGCAGGAGCTGCAGGGCCGCATCGCCGAATGCCGCGCGGCGATGGCCCAGCGCCGGGCCGGCGGCGGCGGTGACGCCGGGGTCGCGGGCGCTCCCCAGGGCGCTGGGGCGGCGCGGGCCACGGACGGCAAGAACTGGGGCACCGCCGTGGCGCTCTGCGCGCTGCTCGGGCCGCTGGGCGCACACCGCTTTTACACCGGCCACGTGCGCAGTGGGCTCCTCCAACTGGTGACGCTGGGCGCCGGCGGCCTCTGGTCGCTCTATGACCTCTCGCGCATCCTGAGCGGTCGCTTTACGGACAAGCAGGGCCGGCCGCTGGCCGGGCGCGATCCCGCCCTGGGGGCCGGCTGCTTTACCGCGCTCCTCGTGATGCTGGGCTTTGCGCTGCTGGCGCTCATCGCCCGGCAGGACAACACCGACGCGGCCAACGGGTTCTTGATCATCGGCGCCGTGGCCGGCGCGGTGGTTTTCGTACTGCGCTATGCCGTGGCCCGTGGCGCCCAGCGCCGGGCCGAGCGTCGGGGGCGTTAGCCGCTGGGAAGCGGGCGCTCGGAAGCGGGCGCTCGGAAGCGGGCGCTCGGGGCGGCGCGGGAACAGGGGCGCTGGCCGGCGGGTCCAGCCGCAAGGGAGGCCGGACGAGGAACAGGCATCCGCCGGCCGCAGGCACGGGGGTTCTCTGGCGTTCGACTGAGCAGGAGGTGTTCCATGCCGCTCTCGAGGTCCCTCCGGCCGGCCCGCGCAGCGTTGCGCACGCTCCTCCTCTTGCCACTCCTGGCGGCGCTATGCGGCTGTGGCCCGTTGTGGCCGATCGCCCCGCCGGACGAGGACGTGATGGTGACGGAGCCGCCGCTCGCCACGGCGCCGTCTCCGCGTGAGACGTTGCCCGAGAGCAGCCCCTCCGCGGCGCCGCAGGGCAGCCCCTCCCCGGCCGCGGCGCCGGCGGCCAGCCCCTCCACCACCGCGGAGGCCGCACCGGCTCCCACGGCGGTGGTGCTGCAGGGCGAGGCGGGAGAGGTCTCGCTGCCGCTGGCCCTCCCGCCGGGCCTGTACCGCGCGCGCATCCAGTTCACGGGGGCGGGGCAGATCGCGCTCACGGCCCGCTCCGCCGATGGCGCCGACCAGCCCCTCCTGGACGCGCCCGGGCCCTACGAGGGCGAGGCTCTCCTGAACGGCATCCCCTCGGGCTCGCTGGACGCCCTGGCCGACGGCCCCTGGCGCGTCGAGCTCGCGCCGCTGGGGACCGCCGATGACGCCGCTTTTGGCGGCGCAGGGGACCGCGTAAGCGGCCTGTTCCCCGCGCCGGAAGCGGGCCCCTGGCGCCTCCGGCACGAGGGGAGCGGCCCCTTCCGTGTGGAGCTGCGCTGCGTAGGCGGCGAACAGACCCCCTTTGAGGGCGATGGCCCGGCCGATGTCGTGGGCGAGATAGCCTTCCCGGGGAGCTACTGCTACTGGCGCGTGCACGCGACGGGCCCCTGGGAGCTCTCCCCGGCGTAGGGTGTCGCACGCGGCCCCCGGGCGAGAATCCCGCGCTCCCCTTGCGCACAATTGACCCTTGGGTCCGCGGAAAAGCGCGCCGGCCGGCCCGATCTCGCGTATACTCACAGGGACAGGTCTATATCAACCGGGCTGCGTCACCTCATTTGGCTGGAGGCGTCATGATGAAGCTGCGTCTGCGCGCCATCGTCACTATCCTGCTGGTTTTGGTGTTGGCGCTCTCGGTCACCGGCGCGGCGCTCGCGGCGCCCGGCGGCCAGGGCACCGTGCGGGTATGGGTTGGTTACGGCTCCGGCCGCAGCGCGCAGGCCTGGCAGGCGCTGGCCGGCTCCGGCGCGACCCTCCGCTACCACTTTACCGATCTCGAGGCCTACGTCGTGACGCTGCCGGCGGCGGCGCTCGCGGGCATCGAGCACAACCCCAACGTGCTGTACGTCGAAGAGGACGCCGAGCGCTACCCCATCGCCACCATGCCCTCGGCGGTCACGGGCGCGGTGCAGGCCGCCTCCGTCATCAGCCCCCAACAGGTGCCCTATGGCATCGACATGGTCCAGGCGCGCGACGTGTGGGACGCGGACCGCAACGGCGCCGTCGATGCCGGCGCCCCCACGGGCTCGAACCGCACGCTGTGCATTATCGACTCGGGGCTGTACACGGGCCATGAGGATTTCCAGGGGGTCACGGCCAGCGGCTACTCTGGCAACCTCCCGTGGAACCAGGACGGCTTTGGCCACGGGACGCACGTGGCGGGCTCGATCGCGGCCGTGAACAACTCGTTCGGCGTGGTGGGCGTCACGCCCGGCACCGTCAAGCTGTACATCGTGCGGGTGTTCGGCGATGACGGCGCGTGGGCCTACTCCTCGGACCTGGTGAACGCGCTGTCGCAGTGTCGCGCGGCGGGCGCCAACGTGGTGAGCATGTCGCTGGGCGGCTCGCGCTCGATCCGCGCGGAAAAGACCGCCTTTGCCACCGCCTATAGCGCCGGCGTGTTGAGCGTTGCGGCGGCCGGTAACGCCGGGACCTCGGCCTACTCGTACCCCGGATCGTACGATTCGGTGATCTCCGTGGCGGCCATCGATGAGAACAAGGTCGTGGCCGACTTTTCCCAGTACAACAGCCAGGTGGAGCTGGCGGCGCCCGGCGTGGGCGTGCTCTCCGCCGTGCCCTATCTCGAAACGAATACGTTGACGGCCTGCGGCGTGACCTACGCGGCCAACCACATCGAGTACAGCGCCCGCGGCACGGCCAGCGGTGCGCTGGTCAACGGGGGGCTGTGCACAGCCACCGGCGCCTGGGGCGGCAAGGTCGTGCTTTGTCAGCGCGGCGACAACTCTTTCTACGAAAAGGTGATGAACGTCCAGAACAGCGGCGGCGCGGCCGCGATCATCTACAACAACGAGCCCGGCACGTTCCTCGGGACGCTGGGCGAGGGTTATTCGTCCACCATCGTGGCCATCTCGCTGAGCCAGGAGGACGGCCAGTATCTGGTGGCCAGCCGGCTGGGCGAGAGCGGCACGGTATCCAGCAGCGTCAGCAAGCCGGGCAGCGGGTACGAAGCCTGGGACGGCACCTCCATGGCGACGCCCCACGTCTCCGCGGTGGCAGCGCTGATCTGGAGCGCCAACCCGGGCTGGACCAACGCGCAGATCCGCACGGCGCTGCAACAAGCCGCCCAGGACCTGGGCGCCGCCGGGCGGGACGCCTACTATGGCTACGGCCTGGTGCAGGCCAAAGCCGCGCTGGACCTCCTGCGTGGCACCCAGCCTGTCAACGAGGCGCCCGTCGTCAGCCTCACGAGCCCCGCGAACGGCGCCTCCTACGATAGCGGCGCGACCATCCCGTTCAGCGGGACCGTCACGGACGAAGACGCAGGTCTGGCCGGGAGCCTCGCCTGGACGTCCAGCCTGGATGGGCCCATCGGCACCGGCGCCTCCTTCAGCACCGCCCTCTTGAGCGTCGGGACGCATACCATCACCGCGGCCGTTACGGACTCGGGTGGGCTGACGGGCCTGGCCTCGATCTCCGTGACGGTGAACCCGGCGGCCACGAACACGGCGCCCGCAGCCAGCATCACGAGCCCCGCGAACGGCGCCACCTACGATAGCGGCGCGAGCATCCCGTTCACCGGGAGCGCCACGGATGCCGAGGACGGCGACCTGAGCGGGAGCCTGGGGTGGACATCGAGCCTGGACGGGCCCATCGGCACCGGCGCCTCCTTCAGCCGTGTGCTGAGCGCCGGCACGCACACCATCACCGCGGCGGTCACGGACTCGGGCGGGCTGACGGGCCTGGCCTCGATCGTCGTGACGGTGAACCCGGCGGCCACGAACACCATCACGGTCGCGACCCTCACGGGCACCAGCGCCTCTGTCAACAGGAACCTGTGGCGCGCCACGGCTACGGCCACGGTGAACCCCGCCCTGGCGGGCGCGGTGGTGAGCGGCACCTGGAGCACCGGCGGCACGGCCACCTGCACCACGGGTAGCGCGGGCACCTGCTCGGTGAGCACGAACCTGAAAACCAAGAGCTACGCGTCGACCCAGTTCACCATCACGGGCGTGGTGCTCGCTGGCTATACGTACGATGCCTCCGGCAGCGTCACCACGGTGACGATCAGCAAACCCTGACGCCGCCTCCCGCCTGGGGCGCGGCGCCCGGGGGTAGAACGAGCACGGCCGGCGGGGTGATACCCGCCGGCCGTTGACTGTGGCTCGCCTGGGGCGGGGGTCGGCGCGGGGCGCATGGCTCTCCAGGAGCGCAGACATGGTCCGGTGCCCGCGGCGCTGGACCTGTCTGCATGGGCGCCGTGGCCTTGCCCCGCGGCTCGCTGACGGCTTTCGCCCGCCGCTTACGCGGACACTGCGCTGCCGGAGCTTCCCTGGGAGCGCACGACTCTCTGGGAGCGCAGACATGGTCCGGCGCCGGCGGCGCTGGACCTGTCTGCACGGATGTGGTGGCGTTGCCCCGCGGCTCGTTGGCGGCTACCGCCCGCTGCTTACGCGGACACTGCGCTGCCGGAGCCGCGCAGATGTCCGCGCCCCTGGGGCACCAGCGCACGTCCTGCCGGGGGGGAGCGCAGACATAGTCCGGCGCCGAGGGCGGCGGGCCTCTCCGCATCAGTGAGGCGCAGGCTCACCCGACGGCAGAGGTGCAGACAGCGGCGCTGCCTGCGGCAGCGCGCATGTCTGCGCTCCCAGAGGACCATGGGGGAAGGCGCCGCAGCGGCGAGCCCCCCCCCCCTGGGAGCGCGGAGATGGGCTGACGCCAGCGGCGCGGGACCTGCCTGCATAGGCGGCGTGGCGCTGTGCCGTCGGCGGGTCACTCTGAGTAGTATGTATCCAGCACCTTCTCAGCCGCCACGTTGAGCTCGTAGGCCCGATCCAGGTACTCGGTGCGCTTGCCGTCGAACAGGAAGCCCACTGCCCAATCGACACGATCACAGGCCTGGATCATCAGATCATGAGCCTGCTGAAGCTCGGGCAGGACACTTGCCGAAGACAAGGTCGTGCGAACCACGTCTACACGGCTCTGCTGCACGACGATATTGGCGTACGGGGGGAGATACGATGGATCATCCCGGAAGCCTGACATGACGCCGGCCAGCATGCTGAGAACGTCGAACAGCGCAATGTTCTGCGCGCGTGCCAGAGTGTAGTACGGGTCGGGCTCCAGGACCGGCGGCGGTGCGGTGGGGGTGGCAAGTGCAACGGGCGCGGACGGGGTCGCCGGCAATGACTTGGGTGTGGGTGGAGGCAGCGCCAGCGCTGCAGCGCCGGCGCTGGGCGTCTCTATCGGGACGGGCAGCCCGACCGTGGTGAGCACCTGCACCGTGACGGGCACCTCCACTGTCACAGGCACCTCCACGGTGTAGGGGATCAGGATCGTCATCGGTACCTGGACCGTCTGTACCGCGATGATGGTCACGGGCACCTCCACCGTCTGCCACACGACCTGCGACCCAGCTGCCCCCTGGCAGCCGGCGAGGATCAGGACGAGCAGCAGGCATGCGAGCAAGCGAGACGTCACGATGTCTCTCCTCCCCCCGCCCTCTCCCTGTTCAGCTCGAGCAGCCTGCGCAGAATCTCTGCGTCGTGGGCGCCCGAGGCGGGCGCTTCGCTCGGCTCCGCCAGATCCGCGGCCCAGCCGTAGGCCGCGAGGCCGCGCGGTCGAGGGCGCATGTTCTAGCGTCGGCGACCGACGAACCAGCGGGGGGAGAGTGCTGCTCACGGAAAGGGCTCGTTCTTATCGCTGCGCCGATCTGGTGGGGAGTGTAGAGGCCGTGGAAGCGATTGTCAAGACATGGGGACGCCGCCCACGGTGGCGGCGCAC
>Ga0123333_10000316_pt1 | contig 53939 bp, 46 predicted proteins | sample BioC12SIPDNA_3_FD_89957 | JGI IMG/M metagenome (GOLD analysis project Ga0123333, IMG submission 89957) | Anaerobic biogas reactor microbial communites from Washington, USA - Biogas_R2_B C12 SIP DNA | ecosystem: Engineered > Bioreactor > Anaerobic > Unclassified | place: Washington, USA...
GCCTGGTCCGCCGGCGGCGCCCTGCTGCTTGCCCTGCTCGTCCAGTCCATTTTACTGCGCCGCCGCATCCGCACGCTGGAGGAGAAGGGGATGTGAAGAGAATAAATTAGGAATTCGGAATAAGGAATGAAAAGCAATAAGGGGAGCCCACAGTGCTGATACGCATGCCGGGCTCCCATCAATTATATGGTGATATCGGGCTCTGATTATTCCGAATTCCGAATTCCTAATTCCGAATTGCTTTACTGCCCCACTGCCGCCTGAAACGCCTCCAAAAACGCCTGGTTGCTCCAGGTGCCGCAGGCGATGAGGTTGCTGCCGCGCACCGCCATTTGCAGCACGATGCCGTTGGCGTACTGAATCAGCAGCGCCTGGTCGCTGCCGCGGCTGGCCGGGCCCTGCCAGGCGGCCTGGCCGGTCAGCGTGCTCATCAGGCTGCTCACCTGGCCGGGGTCGGTCACGGTGCCCACGCCCGACAATTGCAGGCCGACAACCTGCCCTTGCAAGGTGCTGCCCAGGCCCTCGCCGCCCAGCAGCGCGCTGCCGCTGAAGGATACGCGCTGGAACACCCGGGTGCGCCCCTCCACCTCGGCGGCCACCGCCGCGCCCTGCATGCCGCTGACGGCATACACCGCCGTGCCCTGGGGCACGATGTTGCTCAGCACCTGCTGGCCCTGGTCCAGTGCCGGCTCCTCGGTATACACCTCCACGGTGCCCAGCTGGCCCGCCAGCAGGCCGCCCTCCACATGGGAGGGGTTGCTCAGCAGGCGGTAATAGCCGCCGTCTACGCGCACCAGCGGGAAGTTGCCGCTCGAGCCATTGGCCCACACGCCCTTGTACTTGGGCACGCTGCCCGAGGCATCCAGCGTGATGCTGCCGCGGGGCAGATCCCACGCGCTCAGCACGCCGCCCTCGGGCAGGCTGCCGGCCGCCTGGGTGTGGATGCGGGGCATCTGCTGCTCCCGGTTTAAGAACAGGTTGAGCCCCACCGCCCCGATGCCCAGCACAAATACCAGCGAGCAGGCCAGCGCCAGCACGCGCCGCAGGGGCATGCCAGCCTGCCTGGCGGGCCTGCGCTCCCCGCTGATTACCCGCTGATAGAGCGCCCGGTCGGCCTGCAGGCCGCCCAGCGTTTCTTCCACAATGTCGGGCAGCTTGTCCAGCTTGTTCACCTGTGGTCATCCTCCTCTAACATTGCCTTGAGTTTCTTTCGTCCGCGCGACAGCTGGCTGGCCACGGTGCCCGCCGGCACCTCCAGCATGGCCGCGATGTCCTCGATGCCGTAGTTCTGGTAGTAAAACAGGATAAACACCTCGCGCACCTCGGGGGCCAGGCCGTGGATGGCCTGCATGAGGGCCTCCTTTTCCAGGCGGTTGTCGATGTCATCGCGTGCGGGCAGGATCTCCAGCTTTTTGCTGCCCAGGATCACCCGACGCGCCCAGGCGCTGCGCCACATGTCCCGGCAGATGTTGAGCGCAACCTTCAGCAGCCAGGATTTCTCGCTGCCGGGCTTGAGCACGGGGCGGTTTTCCATCAGGCGGATGAATACATCCTGCGTGACGTCCTCTGCCTTGCTGCGGTCGCCCAGGTAAAAGTAGCTCACGCGAAGCACATCATCCGCATACTGCCGGTACAATTCCTCCACCAGCAAGGCGTAATCTTCACCGTGGCTCACTCGCCCCTCCATTTCCCGTTTCACCCATATAACGCGCGATGCGGTATAATGTTTGCATGCCCACTTGCTTTATTTGGGCCATATTTGGGTCGCTGTCAGTATAGGGGGCATGCCCTGGCCCGTCAAGCCGGCGCGGTTGCTCAAACCGGGGCGGATGGGTATAATCATGCGTAGAGTGTAACATGTGGAGGGTGATGGATGTATGGCAGGCAATCGTAGGGGTGTATCGGTATTGAGAACCATGGGCTCGCTGATTTTTGCGGGCGTGGTGGCGGTCGGCTTGCTGTATCTGGCCGACTTTGCCCTGCAGCGCATGTTCCAGCGCAGCGCCATGTCCACGGCCTATTACATTGTGTTTGGTCTGGTGGCGCTGGCTGTGTTTGTGCTGATGGTGTTTCCCGCCAATCGCCCGGGCCGCAGCTTCAAGAATTTTCTGCGCTGGCTGCTGATCGTGGTACTGTCGCTGGGCATTGCGGTGGGTGGCATCGTGTGGAACCTGCAAAACGATATGATGTACCAGACCGCTCATTACAAGGCGGCCGACGAGGACAGGATCAAGGCGATGCCCAACATGGAGGAGATCAACGTATCCGACCGCGCCGGGCAAAAATACCACGGCTGGCTGTGGAAGAACGCCCCTGAGCGCGCCGGGCTGGTGATCTACTTTGGCGGCAATGGCGAGTTTGCCGCCAGCTCGCTGGGCAGCATCGCCGGCAACAGCCAGGCAGGCCAGGTATTCAGTGGCTACAATGTGCTGATGATCGACAACCCCGGCTACGGGCAGAGCCAGGGCAGCCCGGGGGAGGAGAGCATCTACCGCATGGCCCTGGCGGCATGGGATTACATGGCCGCCCGGCCCGATGTAGACCCGCAGCGCATCGTGCTGGCGGGGTGGAGCCTGGGCTCGGGCACGGCCGCGCGCCTGGCAGCTGAAAAGGAGCCCGCCGGCCTGATCCTGATGGCGCCGTTCTACGACGGGCGGGAGTTGATCAACGGTGTGATGGAGGCCAACCTGCTGCCCAGCTTTTTGGAGTTCCTGGTGCGCAACAAGTACCAGAACAACCTGTACGCCAAGGACACCCAGGCCAAGGCGCTTATCATCGGCGCCACGAACGATCGCATGATCCCCGTGCAGCAGGCGCAGCGCCTGGCCAAGGAATACCCCAACGCCACCTACCTGGAGGTGGCCGGCAGCCACAACGATGCCCGCTTCGGCACGCAGGCCCTGACGGCGATCGCGGGTTTCTTGCAACAGGCGATAACGAAATAACGGTTGCCATAGCAATAGGCGCGTCCCTGCCAGGGGCGCGCCTTTTGCGTGTTGCAGGCTATTGGCTGCTGCCCAGCACCATATCCGCAGCCTCGCGGACGCCTAATGCGTCAAAGTAGGCGTTCTCCATCGGGATCCACTCCCGGATGAAGCGCTGGGCCATGCGCTCGCCGTTGCGCACCAGAATGCGCTTAATCTGCTCATCGGGCGGCACGTCCAGAAAGACCTTCAGGTCGTAATAATCGCGCAGATCGGGGTGCAGGCTGTAGGCGCCCTCGATGATGTTCAGCGGCGCGCGCCCGGCTGTGATCGGCGTCAGGGTGTCCCGCTGGCAGTCGTAGGCGTGGTAGGTGAAAGGGGCGCCCTGGGTGAGTGGCAGCAGCACCTCCTGCAAGAAGCGCTCCCTGTCCACATTGCCGCCGGGCTCGGCCAGGCGCTCGGGCGTACGCATGGCCGGCTGCAAAAAGAAATCGTCCATGTGATACACGGCGGCCTCAGGATACAGTTCCTTGAGGCGGGCGGCCAGCGTGCTCTTGCCGCCGGCGCAGGGGCCGTCGATGGCCACCAGCGGGGCGATTACCTCCATCAGCGCGTCAATTGCCTCCAGCAGCGGATGCATCTCAGCGCTCCTCCCGGAAGTAGTTGATGCCGCAGCCGGCGGGCTGCTGGTTCTCCCGCCGCATGCGGATGGAGGAGATCACCAGCACCAGGCAGGTAACCACAAACGGCAGCATGGAGAAGATGGCGCCCGGGATGTCGATGACCTCCTTGGGGATATAGAGGCGCAGCACGCTCAGGGCGCCAAAGATCAGCGCCCCCAGCACCGCGCGCAGCGGGCTCCAGGAGGAGAAGATGACCAGCGCGAGCGCGATCCACCCCTGGCCGCCCACGATGTTGGGCTGCCAGTTGCCCACCGCTGTCACCAGCGAGATATAGGCGCCGCCCAGGCCGCATATGCCCCCGCCCAGCAGGATGTGGATGTACTTGTACCGGCTTACGTTGATGCCCACGGCGTCGGCGGCGGCCGGGTTTTCGCCGACTGAGCGCAGGTTGAGGCCGTGGCGCGTGCGGTTGAGGTACAGGCTCATGCCGATGGCGATCAGCACCACCAGGTAGGTCAGGATGGAGTGGCTGAACAGCAGCCTGCCCGCCACAGGGATGTCGCTCAGCGCGCCCATGTTGAGCGGCAATAGCGCCCGCTTGACATGATCGGCCACCACCACCGTGCCGGCGGGGTAGTTCTCCTTGAGCGTCTCGCCGATAAAGTTGGCCACCCCCGTGCCAAAGATGGTGAGGGTGAGGCCGGTCACGTTCTGGTTGGCCTTGAGCGTGACCGTGATAAAGGCATACAATGCCGCCCCCGCCATGCCGGCCAGAAAGGCGAACAACAGCGCCATCAGAGCGCTTTCCATCAGGAAGGCCGCCAGAAAGCCCGTGATTGCCCCCAGGTACATCATGCCTTCCACGCCCAGGTTGAGGTTGCCGCTCTTTTCGATCAATATCTCGCCCAGGGTGCCATACAGCAGCGGCACGCTGGCCAGGATGGCGGCGTACAGAAAGGCGATTAACTGGTCAAAGAAGCTCATGCGCGGGCCTCCTTCCTCAGGGCGATGCGGTAGCGGATGAAGAACTCGCTGCCCAGCACAAAGAACAGAATGACGCCCTGCAAAATATCCGACATGGAGGCCGGGATGCGGTACTCGGTCTGCATCATGCTGCATCCCTTTTGCAGCACGCTGAAGAGGAACGATACGATGAGGATGCCGCCGGGCGACAGCCGGGCCAGCCAGGCCACCGATACCGCCGTAAAGCCACGGCCGTTGGCCACGGCATCGGTCAGCTGGCGGTCGGGGCCGGATACCTGCAGCATGCCCACCAGGCCGCAGATGCCGGCGCTGATGAACATGGTGCGCATTACAATTTTCTTGACCGGCATGCCGGCATAGCGGGCGGTCATTTCGTTTTCGCCCACCACGGTCAGCTCATAGCCCTGCTTGGTGTGGCGCAGGTAGATAAACAGGGCGACCACCATCACCAGCATCACGATCCAGCCGATGTGCACATTGCCCACGCCGGGGATGGGCACCTCCGGCAGGCGCGCCTGCTTGGTAAAGCGGGGCATGGCGGCAAAGCCGCCCTCCGGGTTGCGCCAGGGCCCCTCGCGCAGGTAGGTGATGAAGTACATCACGATGTAGTTGAGCATCAGCGTAAACAGCGTTTCGTTGGTGCCAAAGCGGGTCTTGAAATAGGCGGGGATCAGCCCCCACAGCCCGCCGGCCAAAATGGCGGCCACCGCCATCACAATCAGCAGCAGCCAGCTGGGCAGGCCGTTGTGAAAGTATGCAAAGTAGCTGGCCGCGATGGCGCCGGCGCATATCTGCCCCTCGCCGCCGATGTTCCAGAAGCGCATCTTGAATGCCAGCGCCACGCCCAGCGTAGCCAGGCACAGCGGGATCATCAGCTTGATGGTCTCCTTTTGCATGCCGGCGCTGCCCAGCGCGCCGCGCAGCATGGTGGCATATACGCTAAAGGGGTTGAGCCCCAGAAACAGCAGCAGCAGGCCGCCCGTCACCAGGGCGCCCAATACCGCAAGCAGCCGGTAGGCCCAGGTGCGGGCGGGCGTCAGCTCGCCCCGCTGCACCACATGCAGGCGGTCGATCAGCGTTGCGCGCTCAGGCATAGGCATCCTCCTTGTCGGTGGTCAGCCCGGTCATCTTCATGCCCAGCAGCTGCTTGGTGGCAAACCGGCTGTCCACTATGGCTCTGACCCGGCCGGAGGACAGCACGGCGATGCGGTCGCACAGGCTGAGCAGCACGTCCAGGTCCTCGCCGATAAACAGCACGCCCACACCCTTTTGCTTTTGCTCATTAAGCATGTCATAGATGCGCATGCTGGCGCCGATGTCCAGCCCGCGCACCGGATAGGCCGTGATCAGCACGCGGGGAGACAGGTTGATCTCCCGCCCCAGCAGCACCTTTTGTACATTGCCGCCGGACAGCTTGCGCACCGGGATGGTCAAATTGGGCGTGGCGATGTCCAGCCGCTGCACCATCTCGCGGGCCTGCTCGCGCGCCTCCTTGCGGCTGAGGAAGGCGCCGTCCTGATCGCGGTAGCTTTTGAGCAGCAGGTTGTCGGGGATGTTCATGCTGCCCACCAGCCCCATGCCCAGGCGGTCCTCAGGGATGAAGGCCAGGGACACGCCGCGCTGAATAATCTCCCGCGGGCTGAGGCCGTCGATGCGCTTGCCGTCCAGCAAAATGCTGCCGCCCGATACCTCCTGCAGGCCGGCGATGGCCTCGCACAGCGCCTTCTGGCCGGAGCCGGCCACGCCGGCAATGCCCAGGATCTCGCCCGCGCGCAGGGTGAAGCTGACGTTTTGCAGCTCCTGATGCCCATCGCTGCCGGTGACGCACAGCTGGTGCACATCCAGAATGGTATCGCCCACGCGGGCGGGCACGCGCTGGATGTCCAGGTCCACCCGGCGGCCTACCATCATCTCGGTCAGCACAAAGCGATCGGCCTGCGCGGTGTCGATGGCGCCCACATTTTTGCCCTTGTGCAGCACCGCCACACGGTCGGAGATGTCCATCACCTCCTCCAGCTTATGGGTGATGATGACGATGGCGCGGCCCTCCTGCTTCATGACGCGCAGGATGTCAAACAGCGCCTCAATCTCCTGGGGCGTCAGCACGGCGGTGGGTTCATCCAGAATCAGCACGTCCGCACCCCGGGTGAGCACCTTGAGGATTTCCACGGTCTGCTTTTCAGACACAGACATGTTGTAGACTTTTTTATCCAAGTCCACCTTCAGCCCCAGCCTGGCGCACACCTGGTCGGGGGACAGGCCGCCCTTGGCGCCTTGGCCCAGCAATATGTTCTCCCGGGCAGAGAACAGGTCCACCAGCTTGAAGTGCTGATGAATCATGCCGATGCCCAGGTCGATGGCATCCTTGGGCGAGCGGATGCTGACGGGCTTGCCGTGAATCAAAATGCTGCCAGCATCCGGCTGGTAGATGCCCGACAGCATGTTCATCAGCGTGGTCTTGCCCGAGCCGTTTTCTCCCAGCAGGGCCAGAATCTCGCCCCGGTGCACATCCAGGTCAATCCGGTCGTTGGCAACGACCGGGCCGAAGGCCTTGGTCAGCCCGCGCAGGGAGATGGCGGTGGTTGGCTCTGTCATGAAGGCGTCCTTTCGGTCGTCAGGTTGATGCGTCGATTATGCAGAAGACGGCGTGAAAAAGCAAGATATGGAAAGGGGCTGCCGGAAAATACGGCAGCCCCGGATAGCTGATGATTATTTTACTTCCACGCCCTTGACCAGCAGGTTGGTCATCAGGCCGCTGACGATATCGCCCACTGCCAGGCTCTCGCCCTCAGCCAGCACCTGCTCGCCGGTGTTGGAGAAGAGGGGGCCGTAGAACACGTCCCACTCGCCGGACAGGATCTTTGCCTTGGCTTCCTCGATCTTTTCGGCGGTGCCGGGCGCCACATTGGCGGACAGGGGGGACAGGCCGACCAGGTCCTCTTCCAGGCCCCAGTAATAGTTTTCAGGCGTCCAGGTGCCCTCGATGAGGCGCTTCACCTGGTCGGTGTACACGGCGCCCCACTGCCAGATGGGGGCGGTCAGGTGGGCGTTGGGGGCCTCGACGGTCATGTCGGTGTTGTAGCCGCAGCCAAACTTGCCGGCTTCCTCGGCGGCAATCTGGGCCATGGCGCTGTCCACATGCTGGCCGATTACGTCGCAATCCAGCGACAGCAGGGCCTCGGCGGTCTGCTTTTCAAGCGTGGGGTCGCCCCAGGAGTTAATGTACTTTACGTACACAACGGCCTCCGGGTTGACGGACTGGATGCCCAGCGCAAAGGCGTTGATGCCGCCGTTGACCTCGGCATTGTCCGGCCAGGCAGCCACAAAGCCGATCTTGTTGGTGGTGGTTTTGAAGCCTGCGGCGATGCCGGCCAGGTAGCGGGCCTGGTAGATGCGGCCGAAGTAGTTGTTGAAGTTGACACCATTGCTCTTGTAGCCCGAGCAGTGGGAGAAGATGATCTCAGGGTACTCATCGGCCAGCTCGGCCATGTAGTCCATATAGCCCCAGGAGTTGCCGAAGATGATGTTGCAGCCGGCGTCAATCAGCTCGCGCAGCGCGTTTTCGCACTCGGAGTTCTCCTGCACGTTGAACTTGTAGAGGATCTGCTCGTCGGTCAGCCCCAGCGTGGTCTTCATGCTTTCGATGCCGTTGTAGTGGGCGCCGGTGAAGCCGTCATCCTTGGGGCCGATAAACACGGCGCCAACCTTGACATCCTCCACGGCAACGGGCGGGAAGGCCGACGCGGTTTCGGCCATGGCGGGCAGCAGGGCCAGGGTAAGCACCAGGGTCAGGATGATGGACCACGCTCTTTTAGTCATACTTTCCTCCAGACGATTTAATGCTGATCGGTGTCGCGGAAGCGGATGTGCCCATCACGGATTTCCTCGATCACCGCCAGAGACAGTAGGGGGATGCCCTGGGCGCGGAGTGCCTGCCCGCCGGGCTGGAAGCCTTTTTCAATCGCGATGCCCACGCCGATCAGGTGCGCGCCGGCCCGCTTGAGGATGGCGATCAGCCCGCGCAGGGCCTCGCCGTTGGCCAGGAAGTCATCCACGATCAGCACCTTGCTGCCGGCGGGGATATAGCGCAGGTCAACCCGGATGACGCACTCCTGCCCGCGGGTGAAGCTGAAGATTTTTTCCTCGGCCATGTCCCCGCTCTGGTTGGCCGCGGCGGATTTTTTGGCAAACACCACCGGAATATCGCCCAGCGCGTGGGCCGTGGCCAGCGCCAGCGCGATGCCCGAGGCCTCCACCGTCAGCACCAGGTCAGGGTGTTCGTCGGCATAGCGCAGGGCAAAGGCCTTGCCCATTTCGTACAGCAGCCCGGTGTCCAGCCGGTGGTTGAGGAAACTGTCGACCTTCACGATCTGGCTGCCTACCCCATGCCCCTGGCTGCGGATTGCCTCGATGAGCGCCTGCATCAATGATCCTCCAAAACACGAACATTAAAATAAATACCGAGTTGATTATACAGTTTTTCTGCTGAACTTGCAACAGGCCGCGCGAAAGGAAATGCACTTATTTCAACAATTGCGTTTCTGTCCATGCCGATATATAATAAGCGCAGCAAGAATGGGGGAGTGAATGGCTGATGTCCAGAGGGCGCAGGTACAGGCCAAGAAGGCGAACGATATTCCGCGAGAGCACGCCGTTGCAGCGGCTGCTGCTGGCGGCCGCCGGTGTGCTGATGGTTGCCGCCGTAGCCCTCACCATTAACTACCTTGTGCAGGGCCGGGCCACCCGCCGGGTGCAGGAGGAGCTGCGCGCCCAAAGGGAGGCTGTGGCCACGGACGCCCCTGTGGTGGAGGCGACCGAGACCCCCACAGCCGAGCCTGCGCCTGTTGCAGCCGCCGTAGCCCAGGCAGATCCGCCCCCTCCGAGTGCCACGCCCTATCCGCTGCCCTCTGCCAGCACCGCCATGCTGCCGGAGTTTTTATCCTTCTTCCGAAGGAACAACGACATGGCCGGCTGGCTGAAATCCGACGCCTTCAGCGATGTCGATTACCCCGTGGTCAAGCGCGACAACAGCTACTATGTATACCGCGATTTCTACGGCCGCGACAACATGGCCGGCACCGTGTTCATCGATGCGGACAACAGCATTTTGCCCCAGGATCAGAACCTGATCCTCCACGGGCACAACATGAAAAACGGCACCATGTTCGGCAAGCTGGCCCGCCTGTTGGAGCGGCATGTGCTGCTGGATGCTCCATTTTTCCAGTTCAGCACGCTGTATGACAGCCAGGTCTACGTGCCCTACGCGGTATCTGTTGTATCCATCGACCCGGCCAGCCCGCGCTACCTGTCCATGATTGTGCCCCGCTTTGGCAGCCCGCAGGATCAGGCCGGCTATGTGGAGGGCCTGCGCCGCTTCTCCGCCTTCACCTTGCCGGTGGAGGTGGGCCCCAACGACCGTATGCTCACCATGATCACCTGCCATGGCAAGGAGGACAGCGAGCGCCTGGTGGTAGGCCTGCGCGCGCTTCGCCCGGATGAAAACAAGGAGAGCCTCAAAGCCCTCCTTGCTGACCAGATCATTACAAACTGATTTTTACCGCTTAATTGTCACCTGAAAGGTGGTATGGCACTTGGGGCAGTTCACTGTCATGGTGCCTATTTTCTTTTGCAGCCGCAGCGTGGTGCGGCAGTTGGGGCAGGCGCGGTAGCGATGGGTGTTGCGCTCCTTGAAGCGGTTGACGGTCTGCATCACCTTCTTGCGCACGCCGTCGCGCAGCACCAGGTACCGGCGGTTTTCCGCGGCGCGCTTGGCCAGCTGCTTGGAAAATACCCTGTAAAAGCCGAATGCCAGCGGCACAAAGGCCAGGTACATGATGATGGGCGAGCGCACAAACATGTTGAGCACGAGCAGCACCAGATATACCACCAACAGCGCCTTGTACAGCGGGTCCGGGCCGTAGCGCCCCTGCATGAATGCCGATAGCTTATACCGCCAGTTGTTCATAGGGGATCTTCCTTTCAATCGGTCATTGATAACTTAGCAGCCGCAGCACATGCGGGCGAAGCACAGGCCCAGGCACAGCGGGCTGACGCCGAAGTTGGGGATGCCAAAGCCCTGGCTGCGCGTGGTATAGGTGGAGGAGCCGGCCATGATCTGCTGGCGGATGTTCTGGTACTCGACATTGCCAGGCTCCATCTGGATGGCCTGGTCGATATGCTGCATGGCGGTGACGGTGTTGCCGCTGCCGTAGTTGGCAATGGCGCTCAGGTAGTACCACTGCCCGCTGCGCTGGTTGATCTGGCTGAGGGCATACAACGCTTCACTGTAGCGCATGGCGTTGATGTACTGGCGCACCGGGTCAAACTGGTCGCCCTGCCGCTGATGCTGCTGGGTCTGCTGTGTGCGGTAGGCGCCGCGGAAAAACTCCTCAAACGGGTTGTACCCGCCATAGCCGCCGTAGCGCCCATAGCCCTGGTAGGGGTTGCCGCCGGGCCTGCCGGCGTTAGGCTTGGAATAATCGGTGTAGCCGGCGCGGCCGGACTTGATCTCCTCGTAGGCGACATTGACCTCGCTCATCTTGGTCTGGGCGCTTTTATCGCCCGGGTTGAGGTCGGGGTGAAATTTCTTGGCCAGCTTGCGATAGGCGGCCGTAACCTCCTGCTGGGTGGCGCTGCGGGGAACGCCCAGCACCTCATACGGGTCTCTCATGGGGTGGGCGCCTCCTTTCTGTGGCGGGCGCTGTACTTGGTCCACACGCCCGAATAAAGTATGTTTTCAATCAGATCGCCGTTGCGCGGCACCTTCAGCCGGTCGTAGCAGGCGGCGCATTGGGCCATCTGCAGGTGCAGCAGCGCCTCGTGCCGCTCTGTTGGGATCAGCACCAGCGGGTTATACCGCTCTTTGCGGATATCCTCCTTCAGGTCCATCACCGCGTCCATCAGGTAGATAAACCGCCCCAGCGCGAAGCCGAAGTCGCGTAGCGCGTCTGCCTGGCTGTCTTTTTCGTCGTGCACAAAGATCTCGCCCAGTAGCCGGCCAAAGGCGTTGGCGGGCAGGTCGGGGTTGACCTCGCCTTCCTTTTCCATGGCTGACAGGTCGCGCAGGCATTGATCGATGGTCTCGCCCTGCCGGGGGTGGCGCGTCCGTGCGGCCTGCGCGGCGCGCTCAAACACCTTGGCCTGGGAGAGGGACAGCAGCTTGCGGTCGTCCGCCCAGTCATCCAGGGATTTGGCGTGAGCCAACATGAGGTTCATATCCGCGGCATAGGGCGTACATTGGCTCACAAACACGCTGCGCTTTTTGAGGGGGTGCACGGCGCAGCGCATCTGGCTGTAGGCCGGCTCCTCATCCGCCAGGGAGGACAGCAGGATAATGAGGAACGCCATGTCATAGGTCAGCGTCAGCCGGCAGCTGAGGCCATGCTGATTGCCCAGCGTGACGCACAGGCCGCAGTAGGCGGCCTGATACAGCCCCCGCTGCTGGGGCGTCAGCTTATCCAGGTTGGCAACAACATATCCAAACATGGCGCATCCCTTTCCGTCTGATGGGCAGCCGCATCCTGTGAAAAACAGCTCGGGTGCCATTATACATCAAATGCGCGGGGATTGCACAGGAAAATCATCCGATTCCCGCGTCCCGCGTAGGAAAACCCCCTGAGTTTATGGTATACTGACCAGAGGAAAGGGGAGTTAGAACGAATGGACGCAGACCCTCTGGGTTGGACGCTGGTGATTTTACTGCTGATGTATCTGCTCTACGCCTTGTTGACTGCGGCTGAGACCGCGGCCAGAACGCTGAACAAAAACAAGCTGCGCAGGCAGTCCGATCTGGAGGACACGAAGTCGGATCAGCTGATCCGCTTCGCGCAAAAGCTGACGGATACGCCCTCGGGCCTTCGTGCCTGCTTGGTGTTCGTGGGCTTTTTGTCCGCAGGGCTTGCCATCTGGGGGATTGCGCTGCCGCTGGGCACTGCCTTTGCTGGATGGAACACATGGCCCTGGCTGTCTCCCGTTGCGCTTGCCTGGGTTGCCATCCTGCTGGTGCTGGTGGTTCATACGTTTTTATTGCTGGCGCTGGGTACGCTGCTGCCCCGAAACCTGGCCAACCGCCAGGCCGAGGTGACGGCCCGCCGGCTGCACTGGCTGGCCAACTTTGCTAACACGGTTTTCCTGCCTCTGGCGCGGCTGGCGGTGCTTACATGCAATGCCATTTTGCGCCTGATGGGCATCGATCCCGATGAGGAGATTGAGCGCCTCACGGAGGACGAGATCCGCCTGCTGGTCGATGTGGGCGAGGAAAAGGGCGCCATTGAGGAGACCGAACGCGACATGATCGAGAACGTGTTCGAGTTTAACAACCTCACGGCGGCTGACTCCATGACCCACCGCACGGACATGTGGGCAGTCTGGGTGGATGACACCTGGCAGGAAATCACCCGCATGATCGAAAGCACCGGGCTGTCCCGCTTCCCCGTGTATGAGGAGGACCTGGACGACATCATCGGCACCCTGTCCACGCGGGATTTTCTGCTCAACCGCCTGCGCGAGCACCCCAAGCCCCTGCGGGAGATTATCCGCCAGGCGCGCTTTGTGCCCGAATCGGTGCGCACGGATGCGCTGTTTCGGGATATGCAGCTCAACAAGTTTCACATGGCCATCGTGGTGGATGAGTACGGCGGCACCAGCGGCCTGATCACCATGGAGGATCTGCTGGAGGAGATCGTCGGCAACATCTACGACGAGTACGACCCCCAGGTGCAGCAGGATATTGTAGACCTGGGCGAGGGATGCTTCAAGCTGGCCGGCAGCGTGGAGATCGAGGCCTTCAACGAGGCGGCGGGCGCAGACCTGCCCATCGAAGAGGAGTACGATACCATCGGCGGCATGATCTTAAGCCAGCTGGGCACCATCCCCGACGAGGGCAGCCAGCCCGAAATTGACTATAACGGCTATCATTTCCGCGTGCTCAGCGTGCAGGACCGCCGCATCGAGTGGGTGGAAGCCGGCCGCGTGCCACAGGAGGAGGGCCAACCCATTGATTGATCTGATTATCATCGGCGGCGGCTGCGCCGGGTGCTCGGCCGCCATGACCGCGCGCCAGCGCAACCTGAATGTGCTGGTGCTCTATGCCGGGGATGGCGCGCTGGGCAAGGCACGCCGCATTGACAACTACCCCGGGCTGCCCGAGGTGAACGGGCCCGATATGCTCAAGGTGCTGCGCGGGCAGGCCGAGGCGCTGGGGGCCGAGTTTAAGCGCCAGCTTGTGCAAAAGGTGCTGCCCATGGGCAATAGCTTTTCCGTGCTGGCCGGGAACGACCTGTACGAGGCAGGGGCCATCATTCTGGCGCTGGGTACCTCCCGGGTCAACCCGCTGCCCGGCGAGGAGGAGCTGCTGGGCCAGGGGGTGAGCTACTGCGCCACATGCGACGGCATGTTCTACCGCGGCAAGCACATGCTGGTGGTGGCCGGCGGCGAGGAAGCCGTGGAGGAGGCCAACTACCTGTCCGAGCTGGGCCGGGTAAGCTATTTCATCGAAAAGCCGCACAATACTGCCGGGCTGGCCGAGGGCATTGAGCTGATCAAGGAGAAGCCGCTGTCCTTTGAGCAGGACGGGCAGGAGATGCTGCTCACCACCAACGCGGGCCGGCACCGGGCCGATGGTGCCTTTGTGCTGCGCCCTGCTGTGGCCATGACGCAGCTTTTGCCCGAGGTACAGGCAGAAAAGGGCGCCATCATCGTGGACAAGGACCTGATGACCAGCGTGCCCGGCGTATTTGCCGCCGGCGATATCCTGGGCGCCCCCCTGCAGGCCCCCAAGGCGGTGGGCGAGGGCAATATCGCGGCCATCTCCGCGGCATCCTACCTGCGCGCGCTCAAGGGCTGAGCGGCCTATGAAGAGGAGCACAGGGCGGCAGGGGCGGCAGCGGATCAGCCTGCTGCTGTGCCTAATATGGCTGTTGATACCGGCCGCACAGGCGGAACTGCCCGTCACCTGGATGGAGGGCGAAGCCTGGTTTCCCGATGAGCAGGCGTGGACCTACCACTACCAATACCTTTACCCCATGCTCTCGGGGGAGGACGCGGTCAGCGAAGCCATCAACCATTATTTTGATCTGGCGCTCAACGAAATGGCCAACCTGGTGCTGCCCATGTACGCAGCGGACCCCATCATGGCGGGCAAGGGCGGCAACCGCGTGAGCGAGCAGTGGCGCGTAACCTGCAACTCGGATGATTTTTTCAGTGCCCTGCTGCACCGCACGCAGACGGTGGAGGGCACGGAGGTGAACACGGTCAGCTCGGTGGTGTTTGCCGCCTCCGGCGAGTACGCCGGGGACAGCCTGACGCTGCGCGGCCTGGTGCAGGTGGGGGAGAGCTCCCAGCAGCTGGGCGAGGCGGTGCTGCAAGATGTCTGGCGGCAGATTGAGGCCGAGTTGGCGCAGGGGGACAGCCCCTGGCTTGCGGACATGAGCCTGGACACGCTGTCTGACGGGTTTTATCCTGAGGAACATTTTTACGCAAATGAGCAGGGCGATGCCGTGTTTTATTTGCAGCCCGGCGTATTTCGCAGCGATCAGGAGGTCGCTGAGTATGTGTATACGCCGCAGCAGTTGGAGCGCCTGCTGACGCCCTGAGCTGACGGCGGGAAAGGAACAGCATATGATGATGGATGCCCTGGCAAAAACCAAAGCAGCCCCGGGATTGGAGTTGGTGCAGGTGCCCAAGCCCGTGCCCCGGGAGGATGAGGTGCTCATCAAGATCCGCAAGACCGCCATCTGCGGGACGGATTTGCACATCTACAACTGGGACGGATGGAGCCAGAAGCATGTGGAGCCGCAGCGGGTGATCGGCCACGAATACGTGGGCGAGATCGCCGAAATGGGCAGCGCTGTCAAGAGCTTCCACATCGGCCAGCGGGTGTCCGGCGAGGGGCACATCGTCTGCGGCCACTGCCGCAACTGCCGCGCGGGCAACGGCCAGTGGTGCCACGAAACAAAGGGCGTGGGCGTCAACCGCGACGGGGCCTTTGCCGAGTATCTGTGCATCCCCGCCTCCAACTGCATCCCCATCAACCCGGACCTGGATGAGGAGATCGTCTCCTTTTTTGACGCCCTGGGCAACGCGACGCATACGGCCCTGATGTTTGACCTGGTGGGCGAGGACATCCTCATCACCGGCGCCGGGCCCATCGGCATCATGGCGGCGGCCATCTGCCGGCACACGGGCGCCCGCAATGTCATCATCACCGATATCAACGACTATCGGCTGAACCTGGCGCGCAAGCTGGGTGCCACCGCCGCGGTCAATGTCACGCGGGACGATCTGGCACAGGCCATGAAGGATGGCCGCATGGTGGAGGGGTTTGACGTGGGGATGGAGATGTCCGGCGCCCCCTCAGCACTCGATCAGATGATCACCAGCATGCGAAACGGCGGCAAGGTGGCCCTGCTGGGCCTGTTTGGCAAGACAGCGCAATTGGATATGGACAAGATCATCTTAAAGGGCCTGGGCATGCAGGGCATCTACGGCCGCAGGATGTATGAGACCTGGTACAAGATGTCCGCCATGGTGGAATCGGGCCTTGACCTGCGCGGCCTGATCACCCACCGCTTCCATTACAGCGAGTTTCAGCAGGCCTTTGATATCATGGGCACAGGCAACTCGGGCAAGATCATCCTGGATTGGGGGAAAAAGGCATGAGCAGCAAGGCGTTGGACATTTTCAACAATACATTGAATGACATCCGTCAGGCAGGCACCTGGAAGGAAGAGCGGGTCATTACCACCCCGCAGAGTGCTAAAATCAACACCACGGCGGTGGATGGCGTGCTCAACCTGTGCGCCAACAACTACCTGGGCCTGGCCGGCGACCGGCGGCTGATAGACGCTGCCCGCGCCAGCTACGACCAGTGGGGCTTTGGCCTGTCCAGCGTGCGCTTCATTTGCGGTACGCAGGCCATCCACAAGGAGCTGGAGCAGCGCATTGCCCACTTCCTGGGCATGGATGACGCCATCCTGTACTCCTCCTGCTTTGACGCCAACGGCGGCCTGTTTGAAACGCTGTTAGGGGAGGAGGACGTGGTGATCTCCGACGAGCTTAACCACGCCTCCATCATCGACGGCGTGCGCCTGTGCAAGGCGCAGCGCATGCGCTACCGCAACAGCGATATGGCCGAGCTGGAGACCCGGCTCAAGGAGGCCGCTGATGCCCGCATCCGCCTGATTGTGACTGACGGCGTGTTTTCTATGGACGGCTACATCGCCAAGTTGGGCGAGATCTGCGACCTGGCCGAGCGCTATGATGCGCTGGTCATGGTGGATGACAGCCATGCCACCGGCTTTATGGGCGCAAACGGCCGCGGCACGCACGAGGCCTGCGGCGTGATGGGCAGGGTAGATATCATCACCACCACCTTTGGCAAGGCCATGGGCGGGGCATCGGGCGGCGTGACTGCCGCGCGCCAGCCCATTGTGGATCTGCTGCGCCAGCGCTCGCGCCCCTACCTGTTCAGCAATACGCTGGCGCCGGCCATCTGCGCCGCTACCCTGAAAACCTTGGACCTATTGGAGGAGAGCACCGCGCTGCGCGACCGGGTGCACGAAAACACCGCCTACTTCCGCCAGAAGCTGGGCACCCTGGGCTTTGACGTGTTGTCAGGCGAGCACCCCATCGTGCCCGTGATGCTCTACGATGCCCATGTAGCCAAAGAATTTGCCGAGCGCATGCTGCAAAAGGGCGTATATGTGGTATCCTTCTCCTACCCCGTGGTGCCCCAAGGCAAGGCGCGCATCCGCACCCAGGTAAGCGCCGGCCACAGCCGGCAGGATCTGGACCTTGCCGTTGAAGCCTTTGCCCGAGTTAAGCAGGAAATGGGCCTATAACAGATAAAGGATGAACCGCTATGACTGATAACAATGTGCGCCGCCAGGTGCTGTATTCTGGCATTCAGCCCTCCGGCCGGATCCAATTGGGCAACTACATCGGCGCCATCCGCAACTTTGTGCTGCTGGAAAAGGATTATGACTGCCTGTTTTGTGTGGTCGATCTGCACGCGCTGACCATCCGCAACCTGCCGGCCGACCTGCGCCGGCAGACCATGGAATTGGCCGCGCTGTACATCGCCTGCGGGCTGGACCCCAAGCAGAGCATCATCTACTGCCAGAGCCATGTGCCCGAGCACGCGGAATTGGCCTGGGTGCTGAACTGCTATACCTATATGGGCGAGCTCAGCCGCATGACCCAGTTCAAGGACAAGTCGAGCCGCCACAAGGACAACATCAACGCCGGCCTGTTTACCTACCCGGCGCTGATGGCGGCGGATATTCTGCTGTACCAGACGGACCTGGTGCCCGTGGGCGCCGACCAGAAGCAGCATCTGGAGATTACCCGCGACATCGCCCTGCGCATCAACGGCCTATATGGCGATGTATTCCGTGTGCCCGAGCCCTATATCCCCAAGACCACCGCCAAGATCATGAGCCTGACCGAGCCCGAGCGCAAGATGAGCAAGTCGGATGAGGAGGACAGCTTTGTGGCCATCCTGGATTCGCCCGATGTGATCCGCCGCAAGTTCAAGCGCGCGGTGACCGACTCGCTGGCCGACATTCGCTTTGACCCGGACAACCAGCCCGGTGTGAGCAACCTGCTGAGTATCCTGTCGGCCACCAGCGGTACCGGCATCGACGCGCTGGTGGACGAGCTGGCGGGGCGGGGCTACGGCGTGCTCAAGGAGCGCACGGCCGAGGCGGTTATCGAGCAGCTCAAGCCCGTGCAGGATGAGTTTGCTCGCCTGATGAAGGACAAGGCCTACCTGGCAGACGTGCTCAAGGAAAATGCCGGGCGCGCCAGCGTCCTTGCCCAGCGCACGCTGCGCAAGCTGTACAAAAAGATCGGGCTGTATCAGCCGTGAACGAGTCCGTCACCATGAACACCATCGCCTTTTCTTCCGCCGGCCGGGAGATCAAGCAGCTGGTGCTCCACGAGCCCAAGGGCAAGCCGCGCGCCGTGGTGCAGATCATCCACGGCATGGCCGAACACTACGCCCGCTATGAGCCGATGGCGGAGTATCTGGCCCAGCACGGCTTTGTCGTAGCAGGCTGGGATCAGATCGGTCACGGGCCGCAGACGCCCGCTGACCGGCTGGGCTATCTGGGGGATTACAACGGCTGGCAGCGGCTGGTGTATGACGTCAGCACCGTGCACACGGTCTTGACGCAGCGCTGGCCGGACAGCAAGCACATCATTTTGGGCCACAGCATGGGCAGCTTTGTCGCGCGCGAATATGCCGTGCAGTTTGGGCATCAGCAGCTGGACGGCCTGGTGCTCAGCGGCACCGCCTGGATACCGCCGGCCAAGGTGCGTCAGGGGCTGATGCTGTCCCGGCTGGTGTGCGCCCTGGGCGGCAAGCGCAAACCTGCGCCGTTGATCGACAGGTTGGCCTTCGCGGCCAATAACAAGCCCTTTGCGCCGGCGCGCACGCGCTTTGACTGGCTCAGCCGCGATGAGCAGCAGGTGGACCGCTATGTAGCGGACCCCTTGTGCGGCTTTGTGTTTACAGGCAGCGGCTACCGCGAGCTGTTTCGCGGCCTCAGGCTGCTGACGCAGACCGAGCGGCTGCGCAGCATTCCGGCGGAGCTGCCGGTGCTGTTTCTCTCAGGCCAGCAGGACCCGGTGGGTGGGGCGGACGCAGCGGGCCCTCGCACAGTGGCCGGTCAGCTGAGGGCGGCCGGCCTGCACGATGTTGCCGAACACATCTATCCCGGTGCCCGGCATGAACTGTTCAACGAGACCAACAGCGCCCAGGTGATGGCCGATCTGCTGGCCTGGCTAGAGCGCATCGCATAAGCGCGGAAGGAGGATTCCCATGGCTCACATCTATCCCGGCGACATCACCAAGGTACACGGCATACGTGTCGGACAGGTACAAAATGACAAGGCGCGCACCGGCGTCACCGTTGTGCTGACGCCCAAGGATGGCGCGGTGGGCGGTGTGTCGGTGCGCGGCGCGGCCCCCGGCACCCGGGAGACCGACGTGCTGCGCCCCGGCAACCTGGTGGACCGCGCGCATGCCGTTGTGCTGGCCGGCGGCAGTGCCTTTGGCCTGGCCGCGGCCGATGGCGTGATGCGCTTTCTGGCCCAGGCCGATGTAGGCATCGCCATGGGCAGCGCGCGTGTGCCCATTGTCCCTGCTGCCGTGCTGTTTGACCTGCTGGAGGGCGAGCCCAACATCTACCCGGACGCGGCCATGGGCCGCGCCGCTGCGACCGCCGCCGCCAAGGGCATGGAGCAGGGGCGTGTGGGCGCCGGTAGCGGCGCCACGGTGGGCAAGCTGGTCACCTCGGGTATCCCTCAGGCGGGCGGGGTAGGCTCTGCCTCCATCACGCTGGCCGAGGGGGTTACGGTGGGGGCCGTGGTGGCGGTCAACGCCATGGGTGATGTGTACGACCCGCAGACGGGCGAGTGCCTGGCCTGCGCCGTGATGCCCGATGGCACCCGCGTGCCGTCGGAGGGCATGCTGTATGGCTTTGCGCCCGCCCCGCAGCAGATCAGGATTCCCGCCCCCGGCAGCAACACCACCATCGGGGTGGTGGCGGTGGACTGCAAGCTGACCAGCGCCCAGGCCAACCGCCTGGCTGATGTAGCCCATGACGGGCTGGCCCGCGCCATCCGCCCGGTGCACACGCAGATGGACGGCGACACCATGTTCGCCCTGGCCACCGAGCGCATGGATGTGGAGGTCAACTTTGTCAAGCTGTGCGCCGCGGCGGCCGAGGTGACAGCGCGCGCCATCGCTAACGCCATCCACTACGCCAGGCCATGATCCGGGGCATTGGGCTGGACCTGTGCGCGGTGGAGCGCATGGCCGGGCATCTGGCACAGGGGCGTTTTCTGCCCCGATATTTTGATGAGGCGGAGCAGGCCTATATCCTGTCCCGCGGGCCGGGTGCCGCGGCCTCCATGGCGGCCTGTTTTGCGGCCAAGGAGGCCTTTGTCAAGGCGCTGGGCACCGGCTTTGAGGGGGTGCCCACCCGGGACATTGTGATCGAGCACCTGCTCTCCGGGCAGCCGCGGTATGTGCCGCGCGGCCTGGCTTTGACCCGCATGCAGGCGCTGGGGGCACAGCAGGCCCACCTGAGCATCAGCCATGATGGCGGCATGGCCGCGGCCGTGTGCATCCTGGAGGGGGAATAACCATGCGGCATATCATCACGCCCGAGCAGATGCGCCGGGTTGAGCAGGCGGCCTTTGATGCCGGTGTACTCAGCCTGGACCTGATGGAGCGCGCCTCCCGGGCGGTGGCCGACGCCCTGGTGCACATGCTGGGCGGGGCCGCGGGCAAAACTGTTGTGTTTTTCTGTGGCGCCGGCAACAACGGCGGTGACGGCCTGGCAGCAGCCAGGCTGTTTGCGCTTCAGGGCGGGCAGGCGCATATTGTGCTGATGGATGAACCCAGCACACCGGATGCAGGCACCAACCTGCATCGGGCAAAGCAGATGGGGCTGCCTGTCCATGAGGACTTGCCGCCCCATATCCATACGGATGCCGCTGTGGATGCGCTGTTTGGCATCGGCCTCAACCGGCCGCTGGAGGGGCGGGCAGCCGCCCTTGTACATCAGATCAACGCGCTGGGCGTGCCGGTGCTTGCGGTGGACATCCCCTCCGGCATGGATGCGCTGACCGGTCGCAGCCTGGGCGTGACGGTCCGCGCGCAGCGCACCATCACCTTCCACCGCTTAAAGACAGGGCACTGCCTGGCTGCCGATCAGGAGGCCCTGGGGGCACTGACCGTGGCCAACATCGGCCTGATGGACCCGCCTGACATGCAGGCGTTTGAAGCGCTGGAGGAAGGCGACCTGGCCACCCAATTGCCAGTCAGGCCGCGGGCGGCCCACAAGGGCTCCAACGGGCGCGTGCTGCTGTATTGCGGCAGCCTGGGCATGGCCGGTGCCGCCGCCATGGCTGCGCTGGGCTGCCTACGCGCGGGGGCCGGGCTGGTTACCATTGCCTGTGACGAGCGCATCATCCCGGTGCTGCAGGTGCTGGCGCCAAACGCCACCTGCCTGCCGCTGGCGCAGGCGCTGGACGCGCCGCCGCGCCATGATGTGCTGCTGGCCGGCTGCGGCCTGGGCAAGGGGCCGGGTGTGTGGCAGGGCCTGTCGCGGCTGTATGATGCCGGCCAGCCCGCTGTGCTGGATGCTGATGCCCTGAACCTGTTGGCGCAGCACCCCATGCGCCTGGGCAGCCGCACGGTCATCACCCCCCATGTGGGGGAGGCAGCCCGCCTATTGGATCAAACGCCAGAGCAGGTAGCAGGGGATATGCTGGCCGCGGGTCGCGCCCTGCATGCCCGCTACGGCGGGGTCAGCCTGCTCAAAAGCCATTGCAGTATGATCACCGATGGCGAGCGCCAGGGCCTGAATACCGTGGGCTCACCGGTGCTGGCCAAGGGCGGTAGCGGCGATGCGCTGGCGGGCATTGTGGCCGGGCTGATGGCGCAGGGGATGGCAGCCTATGATGCGGCGCGCACCGGTGCCCTGTGGCTGGGCAAGGCGTCGCTGCTGGCCGAACAGCGCCACGGGGTGTACTCCGCCCTGACGGGCGAGGTGCTGGCCCTCATGGGGGAAGCTGCCCGTCCGTAGAAGTACGCAACATAAAACAGCGCCCTTTTCTGTGGCGCTGTTGTCATTTTCTGATTATACCTTGATGATATCAAACTCCGCCGCGCGGGCCAGGCGGTTCATCACCGCCAGCCCAAGGCCGGTGGGCGGCAACGTTTCGCTGAAGATGCGGGGCACCCCCTGGGCGTCAAAGCTGCGCAGCAGGTAAAACAGCCGATGGGCCGCGTCCGCCGCGTCCAGGCCCAGGTCGCTCACCGGGCGGTCGCCATAAAGCGCAAGGTGGCTGTGCATGGCCAAAATGCGGGCGCCCGGCTGGGCATCATACAGGCGGCCAATCTCCCGCGCGACGGCGTCCGGATGGCCCTGCACCAGCGTCAAACGGCCCTGAGGGGCATAGTGGCGGTGCCGCATGCCGGGGGATGGAGCGCGCTCGTCTGCCTGCAACGGACGCATCACGCTGTCTGCCACCTCGCAGCTGCCGGCCACCATGGCAATCTGCTCGGGTGTTACGGCACCTGGCCGCAGCACCGTGGGGTGCTCGCCTGACAGATCAAGCACCGTGGATTCCAGGCCCACCTGGCTGATGCCGCCATCCAATATCAGCGGTATGCGGCCCGCCATGTCCTCCAGAACATGCTGCGCGGTGGTGGGGCTGGGGCGGCCGGAGCGGTTGGCGCTGGGCGCGGCAACGGGACGGCCGCACGAGGCCAGAAAGGCCAGCGCCCCCTCGTGGTCTGGCAGGCGCAGCGCCACCGTGGACAGGCCAGCCGTCACCACATCGGGCACCAGCGCTGTGCGCGGCAGCAGCAGCGTCAACGGCCCCGGCCAGAAGGCATCGGCCAGCGTATCCGCCAGATCGGTCCAGCGGCACAGGGGAAAGGCCTGCTCTCTGCTGGCGATATGCACGATGAGCGGGTTGTCCACCGGGCGCTCCTTGGCCCGGAAGATGTTGAGCACAGCCTGCTCATCCAGGGCATTGCCGCCCAGGCCGTATACGGTCTCGGTGGGGAAGGCAACCAGCTGGCCCTCCTGTATCAGCGCCCCCGCCCGGCGCAGGCTGTCTGTAGTGATGGGCAGTAGTTCGGTGTTCATGCTTCGCCTTTCAACAACAAAGGTGAGACGCGCTGCATCCCACCTGTTTGTTTCAACCGGGCTACCCCAAAGTGCCGCTGCCCTCTATTTTTTCACCCGCTATGTTAAGCAGGCCGGCGTCCCGCAACAGCCTTTTGCCGTCCTCTGGCGTGTTTCCACGGAGGCGTGGCATCCAACCCCTGACCAGGACCCCGTTGTAGAAAATGTGGGTAAAAACAGAGAACTGGCAAACACCTCAGGAATAACCCTTACGACCTGATTATAAGAGCAACGGATTGTCCTGTCAAGGGAACCGCGCAAAGAGGCGCGGACTTTTGCGGTCCGCGCCCCATGTAGCAATTGGTTCAATATTAGAAAGTTTCCTGCAGCTCGATGTTTTTGTAGCGCTTCAGGCCCGTGCCGGCGGGGATCAGCTTGCCGATGATCACGTTCTCCTTCAGGCCCTCCAAGGGGTCGATCTTGCCCTTGATGGCGGCCTCGGTCAGCACGCGCGTGGTCTCCTGGAAGGAGGCGGCGGACAGGAAGCTCTCGGTGGCCAGGGAGGCCTTGGTGATGCCCAGCAATACGCGCTTGGCTACCGCCGGGCGGCCGCCTTCCTTGAGGGTGGCCTCGTTGGCCTGCTCAAAGCGGAAGATATCCACCAGGCTGCCGGGCAGCAGGTCGGTATCGGCGGCATCCTCCACGCGCACCTTGCGCAGCATCTGGCGGATGATCACCTCGATGTGCTTGTCGGCAATGCCCACGCCCTGGGAGTGGTACACGCTCAGCACCTCGCGCAGCAGGTATTCCTGCACGGCCTTGATGCCCAGGATGCGCAGCAGGTGGTGGGGGTTGATGGAGCCGTCAATCAGCTCGTCGCCGGCGTTGACGTGATCGCCCTCCTCCACCTTCAGGCGCGCGCCGTAGTGGATCAGGTAGGTCTTCTTTTCAGTGGGGTCATCGTCGGAGGTGACGATGATCTCCCGGCGCTTCTTGGAGGTGCCCATGCTGACGGTGCCGTTGATCTCGGCCAGGGTGGCCTCGATCTTGGGCTTGCGCGCCTCAAACAGCTCTTCAACGCGGGGCAGGCCCTGGGTGATGTCCACCGCCGTGGCCACGCCGCCGGTGTGGAAGTTACGCATCGTCAGCTGGGTGCCGGGCTCGCCGATGGACTGCGCGGCGATGATGCCCACCGCCTCGCCGATGTCCACGTCGCCGCCATGGGCCAGGTTGCTGCCATAGCAGCGCGAGCATACGCCCGTCTGGCAGCGGCAGGTCAGCACGCTACGCACCTGCATCTTAGTCACGCCGGCTTCGGAGATTTTGCGCGCCAGCTTGCTGTCGATGGAATCGTTGATGTGGCAGATGATTTCGCCCGTGATGGGGTGCACGACATCCTCAGCCGATACGCGGCCGGTGATGCGGTCCTCCAGCGGCTCAATCTCGCTGATGGGCTCCACGGTGATACCGCGCACCTTTTCGCCGCGGCTTTCAAAGCAGTCGGCCTCACGCACGATGACCTCCTGGGATACGTCCACCAGGCGGCGGGTCAGGTAGCCCGAGTCGGCCGTGCGCAGCGCGGTATCAGCCAGGGATTTACGGCTTCCGTGGGAGGACATGAAGAACTCCAGCACGTTGAGCCCCTCGCGGAAGTTGGCGCGGATGGGCAGCTCAATGGTCTTGCCCGAGGGCGAGGCCATCAGGCCGCGCATGCCGGCCAGCTGGGCCACCTGGCCCACCGAGCCGCGGGCGCCCGAGTTGGTCATCATGTAGATGGGGTTCTTGCTGTCCAGCACGCCCATCACCTTGCCCTTGAGGCGGTTGGTGGTGTCTGTCCACACATTGATAACCGCCTTGTAGCGCTCATCCTCGCTCATCAGGCCGCGGCGGTACTTGGCTTCAATCTTGCTGACCTCTTCGTCAGCCTCGGCCAGCCACTCGCCCTTTTCGGGGGGCACAATGATGTCCGCAATGGACACCGTGATGGCGCCGCGGGTGGAGTAGGCGTAGCCCAGGTGCTTGATATCGTCCAGCACCTTGGCGCAGATGTTGACGCCGTGCACGTGGAAGCAGTTGTCCACGATTTTGCCCAGGTCCTTCTTGACCACCTCGTGGTCGATCTCCAGCAGGAACATGTCATCCAGGCTCTCGCGGGGCTGGAAGCCCAGGTCCTGCGGGATAACTTCGTTGAATATCAGGCGCCCCAGCGTGCAATCCACCAGACGGCGCGCGGTTTCGCCCTCAAAGCTGCGCGTCATGCGCACCTTGATGGGGCTTTGCAGCGTGATTTCCCCGTTGAAGTAGGCCAGCTCGGCCTCATCCTTGGAGGAGAACACCCGCCCGGCGCCCTTGGCATCGTCATCCTGTACCGTCAGGTAGTGGCAGCCGATGACCATGTCCTGCGCGGGGGAAATGACGGGCTTGCCGTCCTGGGGCTTCATGATGTTGTTGGCTGCCAGCATCAGGAAGCGGGCCTCGGCCTGCGCCTCCACGGACAGCGGCACGTGCACGGCCATCTGGTCGCCGTCAAAGTCGGCGTTGTAGGCGGTACATACCAGGGGATGCAGCTTGATTGCCTTGCCCTCTACCAGCACCGGCTCAAAGGCCTGGATGCCCAGGCGGTGCAGCGTGGGCGCGCGGTTGAGCAGCACCGGGTGCTCCTTGATGACATTTTCAAGGATATCCCATACCTCGGGGCGCACCTTTTCCACGGCACGCTTGGCGGACTTGACGTTGTTGCTGATGCCAAGCTTGACCAGGCGCTCCATCACAAAGGGCTTAAACAGCTCCAGCGCCATCTCCTTGGGCAGGCCGCACTGGTGCAGCTTGAGCTCCGGGCCAACCACGATGACCGAGCGGCCGGAATAGTCCACGCGCTTGCCCAGCAGGTTCTGGCGGAAGCGGCCCTGCTTGCCCCGCAGCAGGTCGGACAGGGATTTGAGCGGGCGGTTGCCCGGGCCGGTCACGGCACGGCCGCGGCGGCCGTTGTCGATCAGGGCGTCCACGGCCTCCTGCAGCATGCGCTTCTCGTTGCGCACGATGATATCGGGCGTGCCCATCTCCAGCATGCGCTTGAGGCGGTTGTTGCGGTTGAGCACGCGGCGGTACAGGTCATTGAGGTCGCTGGTGGCAAAGCGTCCGCCGTCCAGCTGCACCATGGGGCGCAGGTCCGGGGGAATGACGGGCAGCACGTCCAGAATCATCCACTCGGGGCGGTTGTTGCTGGTGCGGAAGGCTTCGATGACCTCCAGGCGCTTGATGGCGTGGGAACGCTTCTGGCCCTCGGTCTCCTTGTCCTTTTCCTTTTCGACCAGAATGGCAATCTCGGCCTTCAGGTCGGCGCTGAGCTGATCCAGATCCAGCTCCCTGAGCAGGGTTTTGACCGCCTCGGCGCCGATGCCCGCGCGGAAGTTGCCGCGCTCGGACGGGTCCTTCTGCATGATCTGGCGATAGGCAGCGTCGGAGATCAGGGCGTTGCGCTCCACCTTGGTGAAGTCGGTGTTGCCGGGATCAATCACGATGTAGCTGGCAAAGTAGAGCACCTTTTCCAGGTTGCGGGGGGAGATGTCCAGCAGCATGCCCATGCGGCTGGGGATGCCCTTGAAGTACCAGATGTGGCTCACAGGGGCGGCCAGCTGGATGTGGCCCATGCGCTCGCGGCGCACCTTGGCGCGGGTTACCTGCACGCCGCACTTGTCGCAGATCTTTTCCTTGTCGCGGTACTTGATGCGCTTATATTTTCCGCAGCTGCATTCCCAATCCTTCACCGGGCCAAAGATCTTTTCGCAGAACAGGCCGCCGCGTTCGGGCTTGAGGGTGCGGTAGTTGATGGTTTCGGGTTTGGTTACCTCGCCGAAGGACCACTGAAGGATCTCCTCCGGGGAGGCCATGCCGACTTGGATGGATTCCAGATTCGTCAGTTCAAACATATAGCTCCTCCTGTCGGGCTTTACTCAATGTCATCGTCATCAAAGTCCAGGGTGAGGTCGTCGTCATCGTCTTCCTCATCCTCGTTGAGGCTGCGACTGTCATCCACCTCGTCGGCCAGAGACAATTCTTCATCGCCCAGGCTCAGGTCGTCCAGGTCGATGTCCTCCAGCTCCTCATGCACGGCGGGCACAGCGCCTGCTGCCTCATCGCGCCGCAGGGTGACCACCGGGGCTTCCTCTTCCTCGATCTCGCGGATGATGATCTCCTGGCTGTCCTCGCCCCATACCTTGATGTCGAGGCTAAGGGCCTGCAGCTCCTTGATCAGCACCTTGAAGCTCTCAGGGATGCCGGGGGTGGGGATGGACTTGCCCTTGACGATGGCTTCGTAGGCCTTTACGCGGCCCACCACATCGTCCGACTTGACGGTGAGGATTTCCTGCAGGGTGTTGGCTGCGCCGTAGGCCTCCAGCGCCCAGACCTCCATCTCGCCAAAGCGCTGGCCGCCGAACTGGGCCTTGCCGCCCAGGGGCTGCTGCGTGACGAGGGAGTACGGGCCGGTGGAGCGGGCATGCATCTTGTCGTCCACCAGATGGTGAAGCTTCAGGAAGTACATGTAGCCCACCGTCACCTTGTTTTCAAACGCGTCGCCCGTGCGGCCATCATAGAGGATGGACTTGCCATCCGCATTGTAGCCGGCCTGCAGCAGGCACTTTTCGATGTCTTTTTCGGAGGCGCCGTCAAACACCGGGGTGGCGATATGCCAGCCCAGCGCCCTGGCAGCCATGCCAAGGTGAACCTCGAGCACCTGGCCCAGGTTCATGCGCGAGGGCACGCCCATGGGGTTCAGCACGATGTCAAGTGGCGTGCCGTCCGGCAGGAAGGGCATGTCCTCCTCGGGCAGAATGCGGCTGACCACGCCCTTGTTGCCGTGGCGGCCGGCCATCTTGTCGCCGACAGAGATCTTGCGCTTCTGCGCGATGTACACGCGCACCATCTGGTTGACACCGGGGGACAGCTCGTCCTTGTTTTCGCGGGTGAACACCTTGACATCCACCACAATGCCGCCTTCGCCGTGGGGCACCTTGAGTGAGGTGTCGCGCACCTCACGGGCCTTTTCACCAAAGATGGCGCGCAGCAAGCGCTCTTCAGCGGTCAGCTCGGTTTCGCCCTTGGGCGTCACCTTGCCTACCAGAATATCGCCGGCACGCACTTCAGCGCCGATGCGCACCACGCCAAACTCATCCAGGTCCTTGAGGGCGTCCTCGCCCACGTTGGGGATATCCCGAGTGATTTCCTCCGGGCCCAGCTTGGTTTCGCGGGCCTCGGACTCATACTCTTCAATATGGATGGAGGTGTATTTGTCCTCCTTGACCAGCTTTTCAGAGATCAGGATGGCGTCTTCGTAGTTATAGCCTTCCCAAGTCATAAACCCGATCAGCACGTTGCGGCCCAGGGCTATCTCGCCCAGGTCGGTGCTGGGGCCGTCGGCCAGCAGGTCGCCGGCATCCACATGGTCGCCCACGCTCACGCGGGGCCGTTGGTTGATGCAGGTGGACTGGTTGGAGCGGGCGAACTTGGTCAGGCGGTAGCGGTACAGCTCGCCCTTGCCGTCGCGGATGGTGATTTCATCGGCGGAGACGTTCTCCACCGTGCCGGTGTGCTTGCTCAGCAGCACCACGCCCGAGTCGTGGGCGGCCTTGTGCTCCATGCCGGTGCCGATAACGGGCGCCTCGGGGGTGAGCAAGGGAACAGCCTGGCGCTGCATGTTGGAGCCCATCAGCGCGCGGTTGGCGTCGTCGTTCTCCAGGAAGGGGATCATGGCCGTCGCCACCGAGACCAACTGCTTGGGCGACACGTCCACAAAGTCCACACGGTCGCGCGGCACGCTGATGACGTCCTCGCGCCAGCGGCAGGTCACCCTGTCGTTGACAAAGCTGCCGTCCGGGTTAAGGGGCTCCATCGCCTGGGCAACGTTGTAGTTGTCCTCCTCGTCCGCCGTCAGGTAGACGATGTCGTTGGTCACCCGGTGGGTCTTGGGGTCTACCCGGCGGTAGGTGGCCTCGATGAAGCCGTATTCATTGATGCGGGCGTAGGTGGCCAGCGAGCCGATCAGGCCGATGTTGGGGCCTTCAGGCGTCTCGATGGGGCAGATGCGGCCGTAGTGGCTGTAGTGAACGTCGCGCACCTCCATGCCCGCGCGGTCACGGTTGAGGCCGCCGGGGCCCAGGGCCGACAGGCGGCGCTTGTGCGTCAGCTCGGCCAGCGGGTTGGGCTGGTCCATGAACTGGCTCAGCTGGGAGGAGCCGAAGAACTCCTTGACCGCGGCGGATACCGGCCGGATGTTGATCAGATCGCCCGGCTTGACGTCGTTGGCATCCTGAATGGCCATGCGCTCGCGCACCACGCGCTCCAGGCGCGACATGCCGATGCGGATCTGGTTTTGCAGCAGCTCGCCCACGCTGCGCAGGCGGCGGTTGCCCAGGTGGTCAATGTCGTCCACATGGCCCACGCCGTAGGGCAGGCCCAGCAGGTAGCTGATGGTGGCCACGATGTCGTCGATGATGACGTGCTTGGGCACCAGCAGCGAGGCGTTCTCGCTGACCAGGCGCTTGAGCGACTCCTCGGGCACGCCGTCAATCAGCTGCAGCAAGGTGGGCAGGTGCACCATTTCCAGGATGCCCGCCTCCTTGGGGTCAAAGGGCAGGTAATCGCTGGCATCGGCAAAGTTGTTGCCGACCACCTTGTGCACATGGTCGCCTACCTGGATGTTGACAGCGTTGATGCCGGCGTTCTGGATGGCCAGCGCCTTGTCGCGGCTGATCACCTGGCCGGCCTTGACCAGCACCTCGCCGGTGCTTTCGTCCACAATGTCGCCTGCGGCCACCTGGTCGGCAATGCGGGCAGAGACGCCCAGCTTTTTGTTGTATTTATAGCGGCCCACGCGCATCAGGTCGTAGCGCTTGGGGTCAAAGAACAGGTTGTGCAGCAAAATGCGGGCACCCTCCTCCGTGGGGGGCTCGCCCGGCTTCTGCCTACGGTAAATCTCAAGCAGCGCGTCCGTCTGGGAGCGAATGTTGGCATCGCTGCGACTGATGGTCGCCATCAGGCGCTCATCCTCGCCCAGCAGGTCAATCAGCTGCTGGTCGGTGCCATAGCCCAGGGCGCGCAAAATAACGGTGATGGGCAGCTTGCGGGCGCGGTCGATGCGCACCCACAGGCAGTCGTTGGAGTCGGTCTCGTACTCAATCCAGGCGCCGCGGTTGGGGATCACCTGGGCGGAAAACAGCTCCTTGCCGGCCTTGTCAATCTGCATGGTGTAGTAGCAGCCGGGGGAACGGACGAGTTGGCTGACAATGACGCGCTCGGCCCCATTGATGATGAAGGTGCCGTGCTCGGTCATCAGCGGAAAGTCGCCCATGAAGACGTCTGTTTCCTTGATCTCGCCGGTTTCCTTGTTTTTGAGTCGGACGAACACCTTCAACGGTGCCGCATAGGTCAGGTCGCGCTCCTTGCAGCGCTCCACAGTGTTCTTTGGCGTCTTGTCCAGAGAGTAGTCAACGAACTCGAGGATTAGATTCTCGCTGTAGTCCGTAATCGGCGAAACGTCCGCCAGCACTTCCCGGAAATCTTCTTCCAGGAACTTCCGATAGGAGTTCTTTTGAACCTCTATCAGGTTGGGCATGTCCAGGACCTCGTCGATGCGAGAGAAGCTCATGCGCGTACGCAGCTTTCCCATGTGGACTTCGTGCACCATAAAAGCTATCACCCCTCCAATGCTGCCCGGCTGTGAGATGCTGACACGACGCATAATCAAAACAGTGAAAACGCATACAAATGCCCCGCATCTTGCGATACCGATGCAATCGTAGACTATATCACCTATTCGTTTTGAAGTCAAGTGAAAATCAAGGTATTTTACTATGCTTCCACAATTATTTCAAGCACTATTTTTTTGATACTTCGGATAAAATATTGTAACAATATCGTAATAATGATTCATGAAATATTGATATTTCAGCCTGCCTGTGTTATTCTTTCCCCAAATGGTGCCGGAAATTGCAGGGAAGGGGGCTGGTGCATGCGCAGGCTGGCGGTTGCCCTGGCTGCCCTGCTGCTTGTCCTTCTGGCAGTTCCTATTGCCAATGCCCAGGAGCCGGCTCCCCGGCTGCGCGCGCTGTTGGTGGGGGCCGACCGCTTTGAGGGCCACCCGAATACCGAGCCCGCTGCCAGGGACAACCTGTACCGCCTGGCGGCGGCACTGCGCCGCGACAGCCGCGGCTATGCGAGCATCCGCATCAGCCTTAATGAACGGCACAGCGCGGACAGCTTTCGCCATCTGGTGCACAGCAGCTTCCACGGCGCGGGCCCCAAAGATACATCGCTGTTTTATATCACCACCCACGGCCTGTATGAGCATAGTTGGGCACCCATGCGCTTTGCCATGGTGCTCAGCGACGGCCAGACGGACTATGCACTGACTGCGGCCGAGTTGTTTGAAGCGCTGGAAGGCGTGCCCGGGCTTAAAATTTTGATCATTGATACCTGCAACGCCGGCGCCCTGATCGACCGGGGCATGCCGGGGGACGGCCTGCGGTCGCTGTTTACCGGCAAGGATTACCGGGTGCTGGCGGCATCGGGCGGCAGCGAGCCCAGCTACTTTTGGTCCACCGGGCAGGGCAGCTACCGGGGCGGCAGCTACTTTGCAGACAGCTTGTTGCAGGGCATCTCTGCCACCGGCCGCTTTGCTGCGGATAGCAACCGGGACGGCACGGTAACACTGGGCGAGGTCTACGCCTTTTTGCTCAGCAACTATGGTGTGTCCACCCCGCAGGTATACCCCAGGGATGATCAGACCGCGGTGCTGCAATACGAGCCCGGCCAGCCGGGGCCGGCGCCTGCTGTCATCAGCCACCTCGTGCTGAGCGACAGCGCCTTTTCGGCGGACATGCCCATGCTGGACTTTTCCTACACCCTCAACCGCAGGGCGCGCGTGGCCTATCAGCTGATCTACCAGCAGGAGGACAGCTGGCGCTTTGCTGCCCCCCAGGTGATCGCCGATGGCGGCGAGCCGGATGGGGAAAGCAGGCCCGGCCGCAAGGAAAAAAGCCTGCGGGTCACCCTGCACGGTGCTGATACCTACGGCTACGCCCTGTTGTTTGTCACCACGGTCAATGAGGACAGCGCCACCCCGCATGCCCAGGCGCTGCTGATGGTGGAGCCGGCGCAGGGCGACCCGGGCCTGCTGGCACAGGCGGCGCTGCCCGCCTTTTCGCCGCACATGGGGCAGGAGATGCCCATCTATGTGCGCCATCGGTTCCCACTGCGGCCGGTGGTGCGGGTGCTGGATCAGCAGGGCAATATCGTGCAGGAGCTGGCCCAGGGCCGTCCCACGCGCCCCCAGCATCTGCCGGACGGGGGCAGCCTGTATTACTGGACAGGCAAAGACCGGCAGGGCACTCAGGCGCCTTCCGGCCAGTATGTGATTGAGGTGTCGGCCTTTATCGGGGGCGAGGCCTACAGCACGCGCACGCAGCCCTTCAGCCTGATGCCCTGAATCCTTACCACTCAATGCCCTTGCGCGCGGGCAGCCCCTCATCAAAGGGATGTTTCCTGGCCTGGATAATACTGACATAGTCTGCCTTGTCCATCAACGCTTCGGAGGCACCGCGGCCTGTGACGACGACCTCACCGGTTTTGAGCGCCTCGTCAATCAGCCGCATGGCATCCTCCTGGGGCACCAGGTAGTGGGCGGTGGCCACGGCCAGCTCGTCCAGCACCGTCAGCGCGGGCTGTATGCGCTGGATTTCCGCGATGATGCGGTTTACCTCGGCGGTCTGCTCCTGCTTGGTGCGCTGCAGCTCCTCCTCATCCATCTGGAAGGTGAAGCGGTTCATCACAGCGCCCTCATGGATGTGGGCACCGGGCAGCTGTTGCAGGGCTTTGAGCTCGCCCGAGTTGGGCTGCTTCATGAACTGGACCACCAGCACCGGCTTGCCGTACCCCAGCATCCGCAGGGCCAGGCCCATGGAGGCAGTGGTTTTGCCCTTTCCGTCGCCCGTGTAGACATGCAGTTTGTTTCCTTTTTCCATTTGTTTGCTCCTTTCTGTTGGACAAGGTATATGCCAATGGGTTATAATGCGCCATCAATCAAAAAAACGTAAGGATAAGATTCGCCATGAAGTGCCAGTTTTGCAATTCGGAGGACAGCCGCGTCGTCGATTCGCGTCCCACGGACGACGGGGCCAGCATCCGCCGCCGCCGCGAGTGCATCAGCTGCGGCCGCCGCTTCACCACCTATGAAAAGGTGGAAACCGTTCAGCTGCTGGTCATCAAGAAGGATCAGACGCGCGAACTGTTCGACTCCGGCAAGATCCGCGCCGGCATCATCCATGCCTGCCACAAGCGCCCCGTGGCCGCCAAGGAGATCGACCAGATCGTCACCTCGGTGGAGCAGTTTGCCTACAACAGCATGCAGCAGGAGATTACCACCCAACAGATCGGCGAAATGGTGATGGAGGCTCTGCGCAAGCTGGACGAGGTGGCCTACATCCGCTTCGCGTCGGTGTACCGCCAGTTCACCGACATCCCCACCTTCATGTACGAGCTTAAGCGCCTGATGAACGAGGACAAGCAGGCGGAGCTATGACAGCAGATACCCGCAAAACCCATGCCGCCCCTCTGGGCGGCTTTATTATTTAGCGGGATATCTGGTCCAGCGTCATGGAGAAGCCGGGAACAAACTCCTGCATAAAGTCCTGCACCTCGGGCAGGTCAATGGCGTGGATGCTGGCTTCGATGCCCGTCTGTGCCTCGCGAAACTCCCGGTTGCCGGCCTTCAGCTCCTCCAGGCACTTGATATAGGCGCACAGGCGGTCGGCCGCCTTGACCAGCCGCCACTCGGGGGATTTGGTGTCCGGCGTAATCAGGGGCTCATAGTCCGGGGTGAGGTCCTCCGGCAGCATGGTCAGCAGCCGCCTGGCGGCCACGGCTTCGATTTTCCGATACTCGGCCTTGATGGCGGGGTTGTTGTGCTTGACGGGGGTGGGCAGGTCCCCGGTGATCACCTCGCTGGCGTCGTGGTACAGCGCCAGCGCCATCACGTGCTCGGCGTTGTAGTTGCGCTGGTGACGCCTGTTGCCGATCAGCGCCAGCGCATGGGCGATCATGGCGCACTGCATGGCGTGTTCCATGTCGTTTTCGGGCAGTGTGTTGCGCATCAGCCCCCAGCGGGAGATAAAGCGCATCCGGGACAGGTAGGCAAAAAAATGAAAGGCCATGGTGCTCCTTACTCTTGGTTGATGTTCAGCATCTGCGGGATGTGTCCGCAGGCCGGCAGAAAGCGGTGAAAGAAATCATCGGCGCTCAGCTCGACGCTGCGGTGGTTGACCCCCGGGTGAAACAGCAGGCGGGGAAAGGCGGCCAGTTCGCTGTCCACCCCCAGCGTGATGCGGTGGCTATCGTCAAATATCAGGCCCAGCGGGCTGACCGCGCCCGCGGCCAGCCCCAGCATATCGGGCAGCAGCTCACTGCGGGCAAAGCTGAGGCGCGACACCCCCAACAGCTTGCTGACCACCGCCGTGCGGAAGGCACGGTCATGCCGCAGCAGCACCAGGTAGAAGGCGCTTTCCTGCCGGTTGGTCAGGAACACATTTTTGCACATGGCAGCCTGCGACCAGTCCACCCCCTGGATGGTCTGGCAGGCCTCAATGGTCTCCTTGGGCTCGTGTTCGTAGAGCACATAGGGGATATCCAGGCTTTTCAGGTAGCGCAGGATTTCGTCACTTCGGTCCATGTTCGTCCTTGCTGCGGCGCAGCCCGCCTTCAAAGCCCAGGCTGCCCGGCCGGTAATATACGGTATCCTCAAACCCTTCGGGCATGTAGGTCTGCTTGACCCAGTGGCCCGGAAAGTCATGGGGGTACAGGTAGCCCGAGGTATCGTTGATGCGCTGATGCCCTGCGTAATGCGCGTCGCGCAGGTGCTCGGGCACGGCGCCCAGGTTGCCCTTTTCGGCATCGGCCTTGGCCTCTATCATGGCCATCACCACGCTGTTGCTCTTGGGGCTCTCGCAGATGGCGATGATGGCCTGGCTGAGGGACAGCCGTGCCTCCGGCAGCCCAACAAACTCCAGCGCCTGTGCCGCGGCTACGGCCTGCAGCATGGCATTCGGGTTGGCCAGCCCCACGTCCTCGCTGGCGTGGGCAATCAGCCGGCGGGCAATCAGCCGCGGGTCGGCCCCGGCATACAGCAGCCGGGAGAACCACAGCAGCGCCGCATCGGCATCCGAGCCGCGCAAAGACTTGCAAAAGGCGGACAGCATGTCGTAATACAGGGAATCGTCCACCTTGATGACGGGCTTTTGTATGCTGTCCTCGGCGATCTCCAGCGTGATGCGGATTTCGCCGCCCTGGGTGGGCGTGCTCAGCGTGGCCAGCTCCAGCGCGTTGAGCGCCATGCGGATGTCCCCGCCTGCCGTTTGCACCCAATGGTTGAGCGCGTCTTCATCCACCCGCACATGCATCTGGCCAACGCCGTTTTGCTCGTCAACGATGGCGCGCTCCAGCGCCGTGCGCACATCCTGATCGCTCAGCGGCTCAAAGGCAAACAGGCGGCAGCGGCTGACGATGGCGGGCGTCATGGCGATCATGGGGTTTTCGGTGGTGGAGCCGATGAAGCGGATAAGCCCTTCCTCAATGGCGGGGAGAATGCTGTCGGACTGCGCCTTATTCCACCGGTGGCATTCATCCAGCAACAGGTAGGTGGCCTTGCCGTACATTTTGCGGCGGTCATCGGCCTCCTTGAGCACCTCGCGCACCTCGGCCACGCCGGAGGTAACGGCGTTCATGCGCACAAAGGCGGCCTTGGTCATCTGCGCGATGACGTAGGCGAGCGATGTCTTGCCGCAGCCGGGCGGGCCATAGAAGATGCTGCTGGTCAGCTTGTCAGCCAATATGGCGCGGCGCAGCAGCTTGCCGGGGCCAACGATGTGCTCCTGCCCGATGAACTCGTCCAGGTTGCGGGGGCGCATGCGGTCGGCCAGCGGCTGGTTGGCGGTATTGTTGTAATCAAATAATGTCATGTTCATCCTTGAGGTTAATCAATAGGCCCTTGCCATCGGCGCTCCAGCGCCAGCGGTGCGGGGCGTCGCCCATGGCGCACACCATGTGCAGCACGGCGATGCCATAGTTAAGGCCGCCAAAGCCGCGGCCGGACAGCCGCAGCGTGTTGCCCGAGAAGGAGAAGCGCCAGGGCTGCGTGTTGATGGCCGAGGGCGCCTGCCGCGCGGCCTCCGCCGCCTGAAAGGCCCAGTTGGGCCAATCCGCCGGGTCGTCCAGGCACAGGTCTTTAAGCGGCTTGCGCTTTCGGTCCGTGGGGATGTTCGGGGCGGGGTGGCCATAGGGGATGACGGCGGCTACCTTTTCCCGGCCTGTGAGGGGGATATCCACCGCCGAGCGGCGGAAGTTGCCCGACACCCAGCAGCTGCCCAGGCCCAGGCTGGTCATTTCCAGCACCAGGGCCTGACCGGCGATGCCTGCGTGCAGGGCAGCGTGCTCCACATCGGGGTTTAAAATGACTGCCGCATACTGGGATGCGTATTCTATGCGCGGGCCAAACGGAATGGGGAAAAAGAGCCGGTTGAAATCGCAATCAGCCAGCACCAGGCGCACGCCCGGCAGCCCGGCGCGGGCCGCCGTATAGTCCAGCGCGCTCCTTTGGGCCATATCAGCCGGCGCACTGAAGCTGCGGCAGCTGTATCGCCGCGGGATTGCCTCCTGCCAGCGCTTGCGCTGCGCGCTTGAAAAAAACCCTTCCCAGGCGCAGGTTGACATAACTCCCCCCCTTGCATGTCACCAAAGTGTAGCATGAAGGGGGGATGAATTCAAGGAAAATCAGGTGGTGGCAGGCTGTGTCCTGCGGCTGCCCAGCTCGTCCATGGAACGCTCCTCCTGAAACTGGGTGGTGTACAGCTGGTGGTACTGGCCCCGGGCGGCAATCAGCTCCTGATGGGTACCGGACTCGCTGATCTGCCCGTCTTCAATCACCAGAATGCGGTCGGCATTGCGGATGGTGGACAGCCGGTGGGCGATGATGAAGCTGGTGCGTCCCTCCAGCGTGCGCTCGATGGCGTGCTGGATCATCATCTCGGTTTCGGTGTCCACCGAAGAGGTCGCCTCGTCCAGCACGAAGATGCGCGGGTCGTGGATGATGGCGCGCGCAAAGGAGATCAGCTGCTTTTCGCCGGTGGACAGGCGGTTGCCGCCCTCGCCCACCTGGGTGTCGTAGCCCTTTTCCAGCTTCATGATAAAGCCTTCCGCGTTCACCAGCTGGGCGGCGCGGCGCACCTGCTCGTCGCTGGCATCCTTGGCCGCGTAGCGTATGTTGTCGGCAATGGTGCCGCTGAACAGGTGCGGCTCCTGCAACACATAGCCCAGGTTTGATTGCAGCCACAGCTGGCTGCGCTGGCGGTAGTCCACCCCGTCAATGAGGATGTTGCCCTGTGTGGGCTCGTAAAAGCGGCAGATCAGGTTGACGATGGTGCTCTTGCCGGCGCCGGTGGCACCCACCAGCGCGATGGTCTGGCCGGCCTGCACATGCAGGTCAAAGCGGCGCAGCACCTCCTCACCGTCCTTGTACTTGAAGCCAACATCCTGAAACTGCACATCCCCTGCAATGGGGGGCCAGTTTTCCTTTTTGGGGTGGAAGTTGTCGCCGAACTGCGCCTCCACCTCCGCGCTGTCCTGAATATCGGGCTGGGTATCCAGCAGCGTCAGCACGCGCTCGGCGGCTGCCTGGCGGCGCTGAAACTCGGTAAACGTGCCCGCGATGTTTTCAATGGGGTGGAAGAACTCCACCACATACCCAACAAAGGCGGCCAGAGAGCCCAGGCTCATGGCGCCGCTGAGGGTGATGCCCACGCCGCGGGTCAGCACCAGCGCCGTGACGATGGAGGCGATAAAGGTCACCAGGGGAAAGAAAAGCGACGACAGCACCGAGGCATGGATGCTGCGCCGGCGGATTTCGCCTGTCAGCTGCTGCATCTCCTGGTTGTTAAGCTGCTCGCGCACCAGCGTCTTGCTGGTCTTGGCGCCCATGATGCCCTCGTTGAAGGCGGCGGTGATCTGGCTGTTGACGCGCCGGATCTTACGGTGGTTGGCGATCATCCGCTTTTCAAAGAAGAAGGCGACGGCCAGCAGCGGGGGAATGGAAGCCAGCACGATCAGCGCCAGCTGCCAGTTGATGAGAAACATGGAGACGAAGCTGGCCAGCAGGTAGAAGGAGGCCCACACAAAGTCCAGCATGCCCCAGCCCAGCGCCTCGCCGATCTGGGCAGTATCGCTGGTCAGCCGGGTGAGCAGGTTGCCCACCGGCATGCGGTCGTAGTAGGAGAAGGGCAGCTCCTGCAGCTTGCGAAAGCCACGGGTGCGGATGTCGTAGTTGACATGCCACTCAATGTGGCCCGCCAGGTACAGAAAGCCATAGGCGGCGGCAAAGTCAAGCACCACCATCAGCAGCAGGCTCAGGCCGATAAACCAGCCCAGGTTGGCCGTGTTGCCCTTGACAACGATTTCGTCAATGGCATAGCGCGTCAGCAAGGGCTGCGCTGCCTCCAGCACGCCTAACAGAATCATCATCACCATGCACTGGCCAATCTTGCCCCAGTGGGGCCGGGCCAGTTGCAGCACGCGCTTCCACAGGCTGAGGCTCAGCCTGCGGGGCGCTTCCTGTTGGTCCAGTTCGTACTGCATCAGGCAGTCACCTCCTCGTGGCGGGCAGGCGAAGCATCGCTTCCACCCTGTATTTCGTAGATGCGCCGGTACAGGCCCGGCTGCTTGATCAGGTCGGCATGCTGCCCGGAGGCCGTGATGCGGCCATCCTCCAGCACCAGAATCAGGTCCGCCCGGCTCAAAGTGCTGATGCGGTGGCTGATGATGAAGGTGGTGGTGCGGCGATCGCCCGACAGCAGCGCGTCGCGGATCTGGGCGTCGGTCCTGGTGTCAACGGCTGACAGCGAATCGTCAAAGATGAGGATGTCGTTGTCCTTCATCAGCGTGCGGGCGATGGCGATGCGCTGCTTCTGGCCGCCCGACAGGGTGACGCCCCGCTCGCCCACCATGGTGTCATAGCCCTTCTCGCTTTTCTGGATGAAATCAATCGCGCTTGCAATCTGCGCGGCGTGGTCGATGTGCGGCTGGTCGGCCTGTGCGGTGGTGATAGCGATGTTTTCGCGGATGGTTTTGCTGTACAGGAAGCTATCCTGCAGCACCAGCCCTACGCGCTGGCGCAGGTAGTTGCGGTCGATCTTTTCCAGCGGCACGCCGCCGATGCGGATCTGCCCGCCCTGGGGGGCATACAGCCTTTGCAGCAGGTGCACCAGGCTGCTCTTGCCCGAGCCCGTGGGGCCCAGAATGGCCACCGTCTGCCCCGGCTGCACGGTGAAGCTGACGTCCTGCAGCACCGGGCGGCTGGACTCATAGCCAAAGGTGACATGGTCGAACACAATGTCCCCTTGCAGCACCGGCTTGAGGGCATCCGGCTCCTCAGGCTCTGTTTTTGTGTTCAGCACTTCCACCAGGCGGTTGAGCGCCACACGGGTTTTGCCCGAATCCGTCAGCACGCGGCCCAGCTGGCGGATGGGCCACATCAGCATGCTGGTGTAACTGGTCAGCAGCACCATGTCGCCAATGGTGATGGTGCCGCGCAGCGCCGCTAAAATGGTAACCAGCATGGAAATGACGATCTGCAGGTTGCCCATCGAGCCGCTCAGGCCCCAGTACACCGCCTCCACCGAGGCAACTTTGAAGCCGCGCTTGCGATGCTCCCGGCTGGCCGCTTCAAACTTTTCGATCTCGCTTTGCGCCTGGCCAAAGGCGCGCACCACGCGCACGCCGGTCAGGTTTTCCTGCAGCACCGTGCTCATCACCGCCTCCGCCTCATCCGACTTGCGAAAGGATTGGGACACCAGGCGGAAGAAATACATGGAGAACAGGAAGATCACAGGCGTGATGCTCAGGCTCAGCAGCGTGATGCCCGGGTTGATGGGCAGCATCAGCGCCAGCGCGATGATGACCATGAAAAAGGAATACAACAGCGATACCACCTGGTCGCTCAGAAAGCGGCGGATGGTGTCGATGTCCGACGTGCAGCGCTGCAGGAGGTCGCCCGTCTCCACCTTCACATGGTAATCAAAGGGCAGGTGCTGGATATGGTCGTACATGCGGTTGCGCAGGTGCTGGGCGGCGTTCTGGCTGCCCTTGGTGGTCAGCGTGCCGCGAAAGTAGAAGGCAACGCCGGATATGATGGAGATCAGCACGATCATCACGCCGAACAGCCACAGGTTCTGCCCCAGATAGCCGGGGCCGAACAGCCGGTCAAACCCGCGGTTGAGCAGTGCCGGGAAGCGGGACGGCCCATCGCCCAGGTGGTGGTCAATCAGCTCCGCCAGGATGGCCGGGGTGGCGAACTGGGCCATTGTGCGGAAGATGGTGAATATCAGGGCCAGAATATAATACCTTGCGTTTTGTCGCAGCAGGGTCTTGAGCAGGCGGGAAGCAGTCATAAATGTCATTCTCCTAAACGGGCATTAAAAAGCCTTCCGGTGAAGCGCGGAAGGCATCGGAGCATACAAAGGCATCAGCCTATGAAGCCAGCGTGCGGCCGCGCAGGGACAAGGTACCGGGCACCAATAGACGAATCCTGGTCATCTGCGCGCACTCCTTTCTGTCATGTGGCATCATGCTAAACCAAGAATGCAGGTTTGTCAACAGTTTTTCACACAAAAAAGCCGCCTTGCGGCGGCAAAAGATGGGGCAATAGTGTTACCAGCTGGCGTTCATGGCGCGGGCCACGGCATTCTGGTGGGTTGCGTCCACCCGGTTGGTGTCGTGCGTCTTGCTGTTGTAGAAGTGCACGCAGAAATGGCCCGTGAAGCCGTTGTTGTTTACCGTGGTGGTGCCGTGAGGCATGCCGTTCATGGAGGCGGCGTACACATGGCCGTTGTACTTCACCAAAATGGAGCGCCGCGCCCAGGACCAGTCTCCGCCAAAGATATCCTTGATGGCGCTGGAATCCTTGGCCGTAAGGGGCTCCGCATCCATGTGGTTGGCTCCGCTCCAGCGCTTGGCGGTAAACACCCGCCCGGTGGACACATCCTTCACGCTGAAGATGGCGCCCTTGGGGATGGTGTTGGGGGCCCTGAACCAGTCCAGCCTTTCCGCCTTGATGGTGTGGTTGGCCGCATCCTTGCCAAACAGCTTTCTGATGGTGGCGTTACCTGCCACGCCGTCCGCCTGCAGCCCGCTGCGCTTCTGAAAGGCCTTGACGGCCTCCACGGTTTTGTCGCCGTAGCTGGAGTCGATGGCTGCCTTGTAAAAGCCCTTGAGCTTGAGTGCCTGCTGCAAGGCCTTGACGTGCTGCCCGCGGGCTCCCTTGTCGGTGGTGTTGGGCACTTTAATATCGTTGATGGAGCGTATGCCGTTCATCTGCGGGTCGTTGGCGGCGGTGGTTTCGGCTACGTTGCCAAACAGCTTCTTGATGGTGGCATAATCCGCCTCGCCGGTGGCTTTCAGGCCATTGGCGCGCTGGTAGGCCAGCAGGGCTTCCTTGGTCTGGTTGCCGAAGGCGCCGTCTACAACGCCCTTATATACCTTCTTCAGCTGCAAGGCACGTTGGAGCTTCTCCACGTCCACGCCACGGGCACCCATTTTGAGCATCTTGGGCGGATCACCTAAATCGCGGATGGTGGAAGTGTTGGCATATTTGCTGGTGCTCTTGGGCTGGGTGGCTGCCTCTAACTTGCCCAAGGTGGCATTGGATACGGTGACGAACTTCTTCATCACGTAGCCGGTCTTCCCGTCAAAGCGCACCTGGTAGAACTCGCCCTTGGTATTGACCAGCGCCACCTTGGTTCCCTTGCTCAGCCGGGCATAAAACTCGCTGTCGGTGTTGGGCTGCATCCGGAAAAAGACCTTGTCTGCGTTGACCGTGCCGGTCAGCGCGGAGGCCATGGCCGATCCCGCCAGGGATATCATCAGGGCCGCCAGGGCAAAAACCACCAGCAGACGTCCTTTAATGGAAGAGTGAGTACGCATGATTTGATCCTCCTGTCAGGGGCCTTTGCGTATGCGGAAAACTGCTTAGCCGCTTGCGGAACAAATATATTACAAAATTATTAAAATTGCAAGCCTTTTCTGAAACATTTAATTGTAAAATCTTCGAACCTTCAGGATTGGACTGCCTCTGGCGTTCGTGCTATACTGCCTTAGGTCATTCTATTATGTACAACAAGAGGCTTTGACATGTATGATGTGTTAATCATCGGTGCGGGCGTCATCGGCTGCGCCGTGGCCCGCCAGATTGCCCAGTATGAGGGAAAGGTGGCCGTGCTGGACAAGGCCGGCGATGTGTCGGAGGGCGCCAGCAAGGCCAACAGCGGCATTGTGCACGCCGGCTATGACGCCACGCCGGGCAGTGAAAAGGCCCGCCTCAACGTAAAGGGCGCGGCCATGTACCCGCAATTATGCCGGCAGCTGGGCCTGCCCTATGGGCAGCCGGGGGCGCTGGTGCTCGCCTTTGACGAGGCCGACCGCGCCGCCATCCAGGCGCTGGAGGCCCAGTCCCGTGTGAATGAAGTGGCGGGCTGCCGGGTGATTGAGCGGGACGAAGTGCTGGCCATGGAGCCGAATGTCAACCCCGCCGTGGTGTGCGCGCTGCATGTGCCCACCTCCGGCCTGGTCAGTCCCTATGAATTGACCCACGCGCTGGCCAATGCCGCGGCTGCCGGCGGCGTTGAGTTTCAGCTGGAGACCGAGGTCACCGGCATAGAGCAGATCGAGGGCGGCTGGGCGCTGCACACCAACCGGGGCGTGCTGTACACCCGTGCCTTTGTCAACTGCGCGGGCGTGTATGGCGGCGTGTTGCACAACATGATCTCCACCCGCCCCGTGCGCATCATCCCGCGGCGCGGGCAATACTACCTGCTGGACCGCGATGAACACCTGCCCTTTGGCATGACCATGTTTCAGGTGCCCACCAAGATGGGCAAGGGCGTGCTGATCAGCCCCACCACCCATGGCAACCTGCTCATCGGCCCCACGGCGGAGGATATTGAGGACGGCGGGGACGTCACGACCACGGCTGACGGCCTGGCCGACGTGCTGAGCAAGGCCGCCCTCACCTGGCCGGATATCAGCACCCGCAGCGTGATCACCAACTTTTCCGGCATACGCGCCCATGAGGCGGGCGGCGACTTTATCATCGGCACGGTGGAGGGGGCAGGCGAGGGCGCGTTTGAAGCCATCGGCATTGAAAGCCCCGGCCTGACGGCAGCACCCGCTATCGGCGAGGAGTTGGGCACCTGGGTGGCCTATTTCCTGCAGCTGCCCAAGAAGCGGTACATGCGCGATGTGCCGCCCATGCCCAAGGCCTTCAGCCATATGAGCCCGGGGGAGCGGGAGGCCGCCTACCTCAAGGACCCGGAATACGGCCGCATCGTCTGCCGGTGCGAAACCGTCACCGAGGCCGAGGTGCGCCAGGCCATCCGCCAGCCGGTGGGGGCGCGCACGCTGGATGGCGTCAAGCGCCGCACCCGCGCGGGCATGGGGCGCTGCCAGGGCGGCTTTTGCAGCCCCAGGGTGGTGCAGATCTTGTGTGAGGAGCTGGGCATGAAGCCCGAGGAGGTCACCAAGTTCGGCGGCGGCAGCTGGCTGCTGGCGGGCACGCTGGACAGCATGGGCACGGAGGATGGCAGCCATGGCGAATGAGCATACGCAGGTAGATATATTGGTGGTGGGCGCCGGCCCGGCCGGGCTGGCCGCCGCCATATCGGCCAAGGAGGCCGGCATCGAGCGCATCGTGGTGCTGGAGCGGGAGGATTTTCAGGGCGGCATCCTGCGCCAGTGCATTCACAATGGCTTTGGCCTGCACCGCTTCAAGGTGGAGCTGACCGGCCCCGAGTACGCCCAGCGGGATATCGACCGTGCGGCGGAGCTGGGCATCGATATTCGCACCGGTGTCACCGTGCTGGAGGTCAGCGACGACCGCCGGGTGACGGCCATCAGCCAGCAGGGCGGCCTGCAGGTGTTTGAAGCCGGCGCCGTCATCTTGGCCATGGGCTGCCGCGAGCGCTCCCGCGGAGCGCTGGCCATCCCGGGCACACGCTGCGCCGGCATCTTCAGCGCCGGCACCGCCCAGCGCTATGTCAACCTGGAGGGCTACATGCCCGGCAGGCGGGTGGTCATTCTGGGCTCGGGCGATATCGGCCTGATCATGGCCCGGCGCATGACGCTGCAGGGTGCCAAGGTGCTGGCTTGCGTGGAGCTGATGCCCTACTCCAGCGGCCTCAACCGCAACATCGTGCAGTGCCTGCAGGATTATGACATCCCCCTGCTGCTCAGCCACACCGTGACTGACATTCACGGCCGCGAGCGGCTGACCGGCGTCACCGTATCCCAAGTGGATGAAAACCGCCGGCCCATCCCGGGCACCGAGCAGCACTTTGACTGCGATACGCTGCTGCTGTCCGTCGGGCTGATCCCCGAAAACGAGCTGTCCCAGGGCGCGGGGGTGGAGCTGAGCGCGGCCACTTCGGGCGCTGTGGTGGATAATACGTTGCAGACCAACGTGCCCGGCATCTTTGCCTGCGGCAATGTGTTGCATGTGCACGACCTGGTGGACCATGTATCCAACGAGGCATCGGTGGCCGGACGGGCCGCCGCGGCCTATGTGCGCGGCAAGGCCTGGCAGGGGCGCTCGCTGCCTGTGATGGACGGTGCAGGCGTGCGCGGCACGGTGCCCCAGCGCATCATTTTGCCCGAGGTGCCGGTGGATTTTACCATCGACCTGATGTTCAGGCCTATCAACGTGTACCGCAATCACTATCTGGTGGTGCGCGCGGATGACAAGGTGCTCTCCTGCAAAAAACATATGATCCTCACCCCGGGCGAAATGGCAGTAGCCCCCATGAACGAGAAGATGCTGGAGCAGTGCCGGGACGCGCAGGCGGTCACGGTAGAGATCTCCGAAGAAAAAGTGTCCTGACTAAATCCTTCCATTCATAGCACAAGCCGCCCGATGCATCACCGGGCGGCTTGTGCTGTGGCTCTGTACCGATTATTCGGCAGCGTACCCCTTTGGGTTCATGCTCTGCCAGCGCCAGGAGTCGCGGCACATGTCCTCCAAGCCCTTTTCGGCCTGCCAGCCCAGCAGCTCTTTGGCGCGGCGCGGGTCGGCATACACGGCGGCCACGTCGCCCGGGCGGCGCGGGGCGATCTGGTAGGGCACCTTCACGCCGTTGACCTTTTCAAAGGCGTGCACGATATCCAGCACGCTGTAGCCCACGCCGGTGCCCAGGTTGATGGCCACGCTGCCGGTATTGCGGGCGGCATAGTTCAGCGCGTCCATGTGCCCCTGGGCCAGGTCCACCACGTGGATATAGTCGCGCACGCCGGTGCCGTCGGGCGTGTCATAGTCATCGCCAAATACGCTCAGCTGCGCCAGCCTGCCCAGCGCGGTCTGGGTGATGTAGGGCATCAGGTTGTTGGGGATGCCGGAGGGGTCTTCGCCAATCATGCCCGAGGCATCGGCGCCGATGGGGTTGAAGTAGCGCAGCAGCACGATGGACCACTCGGGATCGGCCGCGGCGATGTCGCGCAGGATTTGCTCGCCCATAAACTTGGTCCATCCATAGGGGTTGGTGCAGCCCAGCGCGGCCTCCTCATTTACCGGCATGGGGGAACCGGGCTGATACACCGTGGCGGAGGAGGAGAAGATCAGCCGCTTGACGTTGTGCCTGTCCATCACGCGGCACAGTGTCATCGTGCTGACCAGGTTATTGCTGTAGTAGCGCAGGGGAATGCTGACCGACTCGCCCACGGCCTTCAGCCCGGCAAAATGGATCACCCCATCAAAGCTGTGCTCGCTGAACACCTTGTCCAGCATGTTGTCATCGCACACGTCAAAGGGATAGAAGGCAAACTCCCTGCCCGCCAGCGTCTGCACCCGGCGCATGGCCTCCTCCTGGGCGTTGACCAGGTTGTCCACCACCACCACGTCATGTCCCGCGCGCAACAGCTGCAGGCAGGTATGCGAGCCAATGTACCCCGCGCCGCCGGTTACCAGAATTTTCATGCTCATATCCCCCTCGTACCTAATAGATTCACTGCGTAAAGCCGGGCAGGTTTTCCATAAAATCGTCCTTGCGCATGTCTGCCCCCACAGCGCTGTAATAAAGCCCAAATTTGTAGCTGCTGTAGCGGCTGTCCCTGGGCTCTACATGGTATTGCTCATAGCGGTGCTGGGATTTGTGGAAGCGGTCGTATGCTTCCACCGCCAGTTCAAAGCCGGTCTTCCCGTCAAAGGCGGTAAGCGGCCGGTCCCAGTTCATCTCCAGCGCCGCCGTATTATCTTTGCCCCGGTAGAGGTGCAGATAGACCTTTTGCACCTCAAAGGGGCCGTACTTGTCAAAGGAGTCAGGGTGGCGCTGCGGGTCCGCCGCATAGGCAATGCACTTCTTGGCCAGGTCAGCGCATAGGCGGTGCACGCCGTGGCCGTACTCGCCCCGCTCGTCATGGGTGACGATCACCTCGGGCCTGTGCCGGCGGATCAGCTCGGTGAGGTAATCGGCCGTCTTGCGCTTGCCGTTGCGTTGGTAGGCGTGGTCCAGATCCCGGGCATACAGATCGGGGAAGGGGCCAAACACCGGGTAGTTGCGCACCCCCAGGTACCACAGGCAGTCCAGCAGCTCGCTGCGGCGCATGGCACCCGCGTCGGTCAGCACCACGGGCAGCACCTTGATGCCCCGCTCGGCCGCGTAGTCGGGCAGCAGGCCGCCGAAAAAAAGCACCTCGTCATCCGGGTGCGCAAACAGCAGCATCAGGTCGGCATCCGGCCAGGTGGGCTGCCATTGCTGCACCCATGCGGGCAGCTCGCCCGCCCCCAATATCGTGATCTCCTGGATGCCAAAGGTCTTGCCGTCATCCTTGTCTGGCATCAGGCGCAGGCCGGTCACGCCCTCCAGCGGGTAGTACTGGTGCGCGCAGGGGGCCGCCTCATAGCGGGCTGCATCCGCCCACTGGCCGTCCTGCTGTACTTGTATGGAAAAGGCGCGCGGCTCCTGTACCCAGCGGATGTACAGGCCATGCATCGGGGTGGGGGATGTGATGGTCAGCGCGCCATTGCCCCTCGTGCCCTGCCAGCCTTTTGTGTAGTTGCCGTCGGTGAGGCGGGTTAATGTGCGCTGGTTGCTCGGCGCGGAAAACGTTGCCTGGGCAGTGATATCAGGCGCCTCTATGGCGGCTGCATGTGACGCCGTGAACAGCGATAGGGTCAGCGCCAGGATGGCCAGACAGCTCCTCAGGGGGACCCGGTTCACAAAATGCTTGTCCATGCGTTCAAGTATAGACCGCGATGTTTTGTGTGTCAACGCAATTTGCCTTTACAAAAACCGCCTGACTGGCTATACTTCTTTGTGTTTGTCTAAGGAGGAAGTGCAATGTATTCACAGCCCTATCAGCCGGAGATCATCGAGAAAAAATGGCAGCAAATCTGGGATGAATCGCATGCCTTTGAGGCCAAGAGCGATTATGCCAAGCCCAAGTATTATTGCCTGATTGAGTTCCCCTACCCCTCGGGGGCGGGGCTGCATGTGGGTCACCCGCGCAGCAATACGGCGCTGGACATCATCGCCCGCAAGCGCCGCATGGAGGGGTACAACGTGCTGTACCCCATCGGCTGGGATGCCTTTGGCCTGCCCACCGAAAACTATGCCATCCAGCACCATGTGCATCCCGCCAAGGTAACGCGGGAGAATATCGACCACTTCCGCCGCCAGCTCAAGCGCATCGGCTTCAGCTTTGACTACAGCCGCGAGGTGGATACCACCGACCCCAACTGTTACCGCTGGACGCAGTGGATATTCCTCAAACTCTTTGAACATGGCCTGGCCTACAAGGCGGAGATGCCCATCAACTGGTGCACCAGCTGCAAGGTGGGCCTGGCCAATGAAGAGGTGGTGGACGGCGTCTGCGAGCGCTGCGGCAGCGAGGTGGTGCGCAAGGTCAAAAATCAGTGGATGCTGCGCATCACCCAGTATGCCCAGAAGCTGCTGGATGGGCTGGACACGGTGGATTTTATCGACAGGGTAAAGGCCCAGCAGCGCAACTGGATTGGCCGCAGCGAGGGCGCTGAGGTGGACTTTGCCATTGAGGGCAGCGATACCACCCTGCGGGTGTTCACCACGCGGCCGGATACGCTGTTTGGCGCCACCTACATGGTGATCTCGCCCGAGCACCCGCTGCTGCACCAGATGAAGGACCGCATCCCCAACATGGACCAGCTGTCCGCCTACCAGGCCGAGGCCGCCCGCAAGAGCGACTTTGAGCGCACCGAATTGGTGCACGAAAAGACCGGCGTGGCCATCGACGGCGTGCAGGCCATCAACCCGGTGACCGGGCAGGCCATCCCGATCTGGGTGTCGGACTATGTGCTGATGAGCTATGGCACCGGCGCCATCATGGCGGTGCCCGGCCACGATACCAGGGACTGGGAGTTTGCCCGGGCCTTCAACCTGCCCATCGTGGAGGTGGTGGCCGGCGGCAACATCGACGAGGCCGCGCACACCGACATCGAGGAGGGCATTCTGGTCAACTCCGGCTTCCTCAACGGCCTGCATGTGACTGAAGCCAAGGAAAAGATGACAAAGTGGCTGGAGGAAAAGGGCCTGGGCGAGCGCAAGGTGAACTATAAGCTGCGCGACTGGGTGTTCAGCCGCCAGCGCTACTGGGGAGAGCCGATCCCGATTGTGCACTGCCCCCAGTGCGGTGCCGTGCCCCTGAAGGAGAGCGACCTGCCCCTGCTGCTGCCCGAGGTGGAGCACTACCAGACCACCGAGTCAGGGGAAAGCCCGCTGGCCGCCATATCGGACTGGGTCAATGTGCCCTGCCCGGCCTGCGGCGGCCCGGCCAAGCGGGAGACCGACACCATGCCCCAGTGGGCCGGCAGCAGCTGGTACTTCCTGCGCTACTGTGACCCGCACAACGATCAGGCCTTTGCCTCCCAGCAGGCGCTGGACTACTGGCTGCCGGTGGACTGGTACAACGGCGGCATGGAGCATACCACGCTCCACCTGCTGTACAGCCGCTTCTGGCACCTGTTTTTGCATGATATCGGCCAGGTGAAGGCGCCCGAACCCTACCAGAAGCGTACCAGCCACGGCATGATTCTGGGCGAAAACGGCGAAAAGATGAGCAAATCTCGCGGCAATGTCATCAACCCCGATGACATGATTGACGAGATCGGGGCCGATGCCTTCCGCATGTATGAGATGTTTATGGGTGCCTTTGACCAGGCCATCCCGTGGAACACCAACGGCGCCCGCGGCTGCCGCCGCTTTCTGGATCGCGTATGGCGCCTGCAGGACATGGTGGACGACAAGGCCAAAGGCCTGAGCAGCGACCTGGCTGTCAACGTCAACAGCACCATCAAAAAGGTGACGGAAGACTACGAGCGCATGAAGTTTAACACCGCCATCGCGGCGCTGATGACGCTGGTGAACGACTACACCGCCAAGGGCAGCATCACCCGGGATGAGTTCAAGGCGCTGCTGCTGCTGCTCAGCCCGGTGTCGCCCCATATCTGCGAGGAAATCTGGCAGCAGCAGGGCTACGGCGATCCGGTGTGGGGCCAGCCCTGGCCCCAGTACGATGAGAGCAAGTTGGTGGGCGACCAGGTGGAGATTGCCGTGCAAATCAACGGCAAGGTGCGCGGCAAGCTGATGGTGCCCAGCGCCCTTGATAAGCTGGAGGGGGAGCGCACGCTGCCCGATTCCCTGGCTGTGCGCCAACTGGTGGGCGACCGCTCCGTGGTGAAGACCATCTATGTGCCCGGCAGACTATTAAATTTGGTGGTGAAATAAGATGAGCAACATTCCGCTTCTGCGCAAGACAAGCAGCCTGGTTTCCCTGCCCAACCTGCGGGAGAATATCCGCATGCTGCGCGAGTTTGTCGGCCCCAAGGTTAAGGTGTTGTTGGTGGTCAAGGCGGATGCCTATGGCCACGGGATTGTGCAGTGCAGCCAGGCGGCCCAGCGCGAGGGCGTGGACTGGTTGGGCGTCGCTTTGGTGGAGGAGGGGATGGTGGTGCGCCAGGCCGGTGTCACCACGCCCACTTTGGTCTTTGGCGCCCTCAACCGGGAAGGCATGGAGGCAGCAGCCCAGAACGACCTGACGGTGCCGCTGCCCGATGTAAACAGCGTGCAGCTTGCGCAAGCGGCGGCCCAGCTGACCGGCAAGCCCATCGATGCCCACATCAAGCTGGATACGGGGATGAACCGCATCGGCGCGCGCAACAAGGAGGAGCTGCTGGCGCTGCTTGCGGCCCTTAAGCAGGCGCCGCTGGTGCATGTAAACGGCGTGTTTACACACTTTGCCGATGCGGATACCCCGGCGCGGGAATATACGGATTTTCAACTGGCGCGTTTCCGCGAGTTGCTTCCTCTGCTGCCCGAGGGCCTGTTGGTCCACGCCGCTGCCACGGGCGCCGCCCTGTTCCGGCCGGATGCGCATTTTGACATGGTGCGCGTGGGCACCGGGCTGTACGGCTATCCGCCGGAGGGCAGCCCTGTGGCCTTCAAGCCCTGCATCCGCATCGCAGCCGAGATCACCTTTGTCAAAACCTTGCAGGCCGGCGAGAGCGTCAGCTATGGCTGCATCTATATCGCCGACAGGGAGACCAGGGTGGCCACTGTAGCCGCGGGCTATGGCGATGGCTACCCCAGAGCGCTCTCCAACCAGGGGCGCGTGCTGGTGCACGGCGTATCCTGCCCCATCATCGGGCGCATCTGTATGGATCAGTTCATGGTGGATGTGAGCGCCGTGCCGGACGTTTATCCGGGTGACGAGGCTTTGCTCATCGGTGAGCAGGGCGGGGCATTTATCGGTGCGAATGAGCTGGCGCGCACCATTGGCACCGTTACCTATGACATTCTGCTGGCACCCGGTGCCCGCATCCCCAAGTTCTATCTGTCCGACGAAAAGGAGTGAGCATGCAGGGCAAGCCGCGAAAGAGCAAGCAAAAAGCCGCGTTCATCTACAAGCCCTACCTGAAGGGCAATTGGCGCAGCGTGCTGGCCGCCAAGCGGAGCTTGCGCATTCTGGTGTACCAGGTGGCGTTCATCTTTGCCTACCTGTTCATCGGGCAGGTGCTGCTGTTTGATGCAATGGTCTGGCGCGTGCTGGCCAATCTGCTGGTCTTGCTGTCCTTTGGCGCGCTGCTGTACAACGACGGCGCCCGGATGGGCATGGAGGACGTCACCTTCGCGGAGGTTGCCCTGGCCCGCCGGGAAGCCGGTAAAGAGGTCACATCGGCAGAGCTCGATCGGTGCTACCATCCGCTGAAAGGCTTTTTCACGGTGCTGGTGGGCACGCTGCCCCTCATCCTCCTCAGCCTGGTGTTTGCCTTGATCGCGACCGAGCAGCATTACCGGCTGGGCAGCCTGCCCGGCTGGGTGGCAGGTTTTGAGCGCAGGGCGGATGTGGGGCTGGCGCTTCAGTATTACCACGAGCATCAGGGGATCGGCCTGGAGGGCATCCTGCGCATCGTGGTGAGGCTGCTGCTGTTTCCCTTCGTCAATATGATCGGCACCTCTTCCAGCGCGGCGCTGCTGTGGCTTGAGCGGCTCAGCCCGCTGCTGGTCTGCCTGATCCCGCTGGGCTATGCGCTGGGCTACCTGCAGGGGCCCAGGCTGCGCGCGGGCGTGCACGGCGCCATCAGCACGGATGCCCGCAGGCGTGTTCGCCGGCAAAAGAAGGAGCGCGCACAGCGCCAGCAGCCGCGCAACCTGGTGTAGCAGGGCATGCGCATCATCGGCGGCGAATACGGCTCCCGGCGCCTGATTACGCCCCGGGGCGCGCACACGCGCCCCACGCTGGACCGTACGCGCGAATCCCTGTTCAACGTGCTGCAAGGCCGCGTGGATGGGGCAGCGGTGCTCGATCTGTTTTCGGGCAGCGGGGCCTTGGGGCTGGAGGCACTCAGCCGGGGGGCACGTACCGCCGTCTTTTGTGATGACAGTCGGGAGGCAGCGCAGGCAATCCGCGCCAATTTGACCGCACTGGGGGCACAGCACCGCGCCAGGCTGCTGCACATGGATTGGTCGCGGGCGGTGGACCTGTTGGCGGGCGAGGGGGAACGCTTCAACCTGATCTTTCTGGACCCGCCCTACCAGATGCGGTACGAGCCGGTGCTCAACAACATATCGGCGGCAGGTCTCCTTGCGCCGGACGGCTGGCTGATGCTGGAGCGGGACAGTGGCATGCAGGTCACCATGCCTGATGGGCTGGAAGTTTTCCGTACCAAGGACTACCGGGCGACATCCATCGATTTCGTCCGGTACAGGCAGGAGGTAGCTGATGAAAACAGCGGTATTTCCGGGCAGCTTTGACCCACTGACCAACGGTCACCTGGATCTGATCCGCCGCGCGCAGCGGCTGTGCGATCGCCTGATTGTGGCCGTGCTGATTAACCCGGATAAGCGGGGCCTGCTGGAGACGCAGCAGCGCCTGGATGTCATCAGTCAAGCCCTGGCGCAGGTGAAGGGCGTCGAGGTCAAGGCTTTTTCCGGCCTGTTGATAGAGTTTGTCAAACAGGAGCAGGCCGATTTTATCATCCGCGGCATCCGGGGCGTGCAGGACCTGGAGAACGAGATGGCCATGGCCTGGACAAACGAAAAGCTGCTGCCCGGCCTGGAGACCGTGGTACTGCTGACCCGGCCTGAGCTGGCGGGCGTCAGCTCCTCTTTGGTGCGGCAGATCGCCCATTTCGGCGGCGATGTATCCCCCTTTGTGCCCCCTGCTGTTGACGAAACCCTGCTGCGCCTTTACAATAAGCGTGACCAATCGGATGATACGCCTACTAAAGGAGGGGAATAATATGCCCAGGAACGAAGTTTTCGCCCTGATTGACGAACTGACGCTCAGCCTGCAAAACGCCAAGAAAATGCCGTTTACCGACTCTGTTATCGTCAACCAAGGCCAGATCACAGACGCCCTCAAGCGCATTGTGACCAACTACGATCCCTCGTTGGAAAAGGCCGACAAGATCATCGCCAATGAGGAGCGGATCTTAGGCGATGCCACCGACTCCGCTAACAAAACCATGAGCAACGCCCAGGCCCAGGCCCAGGGCATGGTGTCCGAGGCCAATACCTACGCGCAGCAGACCAGGGCACATGCCGATGCCTACGGGCAGGAGACCACCCGCCAGGCCGACGAGCAGGCGCGCGCCATCCTGGCCGACGCGCAGAACCGCGCCCAGCACATGATCGACGATGCACGCGCCCAGGCCGACGTGCTGGTCAGCCAGACCACCGTGCTGGCCCGCGCCGAGGCGCAGGCGCGCGAACTGCTGGAGAATGCCAATCAGCATGCCGAGGGCCTGCGCCAGCAGACCCAGCGCGACCTGGGCACGCTGCTTGACCATGTGGACGCCGCAGTCTCCGTGCAGCTTAACGAGGTGCGCATCCTCAAGCAAAACATCATCGCCTCCCAGGGCTTTGATGAAGAGGACCAGAGCTGACGATTGCGCAAACCGCGTTGCTTGTTTTCCTTTCTACGGGTTGACAGGCAGCGCGGTTTTTTGCTATCATAGCCAAGCGCTTCAGAGCATGCTGGCGCAACCGCGGAGAGATGGCCGAGCGGTTTAAGGCGCCAGTCTTGAAAACTGGTGATGCCGAAAGGCACCGGGGGTTCGAATCCCTCTCTCTCCGCCATCTCAACCACCGGCTATGGAGAAGTACCCAAGTGGCCGAAGGGGCTCCCCTGCTAAGGGAGTAGTGCGTCAA
>Ga0123333_10000321_pt1 | contig 53327 bp, 39 predicted proteins | sample BioC12SIPDNA_3_FD_89957 | JGI IMG/M metagenome (GOLD analysis project Ga0123333, IMG submission 89957) | Anaerobic biogas reactor microbial communites from Washington, USA - Biogas_R2_B C12 SIP DNA | ecosystem: Engineered > Bioreactor > Anaerobic > Unclassified | place: Washington, USA...
CGGAGGGTTCCACGCCTCCGGCGACGGCCTGGCCTATCGTGAGGGCGAGGTATGGGCCAACGTCACGGCGGTCGACGGCCTGCCTGATGACGACCTCAACGCAGTCGCTGTCTCGGCCGATGGCGAAATGGCAGTAGGGAGCCGGCTCGGTGTTGGGGTCTATGAGAACGGGGAGTGGCGCATCTTGCGTGCCGGACCCAGCCTCCCGGGTGTGTCGAGCGTCGCGGTTCGTGGCGACGGGGCCTGGTTTGGCTTCGGCGATCCGGCCTCTCAGGCTGCGGGCGGCGGTGTCTCGCATTTCGACGGGCAGCGGTGGGTGACCGAGAGCTTTGCCGGGCAGGGAGCACGCGAGAACGTCTGCGCGCTCGCGGTGGGGTCCGATGGGGTGCTATGGGGTGGGGCGGGCTGCACCGTAGCGCGCCGTGGGGCGGCAGGCTGGACCGTCGCGGCGGACTGCGAGACACTCAGCGGAAATGTGCACGCTCTGGCACCCGGTCCCGCAGGTGAGGTCTGGGTTGCGACCGACTTCGACGTCTACCGGCTGGACGGCGCGGACGTGGAGCGCTACGAAAGCCTCGTGCCGCTGGCGCTGGCGGTCGACGGCACCGGCACCGGCTGGGTTAGCCGGAGCCCGATAGTTGGCGGGGGGCTCTTTGCTTACCGCGATGGAGACGCGATCACGCAGACCTTGCCCATCACGATGGTGACCACGCTGGCGGCGGATCCCGCCGACGCCTTCGGGCGGGTCTGGGCGGCGGGACAGGACCGGCTCTTCGCTTACGATGGTCTGGCCTGGGCAGAGAGCCCAGCCCTGCCGAATCTCGTCGACTTGACCGTGGACGCTGACGGGATGCTGTGGGCCGCGGCGGGCACAGCCATCTACCGGCTGCAGGATGGTGACTGGACTCTCGTCACCGACCTGGGTATCCCGGTCCGCATCGTGGTTCCCGCGGCTGAAGGGCTGTGGCTCGGCACAGAGCTCGGCGTGGTCTTGGTGGAGTAGTTGATCAAGGACGACGCCGGCGTAGGAACGGTTCGTCGCGGGCGGGAGAAGCTGCTTGCGTTCAGCGCCCAGTTGCGAGACACTGGGGGGAGTGGCTGGTACGATCTGTTTACGAAAGGACGGTGCTAACATGAAAACGCTGCGGGGGGCTCTCGGGGCGCGCCCACTCATCGCGTTTGTCATACTCGCCTACGTGCTCAGTTGGCTGTCTGTTCCGTTTGCCGGTGGGGGGCTGTTGCCACACGGCCCGTTCATCGCGGCCATCATCGTCCTCGCCCTCACGGAGGGACGTTCAGGCCTGGCCCAGTTATTCGGCCGGATGGCACCAGGGCGTGCATCCTGGCGCTGGTACCTCATCGCGCCTGGGCTGGTCCTCGCCTACCTGTTGACCGCGCTCGCCATCAACCTGCTCCTGGGCGCTACAGTCACCGAGACCGAGCACCTGCGCTCGCCAGCCGTGATCGGCATGCGCTTCCTGGAGCTGCTCCTGCTAGGCGGACTGTGGGAGGAGCCTGGCTGGACAGGCTATGCTCTGCCCTGGCTCCAGCGCCGCTTCGAAGCGCGTCCGTACGGCCAGCTGAAGGCCAGCCTCATCATGGGCGCGATCCGCGCTGGCTGGCATCTGCCACTGGTGATCTGGGGGCACATCCCCTGGTTCGACCTTGTCTTCTTCTCTGTCGCGATGCAGCTGCTCATCAGTTGGCTCTTCAACCGGACGCGCGGCAGCGTGCTGGTCGCCATGGTCTTGCACCTGGCCTCCAACGTCTTCGGTGGCGGGACCATAGTACCGCTCTTCGCGGGTAGGGACTATACTCGTTTCTATGTGCTCTTTGTAGCGCTGGCGTGGCTTCTGGCCCTGTTGCTCATCCATCCGAACCGCTGGAGCGTCGGCCGGCAGGATACGGCAGAGTGAAGTCTGCTGCGGTGATCACTCTCTATGGAGGTACCCATGCGATTCTTTGATTGTAACGCTTTCTTCGGGTTGCCCGCGAAGCGACCGCTGGCACCGGTTGCCGATGTCGCGGCGCTGCTCGCCGAGATGGACCGCGCCGGGCTCGAGCGCGCCCTGGTCTGGCATATCGCCCAGCATGACGTGGCACCCCAGACCGGAAACGCGATGCTGGCGGAGGCGATCGCGCCGTACTCGCGGCTCTACGGGTGCTGGACTGTGCTTCCCAACCAGGCGCACGAGTTCCCGCCGCCCTCTCTGCTCTTTAAGCAGATGCGCGAGGCGCGGGTGGTTGGGCTGCGGATCTTCCCATCATCGCATCGTTATCTGGCCAACGCTGTCTCGATGGGAGAGCTCTTCGAGGCGATGGTCGCGGCCCGTGTGCCGCTCTTCGTCTCGGTGCACCGCGGGATGGCCTGGCGCGACGTCTATGACCTGCTCGCCGAATTCCCCGAGCTTACGTGTGTGATCTGCGACCACGGCGTCTGGGGCGAGGATCGCATGTTCCGGCCGCTGCTGGAGCGCTATCCCAACGTCCACGTCGATACGGCGCAGTACCTGCTGGATGGTGGCATCGAAGCCCTGGTCAGCGACTACGGCGCGAGCCGCGTGCTGTTCGGCAGCGGTTTCCCCGAGTCCTATTTCGGCGGCATGATGATGGCGATCAAGCACGCCCGGATTCCGCAAGAGGCGAAGGAGATGATCGCCTTCCGCAATCTCGAGCGCATTATCGAAGAGGCGTGGCTGTGAGGCGCCGGGCAACCGGCGACACCTCATCCCACGCGAAGGAGGCATCGCATGATCGGTAACTCCGACCTGGCACAGACGTTTTGGGAGCACGGCAAGGCCGCTGATTGCCCCATCTACGATATGCACGGGCACATGGGGCCCTACCACTCGATCTACTTCCCGCGGGCCGAGCCCGCGGATATGGTCCGGACGATGGATGAGGCGGGCGTGCGCCTGCTGATCTTCTCGCACCATTCGGCGCTCAACTCGCCCAACCTGGCCAACCAGCCGTCCATTGCGGCGGTGCGCGCCTTCCCCGACCGTCTGCGCGCCTATTGCATGGTCAACCCCAACTATCCCGAGCAGATGGCCCGCGATCTCGACGCCTTCGACAGCCTCTTCCCCGACGTCTACGTCGGGTTCAAGTTCCTGTCGGACTACCACCAGATCCCGCTCACCGACGAGGCCTACCGGCCCGCGTGGGAGGTGGCCGACCGGCGCGGCCTGCTGGTCCTGGCGCACACCTGGGGCGGCAGCCAGTACGACGGCGAGGCGGTCGTTCGCAAGGTCGCTGAACGCTACCCCAACGTCAAGTTCCTGTTGGGGCACTCATGCCATGGCGCGTGGGATGCGGCCATCGCGCTGGCCAACGACTTCCCCAACATCTACCTGGAGCTGACTGCCATCTTCGACGATCGGGGTGGGATCGAGACGTTCGTTCGCGGGGCCGGCTCTGACCGCATGCTTTTCGGCACGGACCTCCCGTGGTTCGATCCACACCAGGCGATCGGCGTCCTGCTCAACGCCGGCATCACCGACGAGGACCGCCACAACATCTGCCACCGCAATGCGGAGAGGCTCCTGCGCCCGATTGTGCCGGGGGTTGTGGGGGACTAGTGCGCAATCCCCACCTGCGCAGGTTGCTGCGCGATCCACTGGTTCTGCCGTTCTACGTGCCATCGGTCGCGTTGTACCTGGGTTTCTCCTTGTTGATACCGGTGCTGCCGCTGTATGCCGAAGGGTTCGGTGTCTCCTACGGTTGGATCGGTGCTGTAGCCTCGGCGCAGGCCCTGGGGACTCTGGTGGCCGATCTACCTGCGGGTATGGTGCTGCGCCGTCTAGGCCAGAAGCGAGCGATGCTGATGGGGATGGCCGTGCTGGTCGCGATGGTGGTCGCGCTCTTCTGGGCCGGTTCCATCGTCGAAGCCTTTGTGTACCGGTTTGTCTCGGGGGTTGGGATGGCCCTGTTCAGCGTTGCGCGCCACGCCTACGTGACCGAGCACGCGGCGGCCGCCAGCCGTGGGCGCGTCCTGGCGCTCTTCGGCGGGCTGATGCGCGTGGGCCGGTTCGTCGGCCCGCCAATCGGTGGCTGGATCGCGGTGCGGATGGGGCTACGGGTTCCGTTCTTGATTTCGGCCATCGTGACGCTGCCGGCGATGGTTGCAGTGACGCTCTTTCTGCACTCGGGCCGGCACGTGGCGCGCGTGGCCCGTACCGTGCCACAACCGGGGTCGCACGGCCCAGCCGTGGTCGCTGACGGGGCGTGGCGCCGCCCTGGCCGACAGGCCCGCTCCGTGCTTGCCAGCGCGCGCACGGCAGGCGTACGGCTCTGGTCGATGCTCCGCCAGCAGGCCGGCGTGCTTGTCCCGGCGGGCTTCGGCCACATCTTTGCGCAGATGATCCGCGCGGGACGCGACACGATCATTCCACTCTACGCGGCGAATGCCCTGTTCCTGGATGTGGATCAGGTCGGCTTGATGTTGGGGATCGCGGCGGCGGTGGAGATGGTGATGGCTGCTCCGGCAGGTTGGGTGATCGACACGCTGGGCCGCAAGGTCTCGTTTGTGCCGAGCTTTGGGATCCAGGCGGTCGCGATGGCCCTGGTGCCCTTCACGCGTGGCTTCGGCGGGCTGCTGGCCTGCACGGCGGCCATCGGGATGGCCAATGGACTCAGCTCCGGCGGGATGCTGACGCTGGGCTCGGACCTGGCGCCTCCCAACGCGAGAGGTGAGTTTCTCGGCGTGTGGCGGCTCATCGGTGACCTTGGAGGCACTGGGGGACCTGCGGCTGTCGGCTTTGTGGCCGACGCGCTCGCGCTGCCAGCCGCCGCGCTCACCTTGGCGGGCGCGGGCTTCGCCGCAAGCCTGGTTTTCGGCCTGCTGCTTCCCGAAACTCTGGTTCGCCAGCAGCCCGAGCCACAAGCTGAATCACCGGCCACGTCGGCGGAGTAGGGGTCCGATCCAGACGCTCGCAGTCGTATACTCCTATTGGAGGGAAGTGTGCGCAATCCGTTCGGAAGCTGTCTGAACACGAGCACCCTGCGCGGGCAGGGCCTGAGCCTGCCCGAACTGGTCGACGTCGCCGCAGCGGCGGGCTACGATGGTATCGAGCCGTGGGTTCGCGAGATCGACGCGTATGTCGACGGTGGCGGGACACTGGCCGACCTGGCACGCTACGTCGCCGACAAGGGCCTGGCGATTCCGAACCTGATCGGGTTCTTCGAGTGGGCGGTCGACGATCCGCAGCGGCGCGCAGCAGGCTTGGCGGAGGCACGTCGCAACCTGGAGATGGCCGCCGTCCTGGGGTGCCCGCGCGTTGCGGCCCCGCCGTTCGGGGTCACCGACGTGAGCGTGCCGCTCCCTGCCCTGGTCGAGCGGTACCGGGTGCTGCTCGGGGTTGGTGACGAGGCCGGCGCGGCGCCGATGGTCGAGTTCTGGGGCGCCAGCAGGACGCTATCGCGGTTGGGCGAGGCGGTGTATGTGGCGATGGAGAGCGGGCACCGCGATGCGTGCGTGCTGGCCGACATCTTCCACATGTACCGGGGCGGCAGTCCCCACAGCGCTCTGCGCCTGGCCGGCCCGGCGACTCTGGGGCTGCTGCACATAAACGACTACCCGGCGCAGCCGCCGCGGGAAGCGCTGACCGATGCCGACCGCGTCTACCCCGGCGACGGCGTCGCGCCGCTGGTGCAAGCGCTGCGCGATCTGGTAGCGGTGGGCTATTCGGGCATGCTTTCGCTGGAGCTCTTCAACCAGGACTACTGGGCGCAGGACGCGCTGGCGGTCGCGCGTATGGGGGTCGCGAAGGTTGGCGCGCTCGTGTCCCAGGCGATGGGGGTGGGGGCATGAATCCGGAGGCGGGTGCGAGCGCGCTGCTGGTTGCCCTGATCTCCGCCGGCGTTGTGACCGCGATCCAGGGCTTCTTGCTGCTTCGGGGGAAGGGCAAAGGGCGTCCCAACTTCCTGGAGCGTCCTCTGATGGACGTTCTGGCGCTGCGCGTACGCGACCCGGCGCAGCTCGCACGCCTGCTCGGGCGGGTGCGGCTGACGTATGGGCTCTTTCTGGTGGTTGTTGGTGTTTGGGGGTTGACACTCTGACCGTCTGTGGCCGGCGGCGGTCTGCCCTCTGCTGCTTCTGACACGTTGCTCACGCAGCGCTCTGCGGACAGGCAAGCTTGGGCAACGGTCAGGGCCCGGTCGTTATACGACCGGGCCCTGAACCCAGTGAATCACCGGGTGGCTTCGACGAAAGGTGTGCTTTGGTTCTGGCTGCGATGTAGCTCCGTTGTGTTTCTGCAATGATGTTCCGGTGCCGGTGATTCCTTGTTGGGCTGACCCGCAGCGTACCCAGTGCCAGCTGTGGCCCCCCAGCCCCCCCATCAACGGATCGCTTCGCCGGGGACACTGCGGTCAACCCCTCGCAGATCCTTCGCTGTCAACGCCCGCCAGGACTCAGGTTCCCCCCCCGCTGCCGGCTGCGTTGACCCCGATGATCGCCCCATCCCACTATACCGTAATCATACCATCCAAACATTACGAACCACATTACGAAGGCAGTGCATCTGGGATAACCTGTGCTATGATGGCTGCTGGCGGGGCTTTGGTACCACGCCAACGAACCCAGAAACAGGGCGGAGGTGAAGACCGTGTATCGCGAACTGTCGCTCAACGGAACGTGGAATTTGCGCGATGAGATCCTCAGCTATCCTGTCGCGGAGGGCTGGGCGCTGGCGGGGCGTGATGATGGATGGGTTGCTCAGCCGGTCCCCGGGGACATCCACCAGGGGTTGGAACTGGCCGGTCGGATCAAGCCCCCCTTGCTCGGCCTGAACAGCTTTGACTGCGTCTGGACCGAGCAGCGCTCGTGGTGGTTCCGCCGTCGCTTCGAGGTCGCGCCAGAGATGCTGGGGGCCGACGTCGTCGAGTTGGAGCTCCAGGGCCTGGACGCCAACGCCGAGATCTACCTCAACGGCGCCCACATCGGCAGCCACGCTAACGCATTTCGTCCCTTCGTGCAGGATGTCCGGACGAGGCTGTTGCCCGGCGCGAACGTCCTTCTGGTGCGGCTCACGGCAGGCGTCGAGACCGTCTCTGAGCTTGACGTCGATCATTGCGACGGCGTACGCGCCTCCACCGAGGCGGGCAACGGGCGCCCTGAGCGCGGCGATCCCCGGCGGACGTTCGCCCGCAAGCCGCAGTATGCCTGGGGCTGGGATTGGAGCCCCCGTGTGGCGACGACCGCGATCGGGGGCGATGTGACGCTGCGGGCGCTGTGGACCGCCTGTATTCGTGACGTTGCGCTCGCGCCGCTGCAACTGGGCGAGGCTGTCGCCGTCGATGTGACCGTCACCGTGGATCAGTTCCACTACACCCGAACGCGCGAGGGATGGATACGGCTGACGCTCACCGATCCCGAAGGTCGCGTGATACGCGAGGAGCGGAAGGTGCTGCTGCGCTCTGGCCTGACCCACATTGACGTGCGTCTGCCCTTAGCCGCTCCACACTACTGGTGGCCGAACGGGGTAGGGCCGCAGGACCTCTACCGGGTCGAGGCCGAGTTGGCCGTAGATGGCGAGACCGTTGCCTACCCGGCCTTTGACTGGGGCCTGCGGTTCGTTGCGCTCGATACCGAGGACACTTTCGCCTTTGTCATCAACGGGCAACGGGTCTTCGCCAAGGGCGCCAATTGGATTCCGGCGGACACGCTCTATGCATGCGTCACGCCAGAACGGTACGATGCGCTGGTGCGCGAGGCCCGCGACGCCAACTTCACGATGCTGCGCGTCTGGGGTGGAGGACTCTATGAGCGGAGCGCCTTCTATGAAGCCTGTGACCGCTACGGGATCATGGTGTGGCACGATTTCATGTACTCCTGTGCGCCCTATCCTGATGACCTGGCCGCCTTTGCCCTCGAGGCGGAGCGCGAAGCCGATTACCAGACTCGCCGCCTCCGGCGCCACGCTAGCGTTGTGCTCTGGTGCGGCAACAATGAGAACACCTGGGGATTTGTGGACTGGTGGCACGGCGCCACCCGCGGGGGCGCTCAGCTCTACAACTATGTATTGCCCGAGATCGTGCACCGGAACTGCCCCGGCGTTCCCTACTGGAATAGCTCTCCGTATGGCGGAGAGACGCCCAATGCCCCAGATGTGGGCGACCGCCACCACTGGGGCGACTGCACGATGAATCCGGATATGGACAAGCGCATCACACCTGAGGAGTATGACAAGACCGATGCGCGGTTCATCTCCGAGTTCGGCTACATCGGCGCGCCGGTCAAGGAGACCGTGTCGTTCTACCTGGACGGCGCGCCCTTCGATCGTCAGGGTGCGGTGTGGCAGCACCACACCAACACGTTCGAGAAGAACACCGTCGACGCAGGCATACGCAAGCACTACGTTGACCCCGACGCGCTCTCGCCTGATGAATATCTGCTCTACAGTGGTCTGGTCCAGGGCACGATGTACGGGTATGCGCTGGACTCGATGCGCGCACGCGCAAACTGCTATGGCAGCCTATTCTGGATGTTCGCAGACTGCTGGGGCGAGGTGGGCTGGACGATCGTCGATGCGTACCTGCGGCGCAAGCCATCCTGGTACTTTGTGCGCCGCACTTACGCGCCGATTCGGCTGATTGCGCGGCCCGGCTCCGCCGAACCGGGGGGGCCGGCCACCGTCCAGGTCATCGCGGTGAACGACACACGCCGAGAGGCTGCGTTCGAGGTGGCGTATGGCTGGGTGAGCCTGGATGGCGAAGACCAAGCGCTGCAGCGGACTGCGGTGACGGTCCCGGCGCTGGCCCGTCAGAGCGTGGTGAGTTTTTCGCGAGAGAACCACAACCCACGGGAGGGGCTGTGGGTCGCGCGCGTTGTGGACCCACAGCCGGCCTCACACGCCATCCCGCCGGCCATTTTCCGCGCGTGTGACTATCGCGAGCTCGCCACCGTGCCGGCGCGTCTGGAGGTGACTGTCGTAGCGGCGCACGAGCGGGCGTGCATCCTGCGGATCGCCTCAGCGGTCTACGCTCACGCCGTGCACTTCGTCCTGCCCGAGGGCGCGCTTCCGTCCGACGCCTACTTCGACCTGCTCCCCGGCGACTGCCGCGAGGTTGCGATCACTGCGGATGCGATGCTCAGTCCTGCCGACATCGCTGTCCGCTGCGTGAACGCGGCGTAGCCCTTGCGGCCGGCCGCGGTCCGGTGGCGCTCGTGACGGTGCGCGCGAGCCGACTCGCTGCGAGGCGTGTGCGATAGCGCCCCAGGGTGGCGCTGCCTTGAAGGCTATGCTCGCGCGACCGCGTCGCGATGTGCCGCACCTGAGAGATCGGCGTCGCATTGCGCTCGACCCGGAGGCGCTGTAAAGGTAAGCGAACTCCTTGCGTGAGAGATATTTGCGCGTGGCCCCGGCCTTTGTATACTGTTTTTTTGGCTGCCACAACACAACGTTGTGAGACGAGGGGGATCCAAACGTGCCGAACAGGTTTCAAGCCCTGGCTGCGGTTGAACGCTGGGCCGGACGACAGCGGGTGGCGACTGACCCGCGCCCGGCGATGGTCGCTGTGCATCAAACGAGCACCTACTGCGAGGAGGACGCGGCATGAGCTTCCGGGAGGCGCTGGACCGTCTCGAGGGCACCCACGACCTGCGGTTGCCTGCCTGGGGGCCCTATACCAAGCGCTATGTGGGCATCAGCCACATTCCAGACCCGCGCGCGGGCATGCGGTTCGACCTAAGTGTATTCCCCGGCCTCTACCGGCGCGGCGTCCGCCCCCCCAATGTCACCTGGGAGTCGGATTACCATCCCTGGGAGGCAGCACCCGATCTTTCGTTCATCCGTCACCGGCACGAGGTCATCTGGAAGGATCAGGTGTACGCAGACATCGATTTCTGCCGACTCGAAGAGGACGCGGATGGGTCAGGCGTGCTGGTGCGGGTGGCCTGTGTCAACGCCACGGATAATCCACAGAACTTGGCGCTCCATTGGATGGCCTCGGTGCATTTCCCTCCGCGCGGTGGGCGCGGGGAAGGGACACTCGCAACGGCACGCGTGATCCTGCCCGAAGGTGGAAGCTGGACCGACGGGCTCGACTATGCCGCGCTCTCGCTGGGCCACGAGGCGCACCGCACCAACTTGAGCTATGACGGACTGACACGTGGCGAGGTGCGAGTCGATGGCTTTGTGCGGGGTCTGGGCCTTGGGAAGGGGTTTGGGCTGACCGAGGGGGATGCGGTGACCTACCGGGTTGCGCTGCCGAGAGCAATCCGCGACCCGGCGCTCGTCCTGCGCTATCGTATGCCGGAGGGATCCCGCACGCGGCTTGCGCTGTCGGGCCCGTTCACCCGGCGTTTTGTGTTGCGCGGGACAGGCGATATCGCCGTGCGCGAGGTGCCGTTGCTGGCAATGGGGGCCGGTGAGACCATTGTGACGCTACAGCCTATGTCCAATGATGTGCCTATCGAGATCGACGGATTTGCGATCGTGGCTGCTCGTCGCCTGCCCGAGGTGAGCTTCGAGGTGGTGCCCTGGCAGTACGCGCCCGAGCGACTCCCTGTGCCCTGCGAGGAGAGCCTGGTGCTCCGCTATCCCCAGCTGGCGACGGTCTACGGCTTGAGATGGGGTGCTGCCGCCGACGAGGCCATCCCGTTCAGGGTACGCGAGTTCATCTGCGATGATCTTGATACTACACTTCAGATCCACGCCCACGAACACGTCCGCGACATCCTCGTGGGGCCGGGCCAGGGGCACTACACCAACGTCTTCCAGCGTCCCATCTTCTTGGGCCCGCACAGCGAGCGCGTGGTCACGGGCCTGCTCTATGGCAGTCACACGGGCGACGTCGATGCCGTGAGCGCACGGCTGGCAACATTCGATCCGGCCGACGCAGCGTGGGATGCCGTCCACGCAGCCGCGCGAAGCCGGGCAACGGGGCCTGGCGGTCCCCTCGGCACACCCAACCCCGCCGGGGTGCGCTACCTGGAAAGCCAGACGCGCATGGCGGCAACCGTGGCGACCAACGTGGTCTACCCCGTGCGAACGCGCGGGACGTGGATCCGGCACTACACGCCGGGCCGGTGGTGGGATAGCCTGTACACCTGGGACTCGGGTTTCATCGGCCTGGGCCTCGCCGAATTGGACCTTGATCGCGCGCTCGACAATCTGAACGCCTACGTGACCGCGCCCGGCACGGCTGATGCCGCGTTTATCCACCACGGTAGCCTGGTGCCCACGCAGTTCTACGTCTTCCTGGAGATGTGGAACCGCACGCAGGACCGTGATCTGCTGTCGTACTTCTATCCGCGTCTCCAGCAGTACCATCGTTTCCTCGCCGGGCGGCTGGGCAGCTCGACGACACGCACCCTGAAGTCGAACCTGATCCGTACGTGGGACTACTTCTATAACTCGGGCGGTTGGGACGACTACCCGCCGCAGTTCCATGTGCATCGCCTCGGCCTGCAGGCGCACGTGACCCCCGTGATCAGCACGGCGCAGGTGATCCGCACCGCCAGGATCATGTGGTCCGCTGCGGAGGCGTTGGGGGAGCCGGTTGCGGAGTACGATGAGGACATCGGCTTGCTCGGCATGGCGCTCCAGACGTATGCCTGGGATGAGGAAGCCGGCTATTTCAGCTACGTCGTCCACGACGACAACGGTGCGCCGGCGGGCGTTCTGCGCCACGAGAGTGGCGCCAACTTCAATATGGGCATGGATGGCGCTTCGCCCCTTGTGGCGGGTATCTGTAGCCCCGAGCAGGAAGCGCGGCTGGTGGCGGCGCTGATGTCCGACACTCACATGTGGTCGCCGTGCGGGCTTAGCACCGTCGACCGGGCGGCACCCTACTATCGCGATGACGGCTACTGGAATGGCGCTGTCTGGATGGCCCATCAGTGGTTCTTCTGGCGCGCGTTGCTCGATATGGGGCGGGCTGACGATGCGCACCGTATTGCGGTCACCGCGCTCGACGTCTGGCAGCAGGAGGTTGCGCGCTCCTACAACTGCTTCGAGCACTTCATCGTCCGCAGCGCGCGGGGCGCCGGCTGGCATCACTTTGGTGGGCTCTCGGCTCCGGTCCTGAACTGGTTCGGCGCCTATCATCGTCCGGGCCGGCTGACTGGGGGGTTCGACCTGTGGGTCGAGGCCCTGACTGTGTCGCCTGATGGTGCCGGCCTAACGGCGCAGCTCCGCCATACCGGACCTGCCCATCACGCGCCCGTCGTGATCGCGACGCTGACTCCGGGCACGTACGATGTCAGGTGGGATGGGGCGCCGGTGGCTGCGGTGGAGCGCTACCCGGGAACGCTGGAGATCGTGTTGCCCGCGGGGCCGTGGCGCGGGGCGTTGCGCATAGGCCGGAAGGCAGGTGCCTGATGGCGGATATGCGCCGCACGAGGGGCGCGGGCGAGATACCTATCGGCACCAGGCTAAGGTTGCGCGTCGCGGCTCAGGAGCCGAGCGCTTCTGTACCCGATGCGCTTGTCCGCCGGGCTGACCTTAGCCCGGTGTCCATGGGCGAGACGCCCACGTACGGTGGATGAGTGGGTGTTGGTGGTTGGTAAGGACTAGCTCTGTCGACAAGGAGGAAAGATGAAGACGGTCCTGGGCGTGGTGTTGAGTCTGCTCGGTGCTGTGATCATCCTGGCGCTCCTGCCGTTCCTGGCGCATGCTGTGATGAACGCGCTCTTTGTGCTGGTGTTGCAGCAGCCGGTGCCGGCGTGGTGGTGGAGCCTGATCGCCCCGATCCAGAACATCGTGGCGCTGCCAATTCTCGCCTTTGCCTTCGTGATCAAGATGGGGTCGACGCTGTCGTTGGTGCTGCCGATCGTGGCTGAGCTGATCATAGCCGGCATCGGGGTGGCTCTGCTGTGGGTGGGGCTGCGAATCGTGCGCAAGCAGCGTGCCCTGCGGGCAGAGCGCCAGCTTCAGCACGTCCGGCCCCGGACGTCCTGATGGCTCGCGCCAGGTACGCGAATCAGAAGAGAAGGAGGTATGCCATGCGTGCTCATCTGCGATTGCCATTGCGTCTGCCCCTCCGGCGCGTGACCCACTTTCTGATGGTCACTGTGCTGATGCTCGGCTTATTGGCATCGTGTGCGCAGCCGGAATCGGAACCCGCATTCGACGCGCCGGCAGGGGCCACGGTCGTCCAGTGGGGGCTCTGGGGAGGGAGCGAGCACCTGGTGCTCTACGAGCGGCTCATCGAGATGTTCGAAGCCGAACACCCCGATATCAAGGTTCAGATGGTGACGGTGGCCGGCTTCACCGATTACCTGACCAAGCTCCAGACGCTCCTGGCGGCGGGTACACCGCCCGATGTGATCACACTGGGCAATGAGTGGTTCCCCGCCTTCCTGTCCAAGGGGGCGTTTCAGGATCTGACGCCGTTCATTGCTGACGATCCTGAGGTCAATCTGGACGACTACATCCCTCTGACGCTGGAGGTGCTGACGCGCGACGGCAAGCTCTATGCCCTGCCCAAGGACTTCAGCGTCGACGCGCTCTACTACAACATCGACGCCTTCGACGAGGCCGGTATCCCCTATCCTGACGAGACCTGGACCTGGGAGACACTTCTGGATGCGGCGCAGAGGCTGACCGTTCGCGACGACGCCGGACGCGTGGTCCGCTATGGATGGTCCGACTCGGGGCTCAACATGTGGCCCTGGATCTGGCAAAACAACGGCCAGATCTTCGACAATGAGCGTGAGCCGACGGTCGCCACGCTGACCGCTCCCGCGGTCGTCGAGGCGGTGCAGTTCTACTACGATCTGTCGCTCAAGCACAAGGTCGCTCCGAACGTCGCCGAGTTACAGCAGACCCCTCAGCAGGAGCTGTTTATCGGCGGGCGTGTGGCGATGATCTACGACAACGTCGGCGCGCAGGTGCCCTTCGCCGGCATCACCGACTTCCGCTGGGATGTGGCGATGCTGGCCCAAGGCAAGGCGCGCGTCACGCCGATGGCCGAGAATGGCTACGCCATGTCGGCAGCCTCCCGGCAGCCCGAGGCCGCCTGGGAACTGATCAAGTTCCTCTCGGGACCCGAGGCGGTTCGTGTGATCATCGGCGCGGGGGGCGCACTGCCCTGTCTCAAGACACTGGCCGAATCGGGTGAATTCGACGTGAGGCCGGCGTTTCTCGACTCGGTGCCCTATTCACGCCCGATCTTCTCGGCGCCGCAGATGCTGGACATGCTGGCGGTCTTCCGGAACGAGCAGCCGCTGATGGCTATGGGGCTCAAACCGGTGCCCGAAGCGCTACGGTCGATGAACGACGAGTTCAACGCGATGCTGCGTGGGGAGTAGGGGGCGCTGCCCGTGAGCGGCGTGCGTGGCCGCGCGGCCTGGACCCGCGGCGCCCGTCGCCGGCGCGAGGCCTTGTGGGCCCTGCTCTTCCTGGCGCCCAGCCTCGCCGGCTTCCTGGTTTTCACGCTTGGTCCGGTTGGCGCATCGCTGGGGCTCAGCGCTACCCGCTGGGATCTGATCGGACGTCCCGAGTTCGTAGGGCTCGATAACTACCGGGCGGCTCTGGCCGACCCGATTCTGGGCCGTGTGATGCGGAACACCGTCACCTACAGCGCCGGAACGGTGCCGCTCCTGGTGATCGTGTCGCTGGCGCTGGCTATGGCGCTGAACCAGCCCATCCGGGGGCGAACGTTGTTCCGCGTGATCCTCTTCATGCCCGTTGTCTCATCCACCGTTGCAGTAGCCATGGTGTGGCGCTGGATCTACGCGCCGTTCGGTGCGCTCAACGCGCTTCTCGTCAGCGTGGGCCTGCCGGTTGTCGGGTGGCTAACGACCACGACCTGGGCGATGCCCGCGGTGATCCTGATGAGTGTCTGGCAGAGCGTGGGCTACAGCATGGTGATCTTCCTGGCCGGGCTACAGGGCATTCCCCAGCACCTGTATGATGCAGCAGCGGTTGATGGCGCGTCGCCCTGGCAGCGGTTCTGGCGGATCACGCTGCCGCTGCTCTCGCCCACCACCTTCTTCATCGTGGTGATGGCCATCATCAGCACCTTCCAGGTGTTCGGCCAAGTCTATATGCTCACCGGAGGGGGGCCGGCCTTCGCGACCAGCACGATCGTCTACTATATCTATGAGCGGGCGTTTTTGGCGCTGCATATGGGGTATGCGAGCGCGCTGGCGTGGCTGCTCTTTGCGGCGATCTTCGGGTTGACGGTCATTCAACTGCGGCTGCAGCGGCGGTGGGTGGCGTATGAATGACAACCGCCGGCGCGAGGCGGATTACCGAGCGGCGCGCATGGGGCTGAACACACCGAATCGGCGCCGAGGTGTTCGGTGGGCGTGGCACAGACGGAGGGTGGCGGGCGCCGAGGGGGCAGTTGCGGTATCGCACAGCCCTGGCCCTGGACGTGGCACCCAGGACAGCTGGGCCATCGCCGCGCGGGTGGCGCTCTATGCTGGGTTGAGCGCTGCGGCCTTTGCGGCGGTACTGCCGTTCTTGTGGATGCTCAATACATCGCTGCGGACGTTGAACGACGTGATCCGCGCACCCTTCGGCCTGCCTCTCTCTCCCCGGTGGGAGAACTACCCGGCTGTCTTCGCGACGATCCCCTTCGGGAGAGCCTACGTCAACACGATCTTCGTCACCCTGGTGCGGACGCTGGGCGTACTGCTTACCTCGTCGATGGCTGCCTACGCCTTCTCGCGTCTACGCTTCCCGGGCCGCGACGCGGTCTTTGCGCTCTATCTCGCTACCATGATGATTCCATCACAGGTGACGATGATCCCCACGTTCGCGCTAATGCGTCTTCTGGGCTGGCGTGATACCTATCAGGCGCTTACCGTTCCCCATCTCTTCAGCGCTTTCGGCGTCTTCCTCTTGCGGCAGTTCATGCTCACGCTTCCTGTCAGCCTGGAGGAAGCGGCGGTCATCGATGGTGCCACGCCCTGGGGCATCTACTGGAATATCATCCTACCGCTCACTCGGCCGGCTCTGGCGACGCTGACCGTGTTTACCTTCCTCGGCGCGTGGAACGATTTCATGTGGCCCCTCATCATCACCGATTCGCCGGAGTTGGCGGTGTTGAGCGTCGCTCTGTCCTACATGCAGCAGCTCAGCCACACCGACTGGCCACTCTTGATGGCCGGCGCCGTGATGGCGCTGGGGCCCGTTCTGGCGGTCTACATTGCTGCGCAGCGCACGTTCGTCGAAGGGATCGCGCTGACAGGGATCAAGGGATAGGGAGCCGGTTATTCGCGGAGGTGCGAAGTCCGGCCCCTGCGGCCAGCGACCGCCAACGCCCTGAACAGCTGTGCCTCACTTGCGTCGAACGGCGTGCCGTCGGGCCTCAGGAGGTCGTGAAACCAGATCGCGGGCTCGGGCGCGCCTGCCGGTGTGCCCCACGGGTAGATCGTCTGGGTCTTCCCTGCCACGAGGCCCCAGTTGTAGCAGCCTACGCCCTCGCGCAGGAAGACGGGGAGGCACGTTGCGACATCGCTTGTGCCGCGACGCAGCCACTCCGTGCAGATCAGAGGGCGACCGTATCGCCGCAGCTCCGCAATCTGCGCCGCCAGGCGAGCAGCATCGTTGTAGTTGTGGAACGTGATGACGTCGGACGCTGTGAGCAGAAACGTGTTGAGCGGGGCGTTGTCGTACCACAGCCCCGCCGTGAGCGGTTGGACTGGACCGGCCTCGCGGGCCCATTCGAACGCCTTGCGCAGCAGTTGCAGCGACCGCTCATCCTGCTGGCTGTTCCCCGGTTCGTTGTACAGGTCCCACATAAGCAGTCGCTGGTCCTCGCGGAACGTTCCGATCACGTCAAGCACGTAATGCCGCAGATGTTCCCACGTTGTCGGGTCGTTGACCGACGCGACGCCTGGGCTCTGCAGCCATCCCGAGTTGTGAACGCCGACGACGGGCTCGGGTTGCTTGCCCGGCTTGGGGTCGGCGTTCCAACAATCGTCAAAGAGCACGACAGTCGGACGTATGCCCAGCCCGGCGGCGATCTCCAGCAGACGGTCTAGCCGTCCAGTTAGCCCCGCGGGATCCATCTTCCAGGCCAGATCATGCAGGTACACCCGGACCGTGTTCATTCCCAGGTCGGCTGCCCAGCCCAGCTCGCGCGCGATCGTTACCGGGTCGAACGTCTCGGCCTGCCACATCTCCAACTGGTTGATCGCAGTGCTGGGGATGAAGTTGCACCCCACAAGCCAGGGCCACTGCGTGTACCAATCAGCAGCCTGCGCCTCGTCCCAACGCTCTGTCATCGATCACCCTCCCAGGAACAGACCAGATGTCACCCCCGGTGCACCACAAGCGCCGAAGAAGGGTTCCGGCTCGGGGCACTCTGTGCCCCGAGCAAGACGGTTGTGAACGCTGTCTACCTGCTGACGGGCGAGCAGCGCCCAACGAGACACGGTGTCAGTAGCGCAGTACCGCGGCCAGCGGGCCGCCGTCGGGCACCTGCTCGGGCTCGACAGCGTAGACGCTGCCTCCGTTCAGGAGCGATTCGATGGCAGCCAGGTCGAGCAGATCCTCATCACCGGGCTCGGGCGACTCGCGGACCTGGACCGTGTCAGTCTTGGTATCGTATGCGCCCCAGACCTGCGCGTTGAGCGCCACGAAGAGCGTGTCGACGCGCCCGTGGTGCGCCGCTGCGACCGTCTCCTCGACACCGGTCATTGTCTTGCCGGCGGCACTCAGTTGGCGGTACCGGGCAGCCGCCTCCTCCTGCACCGCGACAAATGTGGGATGTACGATCGGCCACGCGCGCGTGTGAAGATCCTCTGGCCTCAGCTCTTCGGGGTTGCCGTGGATGCCGTCGTCGAGCAGGTGGGCGTATGAGTTCGCCTGCGTGTAGAGCGGCAGCAGGTATTCCACACCGGCAAGCACCAGCGGCGAGCGCTCACCGGCAAGCAGAGATGAGAGCTCGCTGTCGATCTTGCGGAACCATCGCAGGATGCGGGTCTTGTCCTCGTCGGATGGATCGTGGCCGAAGAACGCCGCGGCGCGGTCCCCATGGCCTGCCGATGTGCCCGTATGGAACTGCATCTGCCTCTCATAGCGCTCGAACTGGAGCGCGTCGACCAGGCTCCCGGGCATGTGTTCGAGGTCGATCTCGTCCACTGTGTTGCGCGTACCTTCGAGCAGCCGCACCTCACCCTGGCTGAGCGCCAGTATGTAGAAGTGGCCATTGTCGGTAAAGAGCGGCAGCAACGGCTTGAGGTGATAGCGGTTGGCAACGACGATGAGCGACTCGAAGGGCAGGGGGACGCGGTAGAAGCGGGCCTCCTCTGCTGTAATGAACGCTGCCAGTCCGTCGCTCTGGTGCCACCAGAAGCTCGCATCCTCGAGGAGCCGGTGTGCCGGCTCAAGCATCTGCTGAACGTCCGGCCTGCGGACATTCTTGTCCCCCAGCCGCTCCTCCACCTCGCGCAAGAGATTCTTGAAGCGGATCGGGTCCTGCTCAGTCTCGCGCCCCCGCCGGTGCGCAGGCATGAACAGGGAAACTGCCCAGCCGGGATGCCTCGGGAACAAGGCTCGTAGCTCATCCATCCTTATGATATCCAAAGGTTACCTCTTTCGTATTTATGCTAATCGTATCTTCCTTATTGTGAGTGTAGGGGATTCGGCCGGAATGTCAACTGCTTCACCCCGCGGCGCCCATATCTCGGCACAGCCGGTCCACAAGCCTCAGGATGTCCGGCAGCCGGTGCCCGCCGCACATCGCGGAGATGCAGCCGGCCGCCGTCGTCGCGTCGATGCCGGCCGCGGTCACGTAGAGGGGGCGTCTGCTGCCGGGCCTGAGCACCTCCACGGCAGGCGTACGTCTGAACCGGCTTTTCGCGACACCGATCACGACGGCTCGCCCCTGGAGTGCGTTGTAGAGGTGCTGACCGAGACCGGGTCGCCCCGTGCTCCCGAGCACCACGTAGCCATCGATGACGATCACCTCGGGCAATTGGTCAAGCTGCTGGAGCAGCGCCAGGATGCAGGGCATCTCGCGCCGGTAGAACTGTCCGGGGATGTACGGGGCCACATGCGCTAAGTGCGCACGCAGGATGCTGGAGGGCTGACAGGCCGTCCAGCTCTCGAAGAGCGCTCCAACTGCGTAGGCCTGATTGCCTCGATAGCTGACGTCGGCCGCAAGTATCATGGGTCAGGCGTTGTCAGGCAGGTGTTGACCCGAAGGCGTGCCCCTGGGCACGCACGATGATCCGCCAGGCCGACAGCGTCAGCCATCGCGAAGGTACTTTCTTCTGCGCGAACTCCCACCCCTTCCACGCTGTCCAGACCGACTCGACCGTGAAGGTTCCGTTAGGGGCGGCTTTGCTCATCATCACTGCCAGCATTTCGCCGAGCCGCGGATCGTCTCTGAGCCACGGGAACCGCGAGAGCACATCCAGAACGTGCATCAGATCGTACCAGACGAACGGGACCTTGAGCTTGCGAAAGTCGGTGCCCATGTAGAAGATGTATGGGTGCCGCGTGCGGCTCTCAGCCCACAAAGACAACAACGCCTCCGCCCCCGCCCGGCAAGCGATGCTGTCACGCAGGGCGGGAAACTCCGATAGCGCTTTGAGCATCGCCAGCGTTGCGAAGGGGCAGGGATCCTCCTTGCGCCCGGGTCCCCGAAATGTGCCTAACTCCTTCGAAACGGCGCAGGGCCACCCGTTGTCGCGCGCCAGCCCGACAAGGTGCGACACGGCGGCCTGAAGCGCGGGCTCGCCGCCTAACCCGAACCGGGCCAGAGCATAGACTATGAGCGGTGCATCGCAGAGGGCCCAGCCCCAGGCCTCCTCGCCGGTACCCTCATGGGGCTTGCGGACCGCGGGCGGGAGCTGAAATGGCCCCTCCTCGGATTGGTGCGCCAGTATCCGCGTGATGATCGTGTCGACGCCGGGATCGCGGGCCGTGATGCCCAGGTCGGCGAGGAACGTGAGGCGATGGAACGGCTGGCCCGCGCTCCTGTGGCTCGCGATCACTTGACCGGGCCAGCCCGCGAGCCCTGCTACCAAGCCCTGGACCTGTGCGTCCGCCAGCACCGCTGCCCACGCCGTGGTCACCTCCGGCTCCGCTTCGGATTGCCCGAGTAGGTCGCGTCGTGTTCCGACCTCGATCCACGGTTCGCCTTCGAGCAGCCAGCCGATCGGTGGTTTCATGTTCGCCCTCCGTGCCCAGGAATGAACTGGCCTGCCGCGGTGCCTCTACGGGTCAGGGCTGCGCGTCATCAGGTCCGTCTGCACTTTCTCCGGCGCCAATGTAGTAGCGGAGTATCGCTCTCCGGTCTGAGCGGCGAGCCACCTCTCTGAAGCCTGCCGCCTCCAAGGTGGACATGATGCCCATATACTGATCGTAGGGTGCGTCGCGGGCGGCTTCTGGCGTCAGTGGGTACGCCTCGACGATGGCCGCGCCGTTCTCCCTGGCGTAATCGATCGCCGCGTCGATGAGGGCGCGGCTTACGCCCCGGCCCCGGTAGGGCCGCGAGATGGCGAAGCACACGATCGACCATACCGGCTTATCGTCGATCCGCTTCAGCGTCCGTGACCGCTCCAGTGAGCCGAAGTCCTCGCGCGGCGCAATCGAGCACCAACCGATCGGGTGACCGTTGTGGTAGGCAAGGATCCCGGGCACCTTGCCCGAAGCGATGATCTGCGCCATCGCCTGCCTGTTGCGCTCGCCGAACCCCTCGCGATACTCGGCGCGCGTCTGGCGCCAGTACATACACCAGCAGCCGTTCTGGGCTCCCGGCTCACCAAAGAGGCGTTGCATATCGTCCCAGGTGTCCAGCGTCACCGGCTGAAACGTCAGGTCAGCAGAGCGAAGCCTATCCTGTTTCACGGTATACCTTCCTCCGATGGCACTTTGGGCCTACCGCTTGTGTCGCAGCTCGACGATGGGGTAGGCGAGTTCCGGTGAGTCCCTCCCTGCCTCTACTATAGCACTGAAGCACTGATTCGATACAGGCAAGGTGCTTCAGAGCGGACAGGGCCGGCGCGTTCGGGCACGACCTGAATCGCTGATGCCGTTGATGGGCAGATGATTCCGCGGATTTCCCTGCCCAGGACGGCTGGCGCGGCGCGGGCGGCGGGGCTCCATACGCCTTAGCGTTGAGGAGTGGTCCATCATCGCCGCGAATGCGCTTCTCTCGACGGGATACGGCTTAGGTGCGATAGCCTTAACACAGTTGAGGTCACACCACCCTGCGCCGCGTAATCTGGCAACGCTGCCTGCCTCAGATGCTCTCCGGCGTTCAAGGGCAGCCCTGGTCCGTTCGACGTATATTTTGGATGATACTATTGACATATATCACTCTTATATAGTATACTGGCGACTACGTGATCTGGAGCACCACCACCAGCCACTTGCTGGCATAGCGAAGGAGCACATCGATGGGTGACCAACCTCACGCCACCACCTCGCCTGTGAGCCGTCTGATCCTTTCCCTGACCGCCGCGCTACTGGTTCTGCTGGGTCATGCTATGAGCCAGACGTTGATGCCGGCCAGACCTTGGCACGTCGCAGCGGCACCTGCCGCCGATTGTGTCTCAGGCAACGTACCTTCCCTGATCGAGTCTGATACGACGCTATCGGGCGCCCTGTTCGTCACGGCTGATGTGACGGTTCGCGCGGGCGCGACGCTTACGCTTACGGCCGGCACCGACGTCACCATGTGCGGGCCCTATGAGCTCATCTTCAACGATGGAGCACTGCACGCAGAGGGCACTGCTGCCGACCCCATCATCATCGCCGGTGAAACCCCGGCCACGCGCTGGGAGCGCATCTTCTTCAACGGATTTGGAAGTTCCTTGCGCCCAAGTCTTCTGCGATACGTCATCCTGGACGGAGGAGGGGGTAGTGACCCGAGCCTTGACCTCGGAGCCCTGCATGTCGAGGCTGCAAACGGCACTACCGGCGTCGGGCCGGTTGTGGACCAGGTCACGATCCGCGACAGCGGCGCCTATGGGGTCTACGTTCGCGTGAACCATACGGATGGCACGCCGCCGCTGTTCTCGGGGCTCACGATCACCAACAGCGCGCGAGCCCCCATGGTATTCTGGGCCTCGGCTGTTGGCGGTCTTGGGAGTGGCAACGCGTTTGGTGGTAATGGTGAGGACGTCATCGAGGTGCGGGTAACGTCGCTTGGTGGTAGCCTGGACTACGATGCCACCTGGTACGCGCAACCCGTGCCGTATCGCCTGCTCGGGCTTCTCAATGTCGCTGACGCGCGCAGCCCTGTGCTCACCATATCGCCGGGTACAAGCATCGAGATGGCAGACACCGGCGGGTTCTGGATCAACAGCGCCGGGCTGGTTATCAACGGTACCCCGACCGAGCCTATCACCATCACACGTGCGCCGGGCGTGACGACCTGGGACAGGCTCTACTACGAGAGGAACATCAACCCAGCCAGTAGTCTTGGGTTCGTGACTGTTGAGCACGCCGGTGGCATCAACGGCGCGATCGACTTCCGTGGCGATGCCCTGACGCTGGACCACGTGACGGTGCGCCACGCGACCAATGCGGGGCTTTACACACAGGGTAGCTTCGTGCAAGTCAAGGACAGCCTCTTCGAGCAGAATGGCGAGGGGCTACGCTTCCAGTATGGCGCCGGCGGCGTTCTGCGCCGCAACGTCATCCAGGACAACGGTGTGGGCATCACCGTGCTGACCAACACCGGCGATGTCTGTGTCGACGCCCTAGGCAACTACTGGGGCGCAGGAAACGGGCCCAGCGATGCGGATGCCGCCCTAGACGTTTGCAACCTCGCTACGACCAACGCCGGGTCGGGCGATAGCGTCACCGGCGATATGCTCTACCGTCCGTGGCTCAGCAGTCCTCCGGGTGGCGGTGCCATTGACACGAGCCAGATCACTGCTGCGGACTTCTGGGTAATTGCCGATGGCGTGCAGACCACGACCTTGACGATCCGGGCGCGTGACGCACAGGGTGCGCCGCTGGCAGGAAAGGAGATCGCGCTCGAGACCACCCACGGTATCCTGCAACAGCCGGCGACGCCTACCGATGCGAACGGCGTCACGACTGCTGTAATCCGCGCTACCGAATCGGGCCGCGCTCTGGTCACGGCCTTCAATGTCACCGACGGGCTGCCCCTCGGAGCGCTCGCCTCGATCACCTTCTGGCAGGGACAGGGCAACATCGGGGGCCTGATCCCCCCTGGCGGATCCCCGTACGCCTCACCGCGACTGGTCATCGAGGGCAGGCCCTTTGAGACGGGGTTACCGATGACCTTCCGCCTCCCGATGCAGAACACCAATGCCGTGCCCGTTGACGTTCAGGTCGTCTACAGTGTCAGCGCGCTCAACATCGGCGCCGAGTTCACGCCCGTCTACACCACGAGTGTCACGCTGCAACCGGGGGAGAGTTGGGATGCGCCCGCGACGTGGGTGCCGCCCGTCACCGGTCACCACTGCGTAAGCGCCGAGGTCACGGTCACGTTGCCCGATGGCCAGCAGTTCGTGATGAGTCCCGATGTCGTCGTGATCGGCAGCGGCAGGTTCAGGATCAACCTGAACTTCATGCCGCCGGATCCCTGTGCTGATCTGGATGCGACGAAGCTGGTACCCGACTACGGTGGGCTGAACGAGGTCAGGAAGCACATTCGCACGGCAATGGTACAGCTCTACCTGAGTGCCAAGTGCGTGGAGCAGAAAGTCAGCTTCGGACCGTCGTCCAGCCTTGCGCTACAAGGGAGCGCCGCTCTGACGGCTGCACGGGACTACCAGACGGTCGCGCCGCCCCCAGCGCTCACCATGCCACAGCTGGCTGCCGGGGGAGCGGTCTCGCAGGCGGAGGCCGACGCCGCCAACGCGGTGGGCGACACCGTTGCCGGATTGGTCGCGCTCGACATCGCCATCGAGACGGCGCGGGACCGTGCTGCGCAGGCAGGAGAGGCCGATGACGCGGTATGGGTGAGCCGGCAGACTACGGCCTATCGCGAGTATCAGCGGCTCAAGGGCGCCGCCCTGAAACAACTCGCCACACACCTGGAAGCCCTGCTTGTGGTCACGCAAGGTGCCGGTCAGCCGGATGACGTTTTCACGCCGGCGGACTACGAAGCCTACCTGGCCGAACTCCTGGCCAATGGCTACGACGCCGAGACCATCGCGTTCCACAAGGCATTCGGCCGGACCGACGCTGCGATCGCACGTCAGCTCCAGGACGAGATCGCCTCGCTGACGAACGGGACATTCTTTGTCACGAGCTTCTACGGTATCGTCGCGGAGGCGCGTGATGCCGCGGCGGCTGAGGGCGCAAGGCTGCAGAGCCGCTATGGGCTGCCTTCGGCACAGAGCGGCACAGTCTCGGCGCAGGCCGGCGACGCCGGCGGGCTCTACCTGGGCACGCTGACCTCGCAGTTCCTGGTGGGCAATCCGACTGAAAGTCAGCAGACGATCGACCTCATCGTCCATCCTGTGGAGCTCCCGCTGGACTGGACCTATGCACTGAGCCCATCGGCACCAGTGCTGGGGCCTGGCGAGGCTGTGACCGTGACGCTAACCATCAACGCCGGTGCCATCCGGCCCCAGGACTCACAAGCCCGGCTGGCCGTGGAGGGCTACATCGGCTCGGAGCTGATCGGCGGCATCCTCTTTCAGCAGAGCATCCCGTCCGCGGGATCCAATACCATCTACCTACCGCTGGTCATTAGGAACTGACCGTCAAACCGCGGGCCGGCGCGGCAGCTACCGCGCCGGCCCGCTCTGGTATGTCTTGCTGCGCCCAGTTCGCTGCGCCGCTCTCCTACCAGTCGACCACCGAACCGTCGAAGGCGTCGTACGACTGCGGGTTGCGCCAGTCGTGATCGATCTTGTCCGCCAGCGCGTCCTCGTCGAGCTCGATGCCCAGGCCGGGCTTCGTCGGAAGCTCGATGTAGCCGTCTTTGAAGGTGAACGGCTCCTTCAGGTAACCCTCGCCAAGCGTCGTGTGCTCCTGTGCCAGGAAGTTCGGGATCGCGGCGTCGAGCTGGATGCACGCCGCCAGGGCGATGGGGCCGAGGGGACAATGTGGTGCGATGCCCGCATAGTAGGCCTCGGCCATCCCCGCGATGAGGCGCGTCTCGAAGATCCCGCCTGCGTGACAGAGGTCCGGCTGCAGGATCATGGCCGCGCGCTTCTCCAACACCTCGCGGAAGCCCCACTTGGTGAACAATCGCTCGCCAGTGGCGATCGGGATGTGCGTGCTGTGCGCGATGTCAGCCAGGACATCGACGTTCTGGCACTGCACGGGTTCCTCGATGAACATCGGCTGATAGGGCTCCAGAGCCTTCACCAGCAGCTTGGCCGTCTGCGGGCTGATCGCGCCGTGGAAGTCGACGGCGATATCGACCTCGGGGCCGGCGGCTTCGCGTAGTGCTGCGAACTGGGCTGCGGCCTCGTCGACAAAGGCCTTGCTCTCGATGATGCGCGCGGGCCGACCGCGGCCTACGCCGGTCTTGAACGCCGTGAATCCCTTGTCGACCCATTGCTTGATCGTGTCGGGCCGACCACCGCCCTTGTAGATGCGGATGCGGTCGCGCGTCGGGCCACCCAGCAGCTTGTAGACGGGCACGCCCAGGGCCTTGCCTGTCAGGTCCCACAACGCCTGCTCCACGCCGCTGAGCGCGCTGGTAAGCAGCGGGCCGCCGCGATAGAAGGCGTGGCGGTACATCGCCTGCCAATGGTGCACCACGCGTGTGGGGTCCTGGCCGATGAGATAGGGCTCCAGCTCGGCGACCGCTGTCGCGCACGTCAGCGCGCGACCCTCCAGGACCGGCTCGCCAAGTCCGACGAGGCCCTCGTCGGTATGAATCTTCAGGAATATCCAGCGGGGCTTGACCAGGAACGTTTCCAGCTTGGTGATCTTCATCGTGTGTCCTCCAGGGTAAGGTGGGCGCAGCCTGTACGGGGCTGCGCGGGGCATGCGCCAAGGCCGCTCAGTCGCGCCGGTTGGCAGCGCTGACCCGGTTCGGCGCTGGTTGCTTCAGTCGGCCCCGTCCGCTTCCATCCAGGTTACCGTGTATGAAGTCAGGTCGTCTGGCGTCGGGACGCCCGGGTCCTCGACGAGCCACTGGCCCGCCAGCCCGAGTTCGGATGTGCCGATCGCCCAGTGACACATCGCGATCCCCATGTCGCTGCGCTGTAGGTCGGCAATCCTCAGCAGCAGCCGCCCCACGGCGGGCGGGTAGTTTGGGGTACGCTGGAGGTAGAAATGCCAGGCTCCAGGCGTGCGCACGATGCGCCACGGCTGCTTGTTGGAGGCTGATGGCGCGATGCGTAGCAGCTCCAGTGGCTCGGCATACGGGCCGACGGCCTCGGGGGCCAGGGAGGTCGACCAACCGCCGTCGAAGAAGAGGTGCGACCACGGCAGGCGCCGGTCACCTGCCGCGACGGTGCGGATGAGACGATCTTGGTTGCGGCGCGCCCCGTCTGGATAGCCGATCGCAACGACGGCCGGCATCAGCTCGTCGTGGTCCAGGGCGAGGCGCGCGGCGAAGCGGCTGCGCGTGAACGACCCACCCAGCCAACACGACCCCAGACCTAGCGAGGTTGCTTTCAGCACCAGGCCTTCCATCAGGTAGCCGTAGTCCTCCAGCGCGTATGGCCCCGCCGCGGCGGCACCGAGGATGAAACCGGTTGGGTTGGTGATGAAGCCGTAGGTACCCAGCCCGCGCAGGGCCCGAGGGTCACCTTCGACCGCGGCGATGACTTCGAAACGCGCGGTGGTGCCAAGCGGGCCGACAGTACTGGCAGCCGCAACAGCTCCCAGCGCCACCTGAGCCTGCGGCGCGATGGGTTGGGTCCGATAGGTTCGGCACGAGTAGCGCGCACGAATGGCATGAAGCATCGGTCGCAGTGCTGACATAGGCCCACCTCCTGTCGCGTGTGATCGATTGTATACCCGATGTCGCGCTATCGAAAGGGGGTTTCGCGTTGACGGTCCGCATGTCTCGGCTATACTCACCGAAGCCGCCGGCGACTGCCCGCAGCTACCTATCCAATACAGTGGGGGGATCCTATGCATCTCAAGTGTCTGACCTGCGAGGCGCTGGCGCGCCCCGTCTATCTTTCGGCAGCGCACTCGCCGCACGTGGTGGATGTTGAGCTCCTGCGTCTCGGCTGGCACAGCGATCCGCAAGCGCTGCGCTCGCGACTGCAGGCCCGAATCGATGCGGCCGCAGCGGGGCTGGAGACGGGGGCTGACACGGTCAATGAGCGAACGTCCGCCGAGCTCGACTTGGGGCGATCGTATGATGCGATTCTGCTCGCCTATGGGCTGTGCGGGCGCTCGACGGAGGGGCTGGTCGCCCGTGGTGTGCCCCTGGTCGTACCCCGCGCTCACGATTGCATCACGCTCTTCCTGGGAGGGCGTGCGCGTTACCAGCGCGAGTTCTCGGACCATCCGGGGACCTACTGGTATGCGCAGGACTACGTCGAGCGGAAGACGGGGAACACCGTGCTGTCGCTAGGCGCTGAGGGGTACGACGATGTGGCCGAGATGTACGATACCTATGTGGAGAAGTATGGCAAGGACAACGCCGACTACCTGATGGAAGTGATGGGGGCCTGGAGCCAGCACTATAACCGGGCCGCTTACATCAGGCTGGGGGTCGCCGACAGCCCTGCCATTGAGGCAGAGACGCGCGACGAGGCATCTCGCCGCGGGTGGTCTTTCGACCAGGTGGCGGGCGATCTGGTTCTGGTGCGGCGGTTGCTGGAGGGAGACTGGGACGAGGATTTCCTCGTTGTGCAGCCTGGTGGGCAGATCCGCATGGCCTACGACGAACGGGTGGTGACCTGCGGCGCCTAGCTGCGTAGGGGTGCAGAGCCCGGACCACAGTCCGGGCGGAGTCGGTTGCGTTGGGACTGCGTGATGATTGAGGCCATCAACGTCTATAACGAGAAGTCGCTCCACGCGGCGCTCAAGACCTGGTATGCAGGTGATGACGGCGCGGTGGAGGTGCCTGTCGACGGCTATATCGTCGATGTGGTGCGTGATGGGCAGTTGATCGAGGTGCAGACCGGCAGCTTTGCCACGATAAAGGCGAAGGTGACGGCGCTCTCGGCGAATCACCGCCTGTTGTTGGCTTACCCCGTGGCGCTGGAGACGTGGCTCGTGCGACCTGCCGGTGCGGGCGAGCGACCTTCGCGGCGCAAGTCGCCGAAGCGTGGCTCAGCGTTGGCGCTCTTTATGGAACTGGTCAGTTTTCCAGGACTGGTGGCGAACCCCAACTTCGCCGTCGAAGTGGTCTTCACCCGTGAGGATCAGTTACGGCACCACGACCCGCGCCGGGGCTGGCGTCGCCATGGCTGGGTCACCGACGACCGCATCCTGCTGGAGGTCGTGGAAACCCGCCGTTTCTCGCGGCCCGAGGACTTCGTGCCGCTGCTTCCCCCGACGCTGGCGGCGCGCTTCACGACGGCGGACCTGGCAGCGGCTGTGGGCCGGTCGCGAAGATTCGCTCAGAGGATGGCCTACTGCCTGCGTGAGATGGGGATGCTGACGGCTGTGGGCCGGCGGGGACGGGCCGTGCTCTACGCCCAACCGGCAGACGCTGTGTGACGCTCCGGAGACGGCGCGCGAGAGGAAGGAATGGGCAACACACGCTATCCGATCGCCGAGACGATTCTGGCGCTGGCCCACGGGCCGGGGACGGAGCCCGTGGCGGCGTATCTGGTCGTGTGGACGGCGCTGTCCCACGTGGCAAAGGTGGTGGCCACGCGCGCGGGCGTCCGCGCACGGTTCGCCCTGCGCCAGAACGGCACGCTCCGCGTGCGCAAGGTGGGTGCGCTGAAGATGCCCGAAGTGATCCGCCCGCGGGAGGAGCATCTCCTCAGCGCGGCACTGGAGACCCTCGATGCCGACGCGAGCACGCGGCTGATCGCGCACACCGCGGTGCGCTACTTCTGCCGGCGGGTGCCGGTCCTGGGCGGGCAGCGCGTGCCCCAGGATGCCTACCGCCAACGTCCCCGCGGTGTGCTCGACGTCGGCGCGACGCTGGATCCACGTTACCCCGTGTGGAGCTTCGTCGACGCCGCGCTGTTGCAGCGATACCTCGGCGGAGAGCAGACCGCAGAAGCGTGCCAGCGCCTTCTGGGCCAGATTGCAGAGGTCCTGGCGACGATCCACCGCAACCTTCTGGGTGCCGAGGAAGCGCAGCAAGGCGAGGCCAACGCCGAATTGGCCACGCGCGCGCTGCCGCTGCTCACGGCTCTGGTGGAAGCCTTGCTCGCGGTACCCCCCGAGACTCCTGTGTTCGACGACTCGGGCGTCAGCGCGTAGCCGTTCGCCGAAGCGACCCCGGCACGGCAGCTGGTGAGCGCTAGCTTTGGCCATCCGGTGCGCGAGTTGGCCCAATCGTTCGCATCTCGCGCCGCGGCAGGCTTCGTGTGTCCGTGTCCCTGTCGGCCCTCGCTGTGCGCCGTCCCTGTGGTGGTGGCGTGCCACGGGCCGCCCGCTGTTCGCCATCGGTCCCTTGCTCAATGCCGCCAGAGGGCTTGCATCCTTGCGGCGATATGCTAGAACCCAATTCGCGTTGAGCCCCATCTTCGAGGTGCACACTACGTATCACGCTATGGTTGCGGAAGGAGTCTCTATGCTAAGCGAAGGTCATTCATCCGAACGTCTGAGATCTATGCTGATACCCCGCTCTGACTGGCATCCCTACCCGACGATTGGGGATGCTGATGCCTGGCGGGCGCTGCCCGATAGGCTGCGCACCGGCTACGTCGCCCAGGGTGAGGCGGCGCTGGGCTACGCGTGGCCCGGGCTGCCTGCCACGCTCTTCCTGCAGTTCGCCCGCAACGGCAACCGCACCAACTACGAGCGCGCCAACCAGATGCGGCGCGGCCCTCTGCGTGACCTGGTGCTGGCCGAATGCGTCGAGGCACAGGGGCGATTTCTCGACGACATCGTCAACGGCATCTGGACCACGTGCGAGGAGACCTACTGGGGCTATCCGGCGCACGTCGACGCTCAGCGCGCCGGAGTGGGCCTGCCGGACGTGGAGGAGCCGACGGTCGATCTCTTCGCCGCCGAGACGGCAGCCCAGCTGGCGTGGACCGTCTATCTGCTCGGCGAGCGGCTCGACGCGATCTCGCCCCTTGCGCGGCCCCGTGTGGCCTATGAGGTGCGACGGCGGGTACTCGATCCCTGCCTCACGCGCGACGATTTCTGGTGGATGGGGTTCGACCCGGGGAGGCACGGTGTCAACAACTGGAACCCATGGGTCAACTCCAACTGGCTGGCGTGCGTTTTGCTGCTGGAAGCGGACTCCGAGCGGCGTGCCGCGGCCGTGGCCAAGATCCTGCGCAGTCTGGACGTCTTCATCGGCGTCTATGGTGAGGCGGGGGGCTGCGACGAGGGGCCGGGCTACTGGGGCCGCGCGGGCGCGTCGCTGTTCGACTGCCTGGATTTGCTGCACAGCGCGACCGCCGGCGCCGTCGATGCCTATGGCGAGACCAAGATACGCAACATGGGACGCTATATCTACCGCGCCCACATCTATGATGGATACGTCATCAACTTCGCGGATGCCTCGGCCCTCAACCATCCTCCTGCTTCGCTCGTCTACCGCTACGGACGGGCCGTTGCAGACGAGCCCATGATGGCCTTTGGCGCGTGGTTGCTGGCGGCGTCGGGTACGGAGCGCGGCAGGCAGGAGGGCAGCCTGGGTCGTATCCTCCCAGCGCTCTTCGACATACCGGATCCACTGGACGTTGCGCCCCGGCAGCCGCTGCCGCGCGATGTGTGGTTCGATGATATCCAGGTGATGGTCGCGCGCGACCGCGACGGAGCTCCCGATGGCGTCTTTGTCGCGGCGAAGGCCGGGCATAATGCCGAGAGCCACAACCACAATGACGTGGGAAGCTTCGTGATCTATGTGGATGGGCGGCCCGTCGTGGTCGATGCCGGGGTGGAGACCTACCGGCGGCAGACCTTCAGCCCGCAACGCTACGAGATCTGGACGATGCAATCGGCCTATCACACACTGCTCCCGGCGTTTGAGAGAGGCGACGTTGTGGTCATGCAGGCACCGGGCGCGGCCTTCGCGGCACGCGACGTCCAGTACGCGGTCGATGACACGCGGGCGCTGCTGGCGCAAGACCTGAGCTCTGCCTACCCCGAGGAGGCAGGTGTGCGGGCCTGGAAGCGCGCGGTGACGTTGCGCCGCGGGTTGGGCGTGGCGGTTGAGGATTCCTATGCGCTGGAGCTTCCGGTGGATGCCATAACGCTGAGCCTGTTGACGCCCTGCGAGGTCACGGTTGGCGCTGGTTCGATCGCGCTGTCGGAAACGAGCTTTGGCCCACAGGGCGCCGCGCGCACGAGCGGCTCGGTGCAGCTGGCGTTCGACGAAGCGTTCTCGGTCACAGTCGAGCAGGTTGCCATCGACGACGCGCGGCTCGGCAGTGTGTGGGGTGACCATCTGAATCGCGTGGTCTTCCGGGCCGCGGCGCCCCCGCTGCGCGGCACGTGGGTGTGGCGCTTCACGGCGTAGCGGTCGGCCAAGAGCTTGCCGGGGGCGGTGGTATGCCGCCGCGACAGGACCCGGGCTGGATCTGAACCTTTGCCCTTTGGGGGACAGGCCGTGAGATCGGGTGCGACTGCGCACATCGCGGGGCAGGACGGCGCAGGCCTTCCCCGTGAGGGCAAGACGTGGCCCAGCCAATGCGGCGGCAGGCGTTCCCATAGCGCAGTGGCGTAACCTGGTGGAAATGGGGCGAACCCAGAAGGGGCGTGGCGACGACTATACTCAAGGGGCGTAGGGTGTGCGGTGGCATACCGCCAGGGGAGCGCGGTGTGTCACCGCTCTTGCGAAATCGACGTAAGGTACATCGATCACAGAGGGAGCAAAGCATATGAGACGTACGGTATGGCGTGTCGTATCTGTCTTGTTGATCGTGGTGCTGACCGCGCCGGGCATGGCATTCGCCGCGCCGGCGGGATCTAGTCGGGCGACAGTGTCGTCTGCCGCAGCGCCTCCGCCGCCGCTGGCGGTGGGCGCGCTATCGGACGCCGAGTCGACAACGGACGTGGCTCTGCAGCGGATCGACCCGGAGCTGCGGCCCACAGCGCGCGCGGGCGGTGCCGAACTGGTGAAAGTGACCGTCCTGGTCGCGCCTGGCGCCGATGCGGATGCTTACGCGGGGCGACACTTCGAGCGGGCCATCGTGGTCCCGGGGAGGGAGTTCGACCGTGTGGTGGGGGTGCTCCCGGCCGGGAGACTGGTCAAGCTGGCGACGACGGCTGGCACACTCGCTGTACTGAACATGGAGGCCCGTCCGGCGCCGAAGCCGCCGGTACCCACGGCGCTGCTCGATGCGGGCGTGTCTCCGGAGCGGCGGACCTTGTTGCTGGCGGAGGCCATGCCCAAGGCGCGACCGCGAGAAGTGATGTCCGTGGCCACCGAGCCGTTGGACGTCGTGGGCGTGCAATCGTACTTCAGCCAGGACACCAACGGCGTCGAGGCGACGTGGGCGCTGGGGGTGACCGGTGCCGGCGACACGGTTAACGATCCGCTGAAGTTGGCCGTCATCGATACCGGCGTAGACTTCGCCAATCCTGACCTGTATGGGATACAGGCGCGCGTCACCGATCCCGATTCGGCCTACTTCGACGCCGGCAGCGGCACCGGGTGGCCCATTGCCTTCGACGACCGGTCGATGTCGGACTACGCACTGGACGTGCAGGATTACCGTGGCAACTGGGGCTGGTACATGAATGCCTTCAAGGTGATCCAGGACCCTGATCTGGCCAGCACGGCTCCATTCACGTTTACAGTGACCCATCCGGACTTGGGCGAAGTCGTCACCTATACCATCGATAGCCTCGTTCAGAGCTACAACGAAAACGGCGGGCGGTACCGCTTTGGCTGGCATCCCGATGACGCTCTGGTGGCCCAATTGGGCGAGGCGCCGGGCGTGCTGGTGACGGGCGAGCAGCCTGGCGGGAGCACGTGGGGCGATTTCGACACGATCTACGTCGATCTCTACCCCGACTACGCCTTCGACGCAGGTCCGGCTGATGGCTGGGCTGCGCTGGGACAGGAGATCGCGTGCATCAACCTGGGCTGGAGCTCCCCGGCGAGCTGCGATCTTTCGGGCGGTATGGTCACCTACATCGCCAACGGCACTACCCCGATTCCGGCGTCGGACTGGCTGTACGGGTTGCCGGCGGTGAGCGAGGCCGGGAGCGTGGTGGCCTTTATGCTCAACGATATCCTGGAGGACGGTGCCGATCACGGGACGCTGTGCGCAGGGACGGCGGTAGGGCAGGGCAACATCGTCGAGATGCCCTACTCGGGCACGTACGGAAGCGTCAACTGGCCGCCCGCCTGGTACAACCCGTTGGCAGACGGTGGTATCTCGCAAGGCCCGGGCAAGGACACGAAGCTGGTGGCGATGGGTAACTACTACGCCGGCGGAGCGTCGCTGAACTTCTATGACTTCGCGGCGCTGGGTTACGACGGCGTGCCTGCCGGGCATCCCGATGACACCGCAGATCAGCCGCATATCACGACCAACTCGTACGGCTCCGGCGCAATCGAAAACGACGGGTGGGACCTATCCTCGCGATACGTGACCTTGATCAACAAGGGGTATGTGGCACAGCAGGGCATCACACTGCCCGATGGGGGCAACCGTTCCCCGCTCTTTGTGGGCTCGACGGGCAACAGCGGCTTTGGCTATGGGACGGTGACCAGCCCGCAGCCCGAGACGGCGGTCATGGTAGGGGTCTCGACGGTCTTCGGGCAGTACAACCTGGGTGACACGGCGCTCGATCCTGAGTGGGTCAACTGGGGACAATTGGGCGGCTTCTCGGACCGCGGCCCTACCTCGATGGCGACGCTCGGCGTCCACGTTCTGGCCAACGGCTTCTTCGGCAGCGGCAACATCCCGCTTAACTGGTTGACGGGGGGCGATTGGGCCGTCGACTACTGGTCGGGCACAAGCCGCTCGGGACCGGAGGTGGGCGGAATCCTCGCGCTGATTTACGACGCATTCTACCAGGAGATGGGGCGCTACCCTGCCTGGCACGAAGCCCGCACGTTGTTGATGAACGGCGCCCGCACACTTTACAGCGATCCCATGGCACAGGGTGCCGGCATGGCGAATGCGCTCAACGCGGTCGAGATCATCCGTGGCGACCGGGGAGTGATGATCGCCAATGAGGACGGCGACCCCTACTGGGTGCCCGGCGACTACCGTGGCGATGAGTTCTATGGCTTTGCCCGGGGTCTGTTCGCCGGCGAGACCGCGACCGAGACCTTCACAGTGGACAACAACGGCTTGGTGGCGACCCAGATCGACCTGGACGCGGTCGAGCTGACGTTGATCGACCACCGGGAGTGGAATTTCACCAGCCTGCCGCTGGCGCAGGAGCTTGTGAGCAACGACACACCTTACTACGGCCGGCGGCTTTTCGGGGCACCAGGGAGCCCCGGGAGCTTCGGCGGCGCCGATCCTCTCTACCTGACGACCAACCCAACTGACGCGCAGCTGATTGCCGACGCAGATCTGCTCGTGGTGCGGATGTCGTACCCCTACGAGCAGTTCCTGGACGACATCGAGGGGAACTGGTGGTTCCTCTATGCCTTCGCGTGGCGCGACGACAACACAGATGATCTGTGGTACACGGATGCCAACGCCAACGGTGTCGCGAACACGGGCGAGTCGCAGGCCGAGCGCGTGCGCATCAGTTACGACTACCATGGCAACACGGCAGAGATTCGCATCCGCAGCCCCCAGGCCCTGCTAGACGGCGATACCTGGCCTAACGAGCCTACGGCTGCACCGATGAGCGATATCCTCATCATGCTGCGCCATTTCTACAGCGGGGCGTTCGACACGACGGACCTGTCCGTCACGGTCGAGCTGTACCAGGAAGTCCCCTGGCCGGCGGTGACGTTGGACCGCTCACAGCTGACGATCCCAGCGGAAGCCAGCCGGACGTTCGTAGCGGAGACCACGGCAACGGAGCCGCCGGGAAGCTATGGCGGGTATATCAAGGCTAGCTACAGCACGCCCTATGAGTACTGGGAATACCTGCCGGTGCAGAAGCAGGTCTGGTTCGCGAGTGATGTGGACCCGCTACTGGGGGGCGTCGATCAGCCGACGCTCTACGACAACGGCGTGGTCTACGGCGCGCGCGGCCCCAGCTCAGCGGGCGACCGGGCCGAGTCGGGGGACTGGCGGTTCTTCTACACCGACGTGGGCGATGGCACGCTCCCCGCCGACCTGGGCACGTATTTGCTGGCCCAGACCACATGGGAAGGCGAGGACGACGCGCCCAACGACACAGACCTGGACACGCTGTTCTATGCCCCAACCGTGGCCGATCCTCTCTTCACCGGACAGGACAGCTTGTTCGGCCCGTCGGGCCTGACCGTGGTGGGGGGCAGTCCCCGCGTTGGCAGCGCTCCCGATTGGGCCTATCAGACAAGCACCAATGGACCGGAAGACTGGAGCGCGGCGCGAATGACGTCGCCAGGGCTTCACGCGGTGGCGGCCCAAGTCGTTCGCTGGGGCGGAGAGCGGACCGCGGTGCCGTTCACGATCACGGTGGGCACGGCACAGGCCACGGCCAGCGTCCACATCGCCGGCCGGGCGTGTCTGACGTGCGCGGTGCCGCTGACCTTCAAGACCAATCACACCAGCCTCGAGGGCGCCGCGCTGGAGGCGATCGGCTATGGGTTCTCGCTACCGCTCACCCGCCGGCTGGCTGTGCCGCAGGGCGATACGGCGACTGTGACCTACACGATCACCGCCTCGGATGCCCTGCGGCTCTTGGTGACGACGTCGAACCCGGATGCCGGGGTCGATGCTGACCTCACGGTGTACCGCCGGGTAGGGGCGCAATGGGTCGAAGTGGGGTACTCGGGCCGTGCGGATTCCAATGAGCGGGTGCTGCTCTACAACCCGGTGGCGGGCGACTACCTGATCGAGGTCTACGGATACGCGATTCCGGGTGGCACTGCCGATGTCGATGTGGCTGTGACCGAGGTGAGCGGGGCTGGCGCCATGACCGTGACCGGACTGCCGACCAGTATCGTGCTCGGGCAGACCTACGACCTGACGCTGCACTTCACGACTACCCCGCCGTTTGGCACATGGTACGGCATGGTCCTGATGGGGCCGGCCGAATCACCGACAGCGATCGAGATCCCTGTGACGATCGAACCGGTGCGGGCCTATCTGCCGGTGATCTTCAAGAACTGAGGGGCGCCTGGCGGCCGGCCTTGAGCACCTTGGGGCCCGTGGCATCTTGCCGCGGGCCCCGTTCTGCTATCGATTGCGCCGGCGTGGAGCGTTGGTAAGGATGGCTCAGTCCGAGTTGCAGCACGTGCTGGGCGTGATCTCCTCGGGGGCGATCAGTGCACACGCGCCCAGGCCGCCGTGGATGAGTGTTGCCATTTCGAGCAGCGTGTAGACCTCGGGCCGGGCAATGCGGTAGTAGACGTTCCAGCCGTCCTTGCGATAACAGACGAGCCCAGCCTCGCGCAGCACGGTGAGTTGCTGCGAGACATAAGCCTGTCGTAGTCCAAGTGCTTCCTCGAGATCGCCGACGCAGCGTTCGGTGTCACGAAGCGACAGGAGAATCGTCAGACGGTTAGGATGGGCCAGCGCCTTGAAGAGCGGCGCCAATGCCTCAGGGGCAACCGTTACGTCGGTTGTGCCGAGCTGTTCCAGGATATCCATTGCTAGCCCTTTCTGAACGGCGCCGTTCGAGCGCCGCTGGCACCACTGTGATACGCGTCCAGCATCGACCGTGGAGGAAAGATGATGGCGCCTGGCTTGCACAGGCTAGCGCACGCGTTGCATCCGACAACACACGCAAACGGATCGGCGACCCAGACCTTGGAGTCGCCGGTCGGGCTCACGATGGGCGCGAGCGCGTGGCTGCTGCACACCCGCAGGCAAGCACCGCAGCCATCACACAAGTCCTCGTCGATCGTAGGGAACCAGGGGATCTGTTCGCGCGGATAGCCGCGCCAGACGCCGTAGCTGCGGCCACGCGGTCTGGCGTCATCACTGTCCAGATGCGCCACGGAGACGGCGTACTCGCGCGCGAGCGCGGTGGCAAAGACCTGCTCGGCGCTGGGCGGGATATAGTTGTCGCGACCCGCACGCCGGATCAGCTCGCGCTCCAGGTCAGCGTCGCCGGGTGCCAGTCCCGCGGCGAGTAGCTCGGCGAAGACGGCGTCGAGGCCCCGCATTCCCACCTGTGCGCCATCCACGAGGATCTGGCGGTAGTCGGTCATCGTCGCTGGGGCCTTTCGGGTGCCCTTCGGTGTCATCATCTGGCGTGCGTGCCTCCGTAAGCGTATTCACGAATATGAATGCAGTGTAGCACAGGCTCGGCGGAAAGCAAGCTCTCGCTCTGGGCTGTGGGATGGCTTGAGGTTTCGTCGACCTGCTGTACTATGGCTGCCCATGGACTGGCATCTTTCACCCTACGTCATAGGCGTTGCACTGACTACGGTCCTGTCGTTGGGGGTTGCCTTTAGTGCGCTGCAGCAACGCGATCGCCCCGGCGGACTGGCCCTGGCGTTCCTCATGTTCGCTGTGGCGGAGTGGGCAGGCTGCTACGTCTTGGAGGCCAACGCAGTGACCATACCCCTCAAGGTCTTGTGGTCACAAGTCGCCTACATTGGCACGATGGCGACCGGCCCGTGCGTTTTGCACTTTGCCATGGCCGTCACGCGCCCACGTCGGCAGCTTAGTTTGATCCACCTGGCTCTGATCTGGGCCATCCCGGCGATCACCGTGGTGCTTGCCTTTACCAACGGCTCGCACCACCTCATCTGGGACACGCTCACCTTTGCTGATGATTCCCATCGTATCCTCGTCTACGGGCGGGGTCCGTGGTTCTTCGTACCTGTGGTTCACGTCTACGTGTTGCTCGCATTCTCGACCCTCTTGCTCGTCGGCGCAGCCCGGCGGTTCCATCGTCTCTACCGACGGCGGGCGCTCACGATCCTGGCTGCTGCGCTACCGCCCTGGCTTCTCAATGGTGTATATATTGCCTTTCCGAGTGTTTTGGGCCGGCTCGACTGGACGCCCGTAGCGTTTGCAGTGACAGGCGCATTGCTCCTGTGGAGCCTGGGCGAGCTGCAACTGCTGGAACTGGTGCCGGTGGCCCGCGAGCACGTCGTGGAGAGCATCGAATATGGTGTGATGGTGCTCGATGTGCAGGGGCGCATCATCGACGTGAACCCCGCGGTTGGCTGGCTGTTGGGCGCCAGGGGCAACACGGAGCGAAGACGTTCGGAGCGGGGCCTGGTTGGGAGGCGCGCAGCAGAGGCCCTTCCCGGGGCACTGGGCGATGCTGTCGCGAGCGCACTGCCTCTGCCACCGGCGGGGGATTCCTGGCAGGACGTCGCCTCGGAGGGCGAGGCGCCCCTAGATGGGCGGACAATCGCCTGGCGCTTGACGCCGCTGCGGCCCAAGGTGCGGAGCCAACCGGGTCACTTGCTTCTGCTGCGCGATGTCACCGTGCAGCGCAGGGCCCACACGGCCCTGCAAGAGATCAACACGCTGTTGGAGCTGCGCGTCGCCGAGCGAACTGCCGAGATTCGCGCCGAAAAGGAACGTGGCGATACGATCCTGCGCAGCGTAAGCGACGGCATCATCATGACCGACCGCGATCTCTACGTCGTGTACGCCAATCCGGCCTTCACCGACCTGACGGGATACACGGTCGAGGAGGCGCTTGGGTGCACGGTCGACATGATCCTGGGAACCGAGGCACGCCCGGTCGGAGCGCGTGCCTACGTTGGAGAGGAGCCCTGGCGTGACGAAATGCAGGTGCGTCGCAAGGATGGCCGCTTTCTCGACGTCGCGCTGACGTTCGCCCCGGTCAGCGGCGAGGCGGGCGACGTCGCGGGATACGTCGGGACGGTGCGCGACGTCAGCCAGACGAAGGCGCTGGATCGGGCGCGCAAGAGCTTCCTCGACAATATCTCGCACCAACTGCGGACGCCGGTGATGACACTGCAACTCTATGCTCACCTGATGGGGCAGACTGCGCTGCCCGATCCCAACCGTGAGTACTTGACGGCGATGGATGCGCAGATCGCCTGGCTCAACCATCTGATCCAGGACATTCTCGAGGTAGCCTCGATCGACAGCGGGAAGACGCTGTCGACATGGGTTCCGGTGGGAGTCGACGGGCTGGTGGACAACCTGGTCACGCGCTTCACGCCCCTCGCTGAGCAGAAGGGCCTGCAGTTGGTCGTCTCGCCGGTGCCGGAGGAGGCGCCGAAGGTGATGGGCGACGCGCCGCGTCTGGTCCAAGCGTTGGGCGAACTGATCGAGAACGCGGTGCACTTCACTCCCGCACCGGGGGTGGTGGCCCTGAAGATAGGGGTCGTGACGCGCGCGGATCGCCGGTGGGCCACCATCGCTGTGAGCGACACGGGCGCGGGCATCCCCGCGACCGAGCAGCCACGTGTCTTCGACCGCTTCTTCCGGGGCGGCGTAGCGGACACACTGCAGGTGCCGGGTACGGGGCTGGGGCTCTCAATTGCGAAGGCCATTGTCGGGGCGCACGGCGGCGAGATCACGTTGGCGTGCGCGTCTTCACCGCCTCAGAGCGAGACACCCGGCACGACCTTCACGGTGTGGCTACCTGCCATCTAGTCGCCAGGGAGGACGTCGTTGGTCATTCCTGTCACATCGTCTGGGGTAACGGCGCCGTTGAACGCTTCCGAGGCGACCACGAGCACAGGTAACCGGGTTAAAGCCTCCCTGGCGAGCCCGTAGGACCGGCTATGCTGGCCTATCTACTGCAAGGACTGGGCTACGGGTTCGCCGCTGCGGTGCAGCCGGGGCCTTTCCAGACCTACGTGATGTCTCAGGCGTTGGAACGAGGGTGGCGGCGGGCGCTGCCCGCGGCGCTGGCTCCGCTCATCAGCGACGGGCCGATCATCGCGCTGACGTTGTTGGTGTTGACCCGGCTTCCACCGTCCTGGGAACGCGTGCTACTCGTGGTTGGGGGCATCTTCATCCTGTACCTGGCTTGGGGAGCCTTTCAGGCGTGGCGCCGGTTCGACCTCACCGGTCCAGAGCCTGAGCCGGCGGTCGCTGCACACGGGCTGGTCAAGGCCGCGCTGATGAACGCGCTGAGTCCCGGCCCCTACCTGTACTGGAGTCTGGTGACCGGTCCGATCCTGCTGGCAGGATGGCGCGAGGCACCGGCCCACGGTGTGGGCTTCCTGGCGGGCTTCTACTTTGCGATGGTGGGCGCCGTGGCGGCGCTGATCGTGCTCTTTGGCACAGCGCGCCACCTGGGCCCCAGGGTCACGCGTGCGCTGGTGGGCCTGTCGGCCCTGGCGCTGACGGGGTTTGGGCTCGTGCAGTTAGCAAGGGGGATCTTCTAGATGACAACGATCGATCTGAACGGACCGTGGCGCTTCCAACCTGATCCCGCCGGAACCGGTGAGGAGCGCGGCTACGTCAATGCGGGGTACGATGACCACCGCTGGCGTGAGGTGTGGGTGCCGGTGGACTTCGAGACCTGTCACCCGGGGCTCGACACGTATGAGGGTGCCGGCTGGTTCCGACGCTGGTTTGAGGTGCACGAGAGCTGGGCTGACCGGCGTGTCGTGCTCCGTTTTGAAGGCATCAATGCGCACGCGCGCGTCTGGGTCAATGGGCAGGCCGTGGGGGGCTGGGACGATCCCTTTCTCCCCTACGAGATCGACGCCGGCGGCGTGCTGGCGTCTGGCCAACGGAACCTGGTTGTCGTCCGCATCGACAACGAGCGCCGGCCCGGCGATGTGCCGGGGATGCAGCGTGGCTGGCGCAACTACGGCGGCATCCTGCGCGAAGTGACGCTGGCAGCGACCGACCCGTGCTTCATCCGCCGTTTGGCCGTTGAGGCGACGCCGTGCGAGGGTGGGGGGCGGTTGGCCGTGCAGGCGCTGGTTCAGAACGGGCGCCACGAGGATGTTGCGGTGCAACTGGCAGTCGCGGTTACCGCGTCGCTCGACCAGGACGGTGCCGAGGGCGGTTCGCCGAGCGACGTACAGCTTGCCGGCGCCCCGCAGCGGATCGCTGCGGGCACGGAGGCTGCGTTGTCTGTCTCGGGGGTCGTGCCGGATGCTGTGGCGTGGTCGCCTACTACCCCGGCGCTGTACGCCGCGCGGGTCTCGCTGGTGCCTGTCGATCGCTCTGTGGCTTCACCGCTGGCCATAGACCGGCGCGAGCTACGCGTGGGTTTCCGAACGATCGAGGTGCGCGAGGGCGCGTTACTGCTCAACGGCGCGGCGCTCTACCTCACCGGGTTCAACCGCCACGAGGACTCGCCCCGGACGAATATGTGTACGGACCTCGAGCTCGCCCGCCGTGACCTGGAGCAGATGAAGGATGCGGGCGCGAACTTCGTGCGTCTGTGTCACTATCCTCACCACCCGGCGGAGCTTGACCTGTGCGATGAGTTGGGGCTTCTGGCGATGGGCGAGATCCCGCTCTACTGGTGGGATGGCCTTGAAGAAGGCGACGCTGCTGCGGCGCAGAAACTCAGCGCGGCGCGGCGTCAGGTCGAGGCCATGATCTGGCGCGACCGTGCCCATCCAGCCGTGATCTTCTGGTCAGTCAGCAACGAGACCCAGGAGGGGCGGCCCGAGGTCGCCGAAGGGAACCGTGAGTTGGTTCGCCTGGCCAAGACGCTCGACCCGTCGCGGCTCGCAGTCCACGTCAGCGATCACTGGCAGCGGCACCCCGATTTCGCGGAGGACGACGTGGTCTGCGTCAACGCCTACCCGAGCGTCGGCCCGCTGGCGGGCAACAGCCGACCTGGATACGACCTGGCGTGCTCCACCGCGCACTGGCGCGAGCAACTGTCGGCTTTGCACGCTCAGTATCCCCACAAGCCGATCCTCGTGACCGAGTTCGGCTACACATCGCTGCACGGTGTTGTCGACAACGCCTACAGTGGCGAACTGCACGCCGAGGTGTTGGAGGCGGAGTTCGCCGGAATGGACGCGCCCTACGTGTGTGGCGCGACGATCTGGTGCTGGGCGGACCATGCCTGGCCGCCCGCCACGTTCGCCTTCTGCGGTCACCTGGCCGTGAGCCCCTATGGGGTCTTGACGCGCGACCGGCGCCGCAAGCCGCCCTTCTGGACCGCGCGGCGGCTGTTTCGGGCGCGCCAGGGGCTGTCCGAACCACCCCGAACGCGCGGGCGCCTTACTCCCACAGCCGCAGGCTATGAGGTCCATATGGTACGGCCGCATATGCGCGATATCCCGGTGGTCGACCTCCCGGCTGGCTACTGCGTGCGGACGATGCGCCCCGATGAGGGCGGGCTATGGACTGACATCTGGCGCGATGCCGAGCCCTACTTTCCCATTGAGCCCGAGCTGTTCGCCGACCAGTTTGGCGATGACCTGCCGGCCATGCAGTGGCGTAGCTTCATCGTCGAGAACGAGAAGGGCGTCGCGGTTGCCACGACGACGTCGTGGTACCATCGCACCTACAAGGGCCAGGACTACGGGATGATCCACTGGGTGGCTGTCCGGGAGTCTCATTGGGGGCGCGGGTTGGGCAAGGCGCTGCTCAGCTACGCGCTGCGCGAGATGGCGAAGTGGCACGACCGGGCAGTTCTGGGCACCCAGACCAAACGCCTGCCCGCGATCAAGCTGTACCTGGACTTTGGCTTCGTGCCTGACCTTGACGACGATGGCGCCCGCGAGGCGTGGCGGGAGGTGCGTGACGCGCTGGATCACCCTGTCCTACGCGGGCTGGAGCTGTAGGCAGCGGGCGTTCGTGCGCCGGAGCACGGGGAGAGGAATAGTGGCCGGGCGGATGGAGCCCGGAGATGAGAGGGAGCAACCCGATGATCGAAGCGTATCTTGAGGACCTGGAGCGCCGGATCGATCCAGAGGTGGAGGAGGCGCTGTTTGAGGAATGGCGCGCGTTCTGCGACGGCGAGTTCGAAGGCGCCATCTTCTCACCGCGGCGCCAGCGTATCGCTCCGGCGGGGCTCGAGTGGCCCCACGTGCTCGTCAACGAGGCGCTGGCCGACTACGAGCGGATGGCGCTCCAGCAGCTAGGCCCGTGCTCGCAGGCGTTGGCCGAGGGGAGCGGCGCGATTATGGCCGTGCGCACCAACTACGGCACCGGCATCATGCCGACGCTCTTCGGCGCCGAGCTGTTCATGATGGACGACGACACCGATACACTGCCGACCTCGATCCCGCTGGGCGGGCTGGCGACGACGAACCTGGCCGACTCGCTCGCTCCGGCGGATCAGACGAGGGCAGCGCGGGCTGTGATGGCTGTGCTCGACCGGGGCATACCGGGCCTTCAGGTTGGGCTTGGCCGCAAGGTCTTCGAGATGGCCGAGGTCTACGCGGAGCTCTTCGCGCCCTATCCGAAATTACAGCACTACGTGCACCTCTACCATCCCGACATGCAGGGGCCGATGGACATCGCCGAGCTGCTGTGGGGCAGCTCACTCTTTGTCGCCCTGGTGGAGGTGCCCGACCTGGTGACGGCTCTGCTTGAGCTGGTGACCGACACCTACATCGCATTTATGAACGCCTGGCGCACCCGCGTGCCCCTCCAAGGCGACTATGCGGTGCATTGGTCGATGCTTCATCGTGGCGCGATTATGCTGCGTGACGACTCCGCGATGAACCTGTCGCCGCGCATGTTCGACCGGTTCATCAAGCCCTACGATGGGCGCCTGCTGGCGACCCTGGGGGGTGGTGCCGTTCACTTCTGTGGGCGCGGCGACCACTACATCGCCAGCGTCTCCGAGATGGACGGCCTGACGACTATCAACATGTCGCAGCCCGAGTACAATGACATGGATGCGATCTTCGACCACACGGTCGACAAGGGGATCAACATCATTGGCTTGCCTCGTGACGCGGCTGAGGCCGCCCTTGCGCGGGGCCGCGATCTCCGCGGTCGCGTCCACTGTTGGTAGGAACGACTGACCGCGGGCGTCTGAGATGGACAAGGAGGTCCCTATGCGCGCGCAAGACGTTCAGTCTCACCTCCGCTCGCTCAACGGGGGGTGGATGGACCTGGCACACACCGTCGATACCTTCAAGTCGGGCGATCCAGAAACCGAAATCACGGGGATCGCTGTCTCGTGGATGAGCACGACCGCGGCGCTCCGACAGGCGCTGGCGTTGGGCTGCAACCTGTTCGTCACCCACGAGCCGACGTACTACGGCCACCACGATGAACTCGACGGTCCCGTGTTCGAGCTGGCCGGGGCACGCGAAAAGCGTGCCTTCATCGAGCAGAGCGGCATCGTGATTCTGCGCTGCCACGACCTCTGGGATCAGGTGCCCGAGATGGGCATCCCCGATGCCTGGGGGGCGGCGCTTGGGCTCGGCGCGGCTGTCGGCGGAGAGGGGTACTATCGTGTCTACGATGTGGAAGGGCGCACCGCGGGCGATGTGGCGCGGCAGGTGGCAGCTCGTAGCCGGGCCTTTGGTCAGGAGGCGGTGCAAGTGATCGGCGATCCCGAGACGCCCGTGAGCCGCGTTGCCATCGGCACCGGCGCTATCACGCCGCTCTTCGGCTACCTGCGGGACTTCCGAGACGCGCTGGGCCTGGACCTGGCGATCTGCACCGACGACGGCTTCACCTACTGGCAACACGGCGCCTACGCGCTCGACGCCGGGCTGCCGGTGATCGTCGTGAACCACGCGACCAGTGAAGAACCGGGGATGCAGCGGCTTGCTGAGCATCTCCGCGCGCGATTCCCCGAGGTGCCGGTGCACTTCCTGCCGCGCGGCTGCCTGTATACGCTCGTTGGCTAAGTCGATGAGAGAGGGCAGGAGCTCGGGTACGCGGCCGGCTTCCTGGCTGGTGTTGGTACTTCCCGCTGTGATTGGCTTGCCCTTCGTCGTCATCGGCCTGGTCGAGTTGGCAAAGACTGGACGCATGGTCGCAGCCTCGGCGATGACGCAGGGGACGGTTGTGGAGAACGTCTGGGCCATGCCCGTCGCCTCCGCCGGCGGGACGCCCGTGGCTGAGGACAGTGGGGCTGTGGAAGGCCGCACTGCCTACGTCCCGCGTGTCGCCTTCGAAACGCCTGATGGCGAGCGCGTGGTGTTCCTGGACGGCATCGGGACGGTTCCGGCCGAGTTCCAGGTGGGCGAAACGGTGGAGGTCCTCTACGATCCAGCGGATCCGGATTCGGCACGCATCCGCACCTGGGGGCGTATCTGGCTGGGGCCGGTGTTGCTGGTGGCACTTGGGGCCGCGCCACTCCTCGTCGCATTCATAGTCACTCTGCTCCTGCGTCTGCGCCCGTGGAGGGTCAGCGCTCCGCGCAGATCGTGAACGTCCTGCTGGTCGCGCCGTATCTTGGGGGGAGCCACCAGGCGTGGGCCAGTGGCTATGCCCGCCATAGTCGCCACGAGGTCTCACTGCTCGCGCTGCCCGCGCGCTTCTGGAAGTGGCGGATGCAAGGGGGACCGGTGACACTGGCGACGATGCTTCGTGAGCGCATCAGCGCGGGTCAGAGCCGCCCAGACGTGGTTCTCGCGACGGATATGGCCAACCTACCGGCGTTCCTCGGTCTTGCGCGTGATCTGCTCGGAGACGTGCCGGTTGCGCTCTACTGCCACGAGAATCAGCTGACTTACCCGTTGCCCGAAGGCGAGGCGCGCGATCTGACCTATCCCATGGTCAACTGGCTCTCCATGCTCGTTGCGGATCGGGTGTACTTCAATACGCAGTACCACTTGATGGATTGGTTCGAGGCGCTGCCCGGCCTGCTGAGGTTGTTCCCCGACTACAGGCACCTACCGTTGGTGGATCGCGTGTATGCGAAGAGTGCCGTGCTTCCGGTCGGCTGCGAGCTGCGGGGGCTGGAGGCCGCGGCGTCGTCCGCCGGGGAGCCGGCTGCGGAAGGGGCTGGGGGCCGCGAACCCCCCCAGGGGTCGGGGATCATCCTCTGGAACCAACGCTGGGAGTATGACAAAGACCCCGCTACATTCGTCCGCGCGCTTGATGCGTTGGTGGCGCGGGGCGTTCCGTTTCGCGTGGCGCTGGCTGGCACGAACGTCTGGCAGCAGACCTCTGTATTCGAAGCGGCGCGGGAGCGACTGGGCGAGCGGGTGATCCACTTCGGACGCGCCGATCGCAGCACGTACCGTCGCTTGCTGTGGGACGCCGCTGTGGTGGCCAGCACCGCGCTGCACGAATTCTTCGGCGTGGCGGTCGTCGAAGCCATCGCCTGTGGGACCTTCCCGGTCCTGCCGGCGCGGCTCTCCTATCCCGAGCTGTTGCCGGAGCCGCACCACGGTCGCTGCCTCTACCGCGATTTCGAGGACCTGGTGGCGAAGTTGGCGTGGGCGCTGGAGAACGGCGCTGCTGCGCGGGCGTTGGCCGATGCGCTGCGGCCCGCGATGATGCAGTACGACTGGGCGGCGCTTGCACCGCAGTACGACGCGGCGCTTGCCGAGCTGGCCGACATCGCTGATGCGCGATCGTGGCGAAGGGGCGCTGTCACTGGCTGAAGAGAAAGCCGGTCGGGATCAGGTCCCGACCGGCTCGTGGATCTGCACAGCTGTCTAGCTCAATAGGTTACTCCGCGTACACGGCTTCTTGCAGGCCACGCAGATAGCCGATCGCGAAGAGCCGCCCGATGTTGGAGTAGCCGGGGCGCGTGTTGTCGTCGCCCTCCATCGTGGGGACGTGGTCGGGCCGGCATACCCCGTCGAAACCGACCTCCTTGTAAGCCTGCATGCAGGCGAGCATGTCTGTCTTGCCCTCATCGTGGAAAGTCTCCACGAACTTGTACTTGTCGCCGCGTACGTCGCGGAAGTGGACAAAGAAGATCTTGTCCTGCTTGCCAAAGTGGCGGATGACGCCAGGCAGGTCGTCCGTCATCAGCGTGAAGTTCCCCTGACATAGGCCGATCCCGTTGACCGGGCTGGGATAGAGGTCGAGCAGGCGCTGGTAGTTCTCGATGCTGCTCATGATTCGCGCAAGGCCGCGAATCGGCGACAGCGGCGGATCGTCGGGGTGCATGGCAAGCTTGACGCCGGCTGACTCGGCCACGGGCACGACGATCTCGAGGAAGGCCTCAAGGTTCTCCCAGAGAACGTCGTCGCCGACTTCGCCATACTCGGTCAGTGGCGCGTCTTTGATCAGGTCATAATCGAAGCTCGTCGCCAGTGCCCCACCACGTGCCGGCGTCGTCGTTGAGGTGCGCATCCAGTTCATGATCGGCATCCACTCGTAGCACCACACCGGAATGCCCAACTTGCCCATGTTCTCGATCAGGTCGATCACGTACTCGATCTCCTGGTCCTTGCCGGGGAGGCCAAGCTTGATCTTGTTCATCGGTGGGCGGCTCTCCAGCACGTCGAGGCTGAAGCCGTAGTCGTTGTACATGGTCTTGAGCCGGACAAGCGACATATAGCTCCAGGGGAGGTACTCGCGCGGCAGCTCGTCCCAGCCGCGGCGCATATCCATCCCGCCCACGGCATGGGTCACGCCAGCTTGTTTCACCATTGTCCACAACGCCGACGGGTGAGGCGGCAGCATTTCGGCGATCTTGATCATCGGTCATCTCCTTGGTCAGTGGGTATGCGCACATGATAGCAGCATTGCCGGGCCACGCGAATCGCGGGCGGGTGCCCGATGTCTGCTAGAGCGCTTTGACCAGGGATTCGATATCGGTCGCCAGGTGCTCTGGCGCCTCTCGATGCACTGCGTGGCCGACACCGGGGTACACAACCAGCCGCGCGCCCGCGACGGCGCTCGCCAAGGTGCTCTGGTCCTCGCGCGAAGCCCGGTTGTCTTGGTCGCCCCAAACAACCAGCGTCGGGACCGTGACCCTGTTGAGTTGACCGGCAATCTCTCCGCGCAGGCGGTCTTGCCACAGCTCCCGCCACACCCGTGCGGGTACCTGCAGCATGTGTTGGGCCATGCTCTCGACCTCGGACGGCGGCAACGGACGGCCCATTGTGCTATCCACGAAACGTTGCACCAGAGCTGGATCGATGGGGTCGGACAGCGAGGAGACGGTCGTGTCCCAGAACGCGCGCACAGTAGGATCGCCCGGTGCGTCGACCGCCGCGCCAATCAGCACCAGGCCGCGCATCCGGTTGGGGTAGTCGATGGCAGCCCTCCGGGCGATGGCACTCCCCATCGAGTGGCCGGCGATGACAGCGGCCTCGATCCCGAGGGCATCCAGAAACGCCACTGCATCTGCAGCGAAGTCGCTAAGCCGGTAGCCCGTCGCGGGCTTGCTGGCTTGGCCGTGCCCGCGCTGCGTGAAGGCAAAGGCGTGAATCGATGGCGATAGGTACGCGAGCAGCGCTGCAAAGCTACGCCACGAGCCTCCGAAGCCGTGGAGAAGAAGGACGGGGATCCCGTTGGCGTCTCCCTGCTCTACGTAGGGGACGCTTACCCCGCTTGAGAGCCGGATCATCTTGGACATGCTTGCCTCCCGTGCAGCTTTCAGGGTCGCTGGCATACCCACGGCGTTGCTGGATCGCGAGCTCACTGCCCCGCTGCGTGACACCACCAGGTCCTGACCTGCTGATTCGTACTCTACCGCGGCGAGGGTGCGGTGCCGTCTGGATTGCGGCGGGGCTGAGTTGGGTTCTGGTTTGCGCCCGTCGAGCGTGGCTGTTGCCTGGCGCGGAACAGAACTGGCGGCTTCCGCACACTATGCGTCCGCGCCGGGCGTCTGGCCTGTGCCGCCAGGGGGAGTCGTGATAGACTGTGCCAGCGGCCTCGGAAGGGCCGCCGAGACTGTGCAGCATGCGACCAGAAAGGTGTGTGTATGGCGACAACAGGCCAGCCTTCCCCTGAACCAACCCGGCGTGGACGTGGGCAGACAGCCGGGCATCACCGGCGAGGTGCCGTGGGGCGCCTGGTTGGCGTACTCCGTCCCGGCCCGCGCGCCTCGCGTGGGGCCACGCTCGGCGTCGTGGCGCTGATCTTGCTCGTCGTCGCGGTAACCGCGGGCGACCTTCTGGGGGGCGGTGGGCCAGGCCACGCGGCGCTGGGCGGACTGTTCCTTGCGACGGTGTTCGCGCTCGTCGGCGGGCTGGTCGCGCTGCTCTTCGCGTTGGTGCGGCACATACCGCCGCTGTACGTCTGGGCGCTGGCGGCGTTTCTGGGTGTCCTGGCCTTCATGAGCTTGACGGCCATGAGCATCGCCGTAGGCGTGCTGGGCGTGGGCCTTGGCGCGATTCTGGTGGCCTCGGCCCTGGGTGGCGTGGGGGCCGAGCTGTTGGGTGGCGGCTGGCGCACGGCTCAGCGGGGACGCCGGGCTGTGCTTGGCATTGTGGGCGCGCTGGGGGTTGCAGGGTTGCTGGTCGGTGGTATCTGGTTGCTGGGCAGTGGAACGCCGGCAGACCCGCCGCACGCGGCATCCGGCGCCGTCACACCGCTGGCTCTGCCGGACCCCTCTCAGCCCGGGCCGTACGTTGTGCGTACGCTCACCTATGGCAGCGGAACGGACCGCCGGCGACCCGAGTATGCCGATGCTGTCGCGCTACGCACGAGCCCTGTCGATGGCACGCCCTTTGTCGAGGGGTGGGGAGGGCTGCGAACCGCCTACTGGGGTTTCGGGCTCGACGCGCTGCCGCGGAACGCCCGTGTCTGGTACCCCGAAGGGAGGGGGCCGTTCCCGCTGGTACTCTTTCTGCACGGCCAGCACCCGATGGTCGAGTCGTCGGAGCCCGGCTATGCCTATCTGGGTGAGCTGCACGCGAGCCGCGGCTTTGTTGTGGCTTCGATCGATGAGAACTACCTGAACCTCTCTCCCCTGATCGATCTGCTGATCCTCAGTGGCCTGAAGGGCGAGAACGATCTGCGCGCCTGGTTGCTGCTGGAGCATCTGGCGCTCTGGCGCGAGTGGGCCGGCACACCCGGCAATCCCTTTGCGGGCAAGGTAGACCTGGAGCAGGTTGTGCTGGTGGGGCACTCGCGCGGTGGTGAGGCGGTCGCGGTCGCGGCGGCCTTCAACGCGCTGCCACGCTATCCCGACGACGGGCACGTGGCTTTTGATTACGGCTTCGGCATCCGCGGGGTCGTGGCTATCGCGCCGGTGGACCGTGGCTATGTCCCGGCGGGTCGTGCGGTTGCGCTGCACGATGTCTCGTATCTGGTGCTGCACGGTGCCCACGACATGGACGTCTTCGTCTTCCAGGGCGCGGGGCAGTATGCGCGCGTGAGCTTCAGCCCGGCGAGCGACGCATTCAAGGCCGGGCTGTATATCGAAGGTGCCAACCACGGGCAATTCAACACCGTTTGGGGCCGCAAGGACCTCTTCGAGCCGCTCATGCGGCTCTTCAATCTGCGGCAGCTGATGCCTGCCGAAGACCAGCAGCAGATCGCGCGCGTCGCCATCGGCGCGTTCGTCGAGGCGACGCTGCGTGGCCAGGAGGCGTACCGCGCGCTGTTCCAGGACCCGCGGCGCGCTGCTGCGTGGCTGCCTGATACGGTCTACCTGCCGCAGTACATGGACGCGCGGACCCGGCTGATTAGCACCTATGAGGAGGATGTCGATCTGGGCTCGACGACGCTGCCAGGCGGCGAGCAGCGAGGGAGCGGGTTGACCCTCTGGCACGAAGGCCCCGTGCCGCTCAAGTGGGAGGACACCGGGAACCATGCCGTCACGCTGGGTTGGGACGGTCCGGGCGCCAGTTACACCATCCGGCTGTCTGAGGCCGGCGTGGGGGCTGCCGCTAGTGACGTGCTGGTGTTTGGCGTGGCCCAGTCGCGTGAGGATCCGACCGGTGACCGTGGGGGGCAGGCAAGGCGCCAGGCCGCGGGACCTGGACCTCTAGATCTCACACTGGAGCTGGAGGACGCGGCTGGGGAGATCGCGCGCCTGCCTCTGAGTGACGTCGCGCCGCTCTTGCCGCCGGTCGAGGGCAACCTGGGCAAGGCGGCCTTCATGGCGCTCCTGCCCACAGCGGAGCCGGTGCTGGTGCACTACGAGTTCCCGCTCGCAGCGTTTGCTGTTGCGGAGCCGGCCTTCGACGCGGCGACGCTCGTTGAGGTCCGTTTTGTCTTCGATCGGACGCCATCGGGCGCGATTCTGTTGGATGATGTGGGGCTTCGGGCGCCGTAGGCACGCTGCTTACGGCTGCGGCGGCGCGGGCGTCGGCCTACGGGCTGGCCGCCGGCGGCCGGCCGGCCCTGTGCTCTGACCGCAGCGCGAACGCCCGGCCATCCACTGCGCGCGCCACGGCGAGCACGCCGTCGAGGTGGTCGCATTCGTGTTGCAGCAGCTCCGAGAGGTCGCCTTCAAGGCGGACCGTATGCGACTGCCAGTCGAGGTCGCGGTAGGTGATGTCGCACGTGCGATGGCGTCGCACGAAGACGAAGAGATCGGGAAAGCTCATGCAGTCATCCCACAGCGTGATCATCTCGTCGCTGCGGTTCGAGAGCATGGGGTTGATCAACGGGGTGGGGGTGGTGATGCCGCTGGTGTTTGGCGCGTCGTCATTACGCACGCGCTCCAGAAAGACGATGCGTTTCATCAGGCCGATCTGGGGGGCAGCAATGGCCCGTCCCGCGCCCCACCGGGCACGAAAGGCGAGGAGCGTATCGCGCATATCGTCCATTGCGGGCCGCAGGCTTTCGACCTCCTCGGGCCGCACCGGTTCGCACACCTCATACAGCGCCGAGTTACCCAATAGCAGGATCTCACGTACAGCCATCAACCCTCCGCGACCACGAACTTCCGACATCTGGCTTTGGATGCCCGGCACTCCTGCCCGCTATTCATCCTTCATCCCTCTGCCTTCATCCTTCAGGCGCATCTCTCGCCGCACGATCGTCTCCTCATCCCACGGCAACACCTCATCGGCACGCTCTAGCGTGATCTCTCCGGCCTTGCCGCAGAACACCACGGTGTCGCCCTCCGCCGCGTCGGCCAATGCACAGCGGATTGCCTCCAGACGGTCGGGGATGAGGAGGGTGTTGTGGCGCCCGGCCTCCATTGCGCCGCGCTGCATCTCGTTGAGGATGTCGTAGATGGGGGTGTCGCGGCAGTCCTCCTCAGTGAAGATCGCCAGATCTGCGAGCGTGGCTGCGACGGCGCCCAGTGGCGCGCGTTTGCCGGGATCGCGTGGCCCCCCCGCCGAACCGAGCACGGCGATCAGACGCGCACGGGTCGTCTGTCGCAGGCTCTCCAGCGCCACTTGCAGGCTATCGGGCGTGTGTGCGAAGTCGAGCACCACCCGCGCAGGCGACTCGGCCAGGACCTGCATGCGCCCGGGCACGCCCGGGAACTCCGCCAGCCCGGCCTGAAGGTCGGCGACGTCCACGCCAAGCCGGGAGGCCGCTGCGAGGGCCGCAAGGATGTTGGCGATGTTGTAGCGCCCGATCAGCGGGACGGTCACCGGGAAGTCGCCTACGGGGCTCTGCACCGTGAACCGGAGCATGCCGCCATCTTCGTGGACCGCGGTTGCTGCCCAATCGGGCGCCATCGCTTCGTCGCCGGTCTCGTTCTCCGCGTGACCGTAGGTCACGTGGGGATGGTCGGCGAGACGCATCCCCCACGGATCGGCGGTATTGAGCACGGCCAACCGGCTGCCGTCGATCAGCATACGTTTGGCCTGGAAGTAGCCCTCCATATCGCCGTGGAAGTTCAGGTGTTCGGGCTGCAGGTTAGTCCAGATCGCGACGTCGAACCGGGTGGCGCGCAGCCGGGACTGGGCCAGGGCCTCGCTACTCGCCTCGATCGCGGCGTGGGTGCAGCGGTCGTCGACCATCCGCGCTAGCGTCTCCTGGACCTGGGGCGCCTCAGGCGTGGTGAAATGAGCGGGGAACTGGTGCAGCACGTCGTCCCCGAGCTTGTACCCCAGGGTCGAGAGCATCCCGACGCGGTGGCCACCGCTGCGCAAGAGATGGCGCACCAACCACGTCGTCGTCGTCTTGCCTTTTGTGCCGGTCACGCCGACGGTCGTCAGTTTGTGGCTGGGGTGGCCATGGAGCGCTGCCGCCAGGTCTCCGAGCGCATGGCGCGCATTGGCGACCCTGAGATAGGGCACGGGAAGCCCCGCACTGCCTCTCCAGCCCTCGCCGACGATGAGCGCGGCGCCGCGCGCCAGGGCGTCAGCGACGAAGTCGTGTCCATCGCGCACGTGCCCGCGCACCGCGACGAACGCATACCCCGGCTGTACCCAGGCCGAGTTGTGGGTAATGCCCGTGATAGTCGTGGCGGATGCGCCCTTGGGGGGTGCCGCGCCCTCAAGCCGGCCTGCGACCATCCGCGTCAGGGCCGTCACTTCCATTAGCTCTGCCTCCCAGAAAGTCGTTGTGGCGGGCGCTATCGAGAAAGGTGGTGCCGCCCGGTTGTGACGGCACCATACCCCGTCCTGTCGCAAGGTCAAGCCCGCCCGGGCCGCGCTACCGTCGTGGGCACGGGCGAACCGGGATATGCGTGGGGTGTCGCCTCGTGATC
>Ga0123333_10000325_pt1 | contig 53022 bp, 56 predicted proteins | sample BioC12SIPDNA_3_FD_89957 | JGI IMG/M metagenome (GOLD analysis project Ga0123333, IMG submission 89957) | Anaerobic biogas reactor microbial communites from Washington, USA - Biogas_R2_B C12 SIP DNA | ecosystem: Engineered > Bioreactor > Anaerobic > Unclassified | place: Washington, USA...
AGCTCGCGCTCGCAGCGGACCACCTCCGACCGCTCCACCTCGCACGAAAGCCTCAGGATCACCTGCCCCTCGGTAACCCGGTCGCCCGACTCGAGCAGGATCGCCTCGATCGGGCCCTTGCTGCCCGCGCGGATCACCGCGTCGCGGGCCGAGAGGATATTGCCGTACGAAGCGACGTAGAAGTTCGTCGGTATGAAATACAGGGCCGCCGGAATGGCAACCGCGATCAGTCCCGTCCCCGCCAGAATCCGCTTTCCCCATCCGGACCGACCCGCCCCCGCGGGCTTCCGCTCTGCTTGCTCAGCCATCGCCGTTCCACCAGACTCTTTCCCTCACGTCCAACCGCCGACCGACGGCGGTCGCGACGCTTTGAGCTCATCAGCACCCGGCGAACCTGCCGAAAATAGGGCAAGGGGCCGATGCGCCGATTTCATGACCAAAATACTGCAGCTTGTATCGACATTCCAGATCAAAACCGACACAAAATGGCTGGCCCGACTGCTGCCGGCCATCGATCGCAACCGATTCGAGCTGACCGTCGCGGCATTTTACGACGACGGTCCGGCTCGGGCCCAGTTTGAACGACATGGGATCGCGTGTCGCCTGCTCGGCGTGCGATCGGCGTGGGATGGCCGGTCGCTGGTCTCGCCTTTACGGCTGATCGAACGGCTGAGGCCCGACCTGGTCCACACGCACTTGCTGCGGGCGGACCTGTTCGGCGGCCTGGCCGCGGCGATGACCGGCACGCCGCTGGTCTCGACGGTCTACGCCCACGGCCCCTACCGCCGCCAGTACCGCCGGCCCGGCCTGGATGCCCTCCTGGACCGGCTGACCGTGCGGCTGCCCGATCGGATCGTCGCGGTTTGCCGCGATATCAAATTGGACTTGGTCAGGCGTCTTGGCGTTCCCGATTGCCGAGTCGCGGTCATCCACACGGGCATGGACCCGCTGGAGACCGCGCCGGCCGACGTTGACCGCGTTCGGCGGCAGTATGACCTGCCTTCGGACCGGCCGGTCGTCATGGTCCCAGCCCGCCTGAGCTACGAAAAGGGTATCGACACCCTGCTGCGGGCGGTCAGGGCCTTCCTGGACCGCGGCGGACGGGCGGCGTTCCTGATCGCTGGAACGGGCGCCCTTGAGACCGAGTTGCACAACCTGGCCCAGCGTCTGGACCTACAGCCGCACGTGCGGTTCCTCGGCTTCGTGCATGACATTGAGCTGCTTCTGGCGGCGGCGGACCTCGTTGTCCTACCGTCGTACTCCGAGGGCCTGCCCAACGCCGCACTCGAGACCTTCGCCGCGGCCCGGCCGCTGGTCGCCTCAGCCGTCGGCGGGATCAACGACCTGGCCGAATACGATCCGCGGGCCATCGTGCGGGTCGAACCGGGCCGACCGCTTGATCTGGCCGATAGAATACTAGAGGTGCTCCGCAGCCCCAGCCTCGCGGCCGACCTTGCCGACCGAGGATTACGTATAATTAAGCGGAACCTTGCAACCGCCCGTGTAGCGGCAGAGTATGAACGACTATACGTTTCACTGTTACAATCTGAACCCTAGCCATACCAAGGCGGATGCGTTCGTCGAATTCGACGGCTATCGGATCTGGAACCTCGGGGCTGCGCGGTTCGTCAATGAACTGGCCGCCCGGGCACAGGCTCGTCGCCCGACGCGCGCATTCTATTTAAACGCCTGGACTTATGTGCTGGCCGCGTCCGATAAGGCGTTTCGCCAAACGATCCGGACCGCGGATATCCTGTATCCCGACGGGATCAGTGTTACCGGGGCGTGCCGTCTGGCCGGGGTTGGCAGGCCCGCGCGGATGACCGCGGGCGACTTTTTCGAAGATTTTTGCCGGACCGCCCAGGACGCGAGGCTGAAGGTCTACTTCCTGGCGGGCAAGCCGTACGTGATCGACCGGGCGATGCTTCGCCTGCGGTCACGGTTCCCACGGCTGGAGATCGTGGGCCATCATCACGGCTATCTGGGTGAGAGGCCCGAGTTGACCGATTTTGTGATCGGCGAGATCAACCGCCGTCGGCCGGATGTGCTGGTGGTGGGCATGGGCTCGCCCAAGCAGGAGAGTTTCGTCGCCCGTCACAGCGGGCGGCTGGATGTCCCGGTGGTCTGGACCGTCGGAGCGATGCTGGACTACGTCGCCGGGACCGAACGGCTGGCCCCGCGCTGGGTCGGGCGGGCCGGTCTCGAGTGGCTCTATCGGCTCTGGCAGGACCCAGCGGGCAAGTGGAAGCGGTATCTCTTAGGCAACGCGGAATTCGTGGCCCGCGTATCGGTGGCGGCGATCAGGGAGAGGGTGAGAGTGTAATGAGTACAGCTTATAAGCTCGACTACAGCGGCGGGATCGGCCCGACGCTGGCCATGCCGCTTCGCCTGCCGGAGCAGTACAACCCGGATGGCTGGACACACCTGCATGTCTGGCCCGCGTCAACGTGGAACGAGGTCCTGCGCCGGACGATCGACGTCGCGGGCAGCATCGTCCTGCTTCTGCTGACGCTGCCGGTCATGGCGGCCGCCATCCTGGCCATCCGTCTGACCAGCCGCGGGCCGGCTGTCTTCAGGCAGGTCCGCGCCGGCCGGTACGGTCAGCCGTTCGTCATGTACAAATTGCGCACGATGCGCCATAACGCCCCGCACTTGCGACTCGCCGAGCAGGACGAAGGGCGTAACGGCCCAGCCTTCAAGCTCCGCAACGACCCGCGCGTGACCCACATCGGACGGCTGCTGAGAAGGACCAGTATCGACGAACTGCCGCAACTGCTCAACGTGCTGCGCGGCGAGATGTCGCTGGTCGGACCGCGGCCGCTGCCGCTGCACCAGGTGCGACTCGAAACGCTGTCGGAACGGGCGAGAATCTCGGTCAAGCCGGGCCTGACCGGCCTCTGGCAGGTCTCCGGCCGGGCCGACATCCCCTACGACGAATGGGTCGAACTGGACCTCTACTACGTCCAGCACCGCTCCATCCGCCTCGACCTGCAAATCCTCCTCAAAACCATCCCCGCCGTCCTGACCTGCCGCGGCGCGTACTGAGCCTTCACCCAAGTTCCGCACGGAACACGCGGACTGCGCGGGAAGGCGGTCCGGCCTCCAGATGTGGACTTGGTCTTGTCTATCCCGCTACGCAGTCTCTCCACGCGGTCACCTGATAGTGGCGGATTTTCGTTAAGTTGCGCTTGCAATGTCTGTTTGGGGGGGCTAAAATCAGGGTTTTCCATGGCTTGCAGGATGATGGGCGGCGAAGGCCGCAGCCGGGGCGTCTGCCCCTAACCGCCCTGCATAAAACAGCTTACAGGAGCTCGGCAAATGCCTAGAGAGTGCTACTTCACGGGTAAGAAGACGACCGCGGGCCGGACCATTTCCCGTCGCGGCAAGGCCAAATACCTCGGCGGCGTCGGTATCAAGACCACCGGGATCGAGAAACGCACGTTCAAGCCGAACATCCAGACGGTTCGGGCGGTCATCGACGGCAAGCCGGTCCGGATCAAGGTCTCGGCCAAGGCCATCCGCATGGGCCTGGTCGAAAAGCCGCTCAAGCGGAATTGGAAGCCCCAGCCGACTGAGGCCGCCAGCGAGTAGGCAATCGGTACACCGATCAAGGGCACCTCTGTCGTGCCCTTTTTCTTGCGCCGCGTATTAACTGGTAGTCCATTTTTTGGAATAATAGTCCCTACGGCCCAAGTCGAGGAGAGCGCGATGAATCTGGTGGAACTGGCGATCCGGATCAAGGGGCTCCGCAAGGCGCGGGAACTGACGCTGGAGGAACTGGCTGGGCGAACGGGGTTGACCGGGAGCATGTTGAGTAAGATTGAGAATTTCCGGGTCACCCCGTCCCTACCGGGGCTGTCGCGGATCGCCGAGGGGCTGGGCGTGACGCTCTCGGAGCTGTTCGAGGGACTCGACGAGCGGCCCAAACTGACCGTCGTGAAGGCAGACCACCGGCGGCGGCTCTCGCGTGACGACTCGCCGTGGATCTACTGGTCGCTGGCGGCTGGGCCCAGCGGACGGGTGATGGATCCCTTCATGATTGAGATTCCGCCGGGCGAGCAGCGGCGCGAGGCCGCCGCCCACGAGGGCGAGGAGTTCATGCTCGTGCTCGAAGGACCGGTCGATTACGTCTACGGCTGCGAGACGCACCAACTGGAGACCGGCGACAGCGTCTACGACGTCGGTAACGAGGTGCATACGCTGGTCAACCGGTCGGACCATACGGTACGGCTGATGGTGGTGTACTGCAATCCCAGGTAAGAAGGGCCGCTGGTCGCGACGATGTCGGGCTGGCGTTTGGTTATGGACCGAAGCATCCTGTTTGCGTTGTGCAGCCTCCTGTTCGCCGGGGTTAATGACCTGGTCTTCAAGAAACAGGCGACCAGCGGGTACGGCCGCGGCCAGTACATGTCGATCGCCGGAGTGGTCTGGGCGGCGTTCTTCGTGGGGTGGGGCTTGATTCACGGGCGTACCGACGTGGCCTGGCAGGCGATCGCCTGGGGCGCAGCCGCGGGCACGTTATCCGTGTCCGCCAACTACCTCCTGATCGCCAGCCTTCGCCAGCTCGACGCCAGTGTCGGAGCGACGATCTACCGCTTGAACATGGTGGCCGCCGCGCTGATTGCGGTGGTGTTCCTCGGCGAGCCGTTGGGAGCGGTCAAGTCGCTGGGACTGACCGCCGGTGCGGCGTCGGTGGTCATGTTCTCGCTGGGCAATGGAAAAAAGTCGCTGCGCAGCGTGTTGACCGGGGCGATGATGATGGTGGTCACCGCCTCGCTGCTGCGGGCGTTGATGGGAATCACCTACAAGCTGGCGACCAGCGACTTTGCCGAACTGCAGGCGGCGGGACACGGTTCGCAGGACGAGTGGTTTCTGGCCGTTCAGGGCGGCATGTGGATGGTCGTCGGCTTTCTGTGTTCGGCGAGGTTCGAGGGCCGCCCACGCCTGACCGCCGGCAATGTCGTCTACGGGACGCTCAGCGGGCTGCTGATCTGCGGGATCGTGCTCTTTTTCGCATGGGCGCTGGCGGCCGGCCAGGCCAGTGTGGTGATCCCGATCGCCCAGATGAGCTTTCTGGTAACCGCCGTGCTGTCGCTGCCGGTGACGCGGGAGAAGCTCTCCGGCGCCAAAGCCGCCGGGCTGGGTCTGGCCGTGGCGGCGATCCTGCTGCTAAGCCGAACGTGAGAGCGGCACGGAACACGCGGGAGAAGACCATCCCTGAAGACCGGCGGAGATACAAAAAGCGGCGTCTCCGCGTGGGAAACGCCGCTTCGTGACAATCCAAATCCTGGGCCGCTATTCGGCCTTCTGCTCGCTTTGCGATTCCGGCTCGGCTGAGGCTTCCTCAGCCTTGGCTGCGGGCTTCTTGCCCTTGAGCAGACCGGCGGCGAACTGCTCGCGCATCTGGGTCTTCCTGCGGCGGCTGCCGCCGGTGCGCGTCCGCTTGGTCTTTTTCTCCACCGTCGGATCGACCAGCTCGAGGTAGACGGTCGGCCCGCAGTCGCCCAGCCGCGGCTTGGGCAGGTGGATCACCCGCGTGTAACCGCCGGACACGTTGGCGTACTTCGGAGCGATCTCGGAGAAGACCTTGGCGACCAGGCGCGGTGCTTTGACCACGCGGTAGTTTTTGTCGCGCTTCACGTCGGTCTCCTCGGCGTCCACGATGAACCGATCCTGGAGCATCGCGACCACCCGGCGGCGGGCGGTCAGGTCGCCCTTCCGCGCGATGGTGATGATCTTCTCGACGAACGGGCGGACGAACCGGGCCTTGGCCTCGGTCGTCTTGATCCGGCCGCTGATGAACAGGGCCGCGGCCAGGTTGCGCCGCAGGGCCCGTCGGTGGTCGGTATCGCGCGACAGTTTCTTTCCGGAAACCATATGTCTCATAGCGTCATTTCCTGTGGATGCTTAGGACTCCTGGGGCACGGCCATGCCGAGCGAGAGCCCCAGTTCGGACAGTTTACGTTTCACTTCCCGCAGCGAGGTCTTTCCGAAGCTGCGGACCTTCAGCAGGTCGGCTTCGCTGCGCACGACCAGCTCGCCCAACGTCGAAATGTTGGCCGCCTCCAGGCAGTTCGTGGCCCGGACCGACAGGTCCAGTTCCTGGATGCTCATGTCGAGCTTCTCCCGGAGCGCCTCGTCCATGCCGCCGCCGGCGGCTTCCTCTGCCAGGCCTTCAACCGTCGCCGTTTCGACGCCCAGCTCGCTGAGCTGGACGAACGGGTTCATGTGCTTCCGGAGGATCTTGGCCGCCTCGACCAGCGCCATCTCGGGGCTGATCGTGCCCTTGGTCCAGATCTCCATGACCAGCCGGTCGTAGTTGGTCTTCTGGCCGACCCGGGTGTCCTCGGTCTGGTAGCGGACCCGCACCACCGGCGAGAAGAGGGAATCGACCGCGATCACGCCGATCTCCTCCTCTTCCTGGGCGGCGATGTTCTCGGCCGCGGTCACGTAGGACCGGCCCGACTGCACCGTCATCTCCATGGTGAACTCGACGTCGTCGGTGAGCGTGGCCACGAGCTGATCCGCATTGACGATGGTGATCGCCGGATCGGTCTCGATGTCCGACGCCCGGATCTCGCCCTTCTTCTTGCGGCTCACCTTCATCGTCTTGGGGCCGTCGCCTTCCATGCGAATGATCAGCGACTTGACGTTCAGGATGATGTCGGTGACATCCTCGTAAACGCCGTCGATGGCCATGAACTCATGGGTTACGCCGGAGATCTTCACGAACGACACCGCCGCCCCCTCGAGGCTCGAGAGGAGGATTCGCCGCAGGGAATTCCCGACGGTGGTCCCAAAGCCGCGCTCGAAGGGCTCGATGACGAACCTTCCGTAGGTCGGCGTCGAAACTTCCTTATCTATGGCAACTTGTGAGGGTAGCTCCAACCCGCGCCAACGTACACGCATTAGCACGCCTCCGCACAAAGGGTTTGTTATCGACTGGACAACTCGACGATCAACTGCTCCTCGACCGGGATCTGGACGTCCTCGCGCGTGGGCAGTCCCTTGACGGTTGCTTCGAGTTTCCCGCGATCGATTTCGAGCCACGGCTGAATCTGCCGGTTCGGGTCCATCTCCAAGAACGCCTTGACCGCCTTGGCCGACTTCTCGGTCGGCTTCAGCGTGACGGCGTCGCCCGGCCGCACCAGGTAGCTCGGGCGGTCGATCTTACGGCCGTTGACGCGGATGTGCCCGTGGGTGATCAACTCCCGGGCCGCCTTGCGCGACAGCCCGAAGCCCACCTTGTAGAGCACATTGTCGAGCCGGCGTTCGAGCAGAACGAGCAGGTTGACCCCGGTGTTGCCCTTGAGCCGCTCAGCCATGCGGAAGTAGATCATGAATTGCCGTTCCAGCACGCCGTAGTAGCGCTTGACCTTCTGCTTCTCGCGCAGACGCACCGCGTACTCGCTGGACTTTCCTCGGCGCCACGAGTGCTGTCCGGGCGGGTTGTTCCGGCCGGGGCGTTCCATGGCGCACTTGGCGGTGTGGCAGCGAATCCCCTTCAGGAGGAGCTTGATGCCTTCTCGCCGGCACTGACGACAGGATGGTCCTGTGATTCTACCCATGTCTCTATTCACTCACTTTATCAAGGTTCACTCGGTTATCGTCAAACACTAGACGCGCCTGCGCTTGGGAGGCCGGCAGCCGTTGTGCGGCAGCGGCGTGATGTCCTCGATCGACTGGATCCGCAGCCCGGAAGCCTGAAGGGCGGAAATCGCCGACTCGCGGCCGGAACCCGGGCCCTTGACCTTCACCTCCAGCTCGCTGACCCCGTACTTCTTGGCCGTGCTGGCCACCTGGTCAGCGGCCCGCTGGGCGGCGAACGGCGTGCTCTTGCGGGCGCCCTTGAAGCCAGCCGCTCCGGCCGAACCCCAGCAGAGCACCTCGCCGTTCATGTCGGTGATCGTGATGATCGTATTGTTGAACGTCGCTTTGATGAACGCGATCCCGCGAGGCACGTTCCGCCGGATCTTCTTCTTGCCTGGAGCCTTTTTAGCCACGATGCATCTCCTTCACGCCTTTCTTTCCGGCAACCGTCTTGCGCGGGCCCTTGCGGGTGCGGGCGTTCGTCCGCGTCCGCTGGCCGCGGGCCGGCAGCCCGCGACGATGCCGCAGACCCCGGTAGCAGCCGATGTCCCGCAACCGGGCGATATTCTGCGCGACCTGGCGGCGAAGCTGCCCTTCGGTCACGTGGGCCCGGTCGATGATCGACGAGATCATACTGATCTGCTCGTCGGTCAGCTTGTTGGCCCGGATGTTCCCGTCGATGCGGGCCTCCTCCAGGATCTGCCGGGCCGTCTTGGGCCCGATCCCATAGATGTATCGCAGCGATACCTCTATGTGCTTGTCGTCCGGAATTTCCACGCCTGCTACGCGAGGCATATATCTAACTCCTTACGTCAAAGATAGTTACCAGCGACACCCGCGGCGTCCCCGCGTCACTTGCCCTGGCGCTGCTTGTGCCGCGGGTCGGTGCAGATCACCCGGACCACGCCCTTGCGGCGGATGATCTTGCAGTTCTCGCAAATTCGCTTGACCGAACTTCTGACTTTCATGACCACTGCTCCCGTACGTCTATCCGCGTGTGACGATCCGACCTCGGGTCAGATCATACGGCGAAATCTCGACCACGACCCGGTCACCGGGCAAAATCCGGATGAAGTGCATCCGCATCTTGCCGCTGACGTGGGCCAGAACCTCGTGCTTCTTCTCGCCTATGTTGATCTCCACCTTGAACATCGCGTTCGGCAGAGCATCCTTGACCACACCTTCGACTCTGACGGCGTCCTGTTTGGCCATCGTTCCTTCCCTAGGGCTTGCGGCCCGGTTGTCCGTCGGTCAAGACGGAAGCCCCGTCCCGGGTGATCGCCACCGTATGCTCGAAATGCGCCGAAGGCTTCCCGTCGCGAGTGACGACGGTCCAGCCGTCCGAGGCATATCGCACGTCGGCGGACCCCATGTTGACCATCGGCTCGATCGCCAAGACCATTCCCGGTTCAAGAATTATATCATTCCTTAACAAGTCCGAGGATACAAAGTTCGGTATCTTCGGGTCCTCGTGCATTTCCGTCCCGATCCCGTGCCCGACAAAGTCGGTCACCACCGCGAAACCGGCCTTCTCCACGTGCGTCTGCATCTTCGCGGCCACCTGACTCCACTTTCCGCCCGGCACGATCGTCTCGATCGCCAGCGCCAAGGCCTCGACCGTCACGTCCATCAGCCGCTGCACCTTCTCACTCACCCGCCCTACCGGACAGGTGGTCGCGGCGTCGCCGCAGTAGCCCTGATAGCGAACTCCGCAGTCGATGCTGATGATCTGTCCTTCTTCGAGCACCCGTTTCTCGCTCGGAATGCCGTGCACCACCTCGCCGTCGATGCTCGCACAGATGCACGCCGGAAACGGATACCCGGCCCGCGGGTTCGGCACCCCTCGAAAGAGGGCCTGCGCCCCGAGCTTCCGGATCATCGCGTCGGCCTGCTCCTCCAGCGCTCCCGTCGAAACGCCCGGCTTGACCAGCGTCCGCAGATGCTCCAACACCTCGTGCACTATGTGTCCGGCCCGGCGCATCCTCTCAATCTGGATGTCGCTCTTGAGTTTGATCGCCATTCGGGCCTCAAATCTACTTGTCAACGGTACTTCGCTTCAGCTCGTGTTCGATCTTCTTCTGAATGTCGCCGATGTCGCCCTCGGCGTCGATCTCCCTCAGCAGTCCCGCCTGGCGGTAGTAGTCCTCCAGCGGCTGGGTCTGGCGGCGATAGACTTCCAGACGATTGCGGACCACCTCTTCGCGGTCATCCGCCCGCTGAACCACCGCCGTCCCGCAGGCGTCGCAATGCGTGCCGTCGGCGGGCGGGTTGGCCTTGGCGTGGTAGACGCGCCCGCACTGCGGGCAGCTCCGCCGGCCGGCCATCCGCTCGACGATCGTCTCGTCGCCCAGGCTCAGGTCAATCACCGCGGCGATCCGCTCGCCAATGCCCCGCAGGGTCTGATCCAGATCCTGCGCCTGGCTGATGGTCCGCGGAAAACCATCCAGCAGCAGGCCCTTCTCGCCCGAGGTCAGTTCCTCGCGGATGCGACTCAGGACCACCTGCGTGACCAGCTCGTCCGGCACCAGTTGGCCGGAGTCCATATACTGCGTGACCTTGCGGCCCAGCTCCGACCCGGCGGCCCGCTCAGCCCGCAGCATGTCGCCGCTGGAAAGATGTACCAGGTTGTACCCGTCGACCAGGCGCTTGGCCTGCGTGCCCTTTCCTGCCCCGGGCGGTCCGACCAGAATGACATTCAAATGCTTAGCCATGCGCGCCCTTGATCCTTCCACCGCCGCTGGCCGACAGGAAACCGGGGTAATTCCGCATCATCAGGTTCGCCTCGATCCGCTGGACCAGGTCCAGTATGACCGAGACCACGATCAGGAGTCCGGTGCCGCCCAGGAACGTCGAAATCCCGAACGGAATGCCGATCCACCGGGCCACCAGGGACGGGATCACCGCGATCAGCGCCAGAAACGCCGCACCCGCGTAGGTGATCCGTTCCATCACGCGCTCCAGGTAGTCCTCGGTCCGCTTGCCCGGCCGCAGACCGGGAATGAAACTGCCGTAATCGCGAAGCTGCTCCGACATCTCCTTGGGCTTGAACTGGACCGTCGTCCAGAAGTACGCGAAGAAGTACACCATCGCCACGTAGACCACGGTGTAGAGGAACTCGCCGTCCTGCAGCGACGTCGCCAGGAACACGAAGAACTGCGAACCCCAGAACCCGAGCTGGGCGAAATAGTCGAAGATGATCTGCGGGAACAGCATCAAGCTCGAGGCGAAGATGATCGGCATCACGCCGCCGTGATTGACCCGCAGCGGCAGATAGTGCCGCATGCCGCCGTAGATCCGCCGGCCGCGCATCTGCTTGGCCTGCTGGATCGGAATCCGCCGCTGGCCCTGCGTGATCAGGATCGAACCGGCCACCACGAACACGAACGCGAGCACCAGGAACACGATCTTCTGGGGACCGATCTCGCCCGGCGCGGCGCCGCCGATCTTCGTCGTGGCCATCTGTCCAGCCTGGATGATGGCGCCCGGCATCTGCGAGAGAATGCCCGCCGTGATGATCAAGCTGATCCCGTTGCCGATGCCGTACTCGTCGATCTGCTCGCCCAGCCACATCAGGAAGATCGTGCCGGTGGTCAACGCCAGCACGCCCATGATGATGAACAGCGGACTGCCGACAAACTCCGGATACACCAGGTTCTGACTCGAAATGTATTTGAGCCAGAACATCGCCTGGATCACGCAGATCAGCACGGTGGCGTACCGCGTGTATTCGCGGATCTTCCGCCGTCCGGTCTCACCCTCCTTGTGGAGTTTCTCCAGCGAGGGGATCACCGTCACCAGCAGCTCGAAAATGATCGCCGCGGTGATGTACGGCATGATGCCAAGGCCGAAGATCGTGCTCTGGGCCAGCGATCCGCCGGTGAACACCGCGAAGTACTCAGCCATCCGACCAAGCCCGCCGCCCACGTTCCCGAAGTGCTCGGCGATCATCTCCTGATTGACGCCGGCCAACGGCACGTGGAACCCGATGCGGTACACCGCCAGCAGGCCCAGCGTGAACAGGATCTTGTTCCGCAGCTCCGGGACCTTGAAGATGTTGATCAGCGTCTTGATCATTCCTACTTGATCACCTCCGCCGATCCGCCGGCGGCCGTCACGGCCTCGGCGGCGGCTTTGCTGAACTTGTGGGCCTTGACCGTCAAGGCCTTCTCCAGCTTGCCGTCGGCCAGGATCTTGACCGCGTGCTCAGCCGCGGCGATCAGGCCCTTGCCCGCCAGGGCCGCCGGATCAACCGTCTGGCCCGCCTCGAACGCCCGGTCCAACTCGCCCAGGTTCACCACCTGGAACTCGGTCCGGAAGCGGAAGTTCGAGAACCCGCGCTTCGGGATCGACCGGAAGTACGGCACGCGCCCGCCCTCGTGGCGGGGCGAGGGGCCGCTGCCCGCCCGCTGGCCCTTGCCCTTGTGCCCGCGCCCGCTGGTCTTGCCCTGACCGCTGGACTCGCCGCGGCCGATCCGCTTGCGGTCCCGGTTCTTGACCACCTTGCCGGCGTTTATTTCGTGGAGCATCATGCTACGGTCACTCCTCTGAGTTCTTCGACCTGTTGTTTCGATCGCAGTTCGAGCAGCCCTTCCAGCGTCGCCTTGACCAGGTTCTTCGGGCTGGTCGAACCGTACGACTTGGTCAGGATGTCGTGAATGCCCACCAGCTCCAGCACCGCCCGCGGTGCCGATCCGGCGATAACGCCGGTACCTTCGCTGGCCGGGATCAGCACGATCTTGCTCGCCCCGAACCGGCCCCAGATCCGGTGAGGGATCGTCCGGCCGCGGAGCGGGATCGCGTGCAGGTGCTTCTTGGCGTCCTTGATCGCCTTCTCGACGGCCAGAGGCACCTCGTTGGCCTTGCCGTATCCGACCCCGACCTGCCCGCCGCGGTTGCCCACGACGACCAGCGCGGCGAAGGAAAAGCGTCGCCCGCCCTTGACCACCTTAGTGCAGCGGTAGACCCGCACCACGGTTTCTTCAAATGGCTGCTCACCCGTTACGATCGGTATGTCCAGTGTCGGCTGCTGACTCATGCCCTAGAACTCCAATCCCGCTTTTCTGGCCGCGTCGGCCAGCGCTTTGACACGACCGTGGAACTTGTACGGCCCGCGGTCGAAGACCACCTTCTTGATCCCGTGCATCACCGCCCGCTGGGCGAGGATAGCTCCGACGATCTCCGCCGACTTGCGGTCGCCGCCGTGCTTGACCTGCTCCTTGATCTCCGGGTTCAGGCTGCACGCCGAGCACAGGGTCCTGCCCGCCAGATCGTCGATCACCTGGGCGTAGATGTGCTTGTGCGACCGGAACACCGAGAGCCGGGGCCGTTCGGGAGTCCCGAACACCCGGTTCCGCACACTCCATTTACGCCGTGACGTTTGTTCCCGCTTTTCTTTTATTGCACTCATCGTTTTCCGCTCATGCCCAACGTGTCAACGTGCTCGAGGCACTATTTCGCCGCTCCAAACGCCTTGCCCGCCTTCCGACGGATCCGCTCGCCCTGGAACCGGATCCCCTTGCCCTTGTACGGCTCGGGTTTCTTGATCCGTTTGATCCGGGACGCCAGTTCGCCTACCACCTGCTTGTCCGGCCCCGAGATCGAGAAGACCGCCGGCATGGTGTCCGACCGCGACTGAGGCGTCTGGATCTGGAGCGTCACGCCCGCCGGGATGTCCAGCTTCACCGTGTTGGCGAAACCGACGTTGATCGCCACCTGCTGGCCTTCCTGCTTGACGTTGTATCCGGTCCCGTAGATTTCCATGGTCTTGGTGTACCCGTTGGCCACCCCCTCGACCATGTTGGCCACCAGCGCCCGCGTCAGCCCGTGCATCGACTTGGCCTCGCGGGAGTCGTCCCGCCGGCCGACCGTCACTTCCTTGGCCTCCGCGTCGAAGCTCACCGTCACCTCGGCCCGGTGGGTGTACGCCAGTTTGCCCTTGGGTCCCTCGACGGACACCGTGGAGCCCTGGATGGACACCTTCACGTTGCCCGGGACGCTGATCGGTTTTCTTCCCATTCGCGACATTATGATCAACCTCTGTCCTTAGTAGATCGTGCAGATCAATTCGCCGCCGATCCGTTCCGCCCGGCACTGGCGGTCGCTCATGACCCCCTTGCTGGTCGAAACGATGGCCACGCCCAGACCGTCCAGCACCCGCGGCAGTTCGCGAACCCCGCGGTACACCCGGCACCCCGGCTTGCTCTCGCGCTTCAGGTCCTGGATGACGCGCTCGCCGTTGGGACCGTACTTGAGCGTCACCCGAATGACGCCCTGCCGACCGTCGTCGATCACGTCGAATTCCTCGATGTAGCCTTCATCCTTCAGCACCTTCGCGATGCTGGCGCACAGCTTGCTCCCGCGCACCGTCACGTGCTTGGCGTTGTTTCGCACCCCGTTCCGGATGCGGGTCAGCATGTCGGCAATCGGATCCGAAAGACTCATATTCTGCTCCTAGCTGCGGACAAGACCTTCCTATCCACGCAGCAACCAGTGGCCCTCTGTTACCAGCTCGCCTTCTTCATGCCCGGCATCTTGCCCTCGTTCGCCAGCGAGCGGAGGCAGACCCGGCAGATCTTGAACTTCCGGTACACCGCCCGGCTCCGGCCGCACAACTGGCAGCGCGTGTAGTTCCGGACCTTGAATTTCGGCTTTCGATTGGCTTTTGCGATCCACGCCTTTGTCGCCATGTTCTCGTATCCTGTAACTGTGTGCCTTACTTGCCGGTTCGGAACGGCAGACCCAGCTTCTGGAGCAGCTTGAGCCCGTGCTCGTCGCTGCCCGCGCTGGTCACCATCGTGATGTTCATCCCCTGCTGGAACTGGACCTTGTCCACCGAGATCTCCGGGAACACCGTCTGCTCGCCCAGGCCCATGTTGAAGTTCCCGCGGCCGTCGAAACCCGTCGGATCCAGTCCGCGGAAGTCGCGCACGCGGGGGATCGCCACGCTCACCAGGCGGTCGAGAAACTCGTACATCCGCTGGTGCCGAAGCGTCACCTTCACCCCGATCGGCATGCCCTCGCGAAGCTTGAAGTTCGACACGCTCTTGCGGGCCTTGCAGATGATCGGACGCTGGCCGACGATCATCGCCAGCTCCGCCGCCGCCGTGTCGATCAGCTGCTTGTTCGCCACCGCCTTGCCCATCCCCATCGACACCACGATCTTCTCAAGCCGCGGCACCGCCAGGGGATTGCCGATCCCCAACTCCGCCTGAAGGGCGGGAAGGATCTCGTTCTTGTATCGTTCCTGTAATCTCGCCATCGTTGCGTCTCTTTCCGATTACCTGCCCGACGTGGGCTTCCTGATCTGATGCAACTCCGTCCCGCACGTGCGGCACACCCGGTGCTTCGCCCCGTTCTCGCTCACCCGGTAGCCGACCCGCACCCCGCGGTCGCACTTGGGACAGACCGGCATGACGTTCGAAAGGTTGATGGGCATCTCCCGCTGCACCCGCCCGCCCTGCGGATACCGCTGCGAACGACGCACGTGCTTGTAGTGACGGTTCACGCCCTCGACCACCACCTTGTTCTCGCCCGGCATCACCCGCAGCACCGTCCCGCGGACCTTGCTGGGCCGCTCGGCCGCCGCCTGGTTGCCGACTTTCACTTCCACCGTATCGCCTTTGATGACTCGCATGACTGCAAGCTCCTGTTTCTGGTCCTAAACCACCTCGCCGGCCAGCGAGATGATTTTGCCGAAATTCTTCTCGCGAAGCTCCCGGGCCACCGCGCCGAAAATCCGCGTGCCGCGGGGGTTCCGCTCCGCGTCGATGATCACCGCCGCGTTCGAGTCGAACCGGACGTAGCTGCCGTCCGTCCGACGCGTCGACTGCTTGCACCGGACGACCACCGCCTTGACCACGTCGCCTTCCTTCACGTCGCCCGACGGCAGCGCCTTCTTGACCGCACAGACGATCACGTCGCCCAGGCCCGCCGTCTGCAGGGTGTACTTGCCCGTACGGGCCGTCGAACCCTTGAGCACCCGGATGCACTGGACCTGCTTGGCCCCGGTGTTATCCGCCACGTCCAACATGGTCTGCAACTGGATCATTGATTGCTCTCCGTCGCACCGGCCGTGACGCTCTCCGAGCGCCGCACCACCCGGACCAGACGCCAGGTCTTGGTCTTCGACACCGGCCTGCACTCCATAATCTCAACGCGGTCGCCGGTCTTGGCCTCGTTCCGCTCGTCGTGAACGTGCATCGTCGTCCGACGCCGCAGGTACTTGTTGTACCGCGGGTGCCGCGTGAGCTCCTCGACCATGACCTTGATCGTCTTGTCGCGATTGGCCGCGACCACCACGCCCTCGTAGTTCCGGCGCGGCTTGCGTTCCGTTTGTTTTGTCTGTTCGTCTGCGGTCATCGACCTGTTCCTTTGCCGTCAGTAATCACTTGCCGCCCTTGCCCGCCGTCGAGTGGCTCTTCTCCAGGTGATGCTGGGTCGACTCGACGTCCTTGACCTCGCGCTCGCGAAGCGACGTCATGACGCGGGCGATGTCGCGCTTCGTCTTGGTCAACTGCGTCGGGTCCTCGAGCTTCTCCGTCACCGCCTGGGCCCGAAGGTCGAAAAGACGCCTTCGCAGGTCCTCCAGCAGGTTGTGAAGCTCTTCGGTGCTATGCTCTCGAATTTCCGTTATCTTCACGACTGTGCTCCTGCTCCTACAGCCCGTGATGCCGCCGGACGAACCGTACCTTGATCGGCATCTTGTGCGCCACCCGGGTGAACGCCAGACGGGCCGTCTCCTCGTCCACGCCGCCGATCTCGAAGAGAACGGTGCCCGGCTTGACCACCGCCACCCAGTCCTCGATCTCGCCCTTGCCCTTTCCCATTCGCGTCTCCAGCGGCTTGCCCGTGATCGACTTGTGCGGGAAAATCCGAATGTACACCCGCCCCTCGCGGTGGAGGAAGTGGGTCGCCGCCATACGGCCCGCCTCGATCTGGTGGCTCGTGATCCACGCCGGCTCCAGCGTCTGAAGTCCGAAGTCGCCGAACGCCACCGTATTCCCGCGGGTCGCCTTGCCGTGGATCTTCCCACGCTGGCTCTTGCGGAACTTGACTCGTTTGGGCATCAATCCCATCGATCGTACTCCTCAACCTCTAGCGCTTGCCGCGACGGGTGAACCGACCGGCCTTGGCTTCTTGCTCGACCACTTCCTCGCCGAACATTCCTTTGTAAATCCACACCCGCACCCCGATCACCCCGTACGTCGTCCGGGAGATCGCGTAACCGTAATCCACGTTCGCCTGCAGCGTGTGCAGCGGGATCGATCCGAGAATCTGCGTCTCCGTCCGGGCCATCTCCGAACCGCCCAGGCGGCCCGACACGATCACCTTGATCCCCTTCGCCCCGGCCTGCATCGCCGACTCGCAACGCTGCTTGATCACCCGGCGGAAACTCGCGCGGCGGCGAAGCTGCTCCGCGATCGCCTCGCCCACCAACTGGGCGTCGATGTCCGCGTTGCGGATCTCCACCACTTCCACGTTCACCTTCCGGCCCGTCAGGTCCTCCAGCGCGCCGCGAAGCTTCTCCACCTCCGCCCCGCGCGGCCCGATCACCAGGCCCGGCCGCGCCGTGTGCAGCACCACCTTCACCTCTTCGCGCGTCCGCTCGATCTCGACCCGCGCCACCCCCGCGTACGGAGGCTGACGGTTCAGGTGCTGGTCCACGTGGCTGCGAATCTTCTGGTCCTCGACCAGGCACTCGCCGTACGCCTGCTTGCTCGGGGCGTACCAACGGCTCAGCCAATCCAGGGTCACCCCGGTTCGAAATCCGATTGGAGATACTTTCTGGCCCACGGTATTCCTCGCTAAAAGCTATGCCTGTGCCTGGTCCACTTCAATGTGGATGTGACTGGTCCGCCGCTTGATCACGAACATCCGACCGCGGTCGCCCATCTTCAGACGCTTCAGCGGCGTCCCCTCGTCGATCCGCGCCGCCGAGACGAACAACGCCTCGCGGTCCGCGTCGCCCTGGGACTGGGCGTTGCTCACCGCCGACTGCAAGACCTTGCGGATCATGTAGCTCGCCCGCTTCGGAGTGAACTTCAGCAGGTCCAGCGCCTCCGCGGCGTTCCGCCCCCGGATCATGTCGATCACCAGGCGGGCCTTCCGGGCCGATATCTGTGCTCCTCGATGTGTCGCAGACCAAGGCATATCTGTTTCCTCGTCGCTCGTAATCCGAAGGCGTCCGTTACCGTTTCGTTCCCGCGTGCCCGCGGAACGTCCGGGTCGGCGAGAACTCGCCCAGCTTGTGCCCGACCATGTCCTCGGTCACGAACACCTTGTTGAACGCTTTTCCGTTGTGCACTTCGAACGTAAATCCGATGAACTCCGGCACGATCGTGCTCCGGCGAGACCACGTCCGGATCGGACTGCGATCCCCGGTCTCGCTCATGCGTTCGACCTTCACCAGGAGTTTCTCGGCTACGTAAGGTCCTTTTTTCAACGATCGAGCCATCGTCGCTCTCCACCAATATCCTTACAGGGTCAACTGCCCATAGCGCTTGCTGCGCCGGCGACGCATGATCAGGCTGTTCGACGCCTTCTTGGGCTTGCGCGTCTTCCCGCCCTTGGCCAGCACCCCGGTCGCCGACTGCGGGTGCTTCCCGCTCTTGCTGCGGCCCTCGCCGCCGCCCATCGGGTGGTCCACCGGGTTCTTCGCGATCGCGCGAACCCGCGGCCGACGACCCACGTGGCGATTGCGGCCCGCCTTGCCCAGCGAAATCTTCGCGTGGTCCAGGTTCCCGACCTGACCGATCGTCGCCCGGCAACGCGAGCTGAGCATCCGGATCTCGCCCGAAGGCAACTGGATGTGGGCGGTCGGACCTTCCCGGCCGATCAACCGCGCCACGTTCCCCGCCGAACGCACCATCTTGCCGCCCTGACCCGGGATCACCTCGATGTTGTGAATCTCGTAGCTCACCGGCACCGACGAAAGCGGCATCGCGTTCCCCACCCGCGGCTCGACGCCCTCGCCGCTCTCCAGCACGTCGCCCACCTTCAGACCGATCGGGGCCAAAATGTAACGCTTCTCGCCGTCCGCGTAGTGCAGCAGCGCGATGAAAGCCGTCCGGTTCGGATCGTACTCGATCGACGCCACCTTCGCCGGAACCCCGTCCTTGTCGCGACGGAAGTCGATCCGCCGGTACCGGCGCTTGTTCCCGCCGCCGCGACGCTTCGCCGTCGCCACCCCGTGGTGGTTCCGGCCGCCCGTCTTCTTCAGCGGTTCCAGCAGCGACTTCTCCGGCTCGGTCCGCGTGATCTCGCTGTACGAGTTGACCGAACCGAAGCGCCGTCCCGCGGATGTCGGATTGTAGTTTTTAACTGCCATGTCTCAAAATCCCATTCCCTGATATCCAGCCGATCAGAACAGGTCGATGTGGTAGTCCGGGTGCAACTCGACGTACACCTTTTTCCACCGCGGCGTCTTGCCGAAGGTCAGACGGAACCGACGACGCTTGCCCTCGCGGTTCGCCGTCCGCACCCCGCTGACTTTCACGTTGTAGATCTTCTCGACCGCTTCCTTGACCTGGAACTTCTTGGCGTCCGGGTGCACCTCGAAGCAATACACCCCGCCCCGCCCTTCGAACCGGCGCTCGGCCAGAAAGGTGCCCTTCTCGGTGACCAACGGTCGGATGATAACCTGGTAAATATCCATCGCTTGTGACCCTTACTCGCTAGCTCGCCGGCTGCTCAGCCGCCACGGCCTTCCCGCTGGCCAAATCCTGCAGCTTCTGGAACCCGGCCTTCGTGATGAGCACCTTCCGGTGGCTCAGAATGTCGTACGCGTTGAAGTCCCCCACCGGAAGCACGTCCACCCGCGGCAGATTGCGGACCGACAGGTAAACGTTTTTATCATACCCCTCAATTCCGATAAGGCAAGAGGTCTCGATCTTCAGGGCCTTCAGCAGCGCCGCCGCCTCCTTCGTCTTCGGCTGATCCGCCTGCAGCCCGTCGATCAGCAGCAGCTCCTGGTCCAGCATCTTGGCCAGCAAAGCCGACAACCGCGCCATCCGCTTGGCCTTCTTCGGCATGTCCTGCGAGAAGTCCCGCGGAGTCTTCGCGAACGCCATGCCGCCGCCCCGACGGATCGGCGTCCGAAGCGGACCCATCCGCGCCCGGCCCGTGTGCTTCTGCTTGAAAAGCTTCCGCGTCGAACCCTCAACCATCGCGCGGCTCCGGGTCGCCATGGTCCCCTGCCGCTTATTGGCCTGATACATCACCATGGCCTGCTTGAGCAACCGGCGCCGGACGATCGACCCAAAAAGGGTCTCATCCACCGACACCGTCTCAACCTGCTGCCCTTGGCGGTTGTAAACGGGCACCTCGATCATGGCAACAATTCTCCTATGGTAGAGCTGGTGATGATTCGCCTGTCGGCCCGGTGGCCCAGCGGTTCGAATCGCAGCATCTACTGACTAAAGCAAATATTCTATTGGTTTTACTGAAACCTTAGGACTTCGTCTTGCTCGCACGGATCATCACAAAACCTCCTGTCGGCCCGGGAACCACGCCCCGGATCAGCAGGAGGTTCTTGTCTTTGACGATCCCCACGAGTTCCTGATTGCGAACCGTGCGGCGTGCATTCCCCATGTGGCCCGCCATCCGTTTGCCCTTCTTGATCCCGCCGCTGCGACCGCGTTCGCAGCCGTGCGAGCCGATACTGCCCGACGACCGGTGCTTCCGCTCCGTGCCGTGGCTGTCCGGCTGACCGCCGAACCCGTGCCGCTTCATCACGCCGGCAAACCCGCGGCCCTTGGTCACCCCGACCACGTCCACGTGCTTGACCTGGTTCTGCTCGAACACCTCAACCGTCACCATCTCCCCGACCTGGTGATCGGCCGCCCCGGCCATCCGGAACTCTCGGATAAACGCCTGAGGGGCCACCCCCGCCTTCGCACAGTGACCGATCATCGCCTTGGTCGAACGCGATGGCTTGACGCCCTCGAAACCGAGCTGAACCGCTTCGTAGCCATCAGCATCCGGCCGCCGCACCTCGAGCACCGTACACGGGCCCGCCTCGACGACGGTGGCGCTGACCGCACGACCGTCCTCGGTGTAAATCTGCGTCATCCCGACTTTTTTGCCTAGTATTGCAGCAACCATCTCAGTTCAACTCTTTCCGTAGCAACGGGTTAAGCTTTGATCTTGATGAACACGCCCGCCGGAACCGCCAGACGGTTCAACGCCTCGACCGTCCGAGGGGTCGGCTCCAGGATATCGATCAGACGCTTGTGCGTCCGAATCTCAAACTGCTCGCGAGACTTCTTGTCGATGTGAGGCGACCGCAGAACGGTGTACCGCTCGATCCGCGTGGGAAGCGGAACCGGGCCGCGAACCCGCGCGTTCGTCCTGCGGGCGTGATCGACGATCTCGCGGGCCGAGGAATCCAAGGCCCGGTGGTCATAACTTTCCATGCGTATACGAATACGTTCGCTTTCAACCGCCATAGGGTGCAGCCTCAACCGTTTTCGGAAAACACCACGCACCCGGCCCGAGCTGCCGGCACCAAGGGTGCAGATTCTTTAATCTATCCGTTCTAACGCAGCAGTCAACTAATTTTCTGAAAGAAATTTACAGAATTTTCACCCGCGGCTGATCGCTCCAGGTGAAACCCGTAAACGCAAGATTGTATCCAAACTCTCAGCCGTTGTCACGCAATTTTCCCAAAAGTAAGAATTTCTATCCGCCGACGCCCCCAAAGTCAGCCTCGCTCCCGCTCCCGATCGCCACAAGTGCTTCAATTCGCGCGACTTGCAGCCCATATAGGGCGACGCCCGACCGTGGTGGGCCGGGCGTCGAGTGAGGTCGCGCTGAGGTCGTCAGCGGCTCCGCTGTCAATCCAATGCGTCGGGAGGTCTTCCATCCGCCTAGAACAGGTAACCCGTGGTCGGCAGTTGACCGACCAGCGGGGCCACGTAGTCACGATACGAATCCGCGATGTCGTTGCCATCCACGATGTACTTGGCGTCCAACGACTTGGTCTGCCGCGCCACCGACGTCAACTCCGTGACGAACGTCTCAACCGCGTACTTCGCGCCCTCGCCGGTCCGACGCATCGCCACCGACCCGTCCACGTTCTGCTGCACCGCGCACTTGACCGCCGCACGGCCCACCATCCGGGCCTCCCGGGCGTCCACCTCGCTGTAGAACCCGGGGAACGACCGCTGCAGATACCCGAACGTGTCCGCCCGGACCCGCAGCTTCTGCCCGAGCTTCGCCTTGACCAGGGTGGACAGGTAATCGCCCAACGCCCCCGTTCCCGAAAGCTGCACGTTGCCGTGGCCGTCCACCTCATCGATCTTGGCGATCTTCGTCGTCACCGCCGTCCCGTCCGCAAAATGGATCCCTTCGCTGACCACGACCACGCAGCGGTTGTACTTCTTCATCACCCGGTCCACGTCCGCTGCGAACTTGTCCTCGTCGAAACTGACCTCCGGCACGTAGATCAGGTGCGGACCGGCCCCCTCGCGCGTCCGGGCCAGCACCGACGCCGCCGTCAAAAACCCCGCGTGACGTCCCATAATAACGTCGATCTTAATCCCCGGAAGCGACCGGTTGTCCAGATCGTCGCCCATCACCGCCGACGCCACAAACCTCGCCGCCGACCCGTATCCGGGGCAGTGATCCGTCACCCGCAGATCGTTGTCGATCGTCTTGGGGATGTGGAACACCCGCAGCTCATAACCCGACTGAACGGCAAGCTGATTCGTGATGTTCGCCGTGTCCGCCGAATCGTTGCCGCCGATGTAGAAAAAGTACCGCACGTCGTTCTGCTTGAACACCTCGAACATCTTGCGGCAATACTCTTCATCCGGCTTGTCGCGGGTCGACCCCAAAGCCGACGACGGCGTGACCGCCACGTCCTCCAGCGTCTTTCCGCTCACCTTCGAAAGGTCGATGAAATCGCCCTTGATGATGCCCCGAACCCCGTGCCGAGCCCCCAGCAACCCGGTAATCTGGCTGTGGCCCACCGCCTCCTGGATCACCCCCACCAGCGACTGGTTGATCACCGCCGTCGGCCCGCCCGACTGCCCCACCACCGCCTTGCCTTTCAGAATCTCCGCCATCGGTCAAAACTCCATAGATATGGGTCTAAACTTTGGTTTCCGCAAAACCGCTTTGCAGCATGGCCTTTATAGCCGCCCAATACCCAAATTGCAAACCGGAATGCCCCCGAAAACCACACCCCCCTCACCGGTCACCTACCACGGCGGCAGCCGCACAGAATAACTCTCCGGACACAATCAGGAATTTGGCTCCTGTATTCCCGATCGCAGGCGGAGCCCGCGATCGAAAACGCAACGAACCGCGGCAAGCGGCGCAGAACTCCGACCGAAAGACCGACACCAACCATATCCCTCAGCCGTCAGCCGCCAACCGCCGCCTTCCTCACGCCAATACCTCTGGCTTTTGTACCCCAACCCGGCCATCATCGTGTCCATCAGAAAGGACATCCAATGCCCGCTCTGCCGCCCGCAACGCAAACCGACCGATTCTGGGCCGCCCTCGACCAGCTCACCTCGCAGTCCGCGATCCGCATCGACGGCCCGCGCGGCAGCGCCCATCCGCGATTCCCCGACTTCATCTACCCGCTGGACTACGGCTACCTCGAAGGCGCCCAAGCCGCCGACGGCAACCCGATCGACCTGTGGCGAGGGACTCTCCCAGCCGACCGCGTGACCGCGGTGATCTGCACCGTGGATCTGCTCAAACGGGATACCGAAATCAAACTCCTGATCGGCTGCTCATCCCAGGAGGCCGTCCTGATCGAACGACCCGCCATGCCCTGACGCTCCACCACCGGCCACGCGCTCATCACCGACGCCGCCTGCCGCCGATCGCCAACCCAACAACCGCAAGAATATGCCTTTCTCTCTGCATGTACGACTCAAGACCCGCGGCGCAGTTCCGCAATAGGTCGTAGTACGACCTGTCGTGGTCGCCGTCCGCAATAGCACCGGATGCCGGCAAGCAGCCCCTGCCGCGACACGCAGCGCCGCCGCAGATCGCTTCCACGCTCAGGCGCATGGCCGAGGGCGATTGCCCGAATGTGGGTCCTGCCGCCCTTGGCAGAGTCTCTGCCTCCTTCGACCACCGCGCCGGAGCCAGAACGTTCGGTCTACACTCGTCAACTCAGCCGAGAGTCTGGACGTCCCCCCAACCGCCGCAACGCCCATCACCTCCCCGCCAAAGGGCACAAACCCAAATCAGTCCCCTGGCAGTTGGGGCAACAACCGTTCGCACAGCTCAACACACACGTGAATATAATCTCGCGGGCCGGTCACACCGGGCACCCACCGCAGCCCCTTCACGCACCCCGCAATCCGCCCGAGATGCTGGACGAACTGCGCCCAGACCACCCGCGCCATGAACCGATCGTGAGCGATGGTCCGTCCCGTTCGGGCCGCGTACTCGTCGAGGTAGAATCGCACCAGATCGGCCTTCTCCGCCTCGGCCCCGTCCTTCAGCCGCCACAGCAGGACGTAGATCTCAGCCTCCATCGGAGCCAGACTCGCCGTGCCCCAGTCGAACGTCACCACCTCCTCGACCGTCCCAACCCGCCGCACGCCCACGTTGTCCGGGGCAATGTCCGCCGTCACGCACACGAGTTCCCACTCGTCCACCCATCCGGGCCGGCGTTCGACTGCCTGCAGGCATCGATCGATCACCGCCCGCTCATGGTCGCTGACGCCCAAGCCGGCCAGGAAAGACGCATCCGCCATGGCCTCGGCGACGTCCGCCGCCAGGAACGTCAAGCCGGGCCAGTCGTCCGGGAACAAAGCCGCTAATTCCCCGATCCGCGCACGGCTGTGGGCGTGCACGTCGGCGGCGTGACTCATCAGCGACAGGCCGCGGTCACGCGTAAAACACTTCGAGTCCGCCGACACCGTCTCCGGCCACCCGACTTGCGGAAAGTACTCCTGCAGAATCCAGAACTCACGCGCCGCGACGTCCGCACGCGTCGCATAGACCTTCGGCGCCCATCGGACCTCCTGACGCCCCCACCACTCCGCCCACGCCACCTCCGCCAGACGTCCCGAAAATCGCCTGTCAAGTTTGAACAGGTTCACCGAGTCGGGGCAGAGAATCTTCGCCGCCACGTCCAGGCTGTCCCCGTCTTCAAACTCCACAGCCAGACGCAGGACCGTCGCCCCGGAGTGGCTCACCCCTCCCCACACCAAAGCGCACAGATTCGTGGTCCGGCAACGGCGGATGCCCACCCTTCGCCCAAGCCAAGCCGACAGGACGTCCTCCAGATACGGCCGGTCCAGCCGAGGCGGAACGTACACAAACGCCTGATCCTCCGCGCAGGCGACACGGATCAGATCGTTGCCGACCACTCGGGAGTCTTCACAACGTCCTTTGTTCGCCGCCATCGACCAGGCCCCAATACAACAGGTGCGGCGCAGGGGGATGGCTGACGAGGTCCTTCCCTTTCAACCGACGCCGCCGGTGCCTATACCCCAAGCAGGCAAGACCCCTCCGACGCCGGTGCGATTGATCCAGAGGCGCAGCCGAGGCCTGCAACCCTCTCCCGGCTCAGATAAGCTGTACGCCGCGGACGCAAGCCCAGCACAGAGAAACCGCCGTATTCGTTACCTCACCCGTCAGTCCTTGATCCGCGAACTGACGCTGGCCGGAAGGTTCTTCATCAGGTACTGCAGGAAGTAACGCCGCAGGTGCATCTTCTTGACCACGTATTCCTCAAACTGCTTCCAGGTCACCGTCCCGCCGTTGCGGTCGATGAACTCCTCGATGACCTTCCGCAGCGGAACGCGGCGCTGGGCATGCTCGGCCCGGCAGACGTGCGGGAACCGCGGATACGCCAGTTCCTTGCTGCCCGATTCCTTGAGCCACCCGTAAAGACTCTCCGGCGTGGTCATGCCCACCTTCTCAAGCCGCTGGCGGTAGACCGCAAACGCCCCGTACGCAGCGACGTACTTGACCTCGTCGTTGAGGTGGTCGAAGAACCACTGCTCCACGTCCGTGATCAGCTTGGGCGACGGGGCCATGTGCTTCAGGTGCATGAACTTGCCCCGGCCGACCGGCACCACGTCCTCAGCCAGCCAGATCCGGTTGTACGCGTACCGGTGCGTCACCTTGTGCCCGCGCCGCTTCGACAACTCGTCGGCGATTTCCGTAAAGTGCATCGGACGACCGGCCTCATCCAGAATCGCCGAGACCGCCGACGCGACAAAACCGCGCTCCAGATCCCACTGGCTGGCCGTAAACACCGTCCCGTTCTCGTAGACCACCTGCTCGGCCACCGCCTCGTCGGTGTCGATCAGGTACCGAACCAGAGCCTCCGAAAAACCGCGGACCTTCTTGGCCTTGGCCCGGCACGCCCCCTTGCTCCGGTCCCACAACGCCGAAGCCGCCTTCGCCACCGGCATCGACGCGGTCTCCTCGATCAGCTTGATCAGGTCCTCGCGGACCTTCTTGGCCTCCAGGCACGGGTGCTCTGCGAGGCAGACGTCCTGCTCGCCGAAGCCCTCGAACCCGAAGTGCAGCAGAAACGTCCGCAAAATCCGAGGCTCGGGCTTCTGTTTCCATTTGAACTCCGCCGCGACCTTCTCGCTCAACTCCTCAGCCGACATCACCCCGCCCCACGCGAACAGGGTCTGCTCGCAGGCGTTCCAGAAGGGGGCCAGTTTCGCGAAATGATCCTCTTCCTCCAGTTGTTCAACGCACATGTTGACGATCTGGCGGACCCGCTCGCGGCTCATGCCCATCTTCAAGCCGCACTCGTTGAGGGTGGGCTGCTCCTTCTTCCACAGCCCAAGCCGCATGGTGAAGACCTTGCGGTCCCGCTCGTTGGCCACGCCTTCGGCGAGCCAACTCTCAACCATGCTCTTGAATGAACCAAAATCCACTCCCGCGACAGGCTTGCCTTGCCGGGGACCGACGCGACGCGACCGTTTCACAGCGCTCATGCTCTCATCCAGCCTCGTATATGGAACTCATTGGACAGATTACTTTATACGAAAAACTTCCTGTCGTCAAGCGGTAGGTTCAGCGTTGAAAGTGTCATCTTTTCCTTCTGCACTCGGTGAGATGCTCCGGGCGGCTACCGGCTCGGGAGGCCGATATTAATAGTCATTCCGCGACAAGGCAAGGGAAATCTACCCCCAAACCGCTAAACACCACCAAAAATCGCTCCGAAAACAACCCGCAAACCCGCCACCGCGACTCCCGGTGGTCCCCGCCCCAGTGCTATGGTATGATTGCTTCGACGCAGAGTTGACCCCAGCCCCGACGGCGGGCGAGACGGGAGATACAATGGTTGCAAGTATCAGTTTTGCCGCCCCGCTGGTCCTCCTGGCCGCACTGGCGGCCCTGGCCCCCGTGGCCCTGCACCTGCTCGGACGGGCTCGGGCCCCCCGCCTGGAGTTCGCAGCCATGCGGTTCGTCCGGCGGGCATCCGCCCGAACCTCCCGTCGCCGGCGGATCGAGAATCTGGCCCTTCTCTTGCTTCGGGCGGGACTTATGGCGCTTCTGCCGGTGGCCCTGGCCCTGCCGTTCTACCGCTCCGGCCGCCCGTCGGGTGCCGCGGACGACGGCCTGGCGGTGGCCCTGGTCATCGACGATACCGGCTCGATGAGCCAGAAAACGGACGGCCAGACCGCTTTCGAGCGGGCCCGGCTCTGGGGTCTGCGGCTGGTCCGGGGCTCCCAGGAACTGCCCGCCCCAGGACACGTGGCGGTGGTGACCGTGACCGGAACCCGCGGGCCGCGGGTCTTTTCCGGTGCCGGATCCGCCGCCGAGGCAATCCGATCGCTGGAACCCGCGGACGCCGAAGGACGCCTCGGACCGGCGGTGCAAGCCGCTGCGCAGGCGCTCGATGAGCTTCCCGCAGCCGACAAGGTGGTCTATGTCCTGACCGACTTCCAGGAGGCGACGTTCGAATGGCCGGACGGCCAGATCGCCGGGGAAACACCGGTGGTGTTGCTGGAACTGGGCGATACCGGCGGGTCGAACATGGGAATCGGCGGCGTCCGACCCATCGGACCAGCCATCGCGGGCAAACCGCTGACCATCCGGGTGGAATTGGCTGGAAGGCTGAGCGAACCGGCCGGATCAGCCGTCCAGGCGATTTCAGATGACGGGCAGGTGTTGGCGTCGCAGCAGGTGTATCTGGATCGCGGACCGCTGCGCCATGCGGTCGATCTGAGCCTGCCTCCCCTGCCGGATCGCGATCTGGCGATTCGTGCGGAGCTTTCGCTAAGTGACGCCCTACCATCGGATAACCGTCGTTGCACGGTGTTGCATGCGGCGGCGTCGTTGAAGGTGATGATCGTTACGGACGAGGCGCGGTACGGCGATTGGCAGGACGATCCGGGTTTTTTCGTGGCGGCTGCGCTGCGGGCGGCGGGATGGTTTGAGGTCCAACGGGTGGCGGTCGAAGAGTTTCTCAACAGCGACCTGGAGGCGGTGCATGCCGTTTATCTGGCGGAGCTTACGGACATTTCAGACCCCTTGACTAAAAAGCTGACGGCGTTCACGGAACAAGACAACCGGACGCTGGTGATATTTCCTTCGATCGGCGAAGCGGTGCCGGGCTATGCGGAATTGCTCGGTCGGCTGGGGGTCGGACGGGTCGGCGAGGCAGTCCAGAGCGAGCCGGCGGCGCGGGTGGCGGAGGCCCGAACGTCCGATGTTCTTCTGGCGAATTTGTCAGATGATATGACAACTTACAATCCGCTGGCGGCGAGCGACTACGTGCCGATCGAGCCGGCATCCGGGGCGACGACTCTCATCAGCTTGGAGGGCGGCGCCCCCCTGCTGGTCCGGTCGCGGCCTGGCAAATCGACGGTCTATACATTCGCCACGACGGCGCGGCCGGCGACCGGGTCGCTGCCGATGGCGCCGGTGTTTCCCGCCCTGCTGGCGGAGATGCCGGTCGGTGGACTGGGCGATGCGCAAGGGGGCGATCGGGATGCGGGTGAGGTGTGGACGATCGAAGAGGCTGGGAGAGTGGTTGACGCGGAAGGCAAGACGTTGGCGGAGGTGGGCGGCGAAGGCGGGCGGGCGGTGCTTTGGCGGGCGGGTTTGTATCGCGTTGTGGGATCGGATGATGCGGTGCGGGAGCACCTGGCGGTGAACGTTTCGCCGAGGGCGACCGATCTGGTTCGGACGGACGAGGTGGGGCCCACGGTGGCGGGACGGGGTCAGGTGCGGTACCTGGCTGAGCCGGACCGGGAGTTGCCGGAGGTGCTGACGGAGCTGTCGAAGGGCCGGCCGATGTGGGATTACGTGCTGGCGGTGGCGTTGGTGGCGATGCTGGGCGAGACGTTTGTGGCCAATCTTCATCGGGGCGGCAAGCGGGAACGGAAGCCTTCGGCGTCGGTATCTGCTTGATTATCCGGTGTTTATGCCATTATGCGGCGGTGCGGGGTTGACAATCGGGGGGCGGGTGGTTTAAGTGGAATCTGAAGGGGGACGACGTTTATGCGAGTATGATTCATGGAAGCTGAACGCGCATCATATATCTGGCAGTTTTTACGGCTGTTCAAGCCGTACAAGGGGTTGTTGATCCTGGTTCTGGTGATTGCCATTGGTAATCAGGCGATGGTGCTGGCGTTTCCGTGGCTGGCCCGTTGGATCGTGAACGAGGTGGTCTCCGGAAAGTCGGGGCTGCCGATGGCGGAGCGGATCGGGATTCTGAAAGTTGCGGGCGGATTGATGTTCGCGATGGCGTTCGGGATCGGGATCGCCAGTTTTGCCCGGGGCAACCTACTGGGCAAGCTGCTGTGGGAGATCATTTTTGAGCTTCGTCAGAGTTTGAGCTGGCACCTGAAGAAGTTGAGTTTGTCGTTTTATAATCGTCAGCAGACGGGGCATCTGGTTTCGCGGCTGATCAACGACATCAACCAGAGCAGCGCGTTGGTGAGCCAGGGGGCGATCAATTTGTTTCTGGACATGGGGTTCATCGTCGCGGCGGTGGTGATTCTCTGGCAGATCAATCCTCGGCTGACGATGCTGACGCTGGTGGTGCTGCCGGTGTACTTCGTGGCGTTCCGGAAGCTGAATCCGCAGATCCGGGAGGCGAGCCGGGACGTTCAGAGCCTTATGGCCAGGATGAGCGGGAACGTTCAGGAGCGGCTTTATGGGATTTCGCTGATTCAGACGTCGATGACGGAGAAGCGGGAGCAGGAGCTGTTCACAGCCGATAACCAGGAATATACGCGGAAAGTGCTGCACCGCCGGAACCTGAACCTGCTGCTGCGGTCGGTGACGGTGACGGTGAACCAGTTGGGCACCGGGATCATCGTGGTGGCGGGAGGCTATCTGGCGCTGAGGGGGTCGATGAATTCTGGTGACATCGTGGCGTTTGTGTTGTACATCGCGCAGGTGTACGGGCCGCTGGGGCGGCTGGCGGAGATCAACATTCACATTCAGCAGGCGTTGGGGAGTCTGGAGCGGATTTTTGATATCCTGCAGACGACGCCGGAGATCAAGAACTCGCCGGAGGCGGTGCGGGAGGTTCCGGGCGAGGGGCGGCTGACGTTTGACGACGTGCGGTTTGCGTACGGTGAGAGCGCGGAGGTGCTTCGCGGGATCGATCTGGACGTATCTCCGGGCACGAAGGTGGCGGTGGTGGGTCCGAGTGGGGCGGGCAAGAGCACGCTGGTGAGTTTGATTCCGCGGCTTTACGATGTGAGCGGCGGTGCGATTCGGATTGACGGGACGGACATACGGGAGATTCACCTTAAGACGCTGCGGCGGATGATCGGGATCGTGCAGCAGGAGCCGTTTCTGTTCTCGATCAGCATTCGGGACAACATCGCGTACAGCCGACCGGACGCGACGATGGAACAGATCGAGGAGGCGGCGCGGTCGGCGAACGCGCATGAGTTTATCAGCCGGCTGCCGGAGGGGTACGAGACGATGCTCAGCGAGCGGGGCGGGAATCTGTCCGTGGGTCAGCGTCAGCGGATTTGTCTGGCGCGGACGATGCTGGAGGGGCCGCGGATTCTGATCCTCGATGAGGCGACGAGCAGTCTGGACAGCGAGTCGGAGAATTTGATTCAGCAGGCGATGGAGCGGGTGATGGAGGGGAGGACGTCGGTGATTATCGCGCACCGGCTTAGCACGATCACCAGCGCAGATCTCGTGGTGGTGTTGGCGGACGGACGGATCGCGGAGGCTGGGTCGCATTCGGAGTTGTGGGAGCGCGGCGGGTTGTACGCGCGGCTTTTGGATCAGCAGTTCGGGCCGCTTAAGACGCTGTTGGATAAGAGTCAGCGGGGGATGGGGAGCGGGCAGGAGAGGAGCAGGCTTTAGGCTCTGGGCTTTAGGCTTTAGGGGCTGTCGCCTGCGGAGTCGTCCGCCGGTGTTGGCAGCTTCCTTTGGGACGGCACGGAGTACGCGGAACACGCGGAGAAAGATAGGGGTCAGGTAGTCGGGAGGTCGGACGGAGAGAATTCAGAACTCAGTGGTCAGAACTCAGAATGGGGAGGCACAGGGGGCGGGTCTGAACAGAAGGGAGCGAAGGGAGCGAAGGAGGGTCGAGAACCGAGCTTTGAGGATCTGACCCCAGTTGGCCTGCGAGAGCGGACAACGGCAGCGTTGCTGCACCATCAGGGGCCTACCGGACCGCTATCCCCACCGGATGCCTTCCGCCAGGTTGGTGCTGAGAGGGAGGTGGATGGCTCCCCAGAGGTCCATGGGGCCGTCAGAGGGGTTCATCTGCTTGAGGGGGCCGTCCAACGTTTCGTGGAACGCATTCATGTAGCCCGCGAAGTTGAACGGCAGGAACGAGTCGGGTCTTTCGATCCGCAACGGCTGCGGAAGGATCAGATCGGATTCGTTTGCCATGCGGCCGAAGGCGTCGAGAATGCCGAGAAGGCCGGACTCGATGGTGCGGAGGTCGTCGACCTGCAGGATTTCCTCCATCTGTCCGCTGATCCCATCCGGAAGACGCGGAAGCTCCCTGAACGCATGATAGAGCCATTTCCTGAATGGGGCATACCTGCGGTTCAGAAGGAAGCCCAGCCGCATGCAGCACTCCAGAGCCCAGCACAGAAAAGCATGCGTGGCAACCCGGTTGCCTCGCGCCACGGTTCGCGATATGTTGGCGCAGTGGGACAACTGCAGCCAGGCGAACGAAAGGCGTTTGCGCCACACCATGTCGGGGAAGTACGCGAACGCGTCTCGCAGCGGGGAGATCAGCGGTGTCGGCTCGTGGAATATTCTGCCGGCTGTGAACTCGAAGAGACGGTGTTCCGGGATCGCGAGCCAATCGCGGTCGCTGTCGGGTGCGGTCGGAAAGCCGGTGTTGAAACGGCAGCTTTCTTCGGGGGTTGTTACAGGCGCCGGGGCGGTCGGGAACTGGCGGCCAGTTCGATGAACGGATGCGCCCGAGTACTCCCTGGGCAGTTCACGGTTGAGTGTTTCCTGGACTTGATGTCCGAATCTGGCTTGGTCGTCGGCGCTGAGGAAGAGAATGAAACGGGGTCCCCAGTTGTGGTCTCGGGAGATTTCGTCGTCGAACCCGGCGACCTCACTGCCGCAGGAAATGAGACCCGCTGCCATCCTGTCCACCAGATGGGGAAAGTGCGTCTGGAGGATTGGCAACCCGCAGTCGAGGAAGTACCGCTCGGATAGTTCAAGTCCTTTCATTTCGTTCGCTCGGTCCGTCGTCGGCACTCACGCCCGGCATGCAGCAGGCACGCACGCGCAGTGCTTAGCCGACCTTTTTAGGGTTTTAGTTTGCCCACGGTGATGTATGGCTGCATGCCCATGCTGTTCCAGAAGGCGATGGCGGGGGCGTTCTGTGATGCGACGCGGACATCCGCGAATTCGACGCCGTTGTCCCGAAAGAACCGCAGCGCCATTTGGACCAATCCCCTGCCGACGCCCTGCCGCCGGCATTCAGGCCGGACAAGAAGATCCCAGACCTGCCCCTGGTGAGAGACGGTGAAGCACGGCGGGCGTTTCAGGATGGAGGCGTGGATGAAGCCGACGAGGCGGCTGTTGTCTTCGGCGACGCCGAGGAGGGTTGTGGTCTCGTTGGCTGCTTGTCTGATGTGGTCGGCAAAGCCGCCGGCGGCGTCCGCTTTGACTTCGAAATGGGGATCGTAATCCAGATGGGTCCGGATCAACTCGTGCCAGAGCAGGGCCACGGGCTGGGCGTCGTCAGGTGTTGCCTTGCGAAGCCTCATATCCATCTCCGAAGCCGACTTCTGATTCCACGCGTATCTCCGTGTGTCGGCGGATTGCTGGTTTGGGAGGATGCCATCAGAAGCCAAGAGGGCCATCAAGGGCTTGTGCGGGATGCCTCTCGACGGGTGTGGCTGGACAAGGAGCAGAAGCCACCTCGCCGATGGTGGAATCGTATGGGCGTGTTGGATGGCTTCTGGCGCGATAGGTCGTACAACGACCTATTGCTGTTGTCGGCCGGCTCGCATGAGAGGAGGCGAAACAGCTTCAGAGCGGTTGTATTGGGACATACAGCGGTACGATAGGTCGTGGTACGACCTATTGCGGCGAAGAGTCCGCCGAGGGCGGCGGATCTACATTTGGGCGAAAGGACCCCGCTCCCTCACGGTCGCGGCTCTTTGGGGAGTGGTCGCGCGAAGTGTCAGGGCGGAAAAGTAGAATGTCTCCTTTTTGGCCGGTTTTCGCAAGATATTCGCCTTGTGGGGTTTGGGGGCGTGCTCGAAAATGGTCTTCGGTGAATACGTCGCGTTGTGCTTTCAGTAGAGTAGAGCGATGATGATTAGTCCACGCGAGAACCTGCTGCGGGTCTTCCGGCACGAGAGGCCGGAATGGGTTCCGGCGACCGGGCATTGCGATCCGTACAACCAGCCCAATCGCGAAGGGATGGACCCCGCGCTGGCTGAGGCGCTGGGCGAGGTCCGCTGGGGCGATGAGGCTTCGGTGACGCTGTCGCGGTATCTGGGGCTGGACATCATGGACGGGTGCGCGATGCCGGTGCGCATCACGCGGCGCAACGTGTCCGTCGAGCAGCAGGTGGAGGGCGACCAGACGACGTGGGTGTGGCACACGCCGGCGGGCGACCTGCGAGAGGGCATCCGGGTCTGCCGCGATGTTAGCGGGGCTGTGTCCAGTAACCGTACGGAGCACATGGTCAAGGGCCCGGAGGATCTGCCCGCGTTGGCGGCGATCTTCGAGGACGAGGTCATCGAGAGCGACGCTGAGGGAATCGAGCGGATACGGCAGCGGCGCGAACGACTCGGCGACGACGGGGTGACGGTGATCGGCATGCCGGGTACGCCGCTGGGCATGATGGTGCGGGACTATTCGGGGGTGGCGGCGCTGGCATACCTCTGGGCGGACGCGCCGCGGGCGATGCACGACCTCTTCGCCGTCGTGGAGGCCAACTATCGCAAGCGCCTGGCGGTCGGCTTGGGGTGCGACGCCGACGCGGTGATCGCGGTCGATGACACGTCGACCACGGCGATCTCGCCGGCGATGTTCGAGGCGTGCAACATGGACCTGACCGACGCGCGGGCGGATGCGGCCCACGCGGCTGGGAAGCTGTATTTTCATCACTCCTGCGGGCTTATCCGCAGCCTGCTGCCGCTTTACAGACGCACGAAGATGGATGCCGTGCACGGTTATACCATTCCGCCGGTCGGGAACGTGACAGTGGCGGCGGGGCGCGAGGCGTTGGGCGGCCGGATCAGCATTATGGCCGTCGTCGACCAGTTGGCTGGGCCGATGGCCGATCGCGCGGCGGTGCGGAAGAGCATCCACAGGATGATCGAAGACGCCCGGCCGTGGGATCATTTCATGCTGATGCTCGCGGGCTATCCGAACCGGACCATGGAGCAGACGACCTTCGTGGTCGATTGCTGCCGCGAGCTGGGCGGCAGGCCTTGTCGCTCGTGAGGACTCCGTCCGCCGTGTATGTAGAGGACCTGCGACTGGGGCTGTGAAGTCAGAACGTATCGGAAGGAAGACTGACACATACTCACTTGGTTCATTTTCACCTCAACCGGGAGCCGTGACGAAATGAATACGACATCGATACCCATGGGCTCTTCGGACGCCGTCAAGTCGGAGCCGATTTATGGCATTCGAATTTTACGCGACGTGAAGGTTCCGATGCGCGATGGGGTGCGGCTTTCGGCTAACATCTTCCTGCCCGAGACCGAGGGGCGGTTCCCCGTTATCTTCGAGCGCATGCCGTATGGCGACAGCGGGCGCGAACCGGGCGAATTCTATGCTCGACGCGGATATGCCTTCGTTATCCAGGACTGCCGCGGACGGCACGACTCGGAAGGCGAATTCTACCCGTTCCGCGACGATACCCCGGACGGTCTGGACAGCCTGGACTGGATCTGTGCGCAGCCGTGGAGCAACGGGCGGGTGGGGATGTTCGGAGCGTCCTATCTTGCGGGAGTGCAGTGGGCGGTTGCGGGGGAGCGGCATCCCGCGCTGCAGGCCATCGTGCCTATCGTGGTTCCGTGCGATTTCTGGAAGAGCGGATATTGGCGCAATGGCGCGTTCAGCCTGGCGCTCAACTCCTTGTGGACCTGCCTGGAGATCGCCAGTCGGACCAGTGATCTGGGCATGATTCCGTGTTACGATCTGAACAAGTTCTTCCGGCATCTGCCGCTGCGCACGCTGGACAGCCATGCCGGCCGACCGTGTGAGTTCTGGCAGGATTTCCTGAAGCACTCACAGTACGATGATTACTGGCGGCGCATGAATGTGATCCAGGGCCGGTTTGACCAGGTCGCGGTTCCGGCTTACCTCATGTGCGGCTGGTACGACTATTACCCCGGCGAGTTTTTTGATGCATTCCTGGGCATGCGGACCCAGGCGCGGGGCAAGGCGCGCGAACAATCGAGGATCATCATGGGCCCGTGGAGCCATTTGATCAGCCTTTCGCCGAAGCTCGGCGAGGTCGATTTTGGGGCGCATTCCCACCTCAATATCAACTCGCTGGCCCTGCGCTGGTTCGATTGCCTTCTGAAGGACATGAACACCGGTATTCTCGACGAACCTCCCATTGCCATTTTCGTGATGGGCATTAACGAATGGCGGCATGAGAACGAGTGGCCGTTGGCGCGGACGCGATTTACGGACTACTACCTGCACAGCGGCGGCGCCGCCGGCTGCGATCCCGATGATGGATACCTCAGCGTGGAGCCACCTCAAGACGAACCGCCGGATCAGTATACATATGATCCGGACGATCCGGTGCCGACTCTGGGCGGAAACCACTCGATCTGCTGGCAAGACGCTTTCCACGTGATTCAACCCGGTCCGTTCGATCAGCGGTCGATCGAGCAACGGCCCGACGTGTTGACCTATACGACGCCACCGATGGAGGCGGACACGGAAGTGACGGGTCCCATCGTTCTGCACCTCTACGCTGCGACCGATGCTTGCGACACCGACTGGACGGCCAAACTGGTCGACGTGCATCCGGACGGTCGGGCCATCAATCTTACCGAAGGCAACGTGCGGGCCCGGTTCAGCAAGTCCGTTCATGAGCCGCCGGAGCTGCTTGAACCGGGCAAGGTGTACGCTTACAGAATCGAGATTCAGCCGACGAGTAACGTGTTTCTGAAGGGGCACCGGATTCGCCTCGAGATATCCAGCAGCAACTTCCCTCTGTGGGATCGCAATCCGAACACGGGCCACGAGCAAGGTCAGGATGCCGAGTTGCGAGTCGCCCGGCAGACCGTCTTTCATAGTACGGAGTATCCATCGCGAATCGTGCTTCCGCTGATTCCTTGATGGGAGTCTCCGGGCAGCGTCGGGAGCAGAGAGCGAAGCAGGTGGAGTGGCGGGAGGTCGGCAGAGGAGAGGCTTTGGGGGCCGTTTTCGGCGGCTGAGGGCCCCGCTCCCTCACAGTCGCGGCTCTTTTCGTGGCAGGTTGCGCGTTGAGTTCGGGTGGTTGGGTCAGATTGTGTGGGTTTGGCGGTTGCAGAAATCCATCGTCCACGCGCCGTTGTAGCTGACGGACGTCATGCCGCAGTTGTCGTGGGGGAATCGGATTGGGCTGCGGGTATCGAAAAGGAGGTTGAGGAGTTCTCTGATGAAGAGGCCGTGGGTGACCATCAGGATGGAGTGGTTTGGTCTGGCGGCGGCGTCTTTGATCCGCTGGGCGGTTGTGTGGACCCTGCAGAGGCCGTCGGCGAAGGATTCGGGTTCGACGGGTTTGACTGCCTGGTTGTTTCGGTAGGAGAAGAGGTTGGCGAGGCGGTCGGGCACGGAGGCGGGCTGGGCGTTCCAGGAGGGGCTGGGGTGGGGTTCTCGTTCCTGCCAGCAGGCTTCGGCGATTTCGGGCCATATTTCGGCGCGTTGATGCGTTGTTTCGAGATAGGGGGCGATGGTTTCGAGGGCGCGTTGGAGCGGGCTGACGAGGATTTCGTCGAAGTGCCGCGATGTCAGGCAGCGGGCAAGAGCAGAAGCCTGAGCGTGGCCTTGAGGGGAGAGGGAGTCGTGGGAGAGGACGGAGTAGTCGCCGTTGGCGTTTCCTTTGGACTCGGCGTGTCGGACGATGAGCAGGTTCATGGTTCTCCTGATCCCGGCTGGGCGTTGCTTTTTGTCGTGATGGTCGGTAGTCCGCTACGCGACGGGGTTGATGATACCGCGATTCGGGCTGGGGATTCAATGGTTGTGGTAGGGATGGAAAGAGGCTTCAGGGCCGCCTGTGGCGGTTGAGGGGGCTCGCTCCCAGCGGTCGGGGCTCTATCTGGAGGGGAACCGCGATTGGGGATCGGCGGAGGCGGCGGGTGGCGGAAAAGTAGAATGTCCCCTTTTTCTGAGCGGGGCGGGATTGACTTTGGGGTTGGGCGGCGGTAGAGGTATGCGGCGTTGTGTTTGGATGAGGAAGATGGCGTGTGCATGGCGAGGAGTGTGCGATGACGTCTCGAGAGCGGGTGCGGCGGGCGTTGCGGTTTGAGAGGCCGGATCGGGTGGCGCGGGATTTGTGGGTTTTGGATGGGGCGATGGTGCATCACAAGGCGGCGGTGGAGGCGTTGCGGGAGCGGTTCCCAGGGGACATCGCGCATCCGCCGATTCATCAGCCGCGGCTGGCGCATCAGGTGGGTCATCCGACCGAAGTCGGGACGTACGTGGATGAGTGGGGATGCCGGTTCGAGAACATTCAGCGGGGCGTGGTGGGCGAGGTGAAAGAGCCGCTGGTGGGCGAGTGGAGCGAGTTGGGCAAGGTGAAGGCGCCGATGGAGCTGGTGGGCGTCGGGTTGGAGGAGGTGGACGGGTTCTGCGAGTCGACGGAAACGTTCGTGCTGGCGGGGTGGGGCACTCCCTTTGAGCGGATGCAGTACATTCGCGGTTCGGAGAACCTGTACATGGACATCGCGGATCCGCCGGCGGAGTTTTTCGAGCTGCGGAGGATGGTACACGAATTCAACCTGGCGGGCCAGGAGGCGTTGTGCCGGACGAAGGTTGACGGGATCATTTTCGCGGACGATTGGGGGAGTCAGAAGGCGCTGCTGATCAGTCCGGCGCGGTGGCGGGAGTTGTACAAGCCGCTGTACCGGGATTACGCGGCGATGGCCAAGGCGGCTGGGAAGTTCGTGTTCATGCACTCGGACGGTTACATCATGGACATCTACGAGGACCTGATCGAGATCGGGGTGGACGCGATCAACAGCCAGCTTTTCTGCATGCCGATCGAGGAGATCGGGAAGCGTTTCGCGGGTCGGATCACGTTCTGGGGCGAGATTGACCGTCAGAATCTGATGCCGCGCGGGACGGTCGGGCAGGTGCGCGAGGGGGTTCGGCGGGTGTGGCGGAATCTGGCTTGCGAGGGCGGCGGGGTGATCGCGCAGTTCGAGTACGGGATCGACACGCGGCCGGAGAACGCGGTGGCGGCGTTCGAGGAATGGGAGCAGGCGGGTTGCGGGGCGGGTTGAGGGGATTGGCTTCGAAGGGGGAGGGAGTCCGCCGAGGGCGGCGGACCCACAATGGCGGCGGGTGGCGCTTGATTGGGGCGGGTTGGGGCCTATAATGGGGGCGATGAGCGCTTTGCAGGATCCAAAGGATTACAAGCGACAGTGCCCGGGGCAGACGTACCGGATTTCGGACGCGGTATGCAAGACGCGTCAGATGCGGAACTATCCGGTGTGCCAGGAGTGCCCCTTTCGCGATGCGGATCGCGGGGCAGTGAAACCACGGACGAACCCGGTGGGGTCGAAGAACCTCGAGAGGGGCAGTGAAATGGACGCGATATTCAAGGCTTATGACGTTCGCGGCGTGTATCCGGATCAGTTGAACGAGGAGATAGCGTGGTGCATCGGGTATGCGACGGCGCAGTTTTTGCGGGGTCAGCTATCGGGGATCGACCGGACGGACCCGCAGCTTAACAGCCTGGCGATCGGCTCGGACATGCGCAAGAGCAGCCCATCGCTGTGCCAGGCGTTTGTGGAGGGGGCGTTGGGCGGCGGGATGAACGTGGTGGACGTTGGGATGATCGACACGTCGCAGATCTACTTCGCGGTCAACCACCTCAAGAGCGGCGGCGGCGTTCAGACGACGGCGAGCCACAATCCGGCGCAGTACAACGGCTTTAAGATCACCGGTCCGGGCGGCAAGCCGATCGGTCAGGACACGGGTCTGATGGAGATCAAGCGGATCGCGCTGGCGGTGCCGCCGCGGTCGGCGACGGCGCAGGGGACCTTGACGCGGCGGGATCTGGCGCCGGAGTACAAGGCGTTCGTGCGGAGTTTTTTGCGTGGTCCGGGTCGGAAGCTGAAGGTGGCGATCGACGCGTCAAACGGGATGGCGGGCAAGATGTGGCCGATCGTGTTCGGCGACCTGGCCGACCTGGAGACGGTGGAGTTGAATTTCGAGCACAAGGGCGAGTTTGCGCACGATCCGAACCCGCTGGTGGCGGCGAATTTGCGGCAGCTTCAGGCGGCGGTCAGGAAGCACGGCTGCAATCTGGGGATCTGTTTCGACGGCGATTCGGACCGGTCGATGATCGTGGACGAAAAGGGGCAGATCGTGCCGTGCGATCTGCTGACGGCGCTGCTGGCGAAGGCATTTTTGCGATGGACGCCGGGTTCGACGGTGGTGTACGACCTTCGGAGCAGCCGGGTGGTCAAGGAGGAGATCGAGAAGTCAGGCGGGGTTCCGCGGCGCGAGCGGGTGGGGCATTCGTTCATGAAGCGGGCGATGGCGGAGAGCAACGCGGTGTTCGGCGGGGAGCTGTCGGGGCACTTCTACTTCAAGGACAACTGGTATTGCGATTCGGGATATCTGGCGGTGGTGGCGCTGCTGAACGTGATCGAGCAGGAGGGCGGCAAGCCGGTGTCGAAGCTGGTGGCTCCGCTTCGGCGGTACGCGCAGTCGGGCGAGTTGAATTTTACGACCGACGATAAGGACGCGCGGATCAAGGCGTTGGCGAGCAGTTCAGCGACGGGCAGGTCGACTATCTGGACGGGATCACGGTGCAGTATGCGGACTGGTGGTTCAACGTCCGCAAGAGCAACACGGAGCCGCTGTTGCGGCTGAACATGGAGGCGAAGGACAAGGGGCTGCTGACCGCGAAGCTGGCGGAGGTGGCGCCGATGCTGGGCGAGCCGGAGGAGCACTGATCGGCGGCGTGATGGGGGGCGGCGGTCAGTCGGGCGAGTGGTTGACGCGGTAGAGGACGCGGGCGGGCGTGTGGTCGCCGCGGAATTCGATGGTCGGGCCCCAGGCTCCGGCGCGGCGGACCGTGAACTGCGGGCGTGAGTTGAGGTAGCGGAAGATTCTGGGGCGGATGGACTGGTCGAAGCCGTAGGTGTCGGCGAGGCGGCGGATTTCGAGCCAATCGACGTAGATGTAGTCCGGTTTGGTGCGGGCGAGGTATTCCTTGAGGTCGCGCAGGCCCGGGGCGATTCCAGCGGCTTGGGCGAAATCGTTGCGGTTAAAGACGGTCCAGTAGATCGGATTGCCGATGACGTAGAAGGGCCGGGCTTCGCCGATGAGCATGACGCGGGCGTTCGGCTGTTCGTTGACCACGCCCAGGTATTCGCTTCCGGGCACGTCGCCGCGGAGGAAGTAGGCGTGAGCGCCGAAGAGGTTGAGGGGCTGGCCGGTAGGCGCGTAGAGGTGGCGGTGGTAGCGGCGTTGGGCGTCGAGCCAGTTGATGCCGGAGGCGATCAGGAGGAGGGCGACCAGCGGCACGGACCAGAACTGGCGGCCGGGCGGAGCGACGGTTTCGGCGGAACGGGCGATCAGGAACGGGACAAGGGCCAAAAGCGGTACGAGGAAGCGGCCCTGCAGGTGGGTGTCGAAGAGCCAGACCGCGATCCCGATCAGAAGGATCAATAGCAACAGGTGGTCGCAGAACCGCTGACGGCGGGTGAGGAAGACCAGCCAGGGCAGCAGGAGGACGGCGAGGCCGAAGCGGGGCAGGTCGAGGATGGGCGGCGGGTTGAGGATGTCGCGGGCCCGCTGCTGGTCGCCGAGGTTGCGGTGCTTCTGGGCGAGGAAGTGATCGACGACGATGTTGCGGCCGCCGGTCCAGTAGAGGGCGGCGAGGCGGCCGCTGACCGATTGCTGGTCCGGACGCGGCGAGTGGCCCTGTTGCCAGCGTTCGGCGAGGGCGTCGCTCCAGTCGCGGCCGCCGAAGCGGTCGTAGGCGATTGGGAAGACGGGGTTGCCGGTCCAGAAGAGGTTGCGGAGCAGATAGGGCGAGAGACCGATGGCGGCGAAGACGGCGACGGCGAGCGGATAGAGCAGAAAGCCGCGGTAGCGCCGAACGGCGACGGCGCCGAGGGCGGCGGCGATGACGACGCCGGGAGCGAGCATGGCCAGGGCGGTGTACTTGTACCCCCCTACCAGGCCGAGCATCAGGCCGATCAGGCCGGAGGCGCGAAGGTCGAGTGTGGCGTCGCGCAGGGTGGTGACGAGGACGCCGACAATCACGATCGACAGGAACAGCATGGGCATTTCGACGTAGGCGAGCGGGGCGAGGTAGGCCATCCAGCCGCAGGTGGCCAAAGCGGCGGCGGCCAGGGCGGCGGGCCAGGTTCCCCACGGGCGAACGAAGATCCAGACGGCCAGGACGCAGGCGAAGGCGAAACCGGTGTGGGTCAGTTGCGCGGCGTAGACGGCGGCGTATGGTCCGCGGTTCAGGATTGTGGCCAGGAGGTAGAACATTTCGGCGTTGGCGGGCAGGTTGGCGTAGGCGTTGTGAGGCAGGAACTCGATGCGGCCGGCGTGGTACCACTCATTGGGGACCTGGAGGTGGTATTCGAGGACGTCGTAGCCTCCGCCTTCGGCTGACCAGAGGAAACCCGGCGGGACGGTGGCGGCGGCCAGGGCCATGACGGCGAAGGGAAAGATGACGAGCAACAGGAGGGCCCACCATCGGCCGAATTCGTAGACGACTTTCTCCGCAGCGGTGCGGCGCAGGTTTTTGTAGAGGATGCCGAGGGCGACGGCGGCCAGGGCAATGACGGCGATCAGCCAGAGCGTTCGCGAGAGGAGGCCGGCCAATCCGGCCAGCAGGATCAGCGTGGCCAGCAGGCCCGAGCCGAGGGCCCAAGAGGCGACCAAGCGCTGGCTGATTGTCAGTTTTGGGACGAGCCATCGGACCGGCAGGCAGCCGACGGTCAGTGAGGCGAGGAAGATGCCGAGGACGGCTGGGATTTCGGTCAGGACGATGTAGAAAACGACGGGTGAGACCCAGTAGAGGGCCGCGACGATAGCGACGACGGCGGCGGAGGCGACGGCGATGGTGATCAGAGTTTGCGTTTTCACGGACGAGAGTTTAGCCGATAGATGACGATCTTGCCAGCGACGACCCGTGCGGTTTTGCCGGCGAGGATCGGTTCTGGGCTGAAGGAGAAGGACTGAACAGGCTGGAGGATGCGTTCGTCAAGGAGCGGCTGGAGGTCGAGCCGGCGGAGGTACTCGTCCGGGTCGTGGTAGGGGAAGATCATCGCGAGGTAGTCGGTTTGGCGTTGGCGGAGGTAATGCGGGATGGTGCGGTTGTAGAGGGCGCGGGCGGCATCGGGGTCGCAGAGGCCGCCGACGTCGATAACGGTGCGGCCGGCGAGGTAGGCGATAGCGCCGATGTCGAAGGCGGCGACTCTGGCGTCGGAGGCGGTGTGGCTGTGGAGCCACGCAGCGGCTGATAGGTGGACGCGGTCGAAGAGGGTGATGGACTGCCGTGCCGCGATTATCCAGAGGGCGTTGCCGCCCAGGGCGGCGGCCACGACGACGGAGGCCAGGGCGATCAAGGTCGTCCTTAGCGGCCGGGACCGCGGGCGGTCGATCAGCCAGAGGATGCCCAGTCCGAGGCAGAGCATGGCGAGGATCAGGACCATCGGCTGATACCGTCCAGCGTGGCCGCGAGTGGGCAGGAAGACGGCGTAGGCGAGCAGGTGAAGGATTGCCCAGATCAGCAGGATCGCGGCCTGCGTGCCGGCCCGGGCCAGATAGGCAATGAATCCGACGAGGGCGATTGCGGCGGCGAGGCCGGAGACGATCCAGGCGACGGTGCCCGGCAGGCCCAGATGGACGAGGATGGCTTGGCCGAAACTGAACTGCAGGAGGCGATAGCCCCACACGCCGATCAGCCAGAGGACATTGGCGGCGATGGATAGCGGGTTGAGAGCGGGGCCGGGAGGCTGGCCGATGATCCAGCTTCGGCCCTGGAGGGTGGTGGGCAGCCATTGGCCGGTGACGGCGTGCTGCCAGATCAGACCGATGGCGACGGCGGCTGCGCAGGCGGCGAGGGGAATGAGCCACGATGCGCGGCGGCACCGGTCGGAGGGTTCTCGCAGGCGATGGAGGAAAGCCCACGCGGCGACGGCCAAGCCGACGGTGATGCCTTCCGGACGGGTCAGGCCGGTCAGGACGATCAGCAGGCCGGTCGTCCAGTGGCGGCCGGCGGAGGCGGATCGGATGGCGGCCAGGCCCAGGGCCAGCATGAGCAGCGTCTCCATGCCAGTGAAGGCGTACCAGATCAGGTTGCCGCAGGCGGCGACGAGAACGACCAGAAGCAGCCGTTGGCGAGGACTGGCTGGCACGAGTTCGCGTGCGATTCCAGCGGCCAGGACGGCGACGGCGATCAGCGCGAGGAGGTTGACGGCGTAGGCGGCGAGCACACCCGCGTGGTTCAGGAGAAAGGCGGGCGTCAAGGCCAGGACGTACAGGATGGAGGTGTCGCCGGCTGAAGGCTGGTCGGGATTGAGGCCCCAGACTCCGAAGTCGGCGAGGTTTCGGGCGTAGGCGAGGTGGATCCAGCCATCGTCGAGGGTGAAACCGAGGCCGTGGTGGAGAGATGCGGAGACAATGGAGATCAGATAGACCGCGAACAGTCCGGCGGCAATGACGGCGGCGGGGAAAGCCGCTGACCTGAGCGATCGGTTTGTCGATTGACGGTGTAATGGGTCATTCATACAATGCATTCGATCGGCAGAAACGGCAAGACGGCTGGATGATAACCGGCCGGTAGCCGCCGCTCAAGCCGGCACAATCGAGAACGGGAGGCGACGATGGAGCGTCCAATCAGCGAGAAGGACCGCCAGCGGGCCAAGCAGTGCCTGGAATGCCCGGTCTGCCGGCGTGCGCGGGCGAAGCAGCGCGGCTTGGCGTTCTGGTTGGTCAAGCGGGTCGAAGGGTCGCTGTGTCCGAACTGCAAGGCGTACGAGCGGGTGTACGGGCGCAAGGCCCACGAACCGATCTCCAAGGGCGGGGACTCGCGGTCATGAAGCACCTTTGAAGGGGGCGTGATCGATGGCGACAGGCGACGCGTTCGCACGGGGCAAGAGCGTTCTGGTGACCGGGGCGTCCAGCGGGATCGGGTACGAACTGACGCGGTGTTTTGCGCGGGACGGGTACGACCTGGTGCTGCTGGCCCGGCAGGTCGAGGCGCTCGAGAAGACGGCAGAGGAGATGCACCGCGAGTTCGAGGTAGAGACGCGGGTTCTCGCCAGGGACCTTTCCGATCCGGCGGCGTCGCGGCAGGTGCATGACCGGCTGGCCGGCGACGGGGTGGAGATTGACGTGCTGGTCAACAACGCCGGGCTCGGGACGTACGGGCGGTTCGCCCAGACCGACCTGGAGAAGGAACTGGCGATGATCCAGGTGAACGTGACGGCGTTGACGGGGTTGAGCAAGTTGTTTCTGCGGGACATGCTGGGGCGCGGGCGCGGGCGGATTCTGAACGTGGGTTCGATGGCGGGTTTTCAGCCGGGGCCGCTGATGGCGGTGTACTATGCGACCAAGGCGTACGTGCTGTCGCTGACGCAGGCGTTGGCCAATGAGATTGCCGGCTCCGGCGTGACGGTGAGCGTGCTGTGTCCGGGTCCGACGGAGACCGACTTTACGCGTCGGGCGGGCACGGGGAAGGTGGCGATGTTTCAATCGTCGCGGGCGATGGACGCGAGGACGGTGGCCCGGATCGGGTATCGCGGGCTGATGCGGGGCAAGACGATCATCATCCCCAAAGGCGGCGACCGGCTGTTGATACAGCTTGAACGCCTGTTGCCGCGCAAGACGGTGACGGAAATCGTGCGCCGGTTTCAGGAGAGCCGGTCGTAGCGATTGAATGTATCAGGCGGATCGGCGCGGGCGGCGAACGAGCATTCCGAGAGCGCCGCAGGCCAGCAGCGCGATCACCGAAGGTTCGGGGATCGGGATTTCTTCGTTGACCGCATCGATGACGGATTCGCTTCCGCCGTCGGGAAAGGCCAGGACGTGCAGGCCGACCCGCAGCGTGCCGTTCTGGAGTTCATCCATCACGTCGAAGATGGTCTGGCCGTTCTGCAGCGTGAAGGCGATATCGACCCACTCGCCGAAGGGGTCATTCTTGACGCCGTTTTTCGGCGGCGGGTTGACGGCTCCGATGTTGAACCCGCGAGAAGCCTCGAACGGCGGGGTCAGGTTCTGGCCGCCGGGCAGGTTATCCGGGCCGGGATAGGCACGGGCGAACTCGGTGCCCGGTCCGTTGGTGATCGTATCGACGCCCAGCAGCGAACCGTCGTCGAAGTAGATTCGGGCGATGGAGCAGTCGATGGCGCTTTCGTTGTAGAAGGTGAAATGGGCCAAGCCGTCGCCGTAGTCCTCGACGGTCATGTAGAGGTACAGCCCCGGGTAAGGCATATCCTCACCCTCCTGGTCGAAGGCGGTGAACTCGTAGAAAGACGCCTGGGCGACGGCTGGGGCAACAATCGCCGCTGCGATCAGAAGCACCCGACAGACCCCGCCCAACTTTCCACCAACCGATGCGACCCGATCCCCTCGATTCATCTTTCCTGCTCCTTTTCCCAGCGGGGCCAGTGACTACTCCTGGGCCGCCGCCAACCTACGGACAATAAAAAAGCCCGGGACGGAGTCTCAGCGATCTCTCTCCCGGGCTTCCAAGTCTCACTTGTTATCATCCGCCGCAGTTTTCTACGACGGAATAGTTTCATTGTAGGGAATTCCGCTGGAACCGTCAATATGGAAAACCGCGAGTGGAAACAAAAAAGTCGGCCCAGGAGCCCCGCTTGGTCCTATAACTATCCGGCAGCCAAGGAGTTACTGATCTGTGACCCATCTTCTACTGCGCCAGGACGGGCAGGATTTCCATGAGGAAGGGATCGAGGGGTTTTTCGTCGCGCCGGGACCACGTCTGTTCAAGGGGGGTGGCGACGGGTTTTCCGGCGATTTCGCCCACCATGACGCCGGTCTGGCCCTCGGCGGCGAGCTGGACGGCGTAGGCCCCGAGCTTGCTGGCCAGGATTCGGTCGCGGGCGGTGGGCGATCCGCCGCGTTGGATGTAGCCGAGGATGGCGACGCGGTACTCGTGGCGGCCGAGTTGTTCGAGTTTTTCGGCGATCTCGTGGACGGCCCCGGCTTTTCCGCGTTCGGAGACGACGACGATTCCGGTGCGTTTGCCGCGGGCGAGGCCCGCTTCGAGCAGATCGGCGATCTGTTGGAGGGATTCGCCGCTCTCGGGCAGAACGACATATTCGGCCCCTCCGGCGACGGTCACGTCAAGGGCGATGAAGCCCGCCCATCGGCCCATGACCTCGACGAGGAAGAAGCGGTCGTGGGATTCGGCGGTGTCGCGGATGCGGTCGATGGACTCGAGGGCGGTGTTAATGGCGGTGTCGTAGCCGATGGTGTAGTCGGTGCCGAACAGGTCGTTGTCGATGGTACCGGGAACGCCGATGATCTGGCCCGGCCAGAATCGGGACAGGGCGGCCAGGCCGTGGAAGGTGCCGTCGCCGCCAATGCCGATCAGGGCGGAGACGTTGCGGCGGGCCAGGTTCGCTGCCCCCTTCTTCTGACCCTCGTCGGTCATGAACTCTTTGGAGCGGGCGGTATGGAGGATAGTTCCTCCCCGCTGGATGATGTTGGAGACCGATCGGGAGTCCATTGGCCGGAGGTTGTCATCAATGAGGCCCTGATAGCCGCGGATGACGCCGTGAACCTCGTAGCCACTCGCAATGGCCATTCGGACGACCGCACGGATGGCAGCGTTCATGCCGGGTGCGTCGCCGCCGCTGGTGAAGACCGCAATGGATTTGTTCATAATTAAGTCTCGCTGATATCCTTGAGGGGCAGGCGGAGGAATCTTCGGTTTATGGATGTAAATCGCTTGAATGGTAGTCAGAATTATCACACGGATCAACAGCATTTCGCGGATCAGGCCCCCGCACGTCCTTGCCGTCACATGAAGGCTCGGTACAATGGAGCCTTGGGATGTGGCGGAGCGAGCTTCTGGAGCATCACAGATGATGAGCAAAAACCGGATGCGCCGGGCCTATTATGCGGTGTGTGCACTTGCGGCTGTGGGGGTTATAAGTTCCTGTGATTCGTATCCCTTCGGCCCGCCGGCATGGAATGTGGTGACGCTGGACGAGGCGGCGGGCACGGCGAGCGTTTCCTATTCGCCCGAAGACGGCGAGCTGCGGGTCTCCGGCGACGCGGCGATCCTCGACCAGGTGGCGGTGGGCAGCGTGATCGCCAGCGGTCCGCGCCCGGGCATGCCGGATGGGATGCTGGCCCTGGTGACGGCGGTGGATCAGGAGGGCGGAACGACGGTGCTTCAAACCGAGTCCGTCCGATTGGCCAGCGTGGTGGGCAGCGGCGTTCTGGAGGTGAGCAAGGATTTGACGGGCGACGATCTGGCCTCGGAGCCTCGGATGGGTGAAGGGGCGACGCTGGCGGAGGCGGAGGGCGAGGCGGCGTTCGTCCTGGAGTTGGCCGACGTGGTACTCCACGACCAGGACGGGCTGGCGGAGACGACGGACGACCGGGTAACGGTCAGCGGAACGGTGGCGATCAGTCCGGCCTTTGACCTGAGGGTGGTGTTTTCGTGGCTGACGGCGACGGAGGTGACATTCGTCAATCGCACCGCGTTGGAGACTTCGCTGAGCGTACGGTCCGGGGCGTCGGCGAACGGGCCGGCGGCGGAGACGGTCATCGCGGAACTGTCGTTTGCGCCGATCACGGAATACGTGGACGGGATTCCGGTGGTCCTTCGGCCGGTGCTGGTGGTGTCGGTGAACGTGGACGGGCAGGTGCGCGTGGGGTTCGAGGCGGCTTCGGATCAGCGGGTGACCTATACGGCGGGGATCAGCTATTTGAACGGCAAATGGCGGCCGTTGAGCGATTACCAGACCGAATACAACGCGACCGCGCCGCGGGCGTCGGAGGCGTCGGAGACGGACCTGACGGTCAGGCCGGAGCTTGGCGTGCTGCTCTATGGGCGGCAGACCTTCGGTTCGAAGGTCAAGGGGCAGAGCCAGTGGACGGTGATGCCGGAGGGGTTGCCGTGGTGGCGGATGTACGGGCGGCTGGCGGCGGAGTTGGCGTTCGATCCGGGGCGTTTGTGCGCAAATCTGGGTGAGTACTCGTCGGAGGTGATCTCGCACCGTCGGCTGGCCGGCGAGTCGGATGGAGTGACGACGGCGCCGTTCTTCAGTCCGCTGGCGCAGGAGTTTTCGGGTGTTCTGGAGGTCGGGATCGGCTGCGGGACACCGGGCGCGAAGATCTATTACACGACCGACGGCAGTGCGCCGAGCGTTGAATCCGAGCTGTACGTGGAGCCGCTGCGGATCGAGCGGACGACGACGATCATGGCGATGGCGGTGCGGACGGGGCTGAGCGCCAGCGAGGTGGCGGAGGCGACGTACACGCGGGCGACGGTGGCGATGCCGGCGCTGGAGCCGCCGAGCGCGGAGGATTTCGTGGCGCCGCTCGCGGTGACGATCCGGTGTGCGACGGAGGGGGCGGAGATCCGGTATGCCCTGGATGCGAGCGAACCGACGGAGGCCAGCACGCTGTACGAAGGGCCGTTTGACCTTACATATAGCGCGACGGTCAAGGCCCGGGCGTTCAAGGCGGGTATGACGCCCAGCGGAACCGTTTTAGGCGTGTACAGCCGCGCGCAGGTCGCGACGCCGGTGTTCAACCCGCCGGACGGAACCCAATTCGCGGGCAGCACGAGCGTCGCGATCAGCACCGGCACGCCCGAGGCGAGAATCTACTACAGCCTCGACGGGAGCGATCCGGACGAGGGCGATATCGCCTACAGCGGTCCGGTGGTGTTGACGCAGACGGCGACGATCAGAGCTCGGGCGTACGCGGCGGGCATGACGCCCAGCCCGATCGGCACGGCGAGCTTCGCCAACATCAAGGTGGCGACGCCGACGATCAACCCGAACGGCGGCACGCACAGCCAGAGCGTGCAGGTGACTCTCGCGTGCGGCACGACGGGGTCGGAAATCCGGTATACGATAGACGGTAGCGAGCCAACTACGGGGTCAACGCTGTATGCGGGGCCGTTCGTTCTGTCGACGAGCGGCACGCTGAAAGCCAAGGCGTTCGCACCGGACATGGCGGCCAGCGATACCGCGTCGGCGACGTTCGCGTTTACGGGATTGGAATCGTGCGATATCACCGAGAGTGAGAGTAACGACACGATGGCGGAGGCGAATCCGCTTGGCTTCTGCGACGGAATGGGCACGGCGGCGGGCGCGGTGACGTCCGAGACGGACCTGAAGGACTACTACGCGATCGAGCTTGAGGCGGGCGACGAGGTGAGCGTGTGGATTTCGGCTGAGCCGGTGGCGGCGGCGAGCGCGGGCAGGGCGGAGGTGATCGGCTCGTACGAAATGATGGTCTCGCTGGTGGACGCGGGCAATTCGCTGATGGCGGTCAGGCCGTTCAACTACGCGGTGACGCCGCCTCAGGGCTCGTTCGGCACGATCGCGGTTCAGAGCGGGACACACTACGTGCTGGTGGAGCCGGGGCCGGGGTGGACGCCCGCGACGTACAACCTGACCGTGATGCGGAGCCCGCGGGCAATCGCGGAGATCGAGCCGAACGACGATGCGAGCCAGGCCCAGACGATCGAGGGAGTCGGCGGCTATGCGATTGAGTTAGTCGGGCGGATCAACGCGGAGACGGATGGCGCTGACTGCTTCCAATTCGACCTGCCGACCGGGCTCGTGGAGATCAGCATATTGCGGCTGCGGGGCGATTTTACGGCATCGGGCTCGGAGGGCGCGTATGCGATCGCGCTCCATGATTTGAACGATTCGATGACGGCGGCGGCCGGTTTAACGACGGGCGCGACCGAGACGTCTTTTGTGACCGATGGGCAATCGGGGCATTATACGCTGAAGGTGCACGCCTCGGCGGGCGCGGGCGACTACCTGGTGAGGATCGCGCCAACCGCGTCGTTGTGGACCTATGACGAGCCGGTCTCGTCGTGTACGGAAGGGATCGCGGTGTCGGGAGGGTACGTCTATACCGGCGGGTATGTCTGCCACGGTGAGACGCCGACAGATTTCCTGGCCCTCAAGTACGACTTGAACGGGACGCCGGTGTGGGACGTGACGTGGGGAGGAGATGCGACGGACGGGGCGTACGGGATCGCGGTGCGAGGATCGGACGTGTACCTGGCGGGCTCCACCTATTCGTACGTGGTCGGGTCTCCGGACGAGTCGAACAGCGACGCGGTGGTGGTCCACTGGAGCAACGTGGGCGCGCTGGACACAAGCCAATCGGAGGAAGGGTACTGGAGCCGGTTCTGCGGGGAATCGGAATACTTCGGCGTGGAGGAGGCCCGGGACGTGGCGGTGGACGAGGCGGGCGAAGTATACACCGTCGGCTACACCCTGGACGATGGCGACAACATGTGGTTCTACGTCGAGAAGTGCGACACGGGCGATAACGACTCGTGGGTGGTGGAGATCGGGAGCGATGCCACCGGGGAGGACTGTCTCGGGTACGGCCTGTGCCTGGGCGACTCGCGAATCTACGCGACGGGCTGCTTCACAAGCATGGTCAGCACGGGCGACAAGCAGTTGGTGCTGTGGCAGTTGGACGCCGATGGAACGTGGGGTTGGGACGCGTTTTGGGGCAGCGCGAGCGCCGACGAGGTGGGCCGCGACGTGGCGGTGGTCGGGTCGGACCTCTACGTGGTCGGGACGTTCACCGCCATGGAGTCGCCGACGGGCAGCGCGGTGCTGGTGGTCAAGTTCAGCGACGACGGCGAGACATACAGCGAAGTCGGCTCGGCGACGTTCGACGGGCCGGGCGACGATGAGGGATGGGGTATCGTGGTGGACGGCGGATTCGTGTACGTAACGGGCACGGTGACGCTGGACGGGCAGACCAACGCCCTGCTGCTGACCTACGATACGAATCTGAACCTGCTGACCAGTTCGTGTTCGGGCGGGATGGCGCCGGACGCTGCGTATGACGCGGCCTGTTCGGGCGGATCGCTGTACATGACGGGGCAGATGAACGGGCGGGCGTTCGTCAGGAAGGTGGCCGACCCGGTCCCGTGACGAGCGGGGCGACGCCGAGCCTCGAGCGGACCAGGCGCCGGGTGCGCCGACGGTCGAGCCAGTTGATCGGGCCGACCGCCACCAGGTGGCAGTTGTCCGGGGTGAAGGTCGAGCGGGCGACCCTCACGAGTTGATCCATTGACAGCTCTTCGATCTGGCGTAGTTCGTCCTGGAGGGAGAGTATCCGGTCGGGCGGCAGCAGGAGGGTCTGTTTGCCGTACCAGGCGGCGGTTTCGGCGGGGTCGTCGTGGGCGATTTCGAGGCCGCAGCGGAGTTTTTCGCGGCAAACGGCAAGCTCCTGCTCATCGGCTGGACGCTCGACGAATTCATCGACCACGTTGAGGATCTCATCGAGGGTGGCCACGTAGTTGGACCGGCTGACCGTGGTGTCGATCTGCAGCCAACCGAAATGGGAGCCTGTGACCAGACCGCTGGAGATGTCGTAGACCAGGCCGAGCTCTTCGCGGATGCGGGTGAAGAGGCGCGAACTGGTGCCGGCGCCGAGAAACTCGGAGAGCGCAGCGTAGGCGGCGTAGTCGGGATGATCGAACGAGACGGCCCGCCAGGCCAGGGCGACGGTGAGCATCGGAGAGTCCTGGCGGCGAAAGACGACTTCGGGACCGGGCCGGGGGTTTTCCGCGGCTTGGGGCTCGGCGGGCCGGCCGGCGGGCATGGGCTCGAACTCGTTGGCGATCTTGGCGGCGACAGCATCCGGCTCGAACCCCCCTGCCGCCACCAGGACGGTGTTGCCGGCGGTGAAGAATTGCTTCCAGTAGTTCCGGACCATGTCGCGGTCGAACTGGCCGATGTTGGCGGCGGTGCCGACGAGGGAAACGTCCTGCTCCCTGGAGCGGGTCAGTAGATTGTAGAGCAGTTCGTCGACCGAGAGGTTGCGCTGGGCGCGGTCGTGGAACTGGGCCCGTTCTTCGAGGACGATCTTCTTTTCGTGCTCGATCTCATCGAGTTCGAAGCGCGGCCGCTGGAGCAGTTCGGCCAGGATCTCGATGGCCTGGCCGGCATACTTGCGGTGGACGGCGAGGGCGAAGTAGGCGTACTCGGGCGAGGTTGAGGCGGCGATCTGGCCGGTGATCCGGTCGGCCGCCCGGGTGATGTCCTCGCTGGTCGGGTACTTCTGCGAGCCCTGGAAGAGCATATGCTCGATGAAGTGGCTGATGCCGGTGTGGGCCAAGGGTTCGAACCGCGGTCCCATCGCCACGTAGGCCCCGATGGTGAAATAGTGAAGCCGGTCGTCCGGGACGGCGACAATCCGCAGCCCGTTGGGCAAGACGGCCTGAGTGTAGTCCTGCTTGTTTTCCATTAAAACTTTTCTCTGGAACCTCGTTTGCCGATCCCATATAAAGGATAGGAGGCAAGTTGAGGAGCACGCCATGAAAAGGACGTTTTGGTTGCCCGTACTTGTCGGGGTGATTATAGCTTTTCCATTCGCCAGTGCCAGCGCGCAGATCGATCCGAACAGCATTCTTTCGAACCTGCCATCGGACCTTCAGGGCCAGATCGAGGCGCTGCTGGGCGGGACGGACCTGAGCAGCCTGTTGGGCGAAGCGGACGAGGGCGACGAGGCGGCTGAGGTAACGGAGTTGCCGTCGCCGTGCGAGTCGATCGACCGGGTGCGGGCGAACAATCCGGGCCAGTTGCTCCAGCCGTCGCGGACGCGGGTCTCGCGGATCGTCAA
>Ga0123333_10000327_pt1 | contig 52677 bp, 44 predicted proteins | sample BioC12SIPDNA_3_FD_89957 | JGI IMG/M metagenome (GOLD analysis project Ga0123333, IMG submission 89957) | Anaerobic biogas reactor microbial communites from Washington, USA - Biogas_R2_B C12 SIP DNA | ecosystem: Engineered > Bioreactor > Anaerobic > Unclassified | place: Washington, USA...
CGCAGCCCTGGGATGAGCCACCGCCAGATCGATCTGCCCAGCCGTCGGTCCAAAGTGCCTCCCCCCGCTGATATCCGACCTGCGTCCAGTATATGGCGAATCGCCAGCGGCGTCAAGGCTAAGGCAAGAAAACACCCCCAGTAGCACGTACTGGGGGTGTGAATCACCACTCGCGCCAGGGGCTTCAGTCCAAGCCGGCGGCCTCGCGCAGCGCCTCGGCCTTGTCGATGGCCTCCCACGGCGCGTCGATATCGGTGCGGCCAAAATGCCCATAAGCCGCCGTGGCCTGAAAGATCGGACGGCGCAGCCGCAGGTCGCGGATGATGGCCGCCGGCCGCAGGTCGAACATCTCCCTGATCAGCTCCACGATCTTGGCATCCGGAATGACGCCGGTGCCGAAGGTCTCCACCGCCAGCGATAGCGGATGGGCGATGCCGATGCCGTAGGACACCTGCAGCTCCAGCCGCTCGGCCAGCCCTGCCGCCACCAGATTCTTGGCGATATAGCGCGCCATGTACGCGGCGGAACGGTCCACCTTGGTGGGGTCCTTGCCGGAGAAAGCGCCGCCGCCGTGGCGGGCCACGCCGCCATAGGTGTCCACGATGATCTTGCGCCCCGTCAGCCCGGAATCGCCCAGGGGGCCGCCGGTGACGAAGCGACCGGTGGGGTTCACAAAGATTTTCGTTTTCTCATCAAGCATATTGGCCGGGACCACCGCATGGATCACCTGGTCGATTACATCCTGGCGAATCTGTGCCTGGGAGATCTCGGGAGCGTGCTGCGTGCTCACCACGATGGCGTCGACCCGCTTGGGCTTGCCATAGGCGTATTCCACCGTGACCTGGCTCTTGCCGTCCGGGCGCAGATAGGGGAGCGCGCCGTTCTTGCGCACCGTGGAGAGTCGCTTGCACAGCCGCTGGGCCAGCACGATGCTCAGGGGCATATACTCGAGGGTCTCATTGCAGGCAAAGCCGATCATCATGCCCTGATCGCCCGCGCCGATGGCGTCGATCTCGGCGTCGCTCATCTCGCCGGTCTTGGCTTCCAGCGCCTTGTCCACGCCCAGCGCAATGTCCGCGGATTGCTCCTTGATGCTGACGATCACGCCGCAGGTATCGCAATCGAACCCGTACTTGGCGCGGTCGTAGCCGATGCCGCGCACCGTCTCGCGGGCGAGTTGGGCGATGTCCACATAGGTGCTGGTGGTGATCTCGCCCATCACCACGATCAAGCCGGTGGTCATGGCTACCTCGCAGGCGACGCGCGCGTCGGGGTCGTCGGCGATGATGGCGTCGAGCACGGCATCGGAGACCTGGTCGCACATCTTGTCCGGATGGCCCTCGGTCACCGATTCGGAGGTGTAAAAGTACTGGGGCGAGGTCATAAAGGTCGTATTGCTGGTCATCAAGCCTCTCCTTGCACCATTTTGGTGGTGTTGTGCTCTATTGGGGTTGCCTCGCAGATCGTCTGGCGATCGGAACCGGGCCTCGAACGTTTGCCTAGGGGCCGACTGCGCCGGGCAGAAGGCGCGCAAAACATCCTGCGTTGCCGGTCAAAGAGTATATGCCATTGCCACGAAACTGCAAATTCTGAGGCCCTCGCCTACCCGTGCGGCGGGGTCGCCTCCCATCCCAGAGCCCGCAAGCCCGCCGAGCGGTCAATGACCTGTTGCTGGATCTCTAGCAGGCGCGCTTCGGTATGCGCCTCGAAGCGCAGGGTCAACAGCGGCTCGGTGACCGAGGGGCGAGCCAGCGCCCAGCCGTCGGGCCAGTCGATCCGCACCCCATCCAGCCGGTGGATCGCGAGGTCAGGGGCATCAGCGAAGGCGGCCTCCAGCTCGGCCACGATCTCGTGAGCCAAATCCGCGGGACAGGGGATGCGGATGTCGGGGGTGATGGGATAGCGCGGCACGGAATCCACCAGGCGCGCCAGGCTCGCCCCGGCCTCGTCCAGGGCCTCGAGCATCGTCAGCGTGGCTACCAGCCCGTCATCGCGGCCGATGTCGCCGAAGAAAAAGTGTCCGCTGATCTCGCCGCCCAGCACCGCCCCTTCCCGCAGCAGCGTCGTCTTGATAAAGGCGTGGCCGGAGCGTTCCATGATCGGCTCGCCGCCCAGCCGCCGCACTTGCTCCGGCACCACGCTGGAGCATTTGAGGTCATAGACCACCTTGCCGGGGCGCTGCCGCAGCAGGTGACGGGCCAACAGCACGATGCTGCGGTCGCTCTCGACGACGCGGCCCCGCTCGTCCACGAACACGGCGCGGTCGCCATCGCCATCGTAAGCCACGCCCAGCTCAGCCTGGGACGAGCGGACCGTTTCTTGCAGCGCGGTGAGGTGGGCGGGGACGGACGGGTTGGGGGAGCGCCCTGGAAAGCGCCCGTCCGGCTCGCAAAAGAGCTCGATCACCTCGTGCCCCAGTTCGCGCAGCACCGGCGGGGCGATGCGCGCATAGCAGCCATTGCCGGCATCAACCACGAGGCGGCGCCGCGACCGGCCCGAGAAAGGCGCAAGCACGGCTGCCTGGTAGGAAGCGACAAGGTCGCGCGGCTCCACGTGGCCCATGCCGCTGCGGTAGCGCCCGCCCTCCATCAGCTTTTTCAGCGCGCCCAGCTCTTGCTCGGTGATCGGCCAGGCGCCCAGGGTGATCTTGAAGCCGTTATCGGCAGGGGGATTGTGCGAGCCGGTGACCATCACGCCGGCCTGGACGCCCAGGCGGTCCTTGGCAAAGTAAAAAGCCGGGGTCGGCAATACTCCCACGTCCAGGACGCGGCAGCCGGCGGAGGCGAGCCCGCGGGCCAGCCCCTCCTTGAGCGCCGCCGTGCTGAGGCGCAGATCGCCGCCCACCACGACCTCTCGCCCGTCGATGGCCGTGCCGATGGCCCGCCCCAGTTGCTCGGCCACCTCGGCGGTTAGCTCGGTCCCCGCGCGGCCTCGGACATCGCAGGCCTTAAAGATGCTCATCTAGGCGATATACCCCCTCGCTCGGCAGGCGGCGCGGAAACGCTGGTAGCGGTCGTCATAGGCGGCGGCCAACTCCGGCCGGGGCCGCACCTCGGCGGCGAGGCGCACCATGGCGCGCGCCGCCGGGACGATGCCCCGATAGAGGGTCCCGCCCGCGGCGATGACGGCCGCGCCCATGGCCCCGCCGCTATCTTGGGGCGCCAGCAACGTTTTCCCCAGGATATCGGCGCGGATTTGCACCCAGGGCGCGCTTTTGGTGGCGCCCCCGGCGACATGGACCTCCGGCCCCAGCTCGGCGCCCAGCGACTCCAGCGTGTCGTAGGCCAGCCGCTCCACATACCCCACGCCCTCCAGGTAGGCGGCGAAAAGCTCGGCCTTGCTGGACGGCTCGCCCAGGCGAAACCCCTGCGCGGCGGGATTCACGAAGGGGAACCGCTCCCCGGGCTTTTCCAGGGGGTAGATGATCACGTCGGTGGGGGAGTGCTGCAGCGCCAGCGCGTCGAGCTGGGCGAACTCCTCGGCGGCGAAATGTCGCGCGAGGCACTCGCCGCCGGTGTTGCTGGCGCCGCCGGGGAGCCAATGGCCGTCCGGGTGGCGGTGGCAATAGATGCGCCCCAGCGGATCGCGCAGCAGCTCGCGGGAGACGCCCTTGAGCACCAGCGTGGTGCCCAGGGTGCTGTTCCATTGGCCGGGCGCCACGGCCCCGGTGGAGACCTGCGAGGCGCAGCCGTCGGTCATGCCCGCCAGGACCGGCGTGCCCGCCGCCAGCCCGGTGGCCGCGGCGACCGCGTCGCTGAGCGCGCCTACGGGCGTGCCCGGCGCCACCACCCGCGGCAGGCGTTGCCGGGGGAGGCCCAGCGCGTCCTCGATAAAGGCGGGCCATGCACCCGCCACCAGGTCATAGCCCGTCTTGAGCACGTTGGTATAGTCGGAGACGCCCCACTCGCCGGTCAGGCAGCCGACGATATAGTCGGCGGGGCTGAGCAGGTAGCGCGCGGCGGCAAAGCGAGCAGGATCGTGCCTGGCGAGCCAGAGCAGCTTGGGCAGGGAAAAGGAGGCCGAGAAGCGGTAGCCGAGCTTGGCGATCAGCGCGGACCCGGCGGTGTTGGCCTCTTCCGCTTCCGCGCCAGCCCGCCGGTCGCTATACATCAGCGCCGTGCCCAGCGCCCGCCCCTGTTCGTCGGCCAGGCACACCGTCCCCGAGGTGGAGGTCAGCGAGATGCCGGCAATGGCTTCGGGCGAGAGGCCCCGGTCGCGCAGCCCCTGGACGGCACGGCGCAGGCAGAGCGTGGTGGCCTGCCACCAATCGGCGGGGTTCTGCTCGGCCCAGCCGGCGGGCAGGCCCGGCACCGCCTCCAGGTCGAAGGGGTGGTCAGCGCGCGCCGCCACCGCGCCCCGAGGGTCGCAGACCAGCACCCGCGCTCCTTGCGTGCCCACATCAATGCCCAGAACGTACTCGCCCATATCGGCAGTCCCTCGCCCGATCTCGGATTGCGCATTATACGCGACCGCGGGCCACTAGTTGCATTCGGCCACCAACGGGCCAGCCAGCTCGCGCAGGAAAAAGAGCCGCCCAGGCAGCGTCGGCATATAGCTGCTGGTGACCCAGGGATCGGGGCCGTAGCGCAGCGTGACCCACAGGCTCAGCCCCTGCCACATCATCCCCCGCCCCAGCGCCCCGTCCGCCCCGCCGATGATCCGGTCGGCTTGCAGGAACAGCCCCGGCCCGATGGTGTTGGCGTTGCAGGGGACCAGGGTGGTGCGGCTCTTGAAACTGGTGATGGCGTTTTGCTCGATGGTCAGGGGGTGCAACCTGGCCCCCAGGCGGTGGGTCTGGGCGCGCCAGGCGGCCTCGCTGGCGAACTCGGCGGCAAAGTGCGGCTCCCAGAAGGCGATGTGGCAGACGCGGCCGATGCCAAAGACCACCACCAGCTTGGCGCCTTGCCCGCGCAGCGCGGCGATCTGCTCGGCATAATGGGGCAACTGCTCCTTGGTGGCAAAGTGGCGCTGCGCCGGCGGCACCGTCAGCTCGCCCAAGGGGCCATAGAAGGCCTGCTCCATGGCGTTCTGGAAGGCGCCGGGGTCGGTGGAGGGGAGGGTGTTGCCCTGGGCGTCGCTCCACTCGTCCATGTTAAAGCCGTGGACGTGCCCGCAGCCCACGCCCCACTCGCGCAGGAAATAGACCGCCCAGGCGTACATGCCCATCGGGCCGACCGGGAGGATCAGCGCCAGCGGTCGCCCCGCCTCGGCGGTGCGGCGGATCTCCAGGGCGATCTCGTGGCCCATCTTGACGTCGAATTCGGCCAGCGAGTCGCAGGGGATCGGCGCGAAATCGCGGTTCCACCAGGGCTGCCGCTCCAGGATCGCCTCCGGCGGCAGCGCGGCGCAGGCATCCATGCGCGCCAGGTCCCAGCCCGCCGGGAAAAAGCCTTCCAGCAGCGAGCCCTTGAGCGTGGTCAGCAGGTTCATGTCGCATCTCCTTGCACGGTTGTTCAGGAAGCGTGCCCATTATAGCGCGTTCGCGCCGTCGGCACAACCCGGGGCCCTTTTGACAATCCCCCCATCCGGATGTATCCTTGGGGGGCGCGGCCGCCGCCTGGCGACGCCGCAAATACGCACGAGAGGTTAGAGAATGGCTCCCAACAAGCAATGGACGACGCCGCCGGAGATGACCATCGATCCGGCCAAGCAATACGTGGCGACCTTCAAGACGCGCAAGGGCGACATCAAGATCAAGCTCTTTGCGGACAAGGCCCCCCAGACCGTGAACAACTTGGTCTTTTTGGCGCGCGAGGGCTATTACGACGGCACCACCTTTCACCGCGTGCTCCCCAAGTTCATGGCCCAGGGCGGCGACCCCACCGGCACCGGCGCGGGCGGCCCCGGCTACAACTTTGAGGACGAGTGCGATCCCTCGTTGGCCTTCGATGGCCCGGGCTATCTGGCTATGGCCAACGCCGGCCCCGGCACCAACGGCAGCCAGTTCTTCATCACCTTCGAGGCGACGCCCTGGCTCAATGGGCACCATACCATTTTTGGCAAGGTGATCGACGGCATGAAGGTGGCCCTCTCGCTGACCATCCGCGACCCGCAAAAGCGCCCGCCTTTCAAGGGCGACGTGCTGGAAACCATCGAGATCGAGGAGAGCTAGCCGCGCCATAGCCGGATATACCCATGGCCTGGCCGCCAGGCCTGTCGAGGAGAACAAGATGCACTATCGCGCATTGGGCAAGACCGGCCTCCAGGTCTCCGAGATCAGCATGGGCTGCAATCGGCTGGGCGAGGCGAGCATGGCCGATGGGCAGTGGATCGCCCTGGTGCGCCGGGCCGTGGAGCTGGGCGTCAACCTGTTTGACACCGCCGAGTCCTATGGCTGGGGGCGCAGCGAAGAGATCCTCGGGCAGGCCTTGGCGGGCCGGAGCGACGTCTTCTTCGCCAGCAAGGTCAGCCGCTCGCGCGAGACGGGCGAGCGGAGCTTTACCCAGGGCCTGGTGATCGCCAGCGCTGAGGGCAGCCTGCGCCGCCTGAAGCGCGATCGGCTGGACCTGCTGCAACTGCACAGCCCCAGCATGGACAACCTGCGCCGCGACGACTGGGTGGAGGGGATGCGCAAGCTGCAGGAGCAGGGCAAGGTCCGCTGGGTCGGCGTCTCCATCAACGATGCCGAGAGCGGCCGCTGGCTGATCGAAAACGGCTTGGTGGATGCTCTGCAGGTGGATTACAGCATGCTGGCGCCAGGGGTGGGCCGGGAGGTCTTTCCCCTGGCCGAGCGGCACGGCGTGGGCATCCTGGTGCGCATGCCCATGGCGCGCGGCATCCTCACCGGCAAGTTCACGCCCGGCCAAGAGGTTGGCGCCGAGCATCGGGCCAGCCTGAACCGGGAGCGCGTCCCCGAACAGGTGCGGCAGGCCGAGGCTTTCCGCGCCCTGGTCGAGGGCAAGGAGATCACCTTGGGCCAACTGGCGCTGCGCTATGCCATTACCCCCGCGGGCGTCTCCGCCGCCATCCCTGGCGCGCGCACGTTGGAGCAGTTGGAGCAGAACGTGGCCGCCTCCAATGGCATCGGCTTGGGCGCCGCCGAGTTGGTCCAGATCGCCGACATCCAGCGCCAGCTAGGTCTCTGATCCGAAGGGAGTCGCCATGCCCGACGTGCGCCCCAACATCGTCCTGATCATCACCGATCAACAGCGCTTCGATACCATCGCCGCGCTGGGGTTCCCCTACATGGATACGCCGCACCTGGACCGGCTGGCGCGGGAGGGCGTGGCGCTGACCAATTGCTACAGCTCGGCGCCGTCGTGCGTCCCCGCCCGCGCCAGCCTCTTTACCGGCTATTTTCCCCACACCACCGGCGTCTACAAGAATGGCGACGCCTGGCAGCATTCCTGGGTCGAGTCGCTGGCCGCGGCGGGCTACCATTGCGTCAACGTGGGCAAGATGCACACGGTGCCCTTCCTGGCGCCGGTAGGCTTTCACGAGCGCTATGTGGTGGAAAACAAGGACCGTTTCCTGGAGGGGCGCTACTTTTTCGACGAGTGGGATCGGGCGCTGGCCGCCCGCGGCCTGACGAAACAGCGGCGCGAGCTCTATCGCCAGCGCGGCGACTATGCCGAACGGGTGGGGGCCTTCGAGTGGGAGCTGCCCGAGGACCTGCACTCGGACATGTTCGTGGGCAACCTGGCCGCTTGGTGGCTCGACCATTACCCGCGCACCGAGCCGCTCTTCCTACAGGTCGGCTTCCCCGGCCCGCATCCGCCCTATGACCCGATCCCGCGCTATGCTGAGCCCTACCTGAAAAAGGACCTGCCGCTGGCCGAGGTGACGCAGGAAGAGCTGGACCACCTGCCGCCGCCCTTCCAGGCCATGCGCCAGCACAACGCCGAGGTGGACCACGACTCCATCGTCCACGCGTTGCACCCCACCCACGCGCAGCGCCATCGCCAGCGCGCCTATTACCTCGCCAACGTGACCATGATCGACGACAGGATCGGCGAGATCCTGCAGGCCCTGGAACGCAACGGCTATCTGGAGAACACGGTCGTCCTCTTTACCTCCGACCACGGCGACTGTCTGGGCGACCACGGCCAGAGCCAAAAGTGGACCATGTACGACATCATCCTGCACATGCCCACCATCGTCTGGTGGCCGGGGCGCCTCCCCGCCGGGCGGCGGGTGGATGAGCTCTGCCAGGTGATGGATCTGGGCGCCACCATCCTGGAGATGGCCGGCCTGGAGCCGCCCGCTTCCTTCGAGGCGCGGTCGCTGCTGCCCCTGCTACGGGGCGAGCCAGGCGCGAGTGGGCGTGACTATGTTTTCGCCGAGCATGGCCGCGACGGTATCCTGCGCGAGACCGAGTTCGTGACCATGGTGCGCAGCCGGGAGTGGAAGCTGGTGCATTTTTTGGATGAGCCCTTCGGCCAGCTCTTCGACCTCACCGACGACCCCGGCGAGGTCCGCAACCTGTGGGGCGATCCAGGCTATCAGGACGTCAAGCGCGAGCTGCTGGATGCCATGCGCGAGTGGCTGGTGCGCAGCAACTATTCCACGCGGGAGTGGGCCAGCAACTGCCGGTAGATCGAACAGGAGGGAAGGCAAGATGGACCTGGGAAAGGCGATTGGCTCTCAGTTTCTGGCGGCCCTCGAGATGCTCAAGAACGCGATGGCCGCGTGCCCAGGGGACCTGTGGGATCGCCCGGCGGACCGAAACCGCCTCTGGCACGTGGCCTATCACGCCCTCTTTTACGTCCACCTGTACCTGCAAAAGACGCGGGAGAGTTTCCGCCCCTGGGCTAAGCATCGCAAGGGCTGCGAGCGCCTGGACCACCCCACCGCCGACCTGGGCCTCGAGCCCTATAGCCAGGCGGACCTGCTCGAATACCTGGAGCTCTGCCGCCAAGAGGTCAAGGACCAACTGGCTCAGTTGGAGCCGGACGCGCCTTCCGGGTTCCATTGGCTGCCTTTCTCCAAGCTGGAGGCCCATCTTTACAACATGCGGCACCTGCAACAGCACACCGGCGAGCTGATGGAGCGGCTCGGTCAGGCCGGCGTCAAGGTGGTGGACTGGGTCAGCCAGGGGAAATGAGGTGAGATGCGCTACCAATACGTCGGCTGGCAACTGGGCATCAACTACCAGGTGGCGGACCCGCAGGGGCTCGATTGGCCCTACCTCAAGCAGGTGATCGACCGCAGCGCCGACGCGGGGATGAATTTCCTCAGCCTGATGATGCTCTCCTACGCCTATTACTGCCCCGAGCACGACGGCTACGCCTGGCCGGTGCGCAACCCCAAACTGGAGCCGCTGCGAGACCTTGACTGCCTCAACGCCAGCCCGCGCACCGAGTTCGTGAGCCGGGCGCTCGAGTACGCCAAGGGCAAGGGGTTTCACTGCCAGTTGGCCCTCAACGCGCTGATCTGGAACCCGGCCAAGGTGGCGGTGCACTATCCGCAGTCCTCGGCGCAATACAACGCCGAGGGCCAGCCGGCCGCCGCGGGCTGGCTCCACTGCCCGGATTCGCCGGGCGCCTTTCAGCTTGCCATCGACGAGGTGGTGGACCTGCTCCAGTTCTACGCCGATAGCCCCGTGGACAGCTTTGCCTTCGAGCGCATCGGTTACAATGGGGGATCCTGCTATTGCTCCTATTCCCGGGAGCGCTTTGCGCAACAGACTGGCCAGGAGCTGGGGAAGAGCCGCCTCCACCACCTGATCTGGAAGGGGAATTCGACCCGCGAGCACCTGCGCCGGTACATCGAGGCCATCCACCAGGCGCGCCCCGGCCTGGAGGTCTGGGCGCATAGCGGCGGGGAGCCGGAATGGGGGCATTTCCCCCACGTGTTGGAGCAGGCGGGCATCGGAACCGTCGCCAACCATGGGCTCCACTTTCTGCCCACCGAGCAGTCCTTTCACCAGCAGCTCGATTGGCTCGCGCCGCTGACCTGCGTCCCGCACATCTGCGTGCGCGATCTGCCGACCCCCAACTATGCCGTGGCGATCAAGACCCCCGAGATGATCCGCGAATACGGGCGCTGGCTGCAGGATTACGCCGACCAGCGGCTGGCGGGGGCCATGTTCTTCAACGAGGTGCGCACCAGCGAGCGCAACAAACAGGCGGTCTATGACCTGGTGCGCGGGTGGATGAGAGGGTAGAGCAAGCCCCGGCCCTGCACGCCAGGTTGGGCGCAGGGCCGAGGATCGTGGCTAGTTGGCTGGCTCGGCGCGCCCGGTGAGCGTGGGTGTCTGGGTGGGGCCAAAAGACACGTTCGCCGCGAGGTCGTAGGCCAGCTCGTCGCCCGCGAAGCGGCAGGTGATCGTGCCGCAGAATGGCGTCTCGTAGGAGCAGATGGCGAGCTTGAGGGTGTCGGGGCTGCTCCAGGCGCCGCTGGCGGCGACGGGCCGGTCGAAGGGCGCGTGGAGCGCCGACCGCTGGCCTTTCACCCAGTTGCTCTCGCCCCAGGTCAAGCGACTCTTGATCCCCCGCTGGCGGGCGACCAGGCTCCGCGCGGACCAGTCGAAGGAAACCGACTCCAACCCCTCCTCGTTTTCCGGAAAGCGATACGTCCGTCCCATGACCTTGTCCGCCCAGGGCGAAGAGGATTCCCCCGACACAGGCGGAAGGACGAGCGCGCCCAGCTTGGCGCGCAGCCGCTCCTGCGCGGGCGGGTCGGCGGCCAGCGGGGCGGGGCCCATCGCCGGAAGCAGATGCTCCCAGACCAGGTCGAGCACGCCCTGCATGCTGGGCGACCCGCTGGTGATCGCCAGCACGGCGTCCTGCTCGGGCATGACGATGCAGAACTGCCCAAAGGCCCCGTCGCCGCGGTAGACGTTGTGGCGGCAGCGCCAGAACTGGTAGCCGTAGCCCTGATGCCAATCCGAATTGGGGTTGGGCTTGTCGCCGCCGTTCGGCACCTGGTAGGCAGTGGCCTCCTCGATCCAGGCCGCCGGGATGATCCTCTGGCCGCGCCAGAGCCCCTTCTGCAGGTAGAGCTGTCCGAAGCGGGCGATATCCTCGGTCTTGACGCTCAGGCCAAAGCCGCCGGTGTTGATGCCTCGCGGGCAGGTCTCCCAGGCGGCCCCCTCGATGCCCAAAGGCTCAAAGAGGCGCGGCTGGAGATAGTCCAACAGCGTCTGTCCGGTCACCTTTTGCACGATGGCGGAGAGCATATAGGTGGCGCCGGTGTTGTAAAGAAAGTGCGTCCCGGGCTCGCGCTCCACCGGGCAGGCCAGAAAGGCCTTGGCCCAGTTGCCATCCGCGCTCTGATGGAGCGGCCCCATGGTGTCCTTCGTATGCCCCGTGGTCATGGTGAGCAGGTGCCGCACGCGCATGGCCGCCAGGTTGGGGCTTACCGGGTCCGGCAGGTCGTCGGGAAAGAACGAGATCACGGGGTCGTCCACGGATAACAACCCCGCGGACACCGCCAGGCCGACGCCGGTGGAGGTAAAGCTCTTGCTGAGGGAAAAGAGCATGTGCAGATGCTCGGCGGCGTAGGGCGCCCACCAGCCGCTGGCCACCACGCGGCCATGCCGCACAAGCATCAGGCTGTGCAGGCCGAGGGCTTTATCCTCGGCCGCCTGGACGAATCCCAGGATAGCGGCGGAAGGGATGCCCTCCGCCTCTGGGCTGCTGTAGGGAAGCATTTGGCTTGCGCGCATCAATCACTCTCCTAATGATCGGCGAACGATCCATTATCTTGCTGCCAATGCATGCCGCGCGTCGCTGGGCCTTCCGCTTCATCCTGGCTTTTCCATGATCCACGTTGCCCACAGGAATGCCGCCACGGCCTCCTTGGCATTGACCTTCTTGGGGTAATTGATGTAGGCCGCGTAGCTATCCTGGACGCACAGGCCATCGCAGGCGTCATAGATGTCCACCAGCCCATCGGGGTTGATCTTGGCTTTCGAGATGATCCCCTCGTATCCCCGGCGGGCCATGGCCTCGCACGTGGCCGCGTCGGCCAGGCCCAGCTCGGCGGCGCGCTTGGTCGCGTAGGTGAACATGGCGCTGCCGGACGTATCGTGCCAGTTGTCCGGCAGGTGGCCCTTGTCCACCACCTGATACCACAGCCCGGTGGCCGGATCCTGGGTCCGCCGCAGGCCCTCGATCAGCTCGCGCAACAGGGTCTCGATGGGGCCTCGGTGGGGATGGTCCGCAGGGAACAGCTCCAGGGCCTCGACCAGGATGAGAGCATACCACCCCAACCCCTCGCTCCATACGTCGCAAGATAGCCCGGTCTCGCGGTCGGCCCAGGAAGCGTTTCTGCTCTCGTCCCAGCCATGGTATAGCAGTCCGCTGGTTCCTTTGCGGAGCCGCCGCTCGATGGCAATGATCTGCTGGGCGGCCTCGTCAAAGCAGTGAGCGGCATCGCCCACCACCGTGCCATACCTGGTCAGGAACATTTGGCCCATGAACAGGCCGTCAACCCAAACCTGGCCCGCCATCCGCGGGCCGGCGTTGTGCAGGAACGCGCCATCCGAGGCGCGCGGGTAAGCGTCGAAAGTCTCCCTGATCCTATCGGCGGCGAGCCTGTAGCGCGCCTCGCCGGTGTGTTGGTAGGCCCACACCACGATGGAGCCCGGCATGATGTCGTCCATGCTGTTGCCGCGATAGGCGGCGATGGCGCCGTCGGGACCGACATGCTCATCAACGTATTTCAGGATATAGTCGCGGTATTTGACCCGGCCCGTGGATTCCCACAGACGCTCCATGCCGAACAGCATGAATGCCTGGGGATAGCACCACGACCGCCAGGGGTAACGGTTGGGGTCGGGATACCGCGCCATCAGCGTGTCAGCCAGCGCTTCCGACCAATTCGTGCTCATCTTGTCTCCTGGTTCGATGCGGACTCACATCTTGCCGTACTTGAGCCCGGCCTCGATGTAGCGCTCCACGTTGGCGAGCAGCAGGTCCGACGGGCGCTGATGCGGGCCGGAGGAGGGCATGAGCGCGATGTTGCGCTTGCCGCTCGCTTCGATGGCGTGGCGCACCAGCGCCTCGATCTCGTCGGGCTGGCAGGTCTCCATGGCCAGAAACTCGATATTGCCGAAAAAGACCATCTTGCCGTCGTACTTGCGCTTGACCTCTTCGATATCGGCGTTGCCCTGCGGCGGCGGCTCCACCGGATCGGTGGAATCCACGCCCATGGCCACGAAAGAGTCCAGCAGCGTGCGCATCTTGCCGTGGCAGTGCACATGAATCCTGGCCTGGGGATCGGCGGCCTTGATCCGGCGCATGATCTCGCCGTCATAGGGCACCACCCACTTGTCCCACTGCTTGGGGCCCATCATGGGCGGCGCGGCGCGCTCGACGCCGTTAAAGTGCCAGAAGGGGCCGACCCCCTGCGCAAGCAGGTAATCCACCCGCTCGCCGACGCGCTCCAACCAGGTGTCGGCCAGCAGCTTGATGGTATCCGGCTCGGACATCATCCACTCCAGCGCCAGCTCATAGTCCATGATCCCCACCAGCATGGCGACCATCGAGTTGACGCTGCCGCCGCCGATGGCGTTGGCGCCCATCTCGGCGCGATGCTGCCGGAAGGCCTCGAATTCGGCCGGATCGGGCTTGGCAAACTTGTGCGGGACGCTGAGCAGCCTCTCCACATCCTCCAGGGTCTTGATCGGCTTTTCCATGTCCCACTGGGTAAAGATGCCCTCGTCTTCCTCATAGACCCAGCGCAGGTCGCCCTTGGGCGTGTGCAAGAGGGTGATGTGCCGCGTGCGGATGTCCGAGACCTTCTCGGGGGGCAGCACCTCGACGTACTCTTGCGGCGCCTCCAGGAAGCGCTGGTAGCCCTGCGGCTCAAAGACGCGTGGGATCCTCACATGGTTATGCGGCGGCTTGACGTCGCAATGGCGCTGGACCAGCCGGGCGGCCCGGCGGAACCGCTCTTCGTCGCGCCAATCGCCAAACTCGGTGGAATCGATATCGCCGTTCGGCGACCAGGGGATGGGCGACACGATCGGGATGCGGTCGACCTTTTCCCGGCGATAGGTGCCGCAGACGCGGCGGCAGCAGGCTTGATAGTCAAAGGTGGTGTTGGCCATATGGATCTCCTCTCGTCTCGAGGCTGGTTCCGGATTCTAGAGAGCGACCTGATCGGCAGCGAACGGCCGCGGCAGCGTCGCGATGAGCTTGAGCCAGTCGCGATACTGCGGCAGCGAAAAGGGCGGGTACCCGGAGAGATAGTGGTTGCCATACGACTGGCCGTCCACTTCCCAGGTGATCAGGTAGAGCCGCTGCTCGCCCGCATAGCAGCGCGCCCGGCCCACCTGCCAGTTCTGGTTCGGGGCGACCTGCGCCGTGCCGGAGAGAACCTCCTCGCCGCTATCCGCGTCCCAGACGCGATAGCTGACCTCGGCCTCGCGCCGGGTATCGTTGGCGATGAACACGGGCAGGAACTTGTCGCGGCCGGGCTCGGCGAACATGACGCAGATGGGCGCTTGCACCCGCCGGATATAGTGGTAGGCGAGCTTGACGCCGTGGTAATAGTCCACCACCGCGTCGGAGAACTGCGGCCAGCCATCGAGCACGTTCCACCACAGGATGCCGCTGGTGTACCACTTGCGCTGGCGCGCCAGCTCGATAAAGAACTTTTTGGCCTCCGCCTGGCTGATCTGGCTCGTGAGGGCCAACTCTTCCAGGCTCTGCGGGACCAGGCCAAAGAACTCGCGCACTTGGCTGACCATCAAGTCGATGCGGTCGCGGTTGATGGCCGGGTGATCCCAGTGATAGACGGCGTGCGTCTGCCATTCGCTGTTATCTTGCCAGGGCCACAGCTTGTCCGGCGAGATGAAGCGGCGGATCGAGGAGACGTTGGGGCAGCCGTGATAGCCGATCTCGCCAATAAAGTGTGCCGTGTTATGGGCGTAAAAGTCGCTCTTGCAATAGCCCCGCGGCCCCCAGAGATGCTGCTCCGGGGCGCGCTGGCGGGCATTGGGCAGCAGGGCGATGGACGGGGCCAGGTACGGCGAGCTGGGCACATAGTGCCGCTGAGGATCGCAGCGCTGCACGACGCGCAGCAAGACCTCGCGGTTGATCCGGTTATAGTCCGGCGGCAGCGCATCCTGCCTATAGTTGTCGTCGATCTCGTTATCGCCGCACCAGAGCGCCAGCGCGGGGTGGTTGCGCAGCCGGGTCACCACCACCTCGGCCTCTCGCCGCACCAGGTCCAGGAAATCCGCCGTCTGGGGATAGTGGGAGCAAGCAAAGGCGAAATCTTGCCACACCAGGATGCCTGCGGCGTCGCAGTGGTCAAAGAAGGCATCGTTTTCATAGACGTTGCCGCCCCAGCAGCGCACCATGTTGCAGCCCAAGTCATCAACCAGCGCCAGCGCCGCGGCCAGCCGCTCGCGGTCGCGGCTGTGGAAAGCGTCCAGCGGCACCCAGTTGGTGCCCTTGACCATGATCGGCACATCGTTGACCACGAACTGGAAATGGCTCTGCGGGTCCAGGGGGATGTCGCAGCGCCCGGAGGTCTCCAGCGCTGGCTTGACCGGCTCTTGCCCGCTGGCGGTCTCGGTGCGCAGCACCTGGACCTTGCGCAGGCCCACGTGGTCGGTCCGCTCGGCCACCACGCGGCCATGGTGCAGCAGTTGCGCTTTCACCTCGTAAAGCGCTGGCTCGCCGTAGCCCTTGGGCCACCAGAGCCGGGCGCCGGGCACGGGGATGCGGCAATGGTCGGCGCTGAACTCGAGCGGCCACTCATAGTCGAAGGTGTGGTCGCCGCAGGCGCCATGAAAGCGCACCGAGAAGCCGTCCAGCATCGCGGCGTCGGTGTGGAACTGCAGGTGCACGCCGATGGTCGCGCCGTCGGGGCGGATATCGAAGGTCCAGTAATAGATCTCGGTGAAATCGGTGGCCGGGCGCTGTTGCAACCGCACGGGGCGCCAGATGCCCGCCGAGACCGCGCGAGGCATGATGTCCCAGCCCCACACGTGCGGGGCCTTGCGAGTATACAGCGCCTCCTGGCGATGCTCGCTGGTGGAGAGCACGGCGTCATAGTGCGCCTGGCGAGCGCGGTTCATGACCGAGCCGAGGCGGACGGTGAGCCGGTTCTCCTGGCCGAAGCGCAGGGCGCGGGTCACGTCGAAGCGGTGCTCGACCAGCGCGTTCTCCGTTTCGCCGACCTGGACATCGTTGACCCAGATGGTGGCATAGATGTCCAGCCCCTCGAAGCACAGCTCCCAGGGCTGCCCGCCCGGCGCCCGGGGCGCGGCGAAGGTCCGTGTGTACCACCACTCGTGGTATTCCAGCGGGCGCAACAACTTGGTGTTATTGGCAAAGAAGGGATCGGGGAGTTGCCCGGCGCGTTCCAGGTCCAACTCGACGTTGCCGGGGACCTGCGCAGGCACAAATGAGCAGCCCGAGGCCAGCAGCTCGGCGGGCGTGGAAACCGCGCGCTCGCCCTCGGCCCAGTGGGCCAACTTCCATTCGCCATCCAGCGAGATGCTCGTGGTCATATCGGCGTTCCACCTTTCCTGTTGGTCCACGCTCTATCCTGACAAGCAGTTCGGCAGAGAGCGGCAATCTCTCTGCCGAAAGGATGTGGGTCTTGGCCGTCGCTTGCCGAGCCGAATGGGCGGTTACGCCCCGGTCTTGGTGCCGCATTCCGGGCAGAACTTGGCGCCCTTGGTCTCTTTGCCGCAGTTGGGGCAGACGGTCGGCGCGGGCTCCAGTTTGGCGCCGCACTCGGCGCAGAACTTGCCGCCCTTGACCTCCGCGCCGCACTTGGGGCACTTGGCTGCCGCTGCGGGCTGCACCACCGGGCCGCCACACTCGGAGCAGAACTTGGTGCCCGGCGGCTGCGGCTTGCCGCATTTGCTGCAGCGGGCCATGTTCGCGCTCGCCGTCTTGGCCGCCTCGGCGGCGCTCTTGATCGCCTGATCGATGCCAAAGGCGCTGGCGATGCCTTTCAGCACGCCGGCGGCCTGCTCCGCCTGCGCTTCGGCGATCTCTTCGCTGCGCGGAGAGTCGTCGTTGCAGGTCTCCGCCTGGGCATCCCAGCAGCTGGGGCAGCAGACCATGTTGCAGGTCGGGCACTCGTGAAAGCGAGACTCGACCTGGGCCCAGGCGGCGTCCAGTTGCGTCTGCGTCATCGTGGTGGTGTAGCGATTGTCATCCAGCGCGCGGTCGGCCATGGAGCCGACGATCGGCACGTTGCGCAAGAGCCCGCCCAGGGCGCTGCGCCCTACCTCCTTGGCGATGGTGCCGCCCACGCTGGGCGTGCTGCGAAACTCGCGGTCGCACTTTTCGCAGTAAAAGACCGCATACGGGCCCATCCCATCATTGCGCACATCGTAGCGAGGCATCCGAGTTGTCATTGGTTCATCTCCCAGGGTTGATCAGCTCTTGTCATCGGGGCTTGCGGCGGCACGGTCTCCCTGCGCCGGACACGAAAAGTCGACGTCGGGAGTTGCACGCTTCTGTGACCATGATACTCCACATCTCGGCTCGGTGTCAATTCCTCTGGACGCCCTTTGCGCCCCCCGGCCGTGATCTCATGGTAGCTAATCCGTCACCCTCGGCAAATGCGCGGTTACCAGGTTTGCAGGGCCGAGGGAAGCTGCGTGCCTTCCGGGCGCTTTGACCCCTCGGCCCTTCCATGCTATAATCAGCGCGATTCGGATCGGCGCATCCGAAGGTTCTCCGAACCGCTCCGCCTACCGAGCAATCCACGGCGTGCGGTCGTCGTGCCGCTTTTTCGAGGCGGCCAAAGGTATGGGGGGAAACGCCCATGCCCTCCGTGTCTGAGAAGGAGAATCGGCCTGTGTGTTTGCCCTGCCGACGTTCTCCCTGCGAGTGCGTCGGCTTTTTTGTTTCGAGGGAGGGTGCAGTGCGTGCAGCTGTGATCACCGTGAGCGACAAGGGCTACGCCGGGCAGCGCGAGGACACCAGCGGCCCGGCGCTGGCCGAGGCCTTGGCGCGGATGGGCGCCGAGGTGGCGGCCATGCGTCTGGTCCCCGACGAGCCCGAGATGATCGCTGGCGCCTTGGTGGAGCTAGCTGATCAGCTCGGCATGGACCTCATCGTCACCACCGGCGGCACTGGCCCGGCGCCCCGCGATCGCACGCCGGAGGCCACCCGCGCGGTCATCGAGCGCGATCTGCCGGGCCTGGCCGAGGCGCTGCGCTTCGAGGGGTATAAGAAGACGCCCCTGGCGGTGCTGAGCCGCGGGATCGCGGGCATCCGCGGGAAGTGCCTCATCGTCAACCTACCCGGCAGCCTCAAGGCCGTGCGCGAGGGGATGGAGACGCTGGCTCCCATCCTGCCCCACGCCGTGCAGATGATCCAGGGGCGCGATTTGGAGCACAAGCATGGCTGATCGCGAGCGCTATCCGGTCCTCAGCGTCGAAGAGGCCCAGGAGCGGGTGCTGGCCCTGGTGCGCCCTCTGGAGGCCGAATCCGTGCCCCTGTTGCAGGCGCTGGACCGCGTGCTGGCCGAGCCGATCGTCGCCGATATGGACGTGCCGCCGCTGGCCAACTCGGGCATGGACGGCTATGCCCTGCGCGCCGAGGACATCCGCGACGCGACGCAGCAATCCCCCGCGCGCCTGCGCGTCATCGGCGAGCTGGCGGCGGGGCAGATTTCGCCCTTGTTCGTCGGCCCTGGCGAGGCGCTGCGCATCATGACCGGCGCCCCGGTCCCCGCCGGGTCGGACACGGTGGTGCGCTTCGAGGATACTCGCCAGAGCGGCGACACGGTGGAGATATATGTAGCCGACCCGCGCGGGCGCAACGTCCGCGCCGCCGGCGAGGATGTGCGTCAGGGCCAGACGGTGCTGCAACCCGGCGCGCGCCTCCGCCCCGCCGAGATCGGCATGCTGGCCCTGGCGGGCCGCGCGACGGTCCAGGTGGTGCGGCGCCCGCGGGTGGCGATCCTGGCCACCGGCGATGAGGTGGCCGACCTGGGCGAGCCGGTGGCCCCCGGGCAGATTCGCAACATCAACAGCTATGCCTGCGCGGCGCAGGTGACGCGCTGGGGCGGGTTGCCGCTGTTGCTCGGCCTCGCCCGCGACCGTCGCGACGAGCTGGCGGCCAAGCTCGAGGAGGGCCTGGCGCTGGGCGCCGACTTGCTGGTCACCTCCGGCGGCGTCTCGGCGGGGGATTTCGACCTGGTCAAGCAAGTCCTCGCCGCCGCCGGGCGGATCGACTTTTGGTGGGTCAACATGAAGCCGGCGCGGCCGGTGGCTTTTGGCGCCATCCGCGGGACGCCGCTGCTGGGGCTGCCGGGCAACCCCGTCGCCGCCATGGTCAGCCTCGCCCTGTTGGGCCGCCCGGCCATCCGCAAGATGGCGGGGCACACCACCTGGGAGTGGCCCTCGGTGCTGGCCACGCTGCGCGAGCCCATCGCCCGCAAGGACGGCCGCCGCCACTACTTGCGCGTGCGGCTGGCCCGCCAAGGCGAGGGCTGGCTCGCCGAGCTGACCGGCGACCAGGGCGCAGGGATCGTCAGTTCGATGGTGCAGGCCGACGGCCTGGCGATCATCCCGGAGGACGCGGCGCACCTACCCGCGGGCAGCCCGGTGCGCGTGCTGCTATTGGATTGACCGCGAGGGACACGAAAAGACAGGCGCGCGGCCGCTCCGCCCGCGCGATAGGATAAGCGAAATGTCGCAAGATTACCCGACCATCAGCCTCGACGAGGCCTGGCGGCGCATCGCCGCCGCCGTGCGGCCGCTGCCGCCTCGGCTCATCCCGCTCGCCGAGGCCCTGGGCTGCGTGTTGGCGCAGGACGTGCAGGCCACGGAAAACATGCCCCCCTTCGCCGCCTCGGCCATGGACGGCTATGCCGTGATCGCCGCGGACGCCACGCCGTCGCGCCGCGTGATCGGCGAGCAGACCGCGGGGCGCCAGTTGCCTCTGCGCGTCGAGCCAGGCGCCGCCGCGCGCATCATGACCGGCGCGCCGCTGCCCGAGGGCGCGGATGCCGTGATCAAGGTGGAGGATAGCGTCGAGCAGGACGGCTGGGTCCGCTTTACGGCCGCCGTCCCCGCCGGCCGCGACGTGCGCCCGGCCGGACAAGACGTGGCCGCCGGGGAGGTTGTCCTGGAGCGCGGGGCGGTGCTGGGCCCTGCCGAGATCGGCTTGTTGGCCACCGTGGGGCGGATCGCCGTGCTGGCGCACCCCCGCCCGCGCGTGGCGGTGATGGCCACCGGCGACGAGCTGGTGGCGCCGGACCAGCAGCCTGGCCCCGGCCAAATCCGCGACTCGAACAGCTATGCGCTGCTGGCGGCGGTGCAGGCCGCCGGATGCCAGGCGATCCACCTGGGCCGCATCCCCGACGATGAGCAAGCCCTGCGCGCCGCCATGCTCTCCGGCCTGGCCCAGGCCGACGCGCTGATCACCAGCGGCGGCGTTTCTATGGGCACCCGCGACTTGGTCAAGCCGCTCTTGGAAGAGCTGGGGGCGGTGCATTTCGGCCAGGTGGCCAGCCGCCCCGGCAAGCCCTTCACCTTTGCGACGGTGCAGGGCAAGCCGGTCTTTGGCCTGCCCGGCTTTCCCGTCTCTTCCCTGGTCACCTTCGAGAACATGGTGCGCCCGGCGCTGCGCATCATGGGCGGGCACGCCAAGCTGCGCCGCCCGCGCGTCCTGGCCCGGCTCAGCCACGCCATCCGGCACGCGCCCGACCGCACCGAGTTCCAGCGGGCTGTCGTCGTGCAGCGCGACGGGGCCTATTGGGCCGCCACCACCGGCGTCCAGGTCTCCGGCCGGCTCAAGTCCATGGCCGGGGCCAACGCCCTGTTGGAGCTGCCCGCGGGGGTCAGCGATTTCGCCCAGGGGCAAGAAGCCGTCGCCATCCTGATCACCCTGCCCGAGGTGGACTAACGTGTCTTCCTTGCCTTGCGCCGACCGTATGGGCCGCGCCATCACCTATCTGCGGGTCTCGGTGACCGACCGCTGCAACCTGCGCTGCGTCTATTGCATGCCCGCCGAGGGCCTGCCTTTACAGGAACACGCCGATATCCTGCGCTACGAGGAGATCGCTCGCTTGGTGAGCATCGCCGCCGAGCTGGGGATTCGCCGCGTCCGCCTCACCGGCGGGGAGCCGCTGGCCCGGCGCGGGCTGACGGACCTGGTGCGGATGCTGGCCGGTATCCCCGGCGTGCAGGACCTCTCCATGACCACCAACGGGTCGCTATTGGCCCGGTATGCGGCGCCGCTGGCCGAGGCGGGCCTGACGCGGGTCAATATCAGCCTGGATACGCTGCGCCCCGACCGTTTCCGCCAGATCACCCGCTGCGGCGAGCTGGCCGAGACGCTGGCGGGCATCGAGGCGGCCCGCCGCGCGGGGCTGGAGCCGGTCAAGGTGAACATGGTGGTGATGCGCGGGCTCAACGACGATGAGGTGGTGGAGATGGCCCGCCGCTCGCTGGAGCAGGGCTGGAACGTCCGCTTTATCGAGGTGATGCCGCTGGGCGAGGGCGCGCACTGGTCCGGCGACGGCTATGTCCCCATCGACGAGGTGCGCCAGGCCATCGAGCAGGCGCTGGGGAGCCTGGAGCCGGCCGAGCTGGCGGGCAACGGCCCGGCCCGCTATTATCGCTGGGCTCATGCCCCGGATGCGGGCACCATCGGCTTTATCAGCCCGATTAGCGACCACTTTTGCGCCTACTGCAACCGCCTGCGCCTGACCGCTGATGGCAAGCTGCTCCCGTGCCTCTTTGGAAAGCAAGAGCTCGACCTGCGCGCCGCCTTGCGCCAGGGCGCGGACGACGCCGCCTTGCGCGACCTGTTTCGAGAGGCCATCGCGGCCAAGCCCCGCGGCCACGATGCCCCAGACCATGTGGCCCCCGGCGAGCGGCTCATGTCCCGGACGGGCGGATAGGAGAGACAAGATGCCCCTAACCCATCTGGATGCCGAGGGCAACGCCCGCATGGTGGACGTCGGGGACAAGGCCGTCACCCAGCGCGAGGCCGTGGCCGGCGGCGAGGTGCTCATGCAGCCCGGGACGCTGGCGCTGATCCAGCAGGGCGGGATGCCCAAGGGCGACGTGCTGGCCGTGGCGCGGGTGGCGGGGATCATGGCCGCCAAGCGCACCGCCGAGCTGATCCCCCTCTGCCACCCGCTGCCGATCACCGCGGTGGCCGTGGATTTCCGGCCCGACGAGGCGCGCAGCGCCATGCTGGTCACCGCGCGGGTCAAGTGCGCCGGCGTCACCGGCGTCGAGATGGAGGCGCTCACCGCCGTCTCGGTGGCGGCGCTGACGATCTATGACATGTGCAAGGCCGTGGACCGCGGCATGCGCATCGACAACATCCGCCTGCTGCGCAAAAGCGGCGGGCGCAGCGGCGAATGGATACGAGAGGACGAACATGAACCCACAAGGTAAGGTGGTCGCGGTCTGCGTCAGCAGCCGCAAGGGCGTGCCCAAGCACGATATCAAGTCCGGCCAACTGCGCGTGGATTGGGGGCTGGAGGGCGACGCCCATGCCGGCAATTGGCATCGCCAGGTGAGCCTGCTGGCCCTGGAGAGCATCGACAAGATGCGCGCCAAGGGGCTCAAGGTGCGGCCGGGCTCGTTTGCCGAGAACATCACCACCGAGGGGATCGAGCTTTATACCCTGCCGGTGGGGACGCGCCTGCGCCTGGGCGGCGCCCTGGTGGAGGTGACCCAGATCGGCAAGGTCTGCCACACCAAGTGCGCCATCTATGACCTGGCCGGGGATTGCGTCATGCCCCGCGAGGGCATCTTTGTGAAGGTGCTGGAGCCGGGCAGCGTGGCGACGGGGGACGCCGTGGAGGTTCTTTCGGCGACCAGCGAGGCGGGCGCATGATCTATATCGGGCTGGACGACACGGATGTGGTGGATTTCGAGCGTGGCACCGGCAAGCTGGCGCGGCAACTGGCTCCCGACCTGGAACGGTTTGGCGTCGTCTTTGGCATCTCGCGGCACCAACTGCTCGTCGATCCTCGCGTGCCCATGACCAAGCGCAACAGCTCTGCCTGCCTGCACCTGCAGAGCGACGTCAGCCTGGACGAGCTGGGCGAGTTCGTGGCCGAGTATGTGGGGGAGATCAGCCCCGTGGGCAGCGACCCCGGCGTCTGCGTCGCACGCCGCGTCCCAGCGCCCATCACGGCCTTTGGCCGGCGCGCCCAAACCGAGCTCGTGCGCCAGCAGGAGGCGCGGCAACTGGCCGCGGCACACGGGCTGTTCCTGCGCGGGCTGGGCGGCACCGAGGATGGCGTCATCGGCGCGCTCTCCGCCGTCGGGCTGGGGGCTTCCGGACAGGATGGGCGTTTTATCCTGGTGGGCGCCATGCGCGAGCTGGATGGGGTGCAGCCGATCGCGGCGGTGCTGGCCGCTGGCATCACGGCGGTGCGGGACACGGCCGACAACCCCATCACCGAGGGGCTGATCCAGACCGGGGGCAAGCTGCGGCCGGCCCTGCGGGACGGGCGCCCGGTTCTTTATGTGGAGCGCGGCGATCCCTATTGGCTGCCGCTCAAGCTGGACTGAAGCCGCCATGTCCATCGCGCTGCGCGCCGAGGGCCTGAGTTATGCCTACCCGCAGCAGGGGCTGGGCCTGGCCGCCACCGATTTCGCCGCGGCCGCTGGCGAGACCTGGGTCGTCACCGGGCCTTCCGGCTGCGGCAAGAGCACCCTGGCGCGTTGCCTGGCGGGCCTGATCCCCCACCTCTATCGCGGGCAGATGGGCGGCCGGGTCTGGGTAGGCGACCTGCGCACCGACCAGGCCGAGCTGTGGCAGCTCGCCGAGCGGGTGGGGCTGGTCTTTCAGAACCCGGCCCTGCAATGCCTGGCCTCCACGGTGGAGGAAGAGCTCGCCTTCGGCCTGGAGAACCTCGGCCTCCCCCGGGCCGAGATCGCCAGCCGGATCGCGACCGGCCTGGAGCGCTTTGGGCTGGCCGAGCTGGCCGGCCGCGCGCCCCACACCCTCAGCGGCGGGGAACAGCAACGCCTCATGCTGGCCGCCGCGCTGGCCCGCGAGCCTGGCGCCCTGGTGCTGGATGAGCCGCTCTCCATGCTGGACAGCGCCGCCGCGACCCAGTTCGTCGCCGACGTGGCCGCGCTGGCGGCGCAAGGCGCCACGGTGGTGGTCTGCGAGCACCGGGACGCCTACTTCCACGGTGGAGCCGTCCGGCGCTATGCCATGCCTGGCCGGTGGTCGCCCGCCGACCTGCCCCACCCTCCCCCGCTACCCTTGACGGCGGAGGCGGAGGTGCTGATCCAGGGGCTGGCGCTAGGACACGGGGAGCGACGGCTCTTTGCCAACCTTGACCTGCGGCTGCGCGGCGGCGAGGTGGTGGCGCTGGTGGGGCGCAACGGCGTGGGCAAGACGACCCTGTTGCGCGCGCTGGCCGGATTGCACCCCCACGGGGGGCGCATCGCCGCGGCGGACGGCGCCCGGCCCGAGCTGGGGCTGATGTTCCAGAACCCCGACTGGCAGATTTTCAACCCGACGGTCCGCGACGAGATGCGCTACCGGCTGGCGAGCCCCGATGAGGCGCTGTACGCCTGGGCGCTGCAGGCGCTGGGCTTGGGCGCCTACGAGCAGACGCCGCCGCTCCTTTTGAGCGAGGGGGAGAAGAAGCGTCTGGCCCTGGCCATCCTGCTGATGCGGCGTCCCCGGCACGGGGTACTGCTCGACGAGCCGACGCTGGGGCAAGACGATGGCCACCGCGCCATCATGGGCGGCGCGGCGCGCGCTCTGGCCGGGGCGGGCTATGTCGTCATCGCCGCCACCCACGACCTCGACTGGGCGAGCCGCTACGCCGACCGGCTCATCTTGCTTGGTCGAGGCCGCGTGCTGGATGACGGGCCGACGGCGGAGGTGCTGGGCCACCCTGCGGCCTGGCGCGAGGCCGGACTTGTGGTCCCGCCGTGGCTGCGCGCCTGAGGGCGTCGTCCCGCTGGCGTTTGACAGATTTCCGATTCCCGATACACTAGGGACAGTTGAACAGCTGATGCAGTTTCTCCGAGTCTCATGGCCTGTAGACCATGGCGCGTCCATGGCGTGAGACCGATAGGGTGCGGTTGGAAACGGCCGTGCCTCCCGTGTTTGGAAAGGAGATCTGCCGCATACGCCAGAACCGGACATGCCTTTGGCATGCCTGCGCTTGTGGTTTGGATCGGTATCGATCATTGCGGCGACTCACTTCCGAGTCGCCGCTTTTGTTTTGTCCAGGAGCGAGCCACCATCGAAACGATCTGGAACGGCCTGAAAGAGGCGATTCGCCTCATCGTCTCGCAGGACCCGGCCCTGTTCGAGATCCTGCTGCTGTCGCTGCGCGTCTCGGGCACGGCGCTGCTCTTCAGCACCCTCATCGGCGTGCCGCTGGGCGCCGTCATGGGCCTCAGCCGCTTCATTGGCCGGCGCTTTCTCATCGCCCTGCTCTATACCGGCATGGGCTTCCCGCCGGTGGTGGTGGGCCTCTTCGTCTACCTGATGCTCTCGCGCAACGGGCCGCTGGGGCAGCTCGACTGGTCCATCATCCCCAACCTCTTTACCCCGGCGGCCATGGTCGTCGCCCAGTGCATCATCTCGTTCCCGCTGGTGGCCGGCTTTACCATGGCGGCCGTGATGGGCGTGGACCCGGCGCTCCGGCAGCAGGTGCAAGCCATGGGCGCCACCCGCTGGCAGACCACCGTCGCCATCCTCTCCGAGGCGCGGGTAGGCGTCATCGTCTCGGTCATCGCCGGTTTCGGCAGCATCATCTCGGAGGTGGGCGCGGTGATGATGGTGGGCGGCAACATCGAGCACCGCACCCGCATGCTCACCACCGCCATCGTGCTAGAGACCGGCAAAGGCAATTTCGATCTGGCCCTGGCCATCGGCGTGATCCTGTTGGCGATCTCGTTCATCACCAATGTCGCCATGCTCTACCTGCAGGGAAAGGGCTTTGACGAATGAACGAGACCATTTACCAGTTGCGCGGCATCACCAAGAGCTACGGCAACGGCTTTGCCTTGCGCCTGGACGAACTGGACATCCGGCGCGGCGAAATCCTGGCGCTGGTGGGGCCCAGCGGCGCGGGCAAGAGCACCCTGCTGCGGCTGCTCAACTTTCTCGAATCGCCCAGCAGCGGGAGCATCCGCTTCATGGGCGCCGAGCTTCGGCCGGGCGGGGCCATGCCGCTGGAGCTGCGCCGCCGCGTCACCACGGTCTTTCAGCGGCCCGTGCTGCTCAACCGCAGCGTCGCCGCCAACGTGCGCTACGGGCTCGACCTGCGCGGCCGCGGCGAGGGCGACCGGGTCAAGAGTGCGCTGGAGACGGTGGGACTGGCTGACCTCTCGCACCAGCGCGCCCGCACCCTCTCCGGCGGCGAGGCCCAGCGCGTGGCCCTGGCGCGGGCCCTGGTCCTGGAGCCGGATGTGCTGCTCCTGGACGAGCCCACCGCCAACCTGGACCCCTACAATGTCGGGCTGATCGAGGGGATCGCCCGCCAGCTCAACCAGGAGCATGGCGCGACGCTGGTGCTGGTCACGCACAACGTCTTTCAAGCCAAGCGCCTCGCTCACCGCGTGGGGCTGATGCTGGAGGGGCGCCTCGTCGAGCTGGCCGAGGCGGAGGCCTTTTTCGAGTCCCCCGCCGATCCGCGCACCGCCGCCTTTGTGCGCGGCGAGATGGTGTACTAACAGGTTGCAGGTTCCACGTCGAAAGTGAGAAGTCGACCGCCCGGGGCCGCTGCTGACGCGCGACGTAGGGCCTGTCACCTGCAACCTGGAACTGGGAACCTGAAACTGGACACAGGAGGATCTCATGAAGAAGAACATCGTCTATTGGCTCCTGATCGTTTCGCTGCTGGCCAGCCTGATCGCCGGCTGCGCCGCGCCAGCGGCAGCCCCCACCGCGACGGCTGTCCCGCCGACTGTCTCAGCCGCCACCGTGGCCCCGGCGACGAACACCGCCGTCCCGCCGACCGTGGCGCCGGCGACGAACACGCCGGTCCCGCCCACCGCGGCCCCCACCGCCGCGCCGACGGCCATGACCGCGCACGACTCGCTGATCCTGGCCACCACCACCAGCACGGAAAACTCGGGCCTGCTCAAGTTCATCCTGCCCGACTTTGAAAAGGCCAACAACGTCAAGGTGGACATCATCGCCGTGGGCACCGGCCAGGCTCTCAAGCTCGGCCAGGACGGCAACGCCGACGTGCTGTTGGTCCACGCGCGCGCCCAGGAGGACGCCTTCATGGCGGCCAACCACGGCACCCGCCGCGAGGACGTGATGTACAACGACTATGTCATCCTCGGTCCCGAAAAGGACCCCGCGGGCATCAAGGGGATGAAGAACGCCGCCAAGGCGATGGCTCAGCTCGCCGACAAGAAGGCCACCTTTGTCTCCCGCGGCGACAACTCGGGCACGCACGTGAAGGAGAACGATATCTGGAAGGCCGCGAATATCACCCCCTCCGGCTCCTGGTACGTCTCCGCCGGGCAGGGCATGGGCGCCGTGCTGACCATGGCCAATGAGCAGCAAGCCTACACCCTGAGCGACCGGGCAACCTACCTGGCCCGCACGTTGGAAGGGACCGACCTCAAGATCCTGGTGGAAGGCGACCCGGTCCTCTTTAATCCCTACGGCGTCATCACCGTGAACCCGGCCAAGAACCCGAACATCAAGGCCGATCTGGCCACCAAATTCGTCGACTGGATCATCTCCCTGCCGACGCAGGAGCTGATCTCCACCTTTGGTGTGGCCGAGTTCAAGGCCCCCTTGTTCACGCCCGACTCGACCGCCTGGCGTGAGGCCCAAGCTGGGGCGGCGGCCACCGGGGCGGCGCTCAAGGTCACCGGCAAAGTGACGAAGGAAATGAGCTGGACCGAGGCCGAGGTCAAGGCCATGCCCACCATGGAAGCGACCTCCACCAACAAGGAAGGCGTCGCCAGCACCTATACCGGCGTCTCGCTGAACGCCCTGTTGGAGCTGGCCGGCGTGCAGGCCGGGACGGCTACCCTGGTCCTGGTGGCTGACGATGGTTTTACCGCCGAGGTGCCCTTGGCCGACGCGCAAGCCTGCAAGGATTGCATCGTCTCCTTCCGCAACCAGGGCGGCTTTAGCATGGTCATGCCCGGGATGTCCAACAAGGCCCAGGTCAAGGGCGTGGTGGAGATCCAGGTCAAATAGCTCCGGCGCGGGCATCCGTGATCGCTTGTGCTGCGGCGGGGTCAGAGTCGATCCTGCCGCAGCCTGCTTTTCACGGCGCCACACGCGATCTGCAGACCAGACGGCGCGGCCATGGGGCGCGGGCGCGCCGTCGCTAGCGAGGGACGGGATGCCACGACAACGGCGGGCAAGGTTGGGCGCGCGAGGGCTGGCGTTGGTGGAGGATTCGCCGCTGCGCTGGGCCGACCCGCGCGCCAAGCTGGCGCTGAGCCTGTGCGCCTCCCTGGCGGTGATGCTGCCGCTGAAGCAGCTCGCCGTCTTTATGGCGGCGTTCGCCGGCCTCCTGCTGTGGGCGCGGCTGCTGCCGGAGGCGGCCCGGCAGGTCTGGCGGCTCAAGTGGATCCTGCTGGCCCTCTTCCTGCTGGATTGGCTCCTGGTCAGCCTGGACCTGGCCGTGATCATCACGCTGCGGCTGGCGCTCCTGGCGGGCGCCTTTTCCCTCTTTTTCGCCAGCACCATGCCGGGCGAGTTGCGGCTGGCGCTGGAGTGGCTCCGGCTGCCGTACCGCTATGCCTTTAGCCTGAGCCTGGCCTTTCAGAGCCTGGAGCTGTTGGGCGACGAGTGGCGCGCCATCTTGGAGGCCCAGCAGGCCCGCGGAGCCTGGACCCCTCCAACCGGCTGGCGCAACCTGAGCGGTCGCTTGCGCGACCTGGTGTCCCTGACCGTGCCCGCCATCACCCTCGCCGCCAAGCGCGCTTGGTCCATGACGGAGGCCGCCTACGCCAGAGGTTTTGACTCGCCGCATCGCCAACCGTACCGCCGATTGGCCTGGCGTCCCCTCGATACTTGGCTGCTCATCGGATCGGTGGCGGCCATGGCGGCGCTGCTGATCTGGCGTTACACGACAGCATGGAACGGGTGAACGACATGACACAACGAACGCGAATCCTCATCGCCCTCGGCGTCCTCGTGGCGCTGGCGGCCCTGGTCTTGGGAGTGGACGCCTGGCAACGCGCGCAACTCGGCCCCGAGCCGGAGCTGCCGCCGGGGAGCATCCCCATCCGCATGGATGGCCGTCTCGTGGGCGGATTCACCGCTGGCGACCTGGAAGCCTTGCAGGAAGCCAGCTTTGTGGACGCTGAGGAGGGCAAGACACAGGATGGCTGGATGCTGCGCGACGTCCTGCTGCTGCGCGTGAAGCGGAGCGCCCTCAGGCCCACGACGCTGGTCCGCGTCTCCAGCTCGAGCCGTGGCAAAACCGTGGAAGTGATCTGGGCCGAGGTGGATGATCCGGCCAACATGGTGATGTTTGACCTGTCGGGGCGGGGCACGCTCAAGCTGGTCTCGCTCCTGCCCCAACTGGACGTCCGCGACGAGTGGGTGCAGGACGTGGATGGCATCGAGATCGTCTCCCGCGGGGAATCGGAGTGAGGCCCATGAAGAAGCGCTATTTTTCCACCTTTGAGCTGGTCCTGCTGGCGTTGCTGGCGGCGCTGGTCGTGGTGGCCAAGATCTCGCTGCGGCTTCCGCTGCAGCTCTCCGGCCATTCGGGCATCTTTTGGATGGCGATCATCATCGTCGCCGCGGGGATTGTCCCCAAGTTGGGCGCTGTGAGCCTGGTCGGCCTGACCTCGGGCATTCTGGCGGCTTTCCTGGGGCTGGGCGACTTCGGCGCGCTGAACACGCTTCTCTCTTACACCGCAGTGGGCGTGGGCGCCGACCTGGCCCTGTGGCTGCTGCGGAACCCGGAGAACCTGGTTGTGGCGACGCTGGCGGGCACGCTGGGGCACATGGCCAAGTTCCTGGTCAAGTGGGGCATGGCCGCGATCACCGGCGCGCCAGTGGGCTTTGTGGCATTGGGCCTCGCGCGGGCGCTGCTCGGCTATTTGGTCTTTGGCGCGCTGGGCGGGCTGCTTGGCGGCCTAACCTTGCGGGCGCTGCGGAGGGCCGGTTTCTTCGCCTACCTTGCGGAGAAGCGGTAATCCGGACTGGGCCTGACGGACGCTCCGCACTGGGAGAGGCGCCCGCGCGGGCAAAAACGGCAAAACGTCCGAGAGATGGCAGATCTCCCGGACGTTCTTGTTATCCAGGGCGGCGCATAGCAATGTAGTATCGCTATGTCTGCCGCTTGGGCCGGTATTGCAGCGCCTCGGCCAGGTGCGCCGTCTCGATCCTCTCGCTCCCCGCTAGGTCGGCGATGGTCCGCGAGACCTTCAGGATGCGGTGAAACCCCCGCGCGCTCAAGCCCAATTGTCGCATCGCCGCCTTGATCAGGGTGTTTCCCGCCTCGTCCAGCCGGCAGTATTCGCGCACCTCTTTCGGCCCCATGTCGGCATTGGTGACCAGCTTGGTCCCGGCGAAGCGCTGGCGCTGCACCGCGCGCGCCTGTTCCACCCGCTCGCGGATCTTGGCGCTGGGCTCGCCCAGTTGGTCGCTGCTCAGCTTTTCGTACTCGACGCGCGGCACCTCCACGTGGAGGTCAATGCGGTCCATGAGCGGGCCCGAGATGCGCCGCTGGTAGCGCGAAATGAGGGTGGAAGAGCAAGAGCACTCGTGGGTAGGGTCGCCATAGTAGCCGCAGGGGCAAGGTTGCGTTGCCATCTTGCCATTTCACCCTGACCGGCCCGAAGCCGTCTCCCCTGCCCTGTCCGGTGCAGCTGAACACCCTCGGTGACCACATCCGGAAGCGACGGCTCGACCTGGGCCTGCTGCAACAGGAGGTGGCCGAGCAGATCGACGTCGCCGAAGCCACCATCGTCAACTGGGAGCTCAACCACACCTCACCGGAAATCCGCTACATCTCACGGATCATCGCTTTTCTAGGCCGTGATCCCTGTGCCAGGCCATCTGACACGCTCGGCCAGCGGCTCATTGCCTATCGGCAAAAGATGGGGCTGAGCCAAAAGAAGCTGGCTCGCCAACTAGGTATTGATCCTGCAACTTTGGGCAGGTGGGAGAGAGGGAACGGGCTACCATCGCCGAAGCTACGAAAGCAGTTAGCGAGCTTCCTCCCTCTTGTTCAGGTTGATCACGACCAAACAGTGGAGATGCAGAATGTGTATTGAGCACCTGGCACATAGACGACTTGTCAGCCTAGTGACAACTGGCACTATCGCACGTATCAGCTTGCTTGGCGAAAGGTCTTGAGTGGGTGAGCTCTTCGCCCATCCATCGTGACAAGCGCTGCATAATACGCTGACAGCCGTTGAATGCAGTGCATCGGCCTTACTCGCTCAGATGCCAATCTACGGCAGCCGTCAGTCTCACATAAACAGCCGATAGTCGTACGATGCAGGTCCGAGTCGTTGCAGTTTCGATCCAATTCGAGCAATCCGTTTTGATGAGTGGATTGTAGCAGGAAGCTTCGAATACAGGTCTGCTGAGTTCCAATCCATCTTGGATAGTCCTAGAATCTCAGAAGCGAGCAACTCAAGGTCGGCTTTACCAGCATGACGGCGTAGGAGCAAGGGGGCGGGGATGTGTCGCTTACCTTGGAAGTATCTCCTTCCTTGGGCCAAGGCGTCTGTCGCGCCGTGACACCAGACGAGAGCCTCTCGACTATCTGTCTGAACCACCGTCCCGCGACGCACAGGATAATTGTCTTCGTCGAAACCGCCCGGTTTCTTCACAGAGGAAACATAACGAAGTGCTGCATCAATGTTGATCTCGACCAGGTCCACTGCGTTGACACCATCTAGACCGTCCAGGAGACCTTGCTTCTCGGCATCCAGAAAAGGCGTCTGCTTGTGGACAACTACACGGGAAGGTAGGCGTAATTGTGCCTCAAAGAAAAGCTGTCGGATCATTTCTGCAGTTCGCCGGGCATCATCGTATGACATATGCGGATTACGGCGCACAATGACCGGACTCTCGATCTGGCTCAAACGAAACTGCAGCCCTTCTCCGTTAGCGTTGTACAGATGGCTGCAACCTAGAACCACGCGCTGGTTTGTCGATGCATTGTGCTCGATGGTGAATCCCAGCCCGACAAAAGCAGTGTCAGGGTCAAGCGTCTCGAGCACCCAAGGCGTCCGCATCGCCTTGGCATACAGTGCCAAGGACAGCCACCACCACACGCGGCACTGCTGCTGGCTGTTCAAAGTGTGCTGCTCAAGGAATTGGGTCGCAATTCCCTTCTGCACACAATATGCTTTGACAAAGTCGTGAAGATCGAAACGTTCTTGACTATCTTGATATTCCCGCCAAGAAGTCCAGCGATCAGGAATGAAAACGAGCACGACATGCGGCTTTCCTGCTGCAACGATAGAATCGATTTCGCCGATAATCAGGCGAGCCAATTGAAGAGAGCTCTCCAGCTTGGCCCCCTTGACTCCGGGCTCTGGACAGATTGCCCATCCAGCCTCTCCTGGCCGGGGAATCTCCAGCATGACACCAAAAGCCTGCTGAAATCCTGGATAGTCGATCAGATAGTCTGTCTCCGTATCATTCGGCTTATGAGTTTGGCTAGATCGGCAGAGGTACTGACTTAGTGGTTGGCTTTCTGCTTTGGGGCATACCACACCAAGACGGATGCTTGGCGCAAGTCCCTGCGAAGTCAACGCAAAATCGAAGGGGCGATTCAGTTGCAGGCCGCGCAAGGGATGTGTATCGCTCACATACCGAGTCCCACGCTGGTCCGCAAATAGGAGCGCTGGCTCTGGGATTACGACACCCTGCTGTTTGACGAGCGGGCGGACCCGATCATCTATGTGGACCTGGTTCCCACCCAATCTCGAACCAATCTGGGCAAACTGCGGGGCTGTTCTTACTCTGAACCGGAAGGTCGAACCGCAATTCGGAGGAAACTCAATATCCATCGTACCACTGGATGGCATGAGAAGTTGTCTCCAGCTTTTGAGGCTCTGGTTAAACTGCTTGTTATGTTCGTATCCAAGAATACCCGCCCTGAGAATCCTCGCCCTGTCTTCCGGAAGCTCATTGCCGTCAGCATCGTGGATCACAACAGTCGGCTTGATCACGAGTCCTAACCGCCCAGTGACCATTCGCAGATAGAGAACTGCCGCCTTGTGTATGCAGTAATCCTGATCGCCAATCTGTCTCCTGCAATACGGTTGTGTTTCCCACAAGAGGCTCCTGCTATCAGTGGCAACACGTGGGTCCTCGGCAAACGCACGGAGTAATGCGCAGCGCATCAATCGGTTCACTGCCCCATGTTCCAGCGTCGTGTCGGCATCTGTTACTGGCGTTCGCTCTATCGAATTGATCAGCTGATCTCCGATAGCCTTGCGGATTTCATCCAAAAGGCCTATAGCCAATACCTGCTTCCGGTATGGAACGGCGACGAGCCTCTGTCCGGCAGTGACACTATCAAGCCATTTCCACGGCTCTTCAGGCCATGCTCTGATGCCAACCGCAAACACTTCTAGAGGGCAGCTAACCTCGAAGATATTGCTCTTGATCAGACCTGTGCAAGGAAGCCCGGCAATAGTGAACGGCTCGTTTCGGTCGCGCAGTTCTGGGCTCGTCTCTGCCAAGATATGCCGAGCATGTTCATGCTGCTGCCCAGTAAGACAGTGCAGTGCCAATCGTGCGAGAGTGTCGTCAAAGCCCATCGTTGGTACATAGAAAGCAGCACGACCAGCAACCGTCGCTGTCTCCAGCAGCCTGCGAACAGGCGCGCTGATCTCGGTACCGTAGCCACACCAGTAAAGGCTAGCGGTGCCTTGCCGGGAATACGCTGTTTCCAGTGCCTTCATAAGCGACTGATCCCGACCACTATAGCCCAGCACAATTAGGGATGTACCCTCGATCGTCGCTATGAGAGCATCTTCCAATTGAGACTCTTGCTGCTGTAATTCAGCGTGCGTGTTCTTCAGCCCGTCATAGCGATAATCCCCGTGCAAGGAGACACAAAGCAACTCCCCCCGCCGCGGTTGGCGGATTGCACGATCTTGGCAATCGATGCCGACCTCTATGGGTGTTATGTTGAAACTTGTTGCGGTCCTGGACACCAGCCCATCAAAGTTCGTGGTCCACGTTGATGCGATGATTCCTGCTTCAGCCATCAGGCAGAGTAGCTTGTAGCCGGTATGGGGTCGAGCCAAACGAACTTTGTCAGCAAAATACTGTCGTCGGTGTTGGCTGACAGGATAACATTGCTCCATGTAGAAGGAGTACTCGTCGGGTGATCCGTTGATGGGATAGGTACATCTCGCATCTAGCCACCGCTGAATGCGGTCCCGGACAGATGGCAGGGTCAACTCCGAGAACTGCCGCTCAAGGCCTGGGTTATTGGTAACGAAGATATCCCGTTTCCACTCCCAGACACACTGTCCGGCAGAAGGAATCCCCGAACTCACTGATGCGCCTGCTCCGAGGAAGATGGCGTGTGGCGAACTACAATCTACACCGACAGCACGGACGAAAGCATCTAGCGAAAGTGTCAGGTCGGGCATGGAATTCTCAACTCCCTAGATCTCCTACACTATGGCTTCTGCTTCAATGCCCACAGGGTCGGCTAGGCTGACCCTGATCAACGCAGCGACAAACAAGAGCATCCGAATTGGCTCGGAAGTTCATAGCGGCCTGTGTCTCGGCGACTCATTCCGGTCTTCTGAAATATGGCCAAGGATAAAGCTAGCCATCATCTGCCTGCCCTATACCAAACCAGGCAGGACAGCATCAGGAGAGATGTCTTTACTCCCCCAGTCGCCTCCGATATTGCAGCGCCTCCGCCAGGTGCGATGAGGCGATCCCCTCCGCGCCCGCCAGGTCGGCGATGGTCCGCGCCAGCTTGAGCACGCGGTGATAGGCCCGCGCGCTCAGCCCTAACTGGCGCATGGCCGCGCGGATCAGGGTGCTGCCCGCCTCGTCCAGGCGGCAATGCTCCCGCACCTCTTTCGGCCCCATGTCGGCGTTAGCGTATAGCGCCGTGCCCTTGAACCGCGCCTGCTGCCGCTCTCGCGCTGCCTCCACCCGGGCGCGGATCGCCGCCGAGGTCTCGGCTAGGGTCTGGCCGGAGAGCTTTTCGTAATCCACGTGCGGCACCTCGACGTGGATGTCGATGCGGTCCATTAGCGGCCCCGAGATGCGTTTCTGGTAGCTCTCTATCATGCCATGGGAACAGGTACATTCATGTGTGGCGTCTCCATAATATCCGCAAGGACACGGATTTCGGGCGCCGACCATTAGGAAGTTGCTCGGAAAGCTCAGGGACCCCGTCGCGCGGGAGATGGTGACCACCTTGTCCTCCAGCGGCTGACGCAGCACCTCCAGCGTGCGCATCCCGAACTCGGGCAGCTCGTCCAGAAAGAGCACGCCCCGGTGGGCCAGCGAGATCTCCCCTGGGCGTGGCCAGTGTCCGCCGCCCACCAGCCCCGCCTGCGAGATGGTGTGGTGCGGCGAGCGGAAGGGCCTGTGGCGCAGCAGCGGCTGGCCCGGCGGCAGCATCCCCGCCACCGAGTAGATCTTGGTGACTTCTAAAGACTCATCAATGGTCAGCCGAGGCAGGATCGAGGGCAAGGCGCGGGCCAGTAGCGTCTTGCCCGACCCCGGCGGCCCCGTCATCAGGACGCAATGCCCGCCCGCCGCCGCCACCTCCAGCGCCCGCTTGACGTGCTCTTGCCCCTTGATCTCGGAGAAATCGGTAGCATAGTCTGGTTCGCGGTCGGCAACGTCGTCGTCGCCGGGCACATAGGGCTCGATCAGCAGCAGGTTGTTCAGATGCATCACCAACTGCCCCAGCGTCTCCACCGGCATCACCTGAAGATCGGGCACCAGCGCCGCCTCCGGCGCATCTTCCTTCGGCACATAGATGGTGTGTAGGCCGTTCTCCCGCGCCACCGAGGCCATGGAGATGATGCCGTTCACGTGGCGCACGTTGCCGTCCAGCGAGAGCTCGCCGATGAACAAGCTGTCCTGGTAGTCAGCTGGAATCTGCTCGGCCCCGGCCAGTATGCCCACGGCGATGGGCAGATCGTAGGCAGGGCCTTCCTTGCGCAGGTCTGCAGGCGCCAGGTTGATGGTGATGCGCTTGTCGGGAAATCGAAGCCGGGAGTTGTGGATAGCCGAGCGCACCCGCTGCCGCGACTCCTGGACGGCGGCATCGGGCAGACCAACGATGTCAATCATGCCCACCAAGCCGGGGTGGACGTCCACCTCTACGTCCACCAACATGCCGTCCAGCCCCACCAACGCGCAACTCATGATCTTGGCCAGCATTCCGCCCTCACCAGCGATGTGATACCAAAGCCACTTTTGATTATAAAGTCATGCCTGGATTATGGCAATATCCTGCGTTTGCGAGACGCAGTCAGTCCTCATCCCGCAGACGCTTCATGGACTGCACGATGACCTGGGCAATGGCCTCGCGCCGCGCCTGCTCATCGGCCTCGTCTACCAACTGACGCCGCACCTTGACCTTGTAGCCCTTGATGCGCTGTTCGGTGGGCGCATCCTCCTCTCTTCGTTGGCTGAGTTGGGCCAGAAGCCCCTCGGGGTCGAGGAAGAGGACCCGTTCGCGCTCAGACGGCTCAAGCTCCTTCGTGATCACCTTTTCGAGTTTCTGCAGGCTCCCCTTGTCCGGCGAGCACAAGATCACCTGGTCATAGCCAGCGGCCAGGCACTTGCGGACGTTGCCCAGCTCTTGCTGCCCGCCCGTGGTTACGGATACCTCGCAGGCGATGCTGCTGCCATCCTGCTCCAGGCTGATATCCACCTGCCCTTGCGCGTCGGGGGTGGGCTTTTCGATGATGGCCCTCCAGCCGTTTTCCTCCGCCAGCTTCTTGATGAGGTTCTGCAAGTACTTGTGTTGGCGGCCACCTTTCCCCTCCCCTGCCGGAGGCACGGCGACTGGCGCTCTCTCACGGGCAGGAGCAGTTGCCTCTTTGTCCGGGCGGGGCTTGCGTTCCGGTGAGGTTGTACTGGGAGGCGTCGGGGTTGGAGGTTCCCTCACTACCTCGGCTGCTGCGCGCTCTGCCACTCTGCCGCGGGTGAAGAGCGGGAGGTCGCGTCTGGGCACCAGATGTCCGCGGCCAAACGGGAGCTCGCTCACGAACTCCAGATAGTCGCCGATATCCATCCCCAGCACCTGCCAGGGAGGGTTCATATCCGCCGTGTGCAACAGTACCAAGCCACCCTCGATCTTGTGTTTCGCCAAACACACTCTCAGCGGTAGGCGCTGCAGCTCGGCCGTCTTGCGCTCCCACTCCTCCCCCAGGCTCCAGAAGGTTGGCGAATGGCTGTGAAAGTACTTGACCTCGAAACCGGAGTACTCGAATATCTCCTTGGCCAACAACTGGGCGTCCTGACGATTGAGCCGGAAATAGACCTGGATACCCGCGTTCCCCAAGATCAGGCTTCTCAACTCGTTGGAGATCTGGCCCAGTGTCTGGTGGGCCATGGTCAGGGAGAGGCCGTACTTGCGCGCCTCCGACAGCGCCACCTCGAACGAGTCGCTGGCATAGTTCTGGAACTCGTCCACGTAAAGGTAGAAGGGGCGTCGCCGGTTGGGCAGGACATCGGACCGTGAGAAGGCGGCCATCTGGAGCTTGGCCATGAGCAGCGACCCCAGAAGGTCCCCTGCCCCCTTGAGCTTGCCCTTATCCAGGTTCACCAGCAGGATCATGCCCTGGTCCATGATCTCCCGGATGTTGAAGGTGCTCTTGGGCGCGGATAACATGGCCCTGATCCTGTCGTCAGACAGGAAGGCGTTGACCTTGTTCATCACCGGCTGGTTGCGCTCGGACTGCGCCCTCTCGGTCAGGGCGTCGTATCCCTGAAAATACTCCCAGGCCACGGGGTGGCGGACGCGCTGCATGACCTCGGCCCGATAGGACTGGCGCGTGAGGAAGGCAGGCAGGTCGGGGAGGGTGCACCGGGCCTCGCCCAGGGCAATCAGGGCGTTGCGCAGCAGGTCTTCCATCCTGACGCCCCAGGAATCGGACCAGATGCGGCGAAAGGCCCCCACCAACTCGTTGGCCTGCTCCGCTGCCGAAGTATTGGGCAGCTCCTCCAGGGGGTTAAAGATCGCGGTGTACTCGGGGTCGGTGGGATCGATCAGGACCGTGCGCTCGGCAAGCTCGCGCCCGTCCTTCTCATCGTGGTAGCGACAGGCCAGGATGCCCTTGATGTCCTCGATCAAGTCGCCGTGAGGATCAATGACGCCGAAGCCATTCCCCTCTTCGATGTCCTGAGCGATGAGGAACTCCAGGAACTTGGTCTTGCCCGAGCCGCTGGCGCCGACGACGTACATGTGCGTGGCCCGGTCGCGCTGGGCGATCTTGGCCATCTGGAGTTGGTTCTTGGTCTCGCTGTAGTACCAGCCCAGGTCAAGGGCGTTGGGGATCGGCGCATTGTAGCGCCCCGGCGGCCCCTCCGAGTCGGCGGGAACTACCTCGGCCCTCGCCGCTCCCTTTTGCCCTTCCTGCCGATCCTTGCCTGGTTGTTTCACAACTCAAACCTCAGGAGATCCCCAGGAAGCCGCGCGACTTGCGCTCGATCTTGCTGGGGTCCTGGCTCAGGTCCAGCAGCAGCTTGTCCACTGCATCCAGCACGCAATGATGGGCATTGGTGACATAGGCTTTGAGGTCTTGCAGATCGAAAAAGTCCAGGTCGAGCAGGCCGGCCTGCCCAGCCTTGGGCAACTGCATAAGCACAAAGATGGGTAACACAAACAGGTTCACCAGAGGCGCAAACATTGAGAGGCGCAGCCAGACCTGGGCCACACTAGGCCAATGGATCACATACCAGGAGACCTGCAGGTTGTCCCCGTACTCTCTGGCGCTCAGGTACATCTCGTACGACTTGAGGTTGGCGTTGGTGCGATTCGTGACGACCAGAAAGGTCCTTCGTTCCCCCGTGATTCCACGGAGGAACCCTGCCGCAATCCCCTTCTCTTCCATGGTGATGTGGGGGGCTTTGCTGGTCGTGATCAGCTCGCGGCTCTGCTCCAGAATCTTGGCTGCATGCTCTTGGCCACCCTGGATAAGTATCCCCCATTCCTCGACAATCTGCTGCTTTCGCACGATAGGCATGATGAAGAGCCGAGCGATCCAAACGATGAGGACCAAAATCCCGACATCAAGCACGAAAGTGAAGAAAGTGTGTCCGGAGGAGTAGCGAGGGGAAGCCCACCTTCCGATCAGGCCCACCAACGCCGTGATAAGGCCGACGCGGGCGATAGTGGGCATCTGTTGCCAAAACTGAACTGCCTGCGAGATTTGATCGGAATCCGGTTGACCGTTGCCTTGCTCGGTAGACATGTTTCGCTCCTTTCGAGTCATCCTGGAAAACCGGCAATATCGCGCAGCAATCGTTTCAGGAACTCTCGTGGGTCGAAGTCGTACCAGACACAGAGACCATGCCAGGCAGATCATGGCGTACAACTGGCATTATATGATCAATAGAATCTGGTGGCAAGTCGCACCAAAGGCAGTTTCTAAAACCGATCACAGCCCCCGCGCATGGCAAAAGCAACTCCGTCTCGAGATCGGGCCTGTGGCGCACGTTCGACTCACCTGGCACTTCTTTGTCCCCTCGGCTCTATTGCAGCCCCTGGAGGCGATCTGGTGAAGCGAGAATGGCCTTTCCGCGGCAGTCCGGCCTTCCTCGTCCTCTGTCATGGTATCATCGCACATGACCACCGAAAAGCTACAGCCGCCACCGGCCATCGAGGCGCGCGATCCCGACATCAAGCCCCGCAACATGGGCATCTGCGTCTGGTGCGGCAACCGCAGCCGCGAGGTATGCCCACCTTGCCAGCAGGAGGGGAAGTACCTATACCTGGAGCCCGCGCCGCTGGATCCGTGGGAGCTGCCGCCGGAGCTACCTGCCATGCGCGAGCTGGTGGACCTGCCTGCCCCGGAGCGGTTGGCGCTCATCTGGCTCAGCGTGCGCTATGCCCAGACCAAGCACCCCCCAGATGACCTCTGACCCACAGGTCCGCGGCAGCGATTTGGTATAATGTCTCTATATGACACCCGAGCAAATGGACTGGGATCGCGACGAGCGGCTCTACCAGCCCCGCATCCACAGCCAGCGCATCCGCGCGCTGCACCAGATCAGTCACGAGCTGGGCGAACCCATCACGGTATTGGTGGACCGGGCGCTGGGGCAGTTCATCGAGGACTACCGGCAGGACTGCCACCGCGACTGGAGCGCCGCCTTCCCCGAAGAGGCCATGCGTCCCGCTAACCCTGAAGTGGAGGGTCTATCCCCCGTACCCACGCGAAGGCCGAGCCGGCTCCTGAGCGCGGACGTGGCCCGTTCGGTTGGCGTTTGTGATTGACGAAGCGCGGCGACTGCGTATCATGTGCACAGCATTCCAGTCCTTCCCACTCCTTGGCCCATTCCAATGGGAATGCAGCGAAATGCGCAGACAATACTGGCGGGAGGTATGTGAGGCGATGGCACATCCAAATGGTGGCGATGGAGGTCGGTTCACCCCAAAGCATTCCTTTGAAGTGGTGTATAACTACATAGGCGATAGTGGCTTGGAGTTTGCCTCTACAACCGGGGAGCGCATCTGCGCACGTCGAGGCTTGACAAGGGACCGCAAAACTCGGACCATTGTCTTCATGGGTGAGCGAAACAGGCATGGAAGTGCTTGCTCCGCCTGCTGGGGCTTTCGGATTGACTGCAATAAATCCCGCATTGGCCAATGTGCCGAGGCTCTCGACAAGGCCATCGAGTTGGAGTAAGTCCATCCCTGTCCTTGACACTTGCCCCAACTCCCGATATCCTCTTCATATATGCTCGACTTCTACGGGCTCAAGGAGAAGCCGTTCGCTCTCCTGCCCAACCCGCGCTTCATGTACTTGTCCGAGCCCTACCTGGAGACCAAGTCCAAGCTCCTCTATTTCCTGCGTGATCGCTCCGCCTCCCTCTACCTCTATGGCCCCATCGGATCGGGCAAAACGTCGCTCCTGCGCCTCATTACCCAGGAGGTAGACGGTGATCCCCAGGCCAACGCGCGCTACGTCATCGCGCCCAACGTGCGCACGTCCAACCAGCTCCTGCGCATCATCTGCGACGCCTTTGGCGTCAAGACCGCCCGCAGCTACGGGCAAAGCCTCAAGAACTTTGAGGCATTCCTCATCGCCCAGACCAAAGAGGACCAGTTTCCCCTCCTCCTGCTCGACGAGGCCCAGAACCTGAACACGGACGAGCTCAAGCTGATCCACTACCTGCTCAATTTCGTCTCCAACGAGCGGGTGCTGCTGATGATCGTCCTGGTGGGCCAGCCGGAATTGGCCGACCGCATCGGCCGCCACGCCTCGCTCAAGTCGCGGATGGTCTCCTCCTCGGTGACCGAGATGACGCGGGAGGATATGGCAAAGATGATCCGCTTCCGCTGGACGGTGGCCGCAGGCGGCCATGCCGGGGCCAATCCCCCCTTCACGACCAAGGCCTACGACCTGATCTACCAGCTCAGCAAAGGCAACCCCCGCCACGTGGTCAAGCTGTGCCACGCGGCGCTGCTGCAAGGCTGGGTGCGCAAGTCGCGGCAGATCACCGCCAAAATGGTTATAAAAGCAAACAAAGAACTATGACCTTCAACGAGCTGTTGGAACTGGACAAGAAAGCCGAGACCACGCAGAGGCCCAGGGCGGCGGAAGAACCGAAGGCATCGTCCAAACCGCTCCCCTCCCCTGCTCCCAGGCCGAAGCCACGGCCCCACGATGCGAAGCGTGATACCACGACACCACGATACCGTGACACCACCACGCCAACCATGATCAAGGGCATCCGCAAGGCGGTGAAGCAGCTGGGCAAGGAGGCCGCCACTCACCGCTTCACGCGGGAGGAGAAGGACGCCATCGCCCGGATCGTCTTCACCTATGGGCAGCAGGGCGTCAAGACCTGCGAGAACGAGATCGCTCGCATCGGCATCAACTGGCTTCTGCAGGACCACCAGGCCAACAGCAGGAGCAGCATTCTGCACAAGGTGCTGGCCGCACTCCGGGCTTGAGAGCTACCTGTGATGGTGCCGTGATACCGTGATGCCACGGTATCACCATGACTTGGAGCCACGATGTGGTGATACGATGGTTTCTCGATGCCGCCGTATCATGACATCATGGCTTCACGGTTCCATGGAACCTACCACGATAGAAGGGAGCCGTGGGACCATGATACCAATTAACCGTAACACCCTATGCAAAACGTAGCAGGCATCCTAGCAAAACGGATGGACGAGCTCACCAAGCCCGAGCCGACCATCACCATCTTCAACGGGCACGAATACTATGTGACCGACACGGGGGAGACGAATTCGCGCTCCGAGGTCTCGGTCAGGCTCTCGGTGCGCTTTCGGGAGGCACAGCTCAGGCAGCTGAAAGGCCCCATCCTGGGGGTGTTTGTCTGCATCGCCCTGCACATCAACGAGAAGGGCCTGGCCTGGCCCTCCATCAAGCTCATCGCCCACGAGACCGGCTACAACAAGGACACGGTCTGCAAATGCCTGGCCAAGCTGGAGCGCCGGGGCTACATCAGCCGGGTGCAGGGGATAGACGGGGAGACGGGCAAGTTCCGCAGCAACACCTACCAGCTTTTCCCCAAATCGCGCCGTTTCAAGGGCAAATGACCGGTCCGATTCGGACCGTGTCGGACACCACCGGATACGGTGGCGTCGGACACGAAGAAGAACCAGAGAGAAAGAATAACCAATTGCTTTTCGATTTTAGAATCCTCTGGGCAAAAGGGACTCCTACTCCTGCCCGTGGCAAAGTGCAGGTGACAGGGTCTGGGGAAGTCGTTATAGCCCCGCCAGGAAATCCATCACGACCTGGTTGAATGCAGCGGGGTCCTCCATGTTGGACATGTGACCTACTCCGGGCAAGACGACCCTTCGCGCTCCTGGGATCTCCTGACGTAGCTTGGCGGCGATCGCGTGAAAATCCTGCATGTCCAGCTCTCCCACAATGATCAGGACAGGCTTGGCGATGTCGCCAAGTCGCTCGATAGCGGGGACCTCCCGCCGCCTTGCACTCTTGTGCAAATGCCATGTTGGGCAATTCGTTACCATCTCCCTCAGCTGCTGCGCCACGTCGGGCTGCTCCATAGAAGGGGCAAATAACCGGCAACCCAACCAGTACTTCATTCTGGCTTCGATCCCGGACTCCCTGGCCAACCTTTCAAGCTCGCCGAACATTGACGCAAATTCCTGGCTCCAGCGATACCCGCCCAAGCCCGCGTCGACCAGGGTGAGGCTACGTACTGCATCGGGGTAATCCAGCACGAAATCAACGGCGATCTGGCCGCCCATGGAAAGGCCCACGATATGTGCGCTTTCGATACCCAGCAGATCGAGCAGCGCTTTGAGATCATCTGTGTGAGAGTGTCCTTCCTCCGTAGGCGGCGCAGATTCGCCAAAGCCACGGACGTCGTAGCGGAGCACCTGGTAGTTACGCGTGAAGGCTTCCATCTGCGCATCCCACATGCGCAGATCCAGCGTAAACCCGTGTATGAACACCAATGGCTCCCCTGAGCCTGACAGCGCATACCGCAGGCGAGTGCCGTTGACTTCCGCGCGACCCATAGCTGTTTCCATGTGTCCCTCCCTCTCCTCCTGATCTAGCCATGCCAGTATAGTGCCAAGTCAGCCCTGGGCAAATTCCCAGGCCGGTCTGCCGTCCTTGAGGTATCGCGAGCCTCAATACTCCTCTGGCGTGATGATGTGGATCGCCGGGCCGCTGGTGGTGTCCAGGCAGGCCCATAGACGCGAGGTGCGCCGCCCGAAGAGGATATCGAAGGCCACGACGCGCTCGTCCGGGTCGGCCCCCTGGAGGGCCAGCTTGGAGACGAAGAGGAGGTCCCACAACCTCCCTTCCTTGCTCTGCCCCATCCGCCGATCCTCCTCGCTGGGGTTGACCATGGCCGCCACGTCTTGGCTCAGGCGTACCGGCCAGCGGTAGCCCATCTCTTCCCGTAGCTCCCGATCCACCTCCACCAGCACGCCGTCGGCGACGGCCTGCTCGGCAGAGTAGGTAAAGATAGCCCAATCATCCTGTTCTCGGCGTTCCACCATATGTTGGCCTGATTGTAACGCGGCAGGGCGCGCCAGGTCAATGGTCGGCTTCAGTCCGGCTCCGAGTCTCAACGATCTCCGCCATGACCAGCTGCTCGCAGCCCTCCGCCGGTGCCCGGGTGACGGACAGTTGGCCGTCATCCAGCGCCACCCGGAACCGGCCCAACTGGGCCGAGTCCACGCCGTTGAGCAGGAGGTAGGTTTCCAATGATCCCTTCGCCCGTTCCAGACGACTCTCGATGCGAGCTTGTAGCTCCAGGTTGTGGGCGTAGCTGCGCGCGGCGCGCAAGGCCCTCAGTTGCTCCCTCTGCATATCTCTTGCCCATACCATACCACGCCCGGCGCGTATAATGGGACAGAGGACAACCTCGCCCTGCCATGCCCTGCATCTTTAGGAAACCTACCCCCAGCATCAACCTCGGCACCTATGGGCCTTTCGGCTTGCGCCAGTGCCACCTGCCCCTGCAGGACTTCGACACCCACATGTACGTGGTGGGCAAGACCAAAAAGGGCAAAAGTAAGTTCTTGGAGCACGTGGCCTACCAGCTCATCGTGCAGGGGCAGGGCTGCGGCCTGCTGGATCCCCATTCCGACCTGGCCGACGACCTACTGAGCTACCTGGCCCCCTACCTGAAGGACGAGGCGGCCCGCGCTCGCGTGATCTACTTCCAGCCGGGGCGGGATGACTACCTGGTGCCCTTCAATGTCCTGGCTTCGCCAGACGAGCCGTACACCGTGGCCCAGCACGTGCTGGAGGCCTTCCGTCGCACCTGGCCGGAGAGCCTGGCCGTGGCTCCCCGCTTCGACAACATCGTCCTGGCGGCGCTGCTGGTGCTGGTGGACAACCACCTCACCCTGGCCGAGATGCCCCGCCTGCTCACCGAGCCCGACTACCGCGAGGGGCTGCTAGACAAGGCCACCAACCCCGAGGCGGTGCGTTTCTTCCACGAGCGCTACGACCGCTGGGGGCGGGAGCAGGCGGTGATGGCTGAGTCGGTGCTCAACAAGGTGGGCGCCTTCGTCATCAACCCCCGACTGCGGCTCATGCTGGGGCAGGGCGGGAACCGGCTGCCCTTCCGCGAGATCATGGATGGGCGCAAGGTGCTGATCTGCGACCTGGGCCGGGTGGACGGCGAGACGCGGCGGCTGCTTGGCAGCCTCATCGTCACCGGGCTGGAGCAGGCGGCCTTTGCGCGCAAGGACTTGCCCAGGGGAGAGCGGCATCCCTTCTTCTTCCTGATCGACGAGTTCCAGGATTATTGCGCCAACGAGGGCTCGGTGCAGACCCTGTCGCGCATCCTCTCCGAATGCCGCAAGTTCGGCCTGCACCTGGGGCTGGCCCATCAGACGCTGAGCCAACTGGGTGGAGGGAGGATGCAGGGCGCGTTGGAGAACGCTCAGATCAAGGTGATCTTTGGCACGGGGCGGCAGACGGCCCAGGCGCTGGTGGAGGAGCTTTTTGTGCCCCAGATGGAGGAGGTGAAACACGAGGTGGAGGATGCGGATCAGCGCGAGCGGACGCACCCCACCTTCTACTCCCTGTCAGAGCAGTGGGAGCGCTTCACCCAGCGGGCGCAGCGCCTGCCCCGGCGCCGCACGCTGGTGCAGCTGCCGGAGCGGGACGGGGTGCTGGCCCTGCGCACACCCACGGTGCCGGAGGTCAACATCAGTCGAAGCGAGCTGGAGGCGCTCAAGACGGAGCTGGCGGCACCGTCCGGCCTCCACTGGTCACAGATGGAGGATGCCCTGAAGGAGCGACAGGGCGTGCCAGGCGACTGCGCGCTGAGCTACTACGAGCCGGTGAAGAAACCGGCGGTTACCAGAGACACTCCGTGATGGCGACAAAGGCAAGGGAAGAAGATAGACAGTTTCAGGGCTTGCTCACGCTGACCACGCTATCGCTGTGGGCACAGCGTCGCCGTTGGCCCGATCTACATGTCCCGCCCTGCCAAGGGAGGCTGCTGGTCATCCCGTCCGACAACCTCGCCATTCAGGAATGCATGCTTCGCATCGCCCAAGTCGCTGGCAGGAGAGGAAAGCGGGTGTTCGTTCGGTATCTTTTCCCACTTCCCTGCCGCTGCAGCCCAGCAACAGCTCGAGAAGAGCCCCGAGCGCACAAACCTGGAGCCGCCGATCCTGCCTACGATGCTGTCAAAAGCTCGCTGCAGCGCCCTCAATGGGTCCGCTGATTTTGCACACATGCGTTGTCTCACCCGTACGGCGGCGTCCAGGGGACACAGCAACCTCCGGCGGCTTGCACCTCAAGCGCTTGTGATGTCACCTCCTCGCCGCCGATGCATGAGAGTTGTTGCGTTTGCCTGGAGATAACTGTCTTTCTATAATGAGGATAGCTCAGAAATCTTGGTGCTTCTGACCTACTGAGTGGGATGACTGCTAGCGGATTCGATCCTCGCCAGCCCACTCCTGGTCAACTCTAGCTTTGCCCCTGTGGCGAACCTGCTCACACCGAACTACCGGTCCAGGGGGTTGCTGATGACCGACGAAATACGCGTGGTCCTCGTGCATGATCATCCGGCCCTGCTCGCGGGCCTTCGTGTCTTTCTCGATGCCGTGCAAGACATAGTCGTTGTGGGCGAAGCGGCTACGGGTAAAGATGCTCTGGCCCTAATCGAAGCCCAGCTTCCTGATGTCGTGATCCTGGACTGCGTCTTGTCCAGGATGCCTGGGGCCGAGATAGCCGCTCAGATCGCGCGGCGAGGTTGGCCTACCCGGGTGCTGGCCTTCACTGCCTACGCCGACGATGAGAGTATTCAAGAGATGTTCCAGGCTGGCGCTACTGATTATCTCCTGAAGATAAAGCGCTTCGACACGCTTATTGAGGCGATCAGGGCCACCGCCGTCGGTAAAGGCTACTACAGCATGTCCATCGTCGACAGGATCATCGCTCTGAGGACGGAGACAGCGCCCGGAGACCTCACCCGCCGCGAGCGCCATGTTCTCGCCTTGGTGGCGCAAGGGAAAACGAACCGAGAGATAGCCCGGCAACTTGGCATCACCGAGCGAACGGTCGAGTTTCACATGAGCAATATACTGGAGAAGCTTGATGTCGCCTCCCGGGTTGAAGCCGCCATCTGGTTCAGAAGCCACGCATAGAAGGAACGCTCTCGTTCACCCGTGGGAATCTGCAGTGTCCACCTGCGGACTTCCACAGGTTCTCCTGCAGAAACCCCCTGCTACTTGCTGGGGATATCCACAGTAGAAAAAGCCGACAGCTTCGGGCATAATAGCACCGTAGGCAACCTGCCGTTGGCTGTCGTCGCTGATTTTGCCCCATGTGCCCAAACAGCGTATGTCCGCCCACGCGTATGTTCGCATGCGCCTGGGCCGCCCAGCGAGAGGAGTAGGCCATGCTCGGCAAATGCAAGACCCGTTGGCTCAAGTCTCTCAACCTCATCGTGGTGCTATCCACGCTACTAAGCCTCTGTACCCCTGCCCTGAGCGGGCCTGTCTTAGCTGCGCCCGCCAAAAGCCTCTCCGAGATTGTGGAGCCAGCATCGTCGTTGGGCACACAAGCCTCGATGGCAGGAACACTCCATACCGCTCCCGATCCTGCCAGCGCGGGTGACGATGATCCTGTTGGACCTGGGGATGCCTCTGCCCCTGCCCCCCATCAACCACACAGGCCTCCTGTGCAGCTCCGTGCTTCTGCGAACCCATCGGTGGCCCGGCCTGGTGAGCTGGTAACACTGACGGTGCAGATCGAGGTCGAGGAAGATAGCCTGGCTGATGTGGAGCTAAAAGCCCCTCTGGTCTCGGGGTTGATCTTCGAGGCGAGCCTGGGCGACGGGTCCGAGTACCTGCCGGAGGAGCGCGCGGTACGCTGGCAATGGCCGCAGGCGGCGCGAGGCGAAACCCGCGAGCTGCAATTCCAGGTGCGCATGGGCAAAGATGCTCGCGACCTGATGACGCAGCGCATCGAGCTGCGAGCGACCGGGTATGCGGGACCGGCAGTGGCTGAGGTTGTGGTCAAGCGGCTGTTCCCCGCTGCCGAATCGCGGATCACGCCAGAGGAAGGCGGCGAGGTTCGTTCGGCTGATGGGCGCGTGCGCGTGATCTTTCCCGCTGGCGCGGTGACTCAACCGCTGCGCGTGGAGCATCGCCCTGTGGACGTGGGCCTGATGCCCGCGCGGCAGGCAGGCATGGCGCTCACCTTCGAGCTGAACGCTGTCGCTGATGATGGCACTGCGGTACATCGCTTCGCCAAGCCCCTGGAGTTGCAGGTTGACCTCTCCGATCTGGTGGATTGGGGCAGCATGCCCTATTGGCAGAACCACTTCTTGGGCTACCTCGATCCCGAGACGGGCAAGTGGGAGCCGTTCCTGGCGGAGCGCCGCGGGGAAAAGGGCGGCGTGCTCGTGGCCCAGATCGATCATTTCAGCACCTTTGGCGGCGGCACGGTCAACGTGGTGCAGACCGGCTGGCTGTTGGCCTACAATGACGCCAACGTCTCCACCTTCAACGGTGGGTTGAGCTACACCTACCCGATCAAGGCTCCAGAGGGGCGCGGTGGGTTGACCCCCGACTTGGCGTTGAGCTACAACAGTCGGCGCGTCGATGGCATCCTCTCCTGGATTCAGGCGGACTGGGTGGGCCTGGGCTGGACGCTGGATACCATGGAGATCGTGCGCAAGGTCAACCCGGACTATACCTATTCCGGCGGCAAGCCAGCCTGGTATTGGGGCTCGTACGTCCACTGGGAGAACGAGTTCACCCTCATGTACAAAGGCACCGGCTACAAACTGCTGCCAGGCTCCACTTATGCCTATGGCCGCTACTACTGCGAGGAGGAGCAATTCCTCTACGTCGAGCGGCGCAATAACGCCGGGGGTAACGGCAGCTCGGTGAACGATACCAGCGAGTATTGGGTCGTCCGGCTACGGGACGGCACCGAGTACCGCCTGGGCTACAACGAGGACTCGGAGCAGACGGTGACCACCACCTGGTACACCGTGCCCGGCTCGCCCACGGAATCCACCTATGCGGGCAAGACCTCCGGCACCATCGCCTTCCGCTGGCGGGTGGACCGCGTCCTGGACCATCACACCAACAAGATCGAGAACGTCTATGTCGAGGAGAACTCTACCTCAGGCTCTAGCCGCGAGAAAGCTAGCTATCTGAGCGAGGTCAGATATAACTGGGTTGCGGACGGCGGCGACCGGAACGATTTCGGCACCAAGATCACCCTGGCCCGGGCGGGGCGCAACTCGGACGGCATCGGCGACACGGGCGACCCCAACGTCCACTACTTTTACCAGGACAGTTTCCTCACCTCGATCAAGATCGAGAACTGGAACAAGGACTCGAACCAGTGGAACACGGTGCGCGAGTATGACCTGAGCTACGACCGGCGCACCGTGCCCATCGGCGAGCACGACAACCGCACGCGCCGCCTGGACTGGATCAAAGAGTATGGAACCGATGGCATCGGCGGCGACGCCCTGCCGACGACGGACTTGGGCTACGACGTCTATGACAACAAGGCCTATGGCGGCGCCGCTTGCGATGGCATGGCCGGCGCAGAGCGGGACTGGTGTCTGGAGCAATTCCGCTACGAGAGGTTGACCAACCTCAACAATGGCTATGGCGGCACGACAGTCATAGCCTACGAAAAGCCCGCCGACGAAGATAACTGGTTCAACGCCGCCAACTATCGCGTCAACCTAAAGACGGTCAACGACGGGCGATCGGGCGGACACAAGCTGGCCTACGCCTATCCGAGCAGCTATAGCAAGCGCTGCTATGACAGCAACGGTACCTATGGCTGCGATTCGATCTCCGACCCCGGCGGGTCACTGGTCGGCTATGACTCGGTTACCGAGACCCTCAAGACCATCTCTGGCGCCAACGTGGCCATCATCTCGCACGAGTTCAAGCTCAATACCGAGGCCACCGCGACTCGCGACTTGGGTCGTGAATGGAAGACTCGGTACCAGAAGCCCGATGGGACCAACCAGAGGTATCTCCAGACCACTTGGTATGTGGACAACACCCTGAGCAGCCCCACCCGCTATTTCGTCTATGCGCAATTGGTCCACGAATGGTTCCCCTCCGATACCGGGGCCTTGACGACGCACCCTCAGAAGGTCACCGAGTATGCCTACGAGACGGATAGGCAGGGCAACGGCCAGTACGGCAACCTGACCAAGACGAGCGAATACCAGGGCGACGGTAGCCAGGCGGCCACCCTCTACCGCAGGGCCTACAACAACTATTACCCCAACACGGCCTCGGACAAATGGATCGTGGACAAGCTGGCGTTGACCAACATCACGGACCAGAACGACACCAGCCAGACCAAGACCAAGTACACCTACGACGACACGGCCCGCTCCTATACCGACCCGCCGTTGCGCGGCGACGTGGTCAAAGTGGAACAGACGGTCACGGCGCCATCCACGTACATCACCGTCCAGACCATCACGTACAACGACTCGAGCTACTACTATCTGCCTTCTACCATCAAGGACGGCAACAACCGCCAGCAAGAGATCATCACCTACGACGCGGTCTGGAAGATGTACCCGACGCAGGTGACCAACGACAAGGGCCTGCCTACCACCTACGCCTACGACTATATCAAGGGCGTGGTCACCCAGGTGACAGGCCCCAACGGGGCCAGCACGGCCGTGAGCTACGAGTACGACGATTTCGGGCGGCTGACCAAGGTGATCCGCCCCGGCGATAGCTCGACCTATCCCACCACACTCTACGAGTATTGCGACACCTGCTCGCCGCTCAAGATCGTCACCAAGGAGCGCGTCACCTCCGGCCAGGCGACGACGATCCCCACCATGCGCTTCTACGACGGCCTGGGGCGGCTGATCCAGCAGAACCAGGGCCCCAGCGATGGCGCCTCCAGCGTCATCGTCTCCAACACCACCTACAACGCGCAAGGGCAGGCGGAATACCAGTACATGCCCTACACGGCGAGCTTTAGCTGGAACTATATCACGCCGGACACCGGCCAGCCCAAGACCACCTATGCCTACGATGCCCTGGGCCGCATCACCCAGGTGACCAACACCGATAGCACCACGGTCAAGACGGACTACAACGCCTTGCGCAAGGCTGTGCGCGACGAAAAGGACCACAAAAAGATCTATACCACCGACGCCTTGGGCCGTCTGACGCAGGTCAAGGAGTTCACGACGCCGTTCTCCTCCGTAGATTGGTCGGACACCAACCTCTATGCTACCACCGGCTACGCCTACAACCGGCTGGACCTCCTGACCCAGGTCACGGATGCGGCGAGCAACAACACCTACGTTTATTACGACGCCCTGGGCCGCAAAACGCAGATGACCGACCCGGACATGGGGACCTGGTACTACAAGTACGACAATGCCAGCAACCTGCTGACCCAGGTGGATGCCCGCGCCAATGCCGTCTGCACCTACTATGACGAGATCAACCGGGTTAAGGGCAAGAACTATGTCACGGGCGTGGGCAGCCCCAGCACCTACGCCTGCCCCGGCGATCCGGGCAGCTACACCGTAGCCTACACCTACGACGCCTACGACGGCAGCACCCAGTACGGCAAGGGTTACCGCACCGGCATGGCCGACACGTCGGGCAGCGCGAGCTGGAAGTACGACACCCGCGGCCGGGTCAAGGAGGAGTCCAAGGTCATCACCGGCGGCGGCACCTTCAAGACGCAATGGACCTTCAATGCCCGCGATCTGGTGCTGACGCAGATCTATCCCGGCGGCGCGGGCGGCCAGGCGGGCGAGACCGTGACCAGCGGCTACGACGTGTATGGGCGGCCCATCACCCTCACCGGCACCAGCAACTATGTGACGGGCACGGATTACACCGCCGAGGGGCGCATTGACCTGCTCAAGCTGGGCAACACCGCCGCCAGCCCCACCCTCAAGACCGACTATGTCTATTACGCCTGGACCACGTCCAACGGCCGCGGGCGGCTGCAACAGCTCAAGACCGGCACCCCCTCCGTCACCGACTCGCTGCAGGACCTGCGCTACAGCTATGACGCCGTGGGCAACGTGACCCAGGTGCAGGACTACAAGGCGGGCAGCCCGGAGACCATGACCTACACCTACGACGACCTGGACCGGTTGACGGCGGCCAGCGGGGGCTATAGCGACAGCATCGCCTACAATACCATCGGCAACATCACCAGCAAGACGGGGATGGGCAATTATGCCTATCAGGATGGTGCGCACAAGCATGCTGTGACTCACCTCGACGGGGTGCAAAAGTACTGGTACGACGCCAATGGCAACATGACCAGCCGCACGGTCGGCTCCAGCTACACCCTGACCTACGATGTGGAAAACCGGCTCACGGGCGTGAGCGGTGGGGCGAGCGCCACCTTCACCTACGATGGCGATGGCAACCGGGTCAAGGGCGTGGCGGGCGGCGTGACCACCTGCTATGTGGGCAACTATTACGAGTACGGTAGCACGGTCAAGAAGTATTATTACCACACGGGCAAGCGGGTGGCCATGCACGATGGCGCCACCCTCAACTGGCTGCTGGGCGAGCACCTGGGGAGCACCACCATCACCGCCAACAGCAGCGGCACGCGCACCGGTGAAATTCGCTACAAGGCCTACGGCGCGAGCCGCTACACCTACGGCACGACGCCGACGACGTATCATTTCACCGGCCAGCGGGAAGAGAGTACAA